>Ga0209176_10000224_pt1 | contig 13707 bp, 6 predicted proteins | sample NGEPer11B_FD_184511 | JGI IMG/M metagenome (GOLD analysis project Ga0209176, IMG submission 184511) | Arctic peat soil microbial communities from the Barrow Environmental Observatory site, Barrow, Alaska, USA - NGEE Permafrost305-11B... | ecosystem: Environmental > Terrestrial > Soil > Wetlands...
GAGCAGATGGCCGGGCCGGTCACCGCACGAGGCGTGTCGTTCCTTTCGGGGCGGGGGCGTGGCGTGACGGGGAGCGGGTCGGTTTGACCAAGCCAGAACCAGGAAACGAGACAACGACCCGGTGGGTCCTGGCAACGCGGTGGCGATCGCGGGGACGCGCGAGAACGGGAAACGACGCGAAATTGGTGGAGAGTTTGATCCTGGCTCAGGATCAACGCTGGCGGCGTGCCTAATGCATGCAAGTCGCACGGGGCATCCTTCGGGATGTTTACGTGGCGGACGGGTGAGGAACACGTGGGGAATCTGCCGTGAGCAAGGGGGTAGCCCTCGGAAACGGGGGGTAATTCCGTATGTGCTCGCCTTCTGGGTAGGGAAGGTGAGGAAAGGCGCAAGCCGGCTCACGAGGAACCTGCGTCCGATTAGCTGGTTGGTGGGGTCACGGCCTACCAAGGCGATGATCGGTAGCTGGTCTGAGAGGACGATCAGCCACACGGGGACTGAGACACGGCCCCGACTCCTACGGGAGGCAGCAGCAAGGAATTTTCCGCAATGGGCGCAAGCCTGACGGAGCAACGCCGCGTGCGGGATGACGCGTTTCGGCGTGTAAACCGCTGTTCGTGGGGACGAAGCACTGACGGTACCCACGGAGGAAGGCCCGGCTAACTACGTGCCAGCAGCCGCGGTAATACGTAGGGGCCGAGCGTTGTCCGGAGTTACTGGGCGTAAAGCGTGCGCAGGCGGTCTGTCGCGCCCGGCGTGAAAGCCCCCGGCTCAACCGGGGAGGGTCGTCGGGGACGGGCAGACTTGAGGATGGCAGGGGCTGGTGGAATTCCCGGTGTAGTGGTGAAATGCGTAGAGATCGGGAGGAACACCCGTGGCGAAGGCGGCCAGCTGGGCCAGACCTGACGCTGAGGCACGAAGGCGTGGGGAGCGAACGGGATTAGATACCCCGGTAGTCCACGCAGTAAACGATGCAGACTAGGCGTGGGGGGACTTGACCCCCTCCGTGCCGGAGCTAACGCGGGAAGTCTGCCGCCTGGGGAGTACGGCCGCAAGGCTAAAACTCAAAGGAATTGACGGGGGCCCGCACAAGCGGCGGAGCGTGTTGTTTAATTCGTCGCAACGCGAAGAACCTTACCAGGGCTTGACATGGACCTGCACGCCCCGGGAAACCGGGGAAGCCTTCGAGGGTGGTCCACAGGTGCTGCATGGCTGTCGTCAGCTCGTGTCGTGAGATGTTGGGTTAAGTCCCGCAACGAGCGCAACCCTTGTGGCCAGTTGTGCTTTTCTGGCCAGACTGCCGGGGGCAAACCGGAGGAAGGTGGGGATGATGTCAAGTCAGCATGGCCCTTACGTCCTGGGCAACAAACACGCTACAATGGCGCGGACAGAGGGCAGCCAAGCCGCAAGGCGGAGCCAATCCCAGAAACCGCGTCTCAGTTCGGATCGGGGGCTGCAACTCGCCCCCGTGAAGGTGGAGTCGCTAGTAACCGCGGATCAGCAATGCCGCGGTGAATATGTTCCCGGGCCTTGTACACACCGCCCGTCACGTCATGAAAGCCGGCAACACCTGAAGTCGGTGGGCGAACCGCTTGCGGGCGCAGCCGCCGAGGGTGGGGCTGGTGATTGGGACGAAGTCGTAACAAGGTAGCCGTAGCGGAAGCTGCGGCTGGATCACCTCCTTTCTAGGGATGAAACCCGATGGTTAAGCATGATCCTGGCGAAGCGCCAGCCTGGGGACCGAGCCTCGGGGCGACCACACGTGCGGCGCACGTGCTGGGCCCGGCAGGGGCGCCAGGGTGGCGTGGAGGGATGATGACCTGGGGGGATTGGGACGATCTGCTTCGTCTTCGGCACAGGGGAACGGAAGCGTGACCGTGATGCCAGCGTGCACCGCGTTGGGCGCGTAGCTCAGCTGGTTAGAGCGCGGCCCTGATAAGGCCGAGGTCCCTGGTTCGAATCCAGGCGCGCCCACTCTGACAGAGGGGCCGTAGCTCAGTTGGGAGAGCGCCGCCCTTGCACGGCGGAAGTCCGGGGTTCGAGTCCCCGCGGCTCCACAGCGCGGTGGGCATGGACCTTGACAAGGGAAGAAGTGACGCCACCGGCGTTGCAAGCGTGGGGAGTCGCTGAGACGTCTCCGCGCGCACCACGAAGAAGGCAGAAGACTGCGCGTAAATCACCGGAGCGAATCCGGAAGACGGGCACACGGTGGATGCCTGGGTGTCTGTGGCCGAGGAAGGACGTGGCCACGCGACGAAATGCGTCGGGGAGGTGCTGGCAACCGATGATCCGGCGATATCCGAATGGGGCAACCCCCTGCCGGGAGGCAGGACCGCGCGTAAGGCGCGGGGGGAACCGGGGGAACTGAAACATCTCAGTACCCCGAGGAACAGAGAGGATTCCCGTAGTAGCGGCGAGCGAACCGGGAGGAGCCCAAACCGTGATGGCGTACGAGGCTGTCGCCGCTGCCATGACGGGGTTGAACGCGATCCGTGGAGACCACGACAGGGGTCTCGCCGCAAGGGGTCTGTGAGCCGAGCGCTGCTGGAAGGGGCGACCGGAGAGGGTGAGAGTCCCGTAGGCGAACACAGGACCGGCGCGGTGACGGATGAGCGTGAGTACCACCGGACACGAGAAATCTGGTGGGAAGCAGGGCCGCCCACGGTCCAAGGCTAAATACCACAGACGACCGATAGTGCACCAGTACCGTGAGGGAAAGGTGAAAAGCACCCCGCCGAGGGGAGTGAAAGAGATCCTGAAACCGTGTGCTTCCGGCCTGTCGGAGCGTCCTTCGGGATGTGACGGCGTGCCTTTTGTAGAATGAGCCAACGAGTATGTGCATGTCGCGAGGTTAAGCCAGCGGACAGGTGGAGCCGGAGCGAAAGCGAGTCTTAACGGGCGGCGAGTGGCATGCAGATGACCCGAAACCGGGTGATCTACCCTTGGGCAGGGTGAAGCGAGCGGAATACGCACGTGGAGGCCCGAACCCGTGTCAGTTACAAATGGCAGGGATGACCTGAGGGTAGCGGTGAAATGCCAAGCGAACCCGGAGATAGCTGGTTCTCCCCGAAATGTATTTAGGTACAGCCTGCGATGAGGAAACCACACTGGAGGTAGCGCACTGATTCGGCGACGGGGCTTCCCGCTTACTGACCCGAGTCAAACGACGAATGCCGGTGGGGTGCATCGTGGAGTGAGACCGTGGGAGCTAAGTTCCATGGTCGAGAGGGAAACAGCCCAGACCGCCGGCTAAGGTCCCGAAGTGCGGGCTAAGTGGGCAAGGTAGTCGCGGCGCGGAGACAACCAGGAGGTTGGCTTAGAAGCAGCCATCCTTGAAAGAGTGCGTAATAGCTCACTGGTCGATGCGCTACGGCGCCGACAATCCACCGGGGCTCAAGCCCGCCACCGAAGCCGCGGATGCAGCAATGTATGGTAGGGGAGCGTCGTCAGGGCGGAGAAGGGGAACTGGAAGGTGACCTGGAGCGCTGACGAGTGCGAATGTTGGCATGAGTAGCGCGATGGGGGTGAGAATCCTCCACACCGAATGCCCGAGGGTTCCGCAGCGATGCTGATCAACTGCGGGTGAGGCGGGCCTAAGCCGAGGCGGGAACGCGTAGGCGATGGACAGCCGGTTCAGATTCCGGCCCCGCTCGACACCGATTGAGTGATGGGATGACGCAGGGAGCTAGGTCCGGGGGCGGCGACGCCCTCCAAGCTGGTAGGGAGTCCTGGGAGGCAAATCCCCTGGGGCGATGACCGAGAGGCGAGTGGAAGGGGCGGGCAGGAATGCCCAAGCCGGACGGATTGATGCTGAACTGTCGAGAAAAGTCTCTAGCGAGGGGTCAGAGCGACCGTACCGCAAACCGACACAGGTGGGCTGGTAGAGTATACCGAGGTGGACGAGAGAACCGTCGTCAAGGAACTCGGCAAATTAGCCCCGTAACTTCGGGAGAAGGGGCGCCCCGGTAGGGTGAAGGTCTTCACGGCTGGAGCTCGAGGGGGTCGCAGTGACCAGGCCCAGGCGACTGTTTACCAAAAACACCGGTCCGTGCAAACGCGAATGAGCGTGGACGTATACGGGCTGAGACCTGCCCAGTGCCGGAAGGTTAAAGGGAGCGCTGCGAGGTGCGAACTGAAGCCCCGGTAAACGGCGGCCGTAACTATAACGGTCCTAAGGTAGCGAAATTCCTTGTCGGGTAAGTTCCGACCCGCACGAAAGGTAGAACGATCTGGGCGCTGTCTCGACGGCGGACTCGGCGAAATTGGAAGACCGGTGAAGATACCGGTGACCCGCAGCAGGACAAAAAGACCCCGTGCAGCTTTACTCCAACTTGTCGTTGGGCGCGGACGCCGTTTGTGCAGGATAGGTGGGAGTCGGGGAGCCGTCGGCGTCAGTCGGCGGGGAGACGCTGGTGAAATACCACCCTGACGGTGTTTGTGTTCTCACCCGGGCCTCGGAATCGGGGCAGGGGACCGCGGCTGGTGGGGAGTTTGACTGGGGCGGTCGCCTCCTAAAGCGTAACGGAGGCGCCCAATGGTTCCCTCAGGCCGGATGGCAATCGGCTGGAGCGCGTAAGGGCAGCAAGGGAGCTTGACTGCGAGGCGGACAGGCCGAGCAGGGACGAAAGTCGGGCCTAGTGATCCCACGGTACCGGGTGGCAGGGCCGTGGCTTAACGGATAAAAGCTACGCCGGGGATAACAGGCTGATCCTGCCCAAGAGTCCATATCGACGGCAGGGTTTGGCACCTCGATGTCGGCTCGTCGCATCCTGGGGCCGGAGAAGGTCCCAAGGGTTGGGCTGTTCGCCCATTAAAGCGGTACGCGAGCTGGGTTCAGAACGTCGTGAGACAGTTCGGTCTCTATCCGCTGTGGGCGTGGGATGTTTGCGGGGAGCCGTTCCTAGTACGAGAGGACCGGAATGGACGGACCGCTGGTGAGCCAGTTGTCGGAGAACCGGCACCGCTGGGTAGCTACGTTCGGCAAGGCGAACCGCTGAAGGCATCTAAGCGGGAATCCCCCCCCAAGACGAGACATCCAGGTTCCCTTGAGGAACGGGAGACTCCCGGGAGACGACCGGGTAGATAGGCGCGAGGTGGACAGCGGGCAACCGACTGGAGCTGACGCGTCCTAATAGTCGAGGCGGATTTCTCCGGTGAGCGCCGGACAATGCGGACTTCGTGGTGGGCGCGGAGGGGTCGCATGACCCCCCAGGCGTGCGGAATGCACTGAGATGATGCGGGGCGCCCGTGGTCGAGAGCGTGTTGGCTCCACCCGGACCCATCCCGAACCCGGTCGTGACCCGGCACAGCGCCGGAGAGTACTCTGGTGGTAACGCCAGGGGAGGCGAGGCCGCCGCGGGCGCCCCGCATCATCGCAGGGACATGGCACCCGTGACGCGGGGTGGAGCAGTGGCAGCTCGTTGGGCTCATAACCCAAAGGTCGGAGGTTCGAATCCTTCCCCCGCTACCCACAGCGACACCCCCCACCGGCCAACCGGTGGGGGATTCGCTGTGCCCGGCCCTGGCCGCCGTTTCCGCCAATCCCCTTTGAAGCCAGTTCAAGCTGAGTTCCGAGTCATACGAACTTCGGATAATTGGTGTGTCGTCTTTTGCCCTGGACGAGAAGGTCGGCACACAGCGCGGCCCGTACGGGAGCCTACAAGGTGCTCTCGCATCACAGTGAAACAGTTCACCCGAAGTTCGTATCAGCCCCAACGGCAGGGTGCGAAGGCTTCACGAGTCTTGGAATCAAGAATACGTGCTTGAAGATCCTCAGGCATCATGCTTGAGTATTCAGCGACCATGCTTCCGGATTTGGTATCACGGGAATAGCCCGAGCTGTCGCGTTGGCTTCTGCTGGCGCGCCGCAGCGATATCAGTCGTGGGCCGGATCAGTGGAAAGGCTGCATCAAAGGCGGCGCGATCTTCGAAAATGGCGCCAAAGCGCTCGGCGACATCTCGAAGTCGCTTAAGCAACGCCGTCGTGTTCTCGTCATTGTCATAGTTTCTGACCAGACCCAGCTCCCCGTCTTCTCGCTCATAAACCTCCACCCGCTCTCCGTACCGCCACTCTCCCGGGTTCGCATCGAGCAGCTTCTTGAGCCGGGTACGACTGGCGATCTTGTCCTGACGGAGCATCGTCCATTGGCTGATGTCCTGAACGGGCAGATCCTTTGCCTGGATGGAGCTGGCAAGCCGAAAATAGCGGTCGCGCACAGCGTCGATGTCGGCAGTCATGAATCCCTCCGCCGCGGCCAGGATGAACGCCTGGAAGCACCGTTCGAGGGCACGGGAGCGAAGGGCGCTGCCGGTGAGTGTGAGGGTGCCGTTGTAGTCGATCAGCGCATATGTCTTGATCCTAAGCGACAGGATATGCCGGAATCGCCCGTCGTGAGCGAGCCGGATTCCACTTGGCAACCGTTCACTGATTTGGTGAATGAAACGTTTCTCTTCTGTTTCTGACGTGACTTCCGGGGGAGGCGCGAAGTACACCCCGTCGGTGTCAACTTCAATGGGTTTGGCGCCGAACTCACGAAGGTGTTCAACGATACGCTGGATCAGGCGTTGGCCCTCGATAGTCACGCGCTCGGCAGCATCGAAGTCATTGAAGGCGCCAACGCCGAATCCCAAATACCCGTAAAACGAATTGATCAGGATTTTGAAACTGGCTTGCAGGCTGTGCCAGGTTTCGCGTTCCTCTCCGGAAGTTTCCAGAACCCGTCGCTTTGCGTCGAGCCGGCGTTCGGTGAGGTCGCGGAGAAGAATTGGAAACGCATGAAGGACATCGTTTGCGGAGGTGATCGCGTCGCGCAGCATGATCGACGGATACAGGCTTTCGACGTCGCACTTCACGACCGGTCCAAAGGCTCCAGTCTGGATCAGCTCGACGTAGCCACCTGGATACGGCCTGCTTGGTGAAGGGCTGGGAATACTGTGTCCGGCGGCGAGGTAGCTACGGAGCATCAACTCATCGATCTTTCGACCCGTTCCGATCGATGACGACCGTTGATAGCTGACTGGCAGCATCTGGGTTTGATAGAACTCTGTGGGCATGACGATGCGGGAAAGCGTGTCGACGTCCCGCACATCATCAAGGGCATAGTCTGCAAGTACCTGACGGTCATGCTCGCCACTTCTCCAGATTTCAACGATCCGAGTGCGATCGACCAGCGTTCGGTCCTGACGTTCGAGCCCCAATTGGCGGATGACTTCCTTCAGGCCATAGCGCGAAAACCTGCCAGCAACATCGAAGCGCTGAATCTGCTGGTAGGTATCGATAACGTGGCGCCCGTGGATGAACACTCTGGGTTGCCTGCCGCCTTCCAGCAGGCGCGGGGCAGAACCGTCACGCCCGAGTTTGAGTTCCACACCCGCATGATTTGCCCGATGGATGAGATATGGAACGTCGAAACCCAGAATGTTATGCCCCTCGATCACATCGGGATCGAGCTTGGCAACGATGTCACTGAGGCGATTGAGCAGTTCCGCCTCTGTTGATTCATGCACGAGCACGGTCTCAAATGAGTCCTGCCGTATCGCGATCATGATAATTCCCGCATCGTCGGTACCTGGGTCCAGGCTGAGCGTTTCGAGATCAAGCTGCATTCGCCGGAGATCTTGGAATTCCATTGTCTTGAACATGGTGAGGCCAGTTCGAATCTGGAATTGGCCGGTGAGCGAAAATGGCCCAATGACCGAGTTTGGCGAGTTTCGGGATCGCTCTGCCGCGCGGTTATAGGAGGCGCGAGACGCAAAGGTGATGAGATACCGAAATGGATGATCTCCGCGAAGTGGGATGATGTCCGTGTCCGCTTCGTCGTTGTAGGGTTGTGGTGTGCGGGAAATAATCCATGGCGTGTTCGCGCGGCGTTCAGAGACGGTGTGACGGTGTTCGTCACGACGATAGATCGTAACTTCATGCGTTCCAGATGGCTCGACGGCGACGACCTGTGGCGTATTGTCGAGTCCATAGAGCAGGAAGCGGGCGTCCGAGGGCATGAACGCCGATTTCGTATTGAGTTGCTGGTGGAACTGTTCTTCGGGAAGGTCGTTCATGGCGTACACCGATCATGCAATTGTCTTGCTGTCGGACTCAAGCATACGACGCGCTCACCAGGAAGGTTGCCAGCACGTTTTTGAACATGACTGTTCCTGTGGGTAGCAAACTTGCATCACGATAGCACGCAACTGGTGTCGCCTGGGTATTGCCGCACTCCACCGGACGGCGCAGGTACGGTACGCTTGACTTGAGCATCGGGTGCGATTGCAGGTATCGATGTCTCAATCCTGACCGAATGTGATCGAAGGTGAATCATGGACAACGCGAAGAGACGATCTGGAAGCAGCAATGGGCAATCAGCGGCCACGACGAAGGTCGCGGCGGGCGCGGTCGTCGGAGCTGCCGCGGCAATGTGGGCCGGCAAGCGAATCCGGGATTTCTCCAGGCAGGAGCGCCCGGCGGGAATGGTGGATTGGAACCGTGCGCTGGAGATAGCGTTGCGCATGAACAAGGAGTCGGCGCTCACCGCCACCGAACGCGCCGAGCTGTCGACGTACTATTCCAGGCTGGTTGAAGCGTGCGTTCCCCTGATCACCGAGTACACCGGGAGAGAACTTCCGGCGGGCGCACGCGAGACGTTTGCATTTGACCGTGTGGACTGGATTCATGCTAACCTCGCGGGATTTCAGCGGATGTTCGAGCCTTTGGAGGAATTGGACGCCGGTCCTGGTGTGAAGCGGGGAATGGCGTCGCGGTTGGCGGGCAGCGTGAACCAAACCGTGCTCAGCGCCGAGATCGGTATGCTGCTCGGCTATATGGCCAAGCGAGTGCTCGGACAATATGACCTCGCATTGCTTGGTCGCGAGCCGGTGACCTCGGGCAAGCTCTACTACGTCGAACCGAATATCCGTGGAATCGAGCGAAAACTTAACCTGCCGAAGGATGACTTCCGCATGTGGCTTGCGCTTCACGAAACGACGCATGCGTTTGAGTTCGAAGCTTATCCCTGGGTACGAGATCACTTCAACGGGTTGCTCGAGCACTACATGGGGTTTATGCGAGAAGATGCCGAATATCTCAAACAGGGGCTGGACGGGCTGAAAGTCATGGCGCGTCGAGTGCGGGAAGGTCGCGCGACAAACGGCGAAGCGGAGTCCGGAAGCTGGATCGAATCGTTCATGAACGCGGAGCAGCGCGATCTGTTCGTTCGCATGCAGGCGTTGATGTGCGTGATCGAGGGCTATTCGAACCACGTCATGAACGCAGTCGGCAGGGACTTGTTGCCGAATTACGACCTGATTTCAAAGCGATTCGAGGAACGGCAGAAGCAGCGATCCACTGGTGAGCAACTGTTCGCACGGCTCACCGGATTGAATGTAAAAATGGAGCAATACCGGCAAGGGGAAGCGTTCGTGAATGCCATCGTCGACACGCATGGCCGGGAGGCCATCGACCGATTGTGGACGAGCCCCGACACGATGCCGACCATGCAGGAAATCCGGGACCCGTCGATGTGGAGTGACAGGTTATTTGCCACCGCGGCCAGGTAATTCCCGGACGAGAGCTCCCTGTCGCGCGTCGAAAAGTGATCGTCCTGGCGCCACCCAGTGTCAGGACGATTTGCGTCGTACTCCGGTTCAATGGCGGAAATGGCGGATGCCGGTGAAGATCATGGCGATCCCTGCCTCGTTTGCGGCCTGGATCACTTCGTCATCCCGCATCGAGCCGCCAGGTTGAATGATCGCGGATATGCCAGCGTCAACCGCGGCGTTGACCCCGTCGGAGAACGGGAAGAATGCATCGCTTGCCATGACCGCGCCCTTCGCATGGTCGCCAGCCTTGCGTGCGGCGATCGCCACACTTTCAAGTCTGTTCGGCTGTCCGGCGCCCAATCCAACAATCGCGAGATTCTTCACGAAAACGATTGCGTTCGACTTGATCAGTGGCGTCGTCTTCCAGGCGAACGCGAGATCGGTTTTCTCCCGCTCAGTCGGCGCACGGTCAGTGACAAGTCGCCAGGAAGAGGAGTCACTGACTTCCGTATCCTTTTCCTGAACGAGAAGTCCACCGCTGATAGGTCGCAGGTCGAGCTCCGGAACTGGTCGTCCTTCCCGGTTGGGCATCTCAAGAATACGGGTGCCCTTCTTTTTGCGGAGTAGCTCAAGCGCCTCATCATCATATGCGGGAGCCAGGATGATATCCAGCTTGATCTTGCGCATCAGCCTTGCCGTTTCGGGATCGACTTGCTGATTGAGCGCGACGATACCGCCGAAGGCAGATATCGGATCGCCGTCGAAGGCCGCCTGGTAGGCCGCGGCAAGTGCATCACGCACGGCCAGCCCACATGGCACCGTATGTTTGACGATGCATACGGTCGGGCCGTCAAACAATTGCGCTGCCTGCCAGGCGGCATCGGCGTCCAGATAGTTGTTGAAAGAGAGAGGTTCTCCCTTTAACTGCTTCGCCTGCAGAATCCCCTGGGCTGTCCCTCCTGGTCGAAGCCTCGTATATGCCGCGGCTTTCTGATGAGCGTTTTCTCCATATTTGGGCGTCTTCGCGAGGCGCAGCCCGATCGAGAGCTCTACCGGAAACGGAGAATCAGGTGCTGTTGCGCGAAGGTATGCCGCGACCAGCGAGTCGTAGGTGGACACGTGGCCGAATGCCTTGGCGGCCATTGCCCTGCGGAACTCTTGCTGTTCGGAAGGCTCTGCGTCCAGCACCGCCAGCAGTGGCTCATAGTCGGAGGGATCCGTAAGGACGAACACATGATCGAAATTTTTCGCGCCGGCTCGCACCATCGCCGGCCCGCCGATATCGATCTGCTCAATGATTTCGGCTGAATTATTCTCAGGGTGTTGCACGGTTTTCTCGAACGGATACAGATTGGAAACCAGGAACGTGATAGGGGAGATTCCGGCCTTGTCAATCTGACGTTGATGATCGTCGAGCTCACGTCGAGCGAGCAATCCGCCGTGAACGGCGGGATGGAGCGTCTTGACTCGTCCATCGAGCATCTCCGGGAAACCCGTGACATCCTCCACCGGAAGCACCGGAACGCCGGCAGTGCTGAGCGCAGCGGCAGTGCCACCTGTGGAAACGATTTCAACGCCACGGGCAGAGAGTGCCGCGGCGAGCTCGGCGACGCCAGTCTTGTCGGAAACACTGATCAATGCTCGCATGGTGATTTCGATTGCTCCTTGGAAATGATGGAGAGGCGGGCGTAGTTCGATGAGAGCGGTTATGTGGAGCACCGCCTTCGAACGGCCGCGTTCATGCATCAAACGTAGCATGAATGACGCGTTTACCGGAAAAGGCTGGATCGAGTTCAAGGGATGTACAACCACGGACGCTGGCAGGTGATCGTTGAGGTGGAAACTTGGCGTTGTGAACTCGTCATTCAACGGCAATCGTTCGACCAAGTGGCGCTCGGTTCAGCGAGGAGGGTGAGAGTCCCATTCATCGTGGCCCGATCGAGCGGCTCGGACGGCCATGGTAATCGGTGCGAGATGTCTCAACGGGCTCGGGCCGTTTTCCATCGCTCGACATTGTTGCGGATTTGGTCCGCGTGGTCATGCAGATGAACAGCATACGTATCGAGCCAGTCGTCGGCGGAATACTTGCCCGACCCGGTATGGGTTCCGGCAGATGACCAGGCCGCGGCATCGAACGAGGCGATCAGGTTCGCCGTTGAAGCACGGACGCTTTCGATGAGCGCAAATGCTGGATCCAGCGGCCGATCATGATAGTGCAACGCTCGCGCCCAGTGTTCCTGATCGTAGCCGATGATCACTGGCGTAGCCCCTGCCGCGAGCAGCCTGATGCGGATGCCGGCGTGCGTTTCGGAATCCGCGCAATGAATGATGATTTCGTGGATTGACCAGTCCGACGCGGAAGGCTTCCACTGTCGTGCTTCGATCGGTGCCGTCTCAAACGCTGCCTTAAGCTCGGCGGGTCCGGCAGTGTAGCGATCGATCAATGGTTGGCGATCGGTGGTTGGCATGACGTTGGCAATCTCCTGATGCGATGGCGCGCGTGAATTGATATTGCCAACTGGCGGGCTGTACGGCCCCAATACTCAATCGGCCGCGGCGGGAGCTGTCTCTCGCCTGACCATGGTGTTGGCGGCGTCGGCGTCGGGGACGCGCAGTGCGGAGATCGCTCCAATGAATGCGAGACCGGCGGCAGTGAGGAACGCCGCGCGCCATGCGGTCAGGTTCGGTTCTGTAGTACCGTCGGCGTGCATCGTGACCGTACCCAACGCCGAGAGCACCGATCCCGTGATCGCAACGCCGAGCGCGCCACCAAGCTGACGCTGGACGTTCCTGAGCGTGGAGGCGTGGCCGGTTTCCTGACTGGTGATGGTGGCGAGACTGGCTGCCTGGTTGGGCAGGAAAATGAATGCCATGCCCGCGCCGATACCAAACATGAGCAGGCGGATGAACCACAGGCTGGTGTCCATCTGGATAAAACTCAACAGTGTCATCCACACGGTGACCCCAAACAATCCCCCCGCCATCAGTCGCCTCGGCCCAATGTGCGGATAGATGCGCGCGACAATTTGAGTCGCCACGACCACGCCAATAGCCTCTGGCATGACGGTAAGGCCGGCTTCAAGGGGGGAGAGTCCGAGGACATCCTGAAGAAACAGGGGGATAAGGAACAGCACGCCAATGAATCCGGCAGTTGCGCACAACGAAACCAGCATGGTCGACCCGAACAACCGGTTGGAGAGCAGGCGTAGCTGAATCATTGGATTGCGTTTGTGCAATTCCACGAAGATGAACAGCACGAGCAGGGCGATCCCGACCAGGCCACTGATCACAATGGACATCGAACTCCAGCCCACATGGGCGCCTTCACTCAGCATGTACATGGTAAGCGCGAATCCGGCGCCTCCGAGAAAGAATCCGGTCATGTCAAACGGGCCGGGATCAGGTTCCGTGTGCTCGTCGAGATTGAGCAGGCCAAAAACAAGGGCCGCCAATCCCAGGGGGACGTTCACGAAGAAAATCCAGCGCCAGGACGCCTGTTCAATGATCGCACCGCCGATGATTGGACCAAGAGCGGGACCGAGAATTGTGGCAAACATCATGATCCTGCCAACGCCGATACGTTCCTGTGGTGGAAACGTGCGATACAGCATCGCCATTCCAACTGGAGTGAGCATACCGCCGCCAACACCCTGGAGGATGCGAAACATCACCAGCTGGGAAAGTGACTGTGCGAGTCCACAAAGCGCCGATGCCACGATAAAGAGCGCGAGCGCAGCGAGGAATGTGCGCTTGGTTCCAAACCGATCACCCATCCAGCCCGAGATGGTGATGAACACGGCGAGGCTGACAAGGTAGCCAATGACTACGGATTCGATCGAGGCAGGACTGACATCAAACTCATCGGCGAGTGTGGCCAGCGCGATGTTGACGATCGTTGAGTCGAGCGTGCTGAGGAGCATGGAGCTCACGTAGACAATTGCGACGACGACCTTCTGGTTGATCTTCCGCGGAATTGGCAATGATGATCCTGACTGCACGTGAAACGAGGTGAAGATTGGTGAAGATTCAGGACAGCAGGGCACGGTCCCGAGACATTCTATCCCGGAATGATCGACTTCTACCGTTGAAGCTGTGTCGTTGCGGCGGAGCGAATGCGCTGGATGACGCGGTACCCCAGGCAGGAATCGAACCTGCGACCTTTCGCTTAGAAGGCGA
>Ga0209176_10000226_pt1 | contig 13583 bp, 12 predicted proteins | sample NGEPer11B_FD_184511 | JGI IMG/M metagenome (GOLD analysis project Ga0209176, IMG submission 184511) | Arctic peat soil microbial communities from the Barrow Environmental Observatory site, Barrow, Alaska, USA - NGEE Permafrost305-11B... | ecosystem: Environmental > Terrestrial > Soil > Wetlands...
GCATGGATGTGCCACACCACGAATGTCGTGTGGCACATCCATGCTGAGGAGCATGTCGAGGTATTCAACCCGGTGCTGCGTCGCAGCCCTGCCCACCTGGCCGGATCGCGGGTATGCGTCCTGGGTGCATTCGGCCGTCGCCGCAGGCGAGGTCGGCAGCACGAACACGGTGGCGTGCTGGCCGCCAATGTGGCGCGCCAGGGTACGAACCTGGTCGAGCGAGGGCTGACCATCCCAGGGAATCAGGATGCGGGGTGAGGGGTTTGGCAATGCATGCTGGTATTGCATGGTGTATCTCCCTTGTGCACAGTGAGACGGAACCTTGGGCATCACTACTCCGCCTGCAGCAGCGCGATGGCGCCGTGTGCGGCGTGCCCGAATGCGTGATTCACCGCGGGGTAGAGTCCTGGCTCCCTGAGGGTGAGCTCGACCGCGATGCCGTCGCCTGGGCCAACGGTCATCGACTGGACGCCAACGATCCGGTTGTCGGGGTTCCCGCTGACATACCCCGCACTGAAGATGCCGCCGACCACGTGGAAGGTGCAAAAGACATTCGGACCCGCATTGACGAGGAAGATGCGAATCGGCTCGCCGGCGCGCACCTTGATCGGCTCGTCGACATACTGGGTCGCATGGCCGTTGAACACCACGTGGTTCATCATCCCGCCACCGAGCATCTTGCTGTAGTCGTGCTGGTAGACGCCATGTTCATCCGGCTCGTCCTGGAAGTAGAAATCACTCTGGACCAGCACGATCTCCTGCGCTTCGGTCGGCCAGCCGCCTTCGGGGTCGACAATCATGGCGCCGTACATGCCCGCGCCGATGTGCATCAGCACCGGGGGCGTGCCGCAGTGGTACATGAATGCTCCCGGGTACTCCGGCGTGAATGTCCACGCGTGGTTCTCACCCGGAAAGATGGTCTTGTAGTTCTCCTCCGGGTTCCCCTGGGCGCTGTGCAGATCGACCGAGTGCCCCGTCGAGGCGTTGTCTTCGATGCTGAACCTGAAGGTGATCTCGTCACCAACCCGTGCGCGAAGGGCATTGCCCGGCACGGTGCCGTCCAGGGTCCACGCGGCGTACGGGACATCCTCCGCGACGTACAGCGTCCTGTCACCGGCAAAGGTATTGATCGTCTTCGGTCCCGGCTCGACCGGCGCCAGGAACGGATCGTAGCGCTCAAACGGAGTGATCTCTGTCGCCAGCGGCGCATCGTCGCCGGTGGTCGGCGCGCTCGGATCCGACCCGACGTACCCGCCCTCCGGTGTCCCGTGCGCGTGATCCTGCGCGAAAGTCAGGGCGGGGACCCCGAAGGGCAGCGACAGGCCGGCGCCAATTCCGCTCCCCAGCAGTGTGCGACGATCGATCGTTCGATGGGTGAAAGTGTGCGTTTTCATCGTTGACTCCTGAAGCTGCAACATGCCATGCGGGTGATGCCGCGATTGAGGTGACACCGCGAGCCCTGTGTTTGCGCCCGCTCGCGAGGCAGGATCGAAACGCCGGAGCAGCCTATCCCTCCACGATCAGCGCGGTCGCCATGCCGAACATGCCTTCGGGGCTTTCAGCGTGGCTCAGGATGTGGCAATGGAACAGCCAGGTACCCAGCTCGGTGGCGTCGATGATCGCGTCCCACCGTTGCCCTGGCGCAATGTTGAGCGTGTCGCAGGTGACGGGCTGTGCCAATGGATGACCGTCGGTCGCGATCGCCGTCATCGGCATCCCGTGCAGGTGCATCGGGTGGATCATCAATCCTTCGTTCATGAAGCGAACGAGGATCTTCTCTCCGCGCTTTGCGGTCAGGGGCTCGCCCGCCGGAAAACTCTTGCCGTTGATGGTGAAGCCGCCGATCGGGCCGTCGTTCAGGATCATGACGTACTCCCGGTCGTAGTCCGGCAGCGTGGCCGTGTCCTTCGGCTCGACGATGAACGCCCCAAGCAAGCCGTGTGTCACCTGGAACGCCGAGTTGTAGTGCGAGTGGTACATGTGCGAGCCGGTGTTGCCGTCGCGAATCGTCCACTCATAGGTAAAGGTCTCGCCCGGCTTGATCGGCGGCTGCGTGATGAAGGGAATGCCATCCATCCCATTCGGCAGGATAAGGCCGTGCCAATGCACCGATGTGCTTTCCGGCAGGTTGTTGGTGACCAGGAACCGGACCTTGTCGCCTTCCGTTACGCGGATTTCCGGCCCAGGCACCATGCCGTTGTAGCCCCACGCTTCAGCGTATTCGCCCGGGCGGTACTCCCACTCGAACACGCCGCAGTCAAGCTCGAACACCTTGACGTCGCCGTCCAGCGTGTGTTCGAGCGGTTGGTTGCCCACTCCTTCTGTCGCCGCTGGAAACGATTGATGGCTCTCCTTGTGCATGGCATCCATCTCGTCGACGGTCATCTCGTCGTCGTTGGCCGCCACGGCGTGGGCATGCTGCACAAGCGCCGGCGCTGTCACGGCAGAGGCGCCCAGGCCACCGACGAAAATGCGACGTGAAAGCTGGGCGTTTGGGTTGTGCATGACGAATCCCCTTGTTGATCCTGACCAGATGCTCGATCCTCATCGACCGAACCCTGATACGAGTGTGCATCCGGAACCGGTGCCTGCCTATCGGGGAAAGTGTGATAATTGCCCGCCGAATGTGCGGAATTTACCTGCCTGCTGAAGTGGATTCCATGATCCATGAACCCATCCACACATGCGCCAAATCCGTGCCGGAGCGCGACCGGCAACCGGCAGGCATCGTAGACTCTTGAGAACGACGATGCGATCATCGTGGCATCGGGCCGGCAAGCGCTCAGCCGCGCGGAGCGTAGGATACTCTTACGGGATTGATATGTCACACCACACGTCTCGACCACGACGCTCCCGCGTTGCGCAAATCCTCAGCACCATCCTGTTCGTCGCCGCGATCGCTTTTGCCGGCACCGCCATCTATCTGTGGTACACCGAGGATGAAGACGAAGGTCCCGGACCACCACCCACGGCGGTCACCGGTGAGGCCGAGCTGGCGAACGTGCTTGCGGTGCTGCAGGACGCCAATGAGAATTGGGACTACGGCCGCACCTCGGCCCGCACCGACCAGATCGATCCACCGTGCCAGCTCCTGAAACTGGGCGATGTCAATCTCTGCGCGTTCTTTTTTGGCGGAGAAAGCCCCGAGCAGCGCATTGACGACCGCGAGCAAGCCGCCGGGACGCTTGATCTCGAATCGATGGTCATCGCCACCACATCCGGTCGGGTGCTGAGCGAGGGCAAGACCCTCCACATGGCGCAAGCCAGCAATGTGATCACCATTCTCATGGGAGGGGACGACGAGCTGGCCAATCAGGTCGCGGACTCGCTCGCCAACCTGCCCTGATCGCCATTCGCGTGGAGAAACCCTCGTGTCCAGCAGCGCAATCCCGCCCAACGATCCCGACGACATCACCCCGTCGCCATCCACAGAAGCGCAAGCGGACTCCCTCGCTGACGACCTGGACCCCGACCGCGACGAACAGGGGCGCATCGGCTACGGTCACCTGGGCCGCTGGTCGCCGATCGGGCTGGCGGTGCTGATCCTGCTGGCGCTCGGGGTGATTTACGTGATTGACCAGAACAACGACGATGACAATTCGTCGCCGTCAACCACCAGCGGCGAGCTGCCGGAGCCACGTCCCGCACCCGATTTCGAGCTGGCGTTGATGAACAGCGACGAGACGTTGACCCTCGACGAGCTGAAGGGCAAGACCGTGGTGCTCAACTTCTGGGCGTCATGGTGCGGCCCTTGCCGGGATGAGATGCCGGCCCTGCAGGCGGCATCGGACGCCCAGGGCGACGATGTCGTCTTCGTTGGCGTTGGCGCCAGGAGTGACGACCAGAAGGACGCCGAGGCGTTCGTCGAGGAGTTCGGCATCACCTATCCGATCGGGCGCGACACGGAGGGCGGCGACCAGCTGGCCGGCGCGATGGAGAAGGACTATGGCGTGCCCGGCTACCCCGCGACGTTTTTCATCACGCCGGAAGGCATGATCAACCAGATTGTCTTTGGCGGTCTCGACACCGACCAGCTGGAGACATTCATCGCCAACGCCGCCGACTGACACCGAACGCGGTGAAAATAGCCGTGAACGTCCGGTCGTGGCGAACCTTGTGTCCGCCTTCGCTGAGGTCGACACAAGGTCGATCTCTACCGATTCGTTGTCGTTTTCCTGTACGCGGGGCCGGATGCTCTGCCTGTCACACCCCCAGCGCGGTCAATTGCTGGTCGATATCCAGCAGGTTGGTGTGCGCCGAATCGAACAGGATGAAGGCCTGGTCGAGGGCGGCATCGTCGTTTGAGTCAAGCCAGGTGAGCACCTGCAAGGCGCCGCCGGAAAGGTCAGCGCGAGCCCCTTGCAGCTGTGCCGCCAGCGCGGCATGCTCGGGTGAAACGGTGGGCAACGATGTGTCCAGCGTCGCCCAACCGCTCAGGATGGTGCTCATCCGGTCGATCTCGGCGTCGGTAAACGTCCCCGCCGCCAGGATTGCCATGAACTCGTCGTACTCCGCCAGCAGAAGATTCACCTCAACGCGGGTTTCCTGGAGGAAGATGGATGTATCGACCGAGGTCGTGGTAGCCGGGGTCGGGGTTGGCAGCGTCGTCGTGGCCGGTGTGGGCTGACCAGTTGTCGTGCTGGCGCCGTTGATGTCCTCGCGCACGTTGTCGCCGTTGCCGATGCCGATCTCGATCTCGGCCGCGCGCTCCCCACCATCGGTGATCAGCAGCAGGTAGAGGTCGCCCGGCACGCCCGGCGCGCCGGCGTCCGCCATGAGCTCAGGCGTCACGGCGGGCGCAAGCTGCTGGCTGGTCATCGGGATCAGCACGCTGCCATCATTGAGAATCTCGCCGTCGGGAATCGAGGTGATGTCACTGGGGAGCAGCTCCATGATGATCGTAGCGACGTCCGCGCCGGACCACGAGCTTTCGGCGGTGACGACGAGAATGAACGCCTGGTCGTTAAACCACAGCGCGATAACGTCGCTCGATGTCGGGATGGGCGCGTAGCTCGTCAGCGCGATCTCCGGGCGTGAGCCAGGCTGTTCATCGGTTGGCGCGCCATGAATCGCTTCCCAACTTGCGCGGCTGCCGCCGATCCGACCGTCAAGCTGCTGATTCGCGAGTGGTGGCTGCGCCGGTGGCGTCAGGCCGCCTGTGGTGTCGGTCGGTTGCTGATCCACTGCGTCGACGTCTGTTGGTTGTCCCAGCTGGCCTGATGGGGTCGGGGTGGGATCGCCCATGCCGGGCAGCTGCAGGTCGGTCGATGAGCGATCGGTGCCGGAAGTCCCGGTCTGGCCGCTGCTGGCGTCGTCACAGGCGACGCCGTTGCCGTCGGGGTCGAGCGTGCTGGCCAGGGCCGGATTGATGTCAAGGGCAAACTGGGCGGCGCTGGCGGAGGAGTAGTCGGCACAGCCGGCTGCCTGCGCGGTCACCTGGCCGGCGAGCAGCATCTGGCACATGCCGAGCAGCAGAACCGCGAACCCGGTCAGGCGGATGCGTCGATAATCGGGTTTCATGATGGCACTCTCCACGTGAGTCAATCAAGGGTACATCTCACCCGCGGATGTGTCCGTCGCCAGGGCGTTCCGTACCGATCACCAAAAATCTCTGCCGTTGTATGTCGATGTTGACGTTCACTGTACCAGACGCCGCTGGGTTTTGGGAAGTTCCCGAATGATGCCGATTCCTCTGTGACATATCCTCGGCCATATTGGCCGCGAGGGTATGCCTGGATTCTGCCTGGTCGATGATTCGGAACCGCTAGCGTGCGCCTGCCTTGACCGGTATTGACACTGGCGTAATCCAGTCACCATAGGTGGCGCCCTTGCCGCGAACGATATCGAAGAACATCTCACTCAACCGCTTCGCCACCGGAGTATCCCCCGCCGTGCCGATCGGGCGACCGTCGATGCTGCCGATTGGCGCGATCTGGACACCAGTGCCACAGAAGAACGCTTCATCGACGAGGTAGAGTTCGGACCGATCGATCGCTCGTTGCTCGGTCGGAATGTCAAGATCGTCCGCCATCTTCAACAGCGATCGGCGGGTGATCCCCTCCAGCACATCGCCGGTAACCGGCGGGGTGATCAGTACGCCGTCGCGCACAATGAAGAGGTTGCAGGCGCTGCCTTCGGCGACCTTGCCATCGTGGTTGAGCATGATCGCCTCATCGGCGCCCTTTTCCTCGGCTTCATCCTTGGCGAAGGCGGAATTGATGTAGGACCCGGTGAGCTTGCCGCGACTCGGGATCGCGTTATCCGAAATGCGGGTCCACGACGACACAATCACCTTTTGGCCACGATGGATATCGAGGTAGTCGCCCATCGGCAGCATATACACCGCGAGCTCGTCATCGATATCCTTCAGCCGGGGGGTGAGCTGAACCGAGGCCTTGTAGACGAAGGGCCGGAAGTAGACATCGCTGGTGGGGGCATTCTTCCGCAGCAGGTCGACCAGGACCTGGCTGACCCCGTCGATGTCGTAGGGCAGGTTCATGCGGAGCAGTTTTGCCGAGCGCAACAGGCGGGCGGCGTGTTCCTCCAGGCGGAAGATGTTGATCGTCTGGCCGTCCTGGTCGAGGTATCCGCGTACACCGGCGAAGGCTCCGGTTCCATACTGCAGGGCATGGGTGCCGATGCTGACGTTGGCATCGCCAAACGGCACGATATTACCCTCGAAAAAGGCGTACGGCATGGTCTCCGCGAACCTGGCCATGGTGGTGTTGCTCCTGTTTCCGCGCATAGATCGGGTCATTGAAAATTCGCTGCGACGCATCGTGATGTGATGAGGCAGGTTGCCCCGCATTATCGCACAACGGCGCGGAATGGCCAGCCTGGAAAGAGTGTGAAAGTGGAGAAGGGTTGCATTCAGGACCGGACTGAACCACCATGGAGCAGACTCTCAAACCGCCAGATCTGGTCGACGGATACTGATATGCAGATCACACCGATTGCGAAGGACTTCCCTCACATGCCGCTCACTTCAGATGCGCACGTTCAGCCTGGTCCTGTTCACATTATCTATCTGGACGAATCAATGGAGGGCAATCTTCACATACTTTCAGCATTGGCAATGCCAGTGTCATCCTGGAAACTCAATCTGGATGCGCTCATTTCTGCTCGACGTGACCTTAAGGGAAGGCACGGAGTCTTCACAAGCAAGGAGTTTCACACAAGTGAATTTCTTGGTGGACGGGGCCGCTACTCAAATCGCTTTCTGTCACGAGAAGAAAGGGCGCAAATCTACAGGGAGATGCTACAGCGAGGAACACAATTGAGTGACGTTGCCCTCTTCAATACTGTATCGACCAAGAAAATGGTTGATCGAGCGTTCGAGAGGTTATTGAATCGATTCCAGCGAAACCTGGATGGTCTGAACGGACACTTTTTCCTGGCAAGTGACGCTGGGCAGGAGTACCTCTATCCGAAGATAACCAGACGCTTGCGTCGATATAACCCAATTCCAAATCGTTGGGGACAGGGATTCGAGAATGTCCCAATAAGCCGCCTTGTTGAGGATCCGATCTTTATCAGGTCGGATGTTTCATATTTCATTCAGCTTGTGGATATGATTGCGTACGCGGTCCTCCGAAAAGAACAGCCCCATCCTTCGGGTAGCGATCTTTACGGTATTGGTACCGTGTTTGAAGAGATCCTCGGTGAAATCTGCGTGCACCAGGCCAATTACCAGGATCCGTACGGCATCATACGCGTGAAGTGATTTGAAGAAGAGAGATGCGGAACCTAGTAACACCATCCGGTGCGTTCAGATCCGCACTTGTATTATAGCAAGTTAGTCAAATTTCTGAACGATTCAGCTCCGTCCTAACCGGACCGCCGATGGCAAGCAGATAGCCGGTGATCCCGACCTTCTGGGCAGACGCTTGACGTAACTGTCGCTCAATTTCCCTCCGGATCGACCTCATCGTAGTGCCAGAGCTGATCGAGCCTCTCCCGCGTCGTCCATTCGAGCAGCCGCCCGTTCTGGCCAGCAGGATTCGCATGGCTCAGGATCCTGCCTTCACGTCATCGTTCACCGGCAACGGGTCGAAAACGCCGGTGTCGGATACATAGTCCGCGGGCGTGTAGCTAATCGCCAGCTCCGGAGTCTCTCGCCGTTCCCCGCTATCATGCCGCGAGCGCATTGCCGCGTCGAGCATGCCGGTGGTGAGCAGCGTGCGCTCGACGGGGTACGGTGATGCTCCGGAAAGGATCATTGCTTCGATCTGGCGGACCAAAAAGATGAAGTGACCGTGCGGATATCCTTGCAGCCAAATCTGGCAGGCCATGTCATGCGATGGACCGGTGGCGGCGATTCCCCAGTTCTTTATCACATCGTCGCAATTGACCACCGCCGCGCGCAGCCCATCGGCGTAGTCGATCAAAAAGACATCCTTCGCGCTCCGCCGTGCCTGTTCACGATCCGCATCATCGAGGTCGAAACTCCTGAGCGCATTGTCCAGCAGCTTCTGGTTGACCAGGCCATCGTCGATCGCGCGAACAGCATCCTCGCCGGAAAGCGCCCGGACCGCGACGACACCCACCTCGGCGCCCTTCCGGCGCTCGGCATGCACCTGCAAGGCTTCGAGGTTGTGGAAGCCGTAAATCTCGGTGGGACCGTAACCCGCGACCACGATTTCCCGCATCTCCGCGCCGTGCGGCCACTCGGTACCGGTGGGGATGCGCCAGGCCAGCGGCACGGTCGATCCCGCCAGCAAGGGAATGTCAAATCGCCGGGCGGTATCGTACATGGCGATCGCGTCGGAGAAGCTCCAGGCGAGGTGCTTGTCATTGAAGATCGGCACGAATGTGCCCGCCCCGATCATCGTCGCCACGGCGGCGTCAAACAGGCGACGCCGGGGATAGAGCTTTTGCTCGTACTCGTTGTATTCAAAATCTCCATGCTCGCCGATGATGACGACCCCATCGACATTGAAGCCGGATCCACCGAGCGTGATCGCTTCGGCCACGGTGGAAAAGCGCGGCACGTTGCAACGTTCCGCGATCTCGACCCCGATATCCTTGTCATCGACCTGCTCGATGCAGATCGACACCACCTCGACCCGGGGCTCGGTGTGCTGACCGTTGAAGCCGTACCCCCGCATCAGGCGCGATGCGATAACGTCGGCGTGCGAATCCGCAAAATAGATGGTGGTGATGACAGCGACCCTTGGACGCGACATGCCTTCCTCCGTGGTGGTTGCGCGGTAGCGCGCGCTCAACGCGCCGGTCGTGATCCCCTGCTGGATCTTCTTCTGGAAGAATGCATAGACTCCCCGCGTTGGCAAGGTGGAGATGACGCCGGCACGAGGGCAGTGGACGAACGGTGACGCATCTCTTGCGGGACATCCGAGATCCCTGTGCCATGGTACGCGTGACGACGGTGGTTCTTCGACGCTGGCCTGTTATTCCTTGCCGCCGCGAAAAGAGCGTCTGGCGCCCGGCGTCGACCGTGGCAGATATGGGGTCTGTCGCTTCGGGCAGGATGTGGGATTCTTGTCGTGGTGGCGCGCCGCGGACCAATACCGCTCAGGCTGACAGGAGTGGTGGGCCATGCGGGTGACGATGCGATCCGGCGGACACGCCGCGGCGTGATGGCGTGGTTCCATGACGAACTGTCAGAGACGACAATCAGGCCTCAATGGCATGTGGTTTTTGAAAGAGGAGCATCCGCGGCATGGCGGTCAAGCGACCAGACGAACCGGCACGCGTGACATTCACGCTCGGTGGCGAGCAATTCATGACGACCGCCCGGCGCGGCCAGATCGTGCACGAGGTCTTTCACGATGCATTGCCAGCGGATATCACGGTGGGGCGCCGCCTGACTTTCGCCGCGCCCAATGGCGATGAGTTCTTCGCCGACAACTTCATTGGCGACATTCAGGACGCCTATGGCGATGTGATGATCACGACTTCTGCCGAGCCGATTCCGGGATCGAGCGGTCCGTGGCAGACCGTTGGCTTTGACCATCTCGCGATCACGGTCGGCGACCGGGCCGGCGCGCGAGATTTCTTCCGTGACGTCGTTGGCATGCGGGTCATGCGCGATGACGCCCACCTGACGGTGATGGCGACCGGGCCGACCGCGCTTTTCCTTTTCGATGCCGGGCAGGAGGCGCCCCTGTCGACCGGGCAGCCGTCGAGCTGGCATCACATTGGTTTCGTGGTCGATAACCTGGAGCACGCCTACGCGCACCTGCAACAGCACAAGGAACGCCTCACCAGCGACTTCACCCTGCTGGACCGCGACGAGCGCTGGAGCCTTTATTTCTTCTACCGCAACGGCGACGTGACCTTCATGATCCAGTTTTCCGAGGTCAAGCGGGCCGATCGGGGCTTCACGACACCGGATCGTAAGGCGTTCGCGGACTACCTGTACGACTACACGAGCCGACCGTATGGTCTCCAGTTCGATGACACGGAGAAATCGTAGGGGGTGACCCCTGTAGCTTCGGACCTGGAGCCTGCACTGAGCTTGCCGAAGTGTCCGGGGTCTGGTTGTCGACCCGGTTCGCCGCTTACGGCGGACAACACGCGACGACGGCTATGCGGGCAGGAAACTGGAACGTGTCGAATTCGCCTGGTCGCGTGGCCGGACCGATACAACAGGATCGATCCCTGTCCGCGGCCACCGGGCCGACCACCACGTGCGCGGGTTGGCTCGAATGGCAAATCCCCAATTTCTTCTGACCGTCATGCAACGCAAACGTCCCCGGTGCCACTCGGCACCGGGGACGCGCTCCACGATCGAATCAGCGATCTCGTCGCAAAACCTGATCGCGTTTGTTCCGCTTGAGGCGAAACGTGGTGACGACGATAGTCGACTCCGGCGCGATCATGACGGTGACACCGGCGTAACGCTCGAACCGGCGCCTGTCCGATTCATCGATGTCTTTCCGCCGCAACCAGTACCACACACCGCCATCGTGGTAGTACCGTTCACCATGGGAAACAATGTAGGGGACCATGTCCAGTGATATGCCGCGCTTGCGTGCCTGCGCTACCACATGCTCGGAAAACACAAGTCTCTTTGCATCAACATTGCTGGCCAGAAGGCATTCTCCTGTTGTTCTGTACACATGCCGTGGTGGATCATTAACAGTGTTATTCAGTAATTGGGGCCAAATGGCGGACCCCGCCACGAACAGCACCTGAACCACTCCGGCACACGCCTGAAGCAGGCAGGAGATTGGGTTTTGGAGTTGCTCTGGACTCACCTCCTTTCGTGGATTCACCCATCATATGACCCCGACCGGGAAAACTCAATCCCCCATAAGTGTGTGTTTCACTGACCCGGCTCGATCCGGGCCGCGCGGACTTCCGGTTTACGGGCGGCGAGGAGCGCGACGCCGATCAGCCAGGCTCCGGCAAAGATGAACACCGGCACGACGCTGAAGGTGTCGGCCGCCCAGGCGCCGGCGAGCGAAAACAGCGGGATGGCGCTCAGCCCCACCGCCCGGCTGATGCCGCTGGTTCGCCCCAACAGCTCGATGGGTACCGTCGCCTGGATATAGGACATGTTCGCGATCATCCCGATCGACATGCAGAAGTCGACGGTCAGGTCGAGCACGATCGTCAGCGGCACGGATGTCGACAGGCCGACGCCGACAATGCAAGCCCCGCTGATCACCCAGGTGCCGATCATCAACCGCCCCGTGCCGATGACCCGGTCCGCGCGGGTGACGGCGAATCCGGCCAGGATGCCCCCGACCAGGCCCATCGCGTTGAGGATGCCGAACAGGAAGCCATCGCCATCGAGCCGGGTCTCGACCAGCGGTGCGTAGAGCGGACCAATCAACGAGACCGCGTTCAGCGCGGCGCCGATCCAGAGCAGCTCCCGCAAAACTGGGTGCGCCCTGATGGCGTCCCAGCCGTCGCGAAGCTGTCCCAGGATGCCGTGTTGTGGTGCGGTCGGATCGGGTTTCTCTCGCGCGGGCGCCGGAATTTTCGCCAGCGCGATCATGATGGCGGTACCGGCAAAGGTAAGCGCGTCGATCAGCACGGCGGCGGCGACACCGAGCGCATCGACCACCCAGCCAGCCGCGGTCATGCCGGCCATCATCGCGACCCGTCCCACCGAGCTGACGAGTCCGTTACCCGTCGTGAGCCGGTCACGCGGGAGGATGACCGGGATCACCCGGAAGCGCACCGAGCCGTAAAAGGTGGTGGCGGTGTTGAGGGCGATGATGGCGAGAAAGACTGGAAGCAGCCCCAGCGACTCGTCGCCGATCAGGGCAAATCCGAAGGTGGCGGTGACCAGCGCGGCGAGGCTGTTGCTGACGATCATGGTCAGGTTCGGCGGCCAGCGATCGGCGTAGGCTCCGGCGATGGGGCTGACCAGCGCATCGGTGAGGTGGAAGGTGACGCTGATCAGCGCGGCAACCATCGCCGAACCGGTTTGCGCGTAGAAGGCCCAGAGGATGGCAATGTTGAAAAAGGCATCGCCGAAGGTGGAGATCGTCTGCCCGGTGGCGAAAAAGCGGAAGGTGCGGTTGCCGATGAACAGGTCGCGCTGTGGCTGCACAGGTCTGGATCCTTTGCTGGGTCGTTCACCGTGCCAGAAGTGTACGATAGCGTCCACAATGCTTTCGGTGAGTACGTTGAAACGAAGATGGTGCCATGAGCAGTACACAAGAACTGGTGCGCCTTGCTGAGGGCTGCTGGCGAACCTGCCGTGACGAGATCGAGGGGATCGACCTCGCGACACCGGTCTACCGGATTCCGTTGTGGACGGTGCGGGACATCCTCATGCATTGTGCCTTCTGGAACGAAGAGTGCGTGAAGTCCCTGTATGCTCACGCGGATGGCGGTGGCTACGTCACCGATCCCGCCACGGCATCCTTTGATGTGAGCGGGGACGCAATGGACGAGTGGGCGAAGGCGCCCCTGAATGGCGCCAGCAAGGCAAACGTGACCGATTCCAGCAGGGTCGCGTTTGCAAGCGAGCGTGATGCATTGACCCAGGGAGGTCGAGGCGTCGCTCGTGCTAGCGGACGAACAGGTGAACTCTTGCTGGGTCGTTGCCCAGAATGGCTTCACCGAGGCATTGCTCTCACTTGACGACGGCACAATGGCACGGCCCATCACTTGCCCATGGCATGAGCGGTCGTCGGTGCGGGAGGAGTTCGTCCAAGAGCAGGGGCACATTGACGATGTGCTGTCGGCGACGGCGCCGAAGGGATCGCCGGAATGCGTGCGCCATAGGGTAGCGCGTGATCAGTGGATTGCTGGAGGGCGGTTCGAGGGGCGCTTCATACACGCCAGGTCCCGACCACCGAGAGCGTGCCGGGTTGGGGATGCGAATCGAGCACAGCGAGGATGTCGGGCAGGAGCGGGTGTATGGTCTCGACGTTGGTGTCAGGTACGGCGATTACCAGGAGAGCAAGGCCCAACAAGGGCACGTTTTGCTGCTTCTGGATGTTGTGGTCGCAGGTAAGCAATACCTCAAAGCCAGATTCCACAGCCAAGCGAATCAATAGTCCATTCTTGATGCTGGACCAGCCCATCTCAACGACAGTGGAGATAGTATGCCCCGGTATCTCTCGTCGGAGAGGGCGCGGCACATCCTCATCAAGCAGTAT
>Ga0209176_10000228_pt1 | contig 13423 bp, 5 predicted proteins | sample NGEPer11B_FD_184511 | JGI IMG/M metagenome (GOLD analysis project Ga0209176, IMG submission 184511) | Arctic peat soil microbial communities from the Barrow Environmental Observatory site, Barrow, Alaska, USA - NGEE Permafrost305-11B... | ecosystem: Environmental > Terrestrial > Soil > Wetlands...
GATCAACGGAGGTTTCGATGCCGTCAGGATTAAGGATGGCCGAGGCAAACACATCCTCAAACAGTTCACCAGCCTGGGCCGAGTCGAGCACGTCGCCGGTCTTGTCGATGCCGAATTCTTCGAAGATCACCGAGAGCTTCTGCTCCAGCACTTCGCGCACACGGAACTCGACCGAGTCCTCGAAAACGAAATTGATCGCCCGAACCGTCTTGGGCTGGCCGATACGGTCCACACGACCGATACGCTGCTCCAGCCGCATGGGGTTCCAGGGGATGTCGTAGTTGATGATCACGTGGGCGAATTGCAGGTTCAAACCTTCGCCACCCGCGTCGGTGGAAACCAGCACGCGATGAGATTTACGAAAGGCGTCCTGCGCTTGCTGGCGCTCATCCATAGCCATGGAACCATTCAAAGTGACAACAGAGATCCCCCGGGCCTCCAGAAATTCCTTCAACATCTGCTGGGTGGGAACGAACTCGGTGAAGATCAGAACCTTCAGATCCGGTTCATTTTCCTCGGCCTGCAGCTTGTAGACCCACTCGATCAGCGCCTCAGCCTTGGCATCCGGACCCGCCTGCTCGCAGCGGACAGCCGCATCCAGCAGGGTCTCCACATGGCTGCCTTCGCTCTGCAGGGCCGACACATGGGATTTCAGCAGCTCATCCAGCAGCTCCTGGCCGTCCATGTCGTATAGCTCGTCAAAGTTTCCCGAACCATCAGCGCCGTTTTCAAGTTCTGCCAAGCGCAGACTGGCTTGCTGTTCGCCATCCTTGAGCGCCGCGAACCGTCGCTCCAACGTGGTGCGGATCGCTCGGGTGCTGGAGACCACCAGGCGCTGCATCAGGATCATCAGGAAACCGATGTGGCGCTTCTTTTCCCGCAGGGCCTGGTTGTAACCCTCGCGTACATAGTCGGTCACCGCCTCATAGAGGAGCTGCTGCAAGTGATGCCGGCTCTCCCAGGCCACCGGGGCCATCTGCGTACGTCGTGGTCTAAACAGCGGCTTGCCATCGGCATCGATGGCCTTGCGCTTCTCAGCGCGGATGACATACGGAGTGACCCGCTCGCGGGAGACGCTGTCCATATCCGGGAAAGCATCATCATCCAGCAGGCTCATCAGACGATGAAAAGCATCCGTCTTGCCCTGGTGGGGCGTAGCCGAAAGCATCAGCATATAAGGCGCGACCTCCGCCAGCCCCCGGCCGAGCTTGTAGCGGGCGACCTGATCTGTGCTACCACCCAGGCGGTGGGCCTCGTCCACGATCACCAGATCCCAGCCAGCGGTTATCAAATCCTCGAACCGGCTCTTATTGTACGCGGCGACCCGTTCCGCCGTCCAGCCGCGCCGCTTGTCCATGGGTTTGACAGAATCAAGCGAGACGATGACTTGATCGAACAGCGACCAGGCGGAGCTCCGGTGGTCCGCGTCGGGTGCAAGCCGCTGCAAAGTGCTGATATCGTCACCCAACACGAGCTGGAACTGTTCGTTGAAGTGGGTCTGCATTTCCGCAACCCACTGGGTAGCGATGCCTTTGGGAGAGACAACCAAGGTTCGGCGCACCAGCCCGCGCAGCTTGAGCTCGCGCATGACCAGACCGGCCTCGATTGTCTTGCCGAGCCCCACCTCGTCGGCCAGCAGGTAGCGCACACGGTCGCCCGAGATGGCCCGGGACAAAGCGTTGATCTGGTGCGGCAGCGGAATGACATTGGACTCCATGGGAGCCAGCAGCACATGGCCGTCAGTGGCGCTGGTGGAGCCTTCGAGCACCTCCCCCACCTTGGCGGCTGCCGCCACATAGGCAATGCGCCCAGCCTCGATTTCCGGCTGCAAGTCGGCAATCAGCGGCCGCAAGGCGGAGCGGGGCACGCGCACCACCGCATCCTGATTCGGCAGCCAGACACGGCACACCGTCTGCCCCCACAAGGTCTGTTCTTCAATGACCTTGCAGGCGTTGTTATGAACGGTGCTGTATTGCCATGAACCAACTGCAGTCACTATTAATCTTCCCCCTGGGGTGGATTTGCAGCAAAAATGGTCAACATAAGTTCAGAATCGTCAATCAGCCGGTACTCTGGTAGCCGCCCTGATAGTTTTTCACTTTCAGACAAGATGATGGGTACGCCTTCACCTCGCTTATCCATGAGGAATTTTCGATCACCCGGAAAATTTTCAAAAGGCATAGGGCAGCGCGCAAGCAAGCTAGTCAGTAGCTCGTTCCGAGCAGCCTGTCGTAGTGGAAGGCTCTCTATCGTCATCGTATTTGGAATTGCACCGGACGAAAAGATTTCAAGGCGATCAGAGAACATATGCAATCGAACCTTCGACCCTTGAATTGAATAGTCCCTATGGGCGACAGCATTAACTAAGGCCTCGAATACAGCTTGCATTGCGTATTGTGGAATATCGCGTCGTGCGGGCTCCTTTACCGCGTAAACTTTCATATTCTTCTCAACGAATTTGTAGGCCTCGGTGATCTGCACGTCCAATGGTCCTTCAATATCCCTGGCATCCAACTGGTAGGCAGCATTCCGTTCTGTGCCCCGGTAAACGACAGCCTGAATAAAAGCATTGGTGAGAAACCTCTGCGGTTGTTCACTTGCCATTAGTATCCCACTGACGCTTGGGCAAATCTTCCCATCCTCATCTTGCGTGAGAAGTTTGAGTTTCAGCAAAAACTCTTCATCATTGCCCGGAGACAGCGATGTTTTAAACTTTCCCCATAATACTTTCTCTATACAATCTTGTGGTGCGGTCGTTACGGACTGCTCGTCAAATCTGATAATTCTGGCTTGGCTTCGCTGTTGAAAAAGCCTTGCTAAAACGTCAGGAGCCATCTGTCTTTTAGAACTACCGATCCGATGAAAATACCCGCTCGGGCTTTGGTGAACATAAAGACTCTTTGGCACATCTATACGAACAATAATCAGTTCAATATTATCATCCGTAACAACCGGGATTTTCCGAATCCGGCAAAAAAGCTGAGGCGTGATCAGGTCATTGCAGATCCCTCTGATCCAGGTTTCGACGATATCCAGTTTTTCTTCCGGAATGCCGACAACCGTTCTGGACTTGTCATCAACTCCCAAAACGAAAACGCCATTGGCGGTATTGGCCATTGCGGCCAATTCGTCTGCCATGCTGTTCCGATGTGGGCCAGAAACATGGGAGCCCTTGTATTCAAGATCCTTCAGTTCAAGAGAAGAATCCTCGCCCAGGCGGATCTGCTTCAATAATTCATCTGTGGTTTCAAACATACCTAAACCTCCAACGCTATACGATTATAACGCTTCACAAACGCTTGACGGCCGCCCTCCATGATGGAGCAAATCGACTCTCGGATACTTGATTCCTCAAGGCCGCCTTGCTGATCAATTTGCACCTGACCGTTTTCAAACTTCAGGACATGCACCAGCTCGGAATCACCGTTTACGACGATATTGGGGTTGTGAGTTACGATGATGAGCTGACGTCTGTTCTTGTTCTCGTGGATCTGCTTGACTATGAGGTCATAGATCAGCGCGTTATCGAGATCGTCTTCTGGCTGGTCAATGACCAAAGGTTCATTGCCGTGGCTTAACAAGAAAGCCAGAATTGCGGCAGCCTTTTGGCCAGCAGACCCTTTCTCCAAATCATCAAATTTGCCAGACGACGGATCTTTAGAGTATTTGACCCGTAGCATATCTTCAGGCCACCACGCATCGAGCTGATCAAAAATGGCCGGTTGTGTTTCAAGTAATTTCTTCAAGCGATTATCAAACGCACCATGATTGCCGGACACTTGACCTTTGGCAATATCAAGTGTTCTCGATTTAATCGTCGAAATGAGCTGCGGCAAGTCTGATTCAGGTGCTTTTGCATCTTCCCATTTGCTAAACGTCCAGAGGATGCCCTGTTTGCTTTCTCGATCACATACCGAACTTATGAATTTTCCATCTTCAAGATTGAGCAAAGTGCGATATTCATCTTCCAAGGTACTTACATCGCCGAACTGAACTAATTCCATGCGCACATAATCACTGGCCCCAATGACCCTGCTAAGAAAATCACGCCTCTTTCCGAGCAGCACGGTTCTTAAATCTAAGAGCTTTTTCAGCGTCTCTTCTATCTGCTTTTCTGTCGTTTCCGTTTCTTTACGAACCGAATCCAATTTATTCAGTTGCTGCTGCAATTGGTTGCGTTGCTGAACCCATTCACCGTAAAGAGAAATGCTCAGTTGGCTTTTCTTTTCTTCATACTCTTTGACCAATCCATCATAAGCGGCAATGCTTGTCTGAACCGACTGGTCCCATTTGCTTGTGGAAATGTTTTTGTTTCTTTCGGCCTTTAGTGCATCAACGCTTTCGGCGAGTTTGCCAAGCGTTTCACTGACCTTTTTGAGACCTTGTGAGGTCTGATCGTGAATCGCCCTTATCTCGGCGGTGGTTTCATCCTGCTCATCAAACAAATGTGCTGGAAAATCAGACAACTCGGCGGTGGACGCAAGTTCCCTTATGCCAGAGGAAAGGTCGTCAAAAATCTGATCATCGGGCAAGCCGTTCTTTTGTTGGCTTCGCTTCTGATACTGTTTGAGTACCTCTCCATGACCTTTTTCTTCATATTGTTTAAGATCGTTTTCAACATCACCAAGCTTTGCACGAATCTGCTGTTCTCCCGCGAGTTGCCGCAATAGCTCTCTTCTTCGCTCCCTCAATTGAAGAAACTGGCTTTTGACGTTCTCCCTGCGAGATGACCATTCTGCACGATCCACCTCGGGAGAACGGTCAACAACCTCTAAAAGTCCTCGTGGATTTGATGCAAGCTCGTTGATCTGTTTTTGGCTGAAGATACTTATCGGGAACCGCTCTTTAAGATCACCAGCCTCGATTTCTTGCCAGCCGCTGTCGGTTTCCTCCTCCAACACAGCGCCTTGCCCGTCAAATCTCCAGCGCAGTTGGTAATTCTTGCCACGCCGGTGAAGCTCCAGAAGAATTTCCGTGTCATCCAACATGACGCCCTTGTTCGGCGACAGCTTCATGAACTTGTCCAGTTCATCTTTTACCCTGGGAGCTTCAGTAGCCAGATTCTGATCACGGCGTGAAACGATACGGATCGATTCGAGAATGGTGGATTTTCCGGTTCCTCGTCCACCGATGACCGAATTGAAATGCGGATGCAACTGAGTAACAAATGGCTGGCCACTGATGCGGCCACAGTGACGCATGGCCTTGATAGTCAGCTTCGACAAGAAGATATCAGGCAGGTGATTAGGGTTTTCGGATTGGTTTTTTACGCAAAATTCGTGATCCAGCAATGCCAGTCGCAAACCCCCAATAGACGGGCGGCTCATCTTGAGCCAAGTGTAATGCTTCCCGATATCGTCTGGTTTATGGGCGTCGGAACCGGCCACCTTGGCAAGGCGGTCCACTGCCTTGCCCAAGGATAGTTCCGCATTGTCGAATTTGTGAAGATCGCAAAATTCAGCAGCCGATACAGCTTTCAAGCTCTTTTCCAACTCAGGCGTTAATGAAGTAACTCCCTCAAGCAACCCTTTTGAGCCGTCAATGTGAGCAGGAATGGCAATTCCTTTTGCCTCGGTAATCTTTCGAACCGTTTCGACAAAGCCGGTTGCCGTGGATGTTTGCTGATTATCACCATATCCGGCTGTGATCCCGCATGAGCCCAGAACCCCGGTAACCTTTTGGCTGTCGCAACTTGGGTCAAAAACCCCGAGCAGATGGACGCGGTTACTACTGTTGGCTACCGTAATTTCAACGCCTGGGAAAATAGTCAGTTCTCTGTACCAATCTGGTTTGGTGTCTCGGTCACGGAGTTCCTTGTTCTCAGCCTTCAATAGATCAATCCAGCCGCCCGAGTTGTGATCGGTCACCACAACGCAGTCGAGGCCGGATTGCATGGTCTTTTGAATCCATTCCTCCAACTCAATGCTCTTGAAGGTGTCATCACCCCGCTCATAATCATCCGACTTGGGAGTATGCGTGTGAAAATCAAACCTCCACCATTTGCTTCCCGGGAAATTCCACTTATCAGTCATTTCATTCGCCTCCCATTCTTGTTACCGCCTGGTCAAACCACATGAGCAATTTTGGATCTTCTTCGAGGACGTTGTTGGGGATCTTGTCGGCCACGGCGACGATGACGGCGTAGTCGCGCTCCTGCCAGGCTTTCTTGAATCCGGCGCGGACGGCCTCCAGACGGAAAACTTTGAGCTTCTTTTTGACCCCTTTGTACTCTTCGAACTCCTTGAGCAGCGCCTTCTCGCGCAGTTTCTCCAGGTCGCCCGCCTTGTTGGGATCGGGCACGTACCAGCGGTCGCGGGCCTTGCTCACCAGCGCCGGATCGTCCTTGGGCAGATTGCGCAGCTCCTTCCAGTTGGTAGAGAGGTAGGCGTGGATCTGCTCGGGCACAAGGCCTTTGCCGTCGTAACAGAGGAAGTTCTGATTCAACAGTTCGCGCAGGTCGAGCTGTGCCTCGTTCTTGCTCCAGCCACCGAGTTGCTGCATGAATTGTGGGTTGATGTCGGAGAAGGTCTGTGGCTTCTCTCTGATGAGCTGTCGCAGCCATTGGATCGACGAGGCCTCGTCGGAGACGAACATCGAAAGCTGCTGTGGGGCACCGGAGGTCATCTTCTTTCGGTCGTATTCGGCGACCTGATCCGGCAGGAAGTACATGCCGTCCCGTTCGATGAAGCGCTGTGCCAGCCCGATCTGAAATTCCTGGCTGGAGATCGGCACCGGGTAGCCTTTGCGAACGTAGAACGCAATCATCTGGTCGAACAGAATGCGTGGATCGCGCTCGGGCACCATTAGTAGTAATGCACCTATGCGTTTGGTTACCGGTAGGTATTTGAGATGTGTGCGAACGAAGTCCCAGACGCCTTCTTCGGTTTGGGCTTCCTTTTGGAAACGCTCTTCAAAACCGCCATTGGGCTTGTAGGCTGAGATAATGAGGTCTTGTTTAACGGCGGTAGGGGTGGTGACAGCTTTGAAGCTGCCCTGCTTCTTATCAAGGGCTGATACGTTAGCCACAATGAAACCGGCCTCAGTGAGTGCGGTTTGAATGCTGTTCCAGACGGATGCTTTCGTGTTAGAAAATTCTACTGTCATCCAACGACCAGGCTTCAGCTTTTTATAGAACTCACCGAAGCAAGAAGCCATTATGGAACGGTATTCAAATGATCCCTTTTTGTGAGCGTTATTTTCAATTGCTTCCGTGTCATAGTTTGTCAGGACCTTAAGCCACGACTCCCAAAGAAAATTTAGTTCTGAATAATTCAGGTTGGCCCCGAATGGAGGATCAGTAAAAATGTAATCCACAGAATCATCAGGTAGCTGTTGAATCTCTGATGATGAGCTAGTCATAATCACTTGCGGATTCATTTTTTCAAGCAATTGTTTCTTCTTAACTCCCTTCTTAAAATAATCAGAAAGTGACTTGAGAAGTGAAATATCTTTTATCAAGGATGGAATAAATAGCGTACCTGTAAGCGGGCCACCACCAGCGCCTGCAAAGCCTCCTGCCCACCGATATCTGTATAGCTTTGTGTTTGTCCAAATTACCGGCAATAGGGTTATTGCATAGTTTAAGTTTGGCAATTTCGCTAACGTGGCGGCGATTACCCATAGATTTTGTCGAGTGTAAAAGTGATGCACATGAGTAATTCCCATGGGGTCGTTACGGCGGGTTTCTTTCCCTGGCATCATTCGATGTTTGGGGAAAGGATACGGTATCGGACTGTCATCAATCTTTCGCTGAAGGGCGAGGTCAGAGTCATCAGGTTTTTTTTCAAACCTTTTCCCCGCAACGCTGTAATTAATCAGAACAGGAGTCTGTTTTGCCTGCTTTATGGTTTCGTTAAGCTCCTTGTCAAAGACAGTAACCCAAGAGCGGTCCAGCTTGCGTTTTGTCAATTGAGCTGTGCAGTGTGGGCATGGAAAATCGTCATTCACTTTCCCCTTGTCATGGTCAACTGCTGCATCCCAGAAAACAATTTCATTAGCGCATTCCGGGCAGACAAACACATCCGACCAAACAATATAGTTTATCGTGCCTAATCGCCCGTCCGAGTGCTTTGTCTGAAACATCCAGCCACATTCTTTTTCTACTTCTCTAAGGATGCGCTTTGTTTCCTTTTCAAACTTTAGTGAATTAACTGGCGTGTTATAGTTATTAGCTATATAGGTGGCAACAGGTGACAAGTCGTTCAGCGCAGCTCGCCTTGCCCCAAATCTGGAAAAGAAAGTCCACGCTTTTTTCCCATTTTCGCCTATCTCTTCTTGCAGAATAGTGCCGTCCGGCTTCACTTGATAACCTAGAGAGGCGACTTCGTTTCTATCGCCACACATCTGCGCGGCAACACCCGTCATGCCGGTTCCGCAGAAGCCGTCAAACACGATATCACCCGGCTCTGTGTAATGGAGGATGTAACGCATGATGGCCTTGTGCGGCACCTTGGTATGATAGGAATGCGCGTTGTAGATGGGATCGTTCTTGCCCTCGCTCACATCGGCGGCAAAGGGTTCGCGGTGGTAATGATAGCCCTCAGCCTGCTCCGGCTTCTGCGCTTCCCACTCGGCGATGAAGTCGCCAATCCACGGATTCGGGCAGGCGGTGTAGTACGGCGGATCGCTCAGATTCAGGATGTCCTCGTCGCTGCCGATGGGAAAGCCTTCGATCTTGCGGAACTCCGGGTCCTGCAGCTTCTCCCGCAGAATGCCAAGGAAATGCTCGCGCCGGGAATCATCGTTCGGAAAGGTCATGCCGAGGCACTCGACCGGCTGATCATGCCGCGCTTCGAGTTCATCTTCGTAGGACTGCTCGACGAAATCCTGTTGTCCCGATGGATCGCGGAACATGCTCTTCGTTGCGTCTGATGTTTGTTTCCGAGCCACACTTCTCTCCTGTTCGTTACGCTACCAGCGTCACGCTTCCGCCACGTCCCCTCCCGGGAACGATGCGCTCTTGTTCGATGAGACGGTCCTTGACCGCTGCATAATGTTCGTCGGTCCATCGCAGGTTCTCGCGAAGTGCCTGGTTGCCGGACCTTCCACCAAGGTCTTCCAAAGCGGATATGAATGCTTCGCAGTCTTCTTCCGTTGCCTCTGCGGTCGTTCGGGGCACATCAATGGCATCTGCGTCTTCTCTTGAGTCCCCGGCGCCTTCCATCGTGCCGGTAGGCGCCGGGGCCGCATGTACGGAACCAGGCGAGAAAATGGTCTGCCGCGCGCCCAGGGACGCATAGTCCGTCGGATTGCCGGTGAGCACGATAACCTGAAGTCCACGGGTAGCGGCCAGATCAAGCATCCGCTGCAAGTCTTGCACCCGGTTCGGGTCAGAGAAAGCGAACGAGTCATCAAAGATCACGGGCAACGAGCCGCCATGGTCCGCTGCCAACACCTCGGCCATGGCCAGCCGTACCGCAGCGGCCACCTGCTCGCGCGTACCGCCGCTGAGAACGTCAAAGGATAGCGCGCCGGCATGCTCTGGCCGGACGAGCTGTATGCCTTTGAAGGCGCCATCCTCGAAGGTGACAACGGCGCGCGTGCCAGGGCCAAAGATACCCTTAAGGTAGTCCGATATCCGGTCTGCCAGAGGCTGGGTGAAACGGTCGGCCAGCACGCTCTGTTGCTCTTCAAATAGCCGGTTCAGCAGCTTGACGGCTTCCGCCTTGCGCTTCACACTCTCGTAGTGTTCCCGCGCGGCCTGCTCGCGTGCATTGGCGCGGATCAGATCGGCCTGGGGGTCTTCGCTGCCGTCCAAGGTCAGCCCCGCACGGCTGGTGGCACGTTTCTCGATGGCGTCTTGCTTGTCCTTCTCCTGGACCTGAACCGCCCGTTCGAGCCGGTCGCGGTCCCGCTCCAACTGGTCCGGCTGTAACGCGGCAAGTGCGTTGCGGGTTCTCTCAAGTGCTGCCTGTGCTGCCGTTCTTGCTTTCTCTGCTTCGCACAAGGCCTGGATCCGGGATTCATCCTCGCCGTGGTTCTCGATAAGCAGCCGCAACTGGGCCTGCTTGTCGCTGATCTCTCCACGCTCTTGCTCGATCTCAGCAATCAACTTCTGCAGGGCCTTCTCGGCTTCTTCGAAGGCCTCCTTGGCTGCCGCCGCGGCGGCTTTCTTCTCGGTTTCGTCTTCCTCGGCCTCATCCAGGGCTTGGTCGTCGCGATTGCGCCAGACCGCGGCTTCATTACGATTTTCAGGCGCTTCCGCGTCCGGAGCCTGTTCCGACCGGCGATCAACCTCACCCTTCGCAGCAGCAAGGGACTCCTGGGCCTCAGCCAGGTCGTCTTCGAGACTGCCGTCGTCTAAATCATCGAGCCGGGATTCTTCCCGTTCAATCTTTGACGTGAGGCGTTCGCGCGAATTCAGGGTTTCGGCTGCCTTTTCGAAAGAGTCGACCCCGACATCGTCCAGCGCCGCTGTGAGTCCGTTCCTTGCTGCACGAACTGCTTCGCGCCCTTCAGCGAGGCTGTTCCCGCCGCCGGGCTGAATGCGTAGGTGAACCTTGCCCCCGACAAATACATCGGCAGCTTCCGTCACCGTGTGCGCGCTGCCGGGAGGCGCCTCCTGGTCTCCGATGCGGACCACCTGATCCGCCTCAAGGACTTCAATACCGGATGCCATAGCATCCAGAGCGGCTCTGGCCTGATCACCGCGCGACTTCATCTCCCGAAGTTCTTCCAGCGTATCGGCGTCAATCTCAGGCAATTCCGCCAGATCATCCCGAAAAGACTTGATTGCCTCCCGAATCCTCTGTGCTTCTTCCAGGCGCTTCGACAAGTCGTTGCACCGAGTCTCGCAGTCGAAGCGTTCAACCCAAGCACGCGCGAGTTCACGGCGCTGGCGAATTCCCCGAGACTTCTCGATAGCCGCCTCGTAGGTCTTCGCAGCTTCCTGCGCGCGTGTATGAAGTGTCTGTCGCCTTGTCCTGGCTTGTCCGCATTCCTCCTGCTTGGGCGCAATAGCTTCCTCTAAGCTGCGGACATCTTGCCGGAGGGACTCTATCTGGTCACTGGCCATACTCAGGTCCGCAAACTTCTCCTCCGCCCGGGATGCCGTAGACGCCTGCTGTTTTTCCTGGGACTTCAATTCCTGCGCTTCATCCAATTTGCCAGCGACTTCATTCCGCTGGTGCGTCAACGATTTGAGGTCGGCCGTGCATCGCTTAATCGTGTCCTCGGCTTCCTCGAAGCTGGTGACCGCCTGTACCAGCCGTTCCAGCCGCGAGGCCGCGTTCTGCTGGAGGGCTTGGGCGGCTTGGAGTTCGGATTCCGCTCGATCGAGGTTGGAGCCAGTCCTGGGTCTACCAGCCCGCGTATAAAGTTCGCTGCAGCGTTCGGCGAAGTGCTCCGCGACCTGAGCGTCCAGTGGGGACTGCATGGCGACGGCACCGCCCTCGTCTTGAAGGCGTTGTAGCAGCGCGGTCTGTTCTGACGCAGCATCGCTGCAGGGGTCGTGCCCGCTCTTGCCTTGCCAAACCCAGAGATGTGCCCATTGCTGCAATATCCGATCGGCAATATTGCGGCCGCCCCCCACGTCTTCCACCTGCAGCAATGCATTCAGGCGCGACTCGGCGTCGTCACCTTGCCAGGAGGCGCCACCGACCTCAGTTAGCGTCGTTGTGCCATTGCCTCCACTGAAGCGCTTGACCACCTTGTATTCTTTGCCTTCGACTGTGAACGCAATTTCGACTTCTGGATGGCCAGGGTGAATGTCGGAGGCCATGCTTCGCTGGCCATCGCCAGTGATTCTGGATTTTAGAAAGAGTCCCCTGTGGACGGCTTCGATGAACGTGCTCTTGCCGGATTCGTTCGGACCTCCGATAAGCGAGCGGGATGCATCAAAGTCCACCCTGGTCTCTCGATGAATCCGGAAGTTGCGCACCGTGGCAAACAGAAGCTTCATGAGCGCCCCTCCTGCTGGTACACGGCATGTAACTCACGGAGTGCTATGATCGCTGGTTCTGCTTCGTCATCCCCGGCGGAACTGGCCATGTCGACCAGTTGTTGCGCTACGGTGGCTATGAGAGGATCGCTTGTCTGCCGAGTCAACGCCTCCACCTCATCATCGGTTGGGACTATGGCCGTGTGATTATCAACCTTGAGACGGAGAAGCCTTGCTTTCAGAGAATCGATGAGTCCTTCCAGCCGGTTCGATGCTTCGATACCAAGAGACCCACTCAATGACAGGCGTAGCAGGTCCTCATTGGCGCGTTGTCCGAGTTCTTCGGCAAGTTGCGATTCGAAGCGATCTACGCCAGTATCATCCGCGAAATCGAAAGATATCTCGGACCACCTCAACCTGGCTGTCGGCACCATTTCGACGTGGGGCAGTTCTCCACGCCGGGGTTCCACTACGAGGATGTGGCCAGGCCTCTGTTCTTCGCCTTTCTGGAATCGGTCATTCTCGGGTGTCCCCGCATACCACACTTTGGCGCTTATCTTCTTCGCTCCATGCCAGTCCCCCAGGGCGATGTAGTCAATCTCTTCCACAGGCAGCCTTGTGATGTCTACGCGATTGGGCACCATACTGCCCAACTCTTCATCATCCTCGGCGCCTGAGAAATCCTGTGTGCTGCCATGAGCCAAGACAATACGCGGCTTGGACGAAGGAAAGCCTTGGAAGACACTCGGGTCGCGCAGCCATTCTGTACGGTCGCCGGGCTCCAGCCGACGAAGCAATGGGCATGGGAACAGGACGGCCTCGTCGAGTTCCAGAGGCGCAGTGTCCAGCAAGATGGTCAGGTTTGGCGCGAGGTTGCTGCTTTCGCGTTTGCAAAACTCCTGTTCCCAGAGGCTGCCCAAGCCGCCATAATCATGGTTGCCGGGAATCACGTACACAGGCACATCAATCTGGCCTATCGCGCTACACGCCTCCGCGACTGTGGCCTTGTCCGCACTCGGCGAATCGAAGAGATCACCGGCGACGAGGACGAACTGTACGCTTTCGGCTCGGGCTATGTTTGCGATACGAGCAATGGCATCGATGCGTGCCTTTTGGACGAGGGAGCGTTTGTAGGGTTCGGCAATCCCCGCGAACGGTTTCCCTATCTGCCAGTCGGCTGTGTGAATGATCTTCATAGGTTGCGTCACTCCAAAATAATACGCACTTTGCCCGGTTCCTTACCTTTGGTTAGCACGTCAAGATACTCTTCAAACCTCTTGCGGATCTCCGCGGGGGTGACCGGTGAGCCGCCGGAGAGTAGTGCCGCGCGCAGGTCCGTAGCCTTGACCGGTACCTTTTGAAGCCCGGAGAGCACCTCGCTCAGGGCATGGATGAAATCTTGGCCAAGGTCGTCGGGAAGCTCCCGCTTCTTGATAAAGCCGTTCACCAGTTTCTTGGGTTCGGGCTTGAGCAGGTCCAGATTGCCCTTGGTGGTAGGGTCATCCAGGTTGGTCAGCAGCGTCTGGGTCCAGTTGGCCACCAGCT
>Ga0209176_10000229_pt1 | contig 13408 bp, 15 predicted proteins | sample NGEPer11B_FD_184511 | JGI IMG/M metagenome (GOLD analysis project Ga0209176, IMG submission 184511) | Arctic peat soil microbial communities from the Barrow Environmental Observatory site, Barrow, Alaska, USA - NGEE Permafrost305-11B... | ecosystem: Environmental > Terrestrial > Soil > Wetlands...
GCAGTGATGTAGTGGAACGCTACGGCGCTCTGGGATTGATCCTCTTCACTGCCATCCCGTTCCCCACCACAGGTGCGTACACAGCCTGTCTTGCTGCCTCGTTCTTCGACATACGTTTTCGCTACGCGCTAATCGCAATATCCGCCGGGGTTCTGATAGCCGGCGTGGCGATCACTGCCACGCTTTACTCCCTCTTCTGAGAATCTCGGCCCAGCTCCAAGATCTCCCGCCCGAATAGACCCGTGGTGTTGTCGGTGAATGCCACCCGTTCCAGCTGAATCCGATAGACCTCCAGATCCCGCATCTTCCCGCCCGACTTCCACTTGCTCAACAGCCCCTTAACAAAGGGGAACCTTCTCACGTACACTGACAGGGCAGCGACTTTAACTCTGCCTCCTAGGACGCCTGCTTCCCCCCAGAATTGGACCCCCTGAATCTCCTTCCAATCCTTATGCTCTCCGGTGATCGTCCCCGCGACGGCGGACACCTTCGCCACGTGCTCTGCGTGCCGGCTGGCCTCGCTGCTGAGAAAGACCAGCCTCAATGAATGGTCTGCAGCGTAGAACACCGTGGCCGCGTGGGGCAGCGGTTCTTCCTCCGCATCCTGGTAACGGTGCCCCATGGTTGCCAGGCTCAGGGTATGATGGCTCCGGACATAATCCTCCACCCGCTCGTAGAGGCCCGGCCTGCCTTCGGCCTCTCCGGACGCCGGATTGATCCTAGGCCTCCTCACCACTTGAGACGCCGTCCGGCTCACCCCATCTGCGGAAGAGGTGATGCCTCAACCCGAACTGATCCAGGACCTTGCCCAAAGACTGGTCCACCAGATCCTGGATAGTCTCCGGTCCATGGTAGAAGGCTGGCGTGGGAGGAATGATGACCCCTCCCATCTCCACAATCTGAGCCATAAGACAGAGATGCCCCAGATGGAGAGGGGTCTCCCGGACCATCAGCACCAACTTCCTCTGCTCCTTGAGAACCACGTCCGCAGCGCGCGTGAGCAGATTCCCGTTATAGCTATTGGCTATGGAAGATAGGCTCTTGATGGAGCACGGCGCCACGACCATGTCGGCCGTGCGAAAGGAGCCGGAAGAAATGCGGGCACCCAGATCACGGTCCGAGTAAACGACGTCCGCAGGAAAGTCCATCTCCGCAGGGTCCAGGCCCATCTCCGTCTGGGCCACGTTCTTAGCCCCCTCGGTCACGACCAGATGCACCTCCACAGGCAGATCACGCAAGATCTGTAGCAGCCTCATACCGTAGATAGTCCCAGAGGCTCCGGAAATACCCACAACCAGACGTTCCATGTAACACTCCTCACGAGAAAGCAGGGAATACTTGTTCCCAGGGATTATATCCCCCTAGTTCCGTATCAGTAAGCAAGCGGTACTTACGCAAGACCAAAAGTGTTGAAGACCTGTTGCCCTGGCTCTATCTCAAAGGGATTTCCAGCGGCGATTTCCAGGAAGCCCTCCGGTGCTTATTGGGTCCCAGCGCACAAGGGTTGTCAGCATCAGCGATCAGTCGCTGCAAGCGGGGTTGGGAAGGAGAACATACCGCTTGGAATCGGCGCAGTCTGGCCAATAAACGCTATATCTACATCTGGGCGGACGGAGTCTATTTCAACGTCCGCAGTGATGATGCCAGGCAATGCATTCTGGTGATTGTCGGTGTCACCGAGCAGGGGCGAAAAGAGTTTGTCGCCATTGAAGATGGCTATCGCGAATCCGAGCAAAGCTGGTCAGAGGTCCTTCTGCGGCTCAAATCGCAAGGGTTGAGACATGGAGCAAAGCTGGCAGTCGGTGATGGGGCCTTGGGGTTCTGGACGGCCCTGAGCAAGGTTTACCCAGAGACCCGTCATCAACGGTGTTGGGTCCATAAAACGGCCAATGTCCTGAATAAATTGCCGAAGAGTGTTCAACCAAAGGTGAAACAGGCCCTGCATGAGATCTGGATGGCACCGACCAGAGAGGACGCGTATAAAGCCTTTGATATCGCTGTTGCGACCTACTCGGACAAGTATCCGAAGGCGATGCAGTGCTTGGTAAAAGACAGAGACCAGATGCTCACCTTCTATGATTTCCCGGCCGTGCGTTGGCAGCACATACGCACCAGCAACCCGATCGAATCGACCTTTGCCACAGTGCGCTTAAGAACATCAAAAACCAGAGGTTGCGGCTCCAGGCAATCGATTCTGGCTATGGTGTACAAACTGGGGCAGAGTGCACAGAAAAAGTGGCGCAAACTTCGGGGCTTCAAACTCCTGGCAGATGCTATACGGGGTGTTCAATTCAAGGATGGAGAACACATTGATCCATTAGCTGAGGGCGAAATCGACAGGCACGTCGCTTGATGGAATTTTTCTCAAACACCAGATTTGACAATAGCTCGGATTTGACAATAGCTCGGTTAGCTGTTAGCGTCAACTTGGTTAGCTGTTAGTGTCAAGTTCTGGTGTGGATTATGTACACAGTTTTGGGAGAAAGTATACACATTTTTTATCCAGCATCTATCCTGGGTTAGGGTGATTCATGTCAAACCCGCATTTCAGGCCGCTTCAGGAAAAATAAAACACTGGTATGGAAATTGCGAAAAAGAATTATCTACTGTGCTTAATTTGCTGTCTGTTTCTTCTGATCTCAGGCCCGGGTCTGGTTCAAGTATCAATAGTTCAACCTTTCAAAGGAAGTGTCCCACATGAGTCTCAGTCGCCGTGAATTCCTGAAAGTCTCAGGGGGTACGGTCGCCACGTCGTTTCTAGGTGTCGGTCTCAAATCCGTCGATGCCTATGCCCAGCCGCTGGCGATCCAGCACGCCAAGGAGACCACTACCATCTGCCCTTACTGCGCCGTTGGCTGTGGACTGATCGTCCATACCCGTGGGGGTGACGTCATCAACACCGAGGGGGATCCGGACCATCCGATCAACCGTGGCACCCTGTGCCCCAAAGGTGCGTCACTGGACCAGCTGTGGTATAACGAGAAGCGGATCACCGAACCGATGTACCGGGCGAAAGGTTCCAAGGAGTGGAAACAGGTTTCCTGGGACTGGTCGCTCGATCAGATCGCCAGAAAGATCAGGACGACCCGCGATGCGACCTTCATGGAGAAAAATGCCAAGGGGCAGGTCGTCAACCGCACCGATGGCATCGCTTCGGTTGGGAGTGCCGCCCTCGATAATGAGGAGTGCTACCTGCTGCAGAAAATGCTGCGCAGCTGGGGTCTGGTCTACATCGAACACCAGGCGCGAATATGACACTCATCAACGGTTGCCAGTTTGGCGACCACCTTCGGCCGCGGCGCCATGACCAATCACTGGATCGACATCCGCAACGCGGACGTCATTTTGGTCATGGGTTCCAATGCGGCAGAGAACCATCCGTGTGGGTTCAAATACGTCCTTGAGGCCAAGGACAAGGGCGCCAAGCTGCTCAGCGTCGATCCGCGCTTTACCCGCACCAGTGCCGAGGCCGACCTGTATGCCGCATTGCGTTCCGGGACCGATATTGCTTTTCTGGGCGGAATGATCAAGTACATCATCGACAATAGTCTGCAACACGATGAGTACCTGAAGCTGCATACCAACGCGACCTTCCTGGTCAACCCCGACCTCAAAATGCCGGGCGAGCTCGACGGGCTCTTCTCCGGTTACGATGCCGACAAGCGCAGTTATGACAAGTCATCCTGGAGCTTCCAGCGCGACGCCAACGGTGTCCCGCTGTCAGACCCGACCATGCAGGATCCGAACTGTGTCTTCCAGCTGCTGAAGAAGCAGTATCAGCGCTACACCCCCGAAGTCGTGTCCGACATCACTGGCACGCCGCAGGATGAGCTGATCGAGGTCTACAGGATTTACGGCTCCTCCGGGCAACCCGGCAAGGCCGCGACGATCATGTATGCAATGGGCTGGACTCAGCATACGGTCGGTACCCAGAACATCCGTACCATGGCCATCATCCAGTTGCTGCTCGGCAACATCGGCGTTGCCGGTGGCGGGGTCAACGCGCTGCGTGGCGAATCGAACGTGCAGGGCTCGACCGACCACTGTCTGCTGTTCCACATTCTCCCCGGCTACCTGCCGACCTCCAAGGCGAGCTGGCCGGACCTGGCGACCTACATCGACAAGAGCACGCCGAAGACCACCGACCCGATGAGTGCCAACTGGTGGAGCAATCGCAGCAAGTACATCACCTCGCTGCTGCGGGCCCATTTCGGCTCCAGCCTGAGCAAGGAAGACAATTTCGGCTACCAGCTGCTGCCCAAACTGGACGACGGGCAGAACGCCTCCTGGCTGATGCTCTTCGACCGGATGTTCAAGGACGGTATCAAGGGTTTCTTCGCCTGGGGGATGAACCCGGCCTGCTCGGGAACTAACGCCAACAAGGTGCGCAAGGCGCTGACCAAGCTCGACTGGATGGTCGCGGTCAACCTGTTTGACAACGAGACCGCCTCCTTCTGGAAGGGGCCGGGGGTCAATCCGGCCGAGGTCGACACCGAGGTCTTCTTCCTGCCGGTTGCCGCCTCGATCGAAAAAGAAGGGAGCATCACCAACTCTGGGCGTTGGGCCCAATGGCGTTATCAGGCGGTCAAGCCGCTTGGCAACTCCCGGAACGATGCGGAGATCATGAATGACCTGCAGTACCGGGTGCGCCAGCTCTACGCCAGCGAAGGCGGAGCCTATCCCGACCCGATCATGAAACTCTCCTGGGATTATGGCTTCAAGATGGATGACGGGCGTATCGACCATCTCGACATCCATGCCGTGGCCAAGGAGATCAACGGCTACTTCCTCGAGGACAAGGAGATCAAGGGCAAACTCTACAAAAAAGGAGATCTGGTTCCCTCCTTTGCCTTCCTGCAGGATGATGGCTCGACCTCTTCAGGAAACTGGCTCTATTGCCAGAGTTATAACGACAAAGGCAACAACATGGCGCGCCGCGGCCAGAAAGACCCTAGTGGTATTGGTCTCTACCCCGAGTGGTCCTGGTGCTGGCCAGTCAACCGGCGCATCCTTTACAACCGGGCTTCAGTCAATGCCGACGGCCAGCCGTGGGACAAGGAGCAGCCGGTCATCTGGTGGAACGGCAGCGGCTGGAAAGGGGATGTTCCCGACGGCGGTTGGAAGCCGCTCTCCCAGGAGGGGACGAAGAAATCCTTCATCATGCTGCCGGACGGGGTCGCCTCGATCTTCGGCGCCGGGATGAAAGAAGGCCCTTTCCCTGAGCATTACGAGCCGCTTGAGTGCCCGATCGAAAAGAACCCACTCTCCGGAACCAAGAACAATCCGGTGATGAAGCTCTTCTTTGACGAGGATCAGGGGCTGCCGGTGGATGCCTATTTCTCCAATGACACGCGCTACCCCTTTGTGGGCACCACCTACCGGGTCAGCGAGCACTGGCAGACCGGGGTCATGAGCCGCAACATGCCCTGGCTGATGGAGATGCAGCCTCACCTGTTCGTCGAGATGAGCCCGGATTTGGCCAAAGACAAATCGATCTCCAATGGCGATTTGTGCAAGGTCTCTTCCGGCCATGGTGAAATTGAGGCCGTGGCCATCGTGACCAGGCGCTTCCAGCCTTTCAAGGTGCATGGTACGACCATCCACCAGATCGGTGTGCCCGAGCACTATGGCTGGCACACTCCCAATGTTGGCGACAGCTCCAACCTGCTGACCCCGACCATCGGGGATGCCAACACCTTGATTCCTGAAACCAAGGCATTCATGGTTAACGTCGAAAAGAAAAGGGGGTGATGAGCGATGGCACGCAAAGCATTCTTAATCGATACGACTCGCTGTACCGCCTGCCGTAGCTGCCAGGTGGCCTGCAAGCAGTGGAACAAATTACCAGCCGAGGCGACGGTCAACCGCGGCAGTTATGAAAATCCGCCGGATTTGACCCCGCACCTTTACAACCAGATCCATTTCATCGAACAGGGGCAAGGGAGCGATCTGCGCTGGCTGTTCGTCAACAAACGTTGTATGCATTGCGCCGAGGCTGGCTGCGTCAAGGTCTGCCCGTCGGCCGGGGCGCTCTATCACACTCCGGAGGGCCTGGTTGCCTACAACCAGGATAAGTGCATCGAGTGTCACTACTGCGTCAACGGCTGTCCTTTTGACGTGCCGCGGTATGACGAGAAAGGGAAAGTGACCAAATGCCATGGCTGCATGGACCGGGTGGCCAATGGTCTGGTCCCTGCCTGTGTCAAGGCCTGCCCGACCGGAACGCTGCAGTTCGGGGATCGTGATGTCTTGATCTCCGGGGCCAAAGCCAAAGGGCAGAAGGTCTACGGTGAAAAGGATCTGTCAGGACTCGGGGTCATGTATGTGCTTGACGATACTCCTGGAACCTACCAGCTTCCGGACAAGCCGGCGATACCGGCCTCGATTTTCCTTTGGAAAGATGTGATCAAGCCGCTCGGTATCCTCGGCTTTTGGGGGACGATTGGCGCCGCGATGCTGCACTATGTCACCGTTAGCCCAAAGAAACTTGAGGATGATGGCAACGGCCAGAACCCCGGACAAGGAACCCCGGACAAGGAGGTGAGTGATCGTGCCTAACTTGATCATGCCTAACTATGTTGATCGTTTTACGACCGCCGACCGGCTTTTGCACTGGACAGTCGCTATCGCGTTCTTCCTGTCGCTGCTGTCCGGGCTTGGCCTTTATGCGCACACGTTCTTCGGCTACTTCGACTTTTTCGGCACGCCGCAGCAGGGGATACTGGTCCACAAGTGGGCCGGGGTGATTTTCTTCGTCTCCTCGGTGCTTGTGCTTCTGCTCCATGCCGCCGAAACCTGTCATTTTGATGCCGACGACCGGGCCTGGATGAGTAAACTGGGTGGTTACCTGTCGCGCAAGGACGATGAGATTCCGCAGGGAAAAATCAACGCCGGGCAGAAACTGTTCAACATCTTCTTGTTCCTGGCGACGTTGGTGATGGGGGTAACCGGCCTGATCATCTGGGATCCGACCTCTTATGGACGTGGCCTCACCCAGCTTTCCCTGATGTTGCATGGGCTTTTCTTCACCCTGCTCATCATGATGGCGATCGCCCACATTTATCTCGCTTCGATTGGCAATCCAGGCACCCTTGAGGGGATGCTCTGGGGACGGGTAAAAAAAACATGGGCCAAGAAACATGCCAGCAAATGGTTTCAGGACATCGCTAAGAACGGCTAATGCTGATCGCCGATACCGGGGCCGGCCGGCCCCGGTATCGGTCGCTTCTGCTGGCAGTCATTCTGATCATGCTCGCCACAGGTCTGGCCGGTTCCGTCGTGGCTGCGGGATCTGAACGGATCGATGTCCCGCTGCTCGATTCACCGGTGCGCGGACCAGCCGATGCGCCAGGTGGCCGAGACCGGTCCCTATATGCATAACGGCTCGATCACAAGCCTGGAGGCAGTCATCGAGTTTTACAATGCCGGCGGTGGAGACGATTCAGGAAAAGCTGCGCAGTTACGCTCCTTGCACCTGACCGGCGAAGAAAAAGCCGACCTGCTGGCTTTTTTGCACAGTCTTACCGGCACTTTGCCGAAGGTCAGTTCCCGCCCCCCGGGATTTTGAAGATGGTTGAGGAGGTTTCATGAGTTTTGTTCAGCAACGGTTACAGCGACTCGAAGAGCTGCAGCGGCAACGCCCCCAGTTTGCCGAGTTGCTTGCTTTCTACCAGGCACTCTACGGATTTTTCCAGAACCAGAAGTATTCTCTGCTGGAACTCACCCCTGACTTCGAGAGTGCACCCCGGCGTGCCGAGCGGGGTTTTCCGCTCCTCGATGCGGGTAGCCTTAAGTTTGACCAGGGCCGACTGGAGCAGTTTCTCTCCGGGCTGTTAGCGATCTTGGGTCAGTATGGTCAGCAGGGGCACGAGGAGCTGGAGCGGCTGCAGCAGGGTTTGAAAGACCGCCAGTTCGAGCCAATCCCCCTGTTGCTTGCTACCTATGAGCGCCGCCGTGAACCCCTGGTGAAAGCTGCCGGGGCGCTGGATGTTGAACCGGCGATTATGGCTTACATCCTGGATATGACACTTTTTTTTGCCTTGCGAGGTGCCGTTGAATCCCTGCAGATCCTGCCCGCCGAGAACTGGCAGGAAGGGGTATGCCCGACCTGCGGGGGTCTCCCTGCGATTGGCGAGTTGAGCGGAGATGAGGGTCATCTTCAGCTCCATTGCGGAAGCTGCGGCACCGGCTGGAGCTTCCCCAGGCGAACCTGCCCGTTCTGCGGTAACCAGGAAAAACAGGAGAAGGAGTATTTCACCGCTAGCGGTGAACGTGGCTACCGGGTCTATCTCTGCCGCGTCTGCAATTGTTACCTTAAGACCGTGGATAGCCGTGAGCTTGGCGCCGGGCTGCCAATGGATATCGAAGGTGTGGTGACCCTGTATCTCGATATTATCGCGCAGCGGAAAGGCTTTTCTCCGGGGAAAAAACCACTCGTCTGATAGGGGGAGTCCGCATGCGCGATCACGACATCCAGTGCTACCAGAGTGGCGAGCTGAAGGCTGATCGACGGGCCCGGTTGAGGAGTGCCCGATCCGGCTCAACATCAACGGGCGCGATCTGGTCACCCTGATCGCCTCTCCCCATCAGCTCAACTTCCTGATTGTCGGGTTCTTGCGCATGCAGGGGTTCATTACCCGCCTGGACGAGATCGAGAGCCTCGGAGTCTGCCGCGAACAGGGTGTGGCCAGGGTTCGTTTGGCCGGGGAGATCCCCGCTGAATTGAAGACTACTGTGACGACCGGTTGCGGTGGTGGCATCAGCTACGCACTCGACCTGCCAGAGGCATCCGTTGTTTCCAACAGCTATTCCTGTGACGAGTTGATCAGACTGCTGCGGCAGCTTCAGGGTCATTCCAAACTTTATGCCGAGCATGGCGGAATCCATTCGGCTGCTCTTGGCACAAACGCAGGATTGCTGATTGCCTGTGAGGATATCGGTCGTCATAACACCCTTGATCGCCTGGCCGGAGAGGCGTTGTTCAAAGGCCTGGAACTGCGCGCTACCATGCTGGTCACGTCAGGGCGCATTTCCAGCGAGATGGTCATTAAGGCTGCGCGCCTTGGTGTCGGTCTGATTGCCTCCCGGACCACCCCGTCCGACCAGGCGGTGCGGCTTTGCCAGCAGGCCGGCATCGTTCTGGTCGGATATCTGTGCGGTGAACGTTTTGAAGTGTTCAGCCACGCGGACAAACTTTGCAGTGCAGATCAGGGTCAGCACATCCAGGGCGTCACCGGAATCATTCTCGCTGGAGGTGAAAGTCGGCGGATGGGATCGGATAAATCGCTGTTGCCAATCGGCGGAGCCCGCTTTATCGACCATATCTACCGGACTTTTGCGAAATTGTTCGAAGAGGTCATCATTGTCACCAACTCGCCGAGCCTTTATGCGGATATCCCTTGCGCTAAGGTCCAAGACATTTTTCAGGGGCAGGGTGCCCTGGCCGGAATCCATGCCGGGCTGAGTGCCGCCAGTCAGCAGCGGGTCTTTGTTGCCGCCTGTGATATGCCATTTGTTAATCTGACCCTGGTCCGCAGGATTTGCCAACAGACCACCGGCGGAAATGTCGTCATCCCGGCACATACTGATGGGCATGAGCCATTGCACGCCATGTACAATAAATCCTGCCTCGAGAGCATGACTTCCATGCTGGGTGCAGGGCAAAAGAGGGTTGTCAGCTTTTTTCCGCAAGTACGGGTCGTTGAGTTCGCTGCGGAGAACTGGCAGGATTGTGACCCCCAGGGGTTGTCGTTTCAAAACATCAACACCCCGGATGAGTATTTCGCCCTGCGCGGCTTATCAGGTGGGAATTTCGATTCGAAATCCACAGGGTGTTACGACCGCAAACAGGGTTGACAGGATAAACGATTACAGGCAGGCTGAACTGGCAGACTATTCTCCGAGCCGAATCGCCTAACAGGGAGTCCTCAAGGTGACCGGCCTACGGGTACCGCTGGAAACGGTGGTGCCTCCCTTATGGAAAGGAGACCTGATGCCTGCGTAGCTTTTTGGCTAGGCCGGAACGAGATCCCTTTTGCAAAGGGGCCTTTTTTGTGCTCGGAGAAGGCTGCGCGGCTGGTGTTTTTTGGACAGAATCTGAGCCACGTTGCCCGGGAGCCGGAATTGAATCAATCGCAAGGAAACTGATGATACGCTGTGTTGTTCTGTTGCTGATTCTTTGCTATGCCTCACCGGTTTTTGCGGTCGAGCACCTGCGTCTGGCAACCACCACTTCGACTGAGAATTCAGGTCTGCTGGCCGAATTGCTGCCGCCTTTTGAATTTGTCAATGACTGCCAGGTCGATGTCATCTCTGTCGGCACCGGCAAAGCGATCAAGCTCGGCGAAACCGGCGACGTCGATGTCGTCCTGGCCCATGCCCGCAGCCAAGAGGATCGGTTTGTTGCGGCTGGCTACGGGATTGACCGCCGCGGCGTCATGTACAATGATTTCGTCATCCTCGGGCCGCCCTCCGATCCGGCCGGCATCAAAGGACTGCAGGATGCTGCCGCCGCCCTAGCCAAAATTTCCGCAACTGGAGCGACCTTTGTCTCCCGCGGCGATGATTCCGGGACTCACACCCGGGAGCAGCAGCTCTGGCAGGCCGCTGGCGTTTCTCCTCTTGGCGACTGGTACCTGGAAGCCGGTCGCGGCATGGGTGAGGTCATCACCATGGCGACCGAGCGAGCCGGTTACACTCTGAGTGATCGCGGCACCTATCTTGCCTACCAGGACAAAACCGATCTTGAGATTGCCGTCGAGGGAGATCCGGGACTGTTCAATCCCTATGGAGTGATCATGGTCAACCCGGCCAGGCATCCACACGTCAAGGAGGACCTGGCGCGGAGTTTTCTCGATTACCTGGTGTCACCGCTGGCGCGCGAAGTGATCACCAGCTTCCGCAAGGGAGGCAAGCAGCTCTTTTTTGTTCGGTTCTATAACCCGGCGGATTCAATTCGCTAGTGCAACAGGTGGATTGATTCCAAAAAATACCTGATTGGGGGTTTTAAATCCAAGGCATTCCCGGGGCGGTTGTTGAGTTTGTCCATCACTCTCTGAATTTCTTCTTCAGTCACTTCAGCGAGATCCTTTCCTTTTGGGAAGAACTGGCGAACAAGGCCGTTGGTGTTCTCGTTTAATCCGCGTTCCCACGAATGATAAGGGTGCGCAAAATAACCGTTGGACTGAAGCACCTCGTCAATGTCCAGATGCAAGGCAAACTCTTTCCCGTTGTCGTAGGTCAATGTTTTCACGTGTGAGGCCAGCGGCAGCAGCCGTTTCACTATGACAGCCCGAACCTTTTTTGCTGTCCGGTCGGGTGCCTTGCCGATCATGCTCCAACGGGTCTTGCGTTCCATGAGGGTGACCAAAACAGCGCTGCCTTGCTTGCCAATGACCGTATCGGCCTCCCAATCACCGATACGACTGCGTTCGATACGACTGCGTTCGTTGACCGCCTCTGGCCGTTCGTCGATCGAAACGCGCCCCTTGAGCTGACCACGACGATCTGGCGCGCCGTAACGCTTTTTACTTGGGCGCGCTCAAATACGAAGTGCAACATTTTCGGGAGATAATGTTGCATGGGAAAAATCTACGAACAGTTGAGCATTGAAGAGCGAACGAAGATCCAAATGCAGCTGGAAGATGGAGTCACGCCAGCGGCGATTGCCTTGGGTTTGAACCGTTCGCCATCGACGATTTCTCGCGAACTTCGTCGAAACAATTGGATGCGGCCGAAGGCGCGCCGTGGTCCTGGGCGTCCACCAGTGGCTGGCGGATACCGTTCCGAAGCCGCCCACAAGCGGGCTCGGCTCGTGCCTGCACGGTCATCCCGCGCATGCAGCGGCGGTTGCAGCCAGGAACCGCATTGTGGGAGCAGGTCATGGGATATCTGAAACGGGGCTACTCCCCCGAGCAGATTTCTGGCACACTGAGAATTGTGCACCCAGAAACGCCTACGTTGCAGGTATCCCACGAAACCATCTACACAGCGATCTACGCCATGCCGCGGGGAGAACTGCGCAAGGAAGTGATCGGTTGGTTGCGTTTTGGGCATACCAAACGTCGACCCCGAGCACGAGGCGAAGACCGGCGGGGGCGGATCCCCGATATGGTCAGCATTCACGACCGTCCGCCTGAAGTTGAAGAACGGCTGGTGCCCGGGCACTGGGAAGGCGACCTTATCAAGGGGGCGGGAAATCGCTGTGCCGTTGGCACTCTGGTGGAACGCACCACCTTGTTCACTGTGCTGTCCAAGATGGATAACGCCAGCGCTGAAGCGGCTCTGAGTGGATTCAGTCATGTGTTGAATCGGATCGAAGCGCAAACGCGACTTTCTCTGACCTACGATCAGGGTCGGGAAATGGCGGCGCATTAACGACTGACTCCTGCCACCGGGGTAAAGGTCTACTTTGCTGATCCGCATAGCCCCTGGCAGCGAGGGCTCAACGAGAACACCAACGGTTTGTTGCGGCAGTACCTGCCCAAAGGGAGCAACTTGAGCGAGCACACGCAAGAAGAGCTGGACGCGATTGCGTGGCAACTGAACACCCGACCACGCAAGTCGCTGGGCTTCAAATGCCCCGCAGAGCTTTTCACTCCAGACGCTTTTGACTTCAAGCAGCATCATGCTGCGCTTTTTGCACTTGGTCATTGAAACCGCCATCTCTATTCTTTCTTCTAGAATCCCCTAATCAAGGTCCAGGACCTCACGTCCGAACACACCGGTGGTATTGTCTGTAAGCGCCACACGCTGCAGCCGGATGCGAAAGACAGCCAGATCACGCATCTCCCCTCTGGTCTTCCAGGTGCTCAGTAGATCCTTCACAAAAGGGAATCTACTCACGTAGACCGCAAGGGCGATGACCCTCTCCCCACCCTCAAGGACGACAGCCTTTCCCCAGAATTGGATCCCTTGGATCTCTTTCCAATCTTCGTGCGAACCAGTGACCGTTCCCGCCACGGCAGAGCTTCCTCTTAAGTGTTCCACGTGCTGGCTGCCCTCTCTACTCAGGCAGATCAACCGCAGCGAGCGGTCTGCAGCGTAGAAAACCGTGGCAGCATGTGGGAGCAGCTCCTCAGCCAACTCCCCGGGAGGATGTCCAACGGTGGCCAGGGATAAAACGTGGTGGGCGCGCAAGTAGTCCTCCACCCGGGTAGGGAGATCCGGCCGACCGTTTTCCGGTTCCGGTGCCACTTCAATCCTCGGCCGGATCATCCTCGGGAGACTTCTCGTCCACAGTGCGAGCAATCCCATCCCACCTGTGGAAGAGGTCATGCTCCAGCCCGAATTGATCCAGCACCTTGCCCACCGACTGGTCCACCAGATCTTCTATGGTCTCCGGGCCGTTATAGAAGGCGGGAGCGGAAGGGAGGATCACTCCCCCCATCTCAGCCACTCGAGTCATCAG
>Ga0209176_10000232_pt1 | contig 13326 bp, 14 predicted proteins | sample NGEPer11B_FD_184511 | JGI IMG/M metagenome (GOLD analysis project Ga0209176, IMG submission 184511) | Arctic peat soil microbial communities from the Barrow Environmental Observatory site, Barrow, Alaska, USA - NGEE Permafrost305-11B... | ecosystem: Environmental > Terrestrial > Soil > Wetlands...
GCGATCATCGGCAGCGGAACTACGATCACCGGCGGCTTGGTCACCACCGGACGGCAACTGGCGGCGGGCGTAACGGAAACCCTGTGCTTCCAGGTCACCTTGCCGACGACCGCGCTTTCTGCACTGCAAGGCGCGACGACGACAGCAACCCTCACCTTCACCGCCACCTCGGACCTGACATGAGCGGGCTCGGTCGCGCCGTCGCGAAGGTGGGGACGTTCAGGCCTTGGCACAATCTCGTGTTGACCGTTGGCACCGGTCTTGGCGTCGTATGCATCGTCGCGACCATTGTGATGGTCACCTTCGGCTACAAGCCGTTGAGTTTCCGGTCCGGATTCATGTCGCCCGCGATGGACACGGGACCCGTGGAAGGACCGGGTAGCGGCTTTGAAGATACGTCTACGGATGCGGAGCCTCGTCGCCACGGCTTCTGGAAATCTCTGCGCTCGGACCGCGTGCGCGCATTGCTTTCACTTGGCATCATCCTCGGCGTCGGTTCGGTGGGCACGCTCGCCTATTGGACCGACGATGCGACCGCGTCGGGCGCAACCTTCTCCTCTGGCACGATCGACCTGCTCGTCAGCAACGAGGTGGACGACGACTTTGCTTTCAGCACGCTGTCGCTGTCCCTCATGGTCCCGGGCAGCACGACCGCCGGTGTCATTACGGTCAAGAACGAAGGGACCGCGCCGTTCAAGTTCACGGTGACGAGCGCAGCGACGAATGTGGACACCAAGGCTCTGAAGGATGGAGTCGTCGCGAAGGTGACCACCGATGCGGCCGTGACCGGCACCGGTCAGGCAAGAACTTGCGCCTCTGCGGCGATCGGTGGCAGCGGAACTACGATCACCGCTGGCCTGATCACTACCGGTCGGCAACTGGCGGGGGGCGCATCGGAAACCTTGTGCTTCCAGGTCGCATTGCCGACGAATGCGGCAATGTCGCTGCAAAACGCGTCGACGACAGCAACCCTTACGTTTACGGCGACCTCGGACCTGACATGAGCGGGCTCCCTCGCACCATCGCCAGGTTGGGAACGATCAAGTTCTGGCGCGAGCTCCTGCTGACCGTTGGCGCAGTGGTCGGCACCGTGTGCATCGTCGCGACCGTGGCGATGGTCGCCTTCGACATGAAGCCGCTGGTGTTCCGGTCCGGATCGATGTCGCCCGCGATCGACACCGGTGCCCTCGCGTATGCCAAAGGAACGTCGGTCGGCGACCTGAAACCTGGCGACATTGTCAGCGTCGAAAACTCCAGTGGAACGCGCATCACGCACCGCATCACCGCTATCGAGCCGAATGGCTCGCGGGCCGCACTCACGCTGAAGGGTGACGCCAACGAGGATGCCGATGCCGCGCCGTATGTCGTGAGCTCGGCCGATCGCGTCGTCTTCTCGATTCCCTGGGCCGGTTATGTCGTGGCGTGGCTGTCGGGCCCGATCGGCATTTTCGCTGGCGGTTTGCTCGTGGGATTGTTGTCGATTGTCGCCTTTACTCCGGGCCGCAATCGCGAGCGCGGCGGCAACAAGCGTGACGGTGCTTTGGTGGCGGTGTTGGCAATTGGCCTCGCTGGCTTGGGCACCGCCGGTTCAATTCGGCCCGTGTTGACTGAGGCTTATTTCACGAATCTTCCGACGGCAACAAGCGGCGCTCTTACGGCACACACATTGGGAACGCCGGTCCTCACTTGCGCTGCCCCGTCGGGCAGAACGGTGAACTTGACGTGGGTCGCAGTCACCGGGGCAACCGGCTACACGCTGACCTATTCAGGTACTGGGACTACGGGTTCCCCCAGGTCACTCGGACTAGTCACCTCGGCATCAATAACCGGAAACAACAATGCGACTGGTTCGGCGACGCTCATTGCCAAAGCCGGTACCGCGTGGGTTTCGCCATCCTCGAATTCGCGGACCTACGCCTTCACTAACCCGGCTACTTGCAGTTAACTCCTCCCGAGTGGGGCACGAATGTGTGGGTGAAAGGGACACCTAGTGGCGCCCGGCTGGGATTCGTCCCTGTGCACCACCGCGACTACTGGACAGATGAGGCGACGGCCAAGAGCGGAGATTTTTTGGCCCTGACCGTTGCGACCGGAATGCTGTCGACTCTCCTCGGCAGGAACCAGACCGCGGCCGTCATACCGCCACTACAATTGGCTCGTGACCTCTCCCACCATCGGCGTCTTCGCCCTCCAGGGTGACGTGCGCGAACACCTGCACGTACTCAATGACCTCGGCACGAATTCGATCAGCGTACGCAGGCCAGAAGAGTTGGACCGTTGCGATGCGCTCATCCTCCCGGGCGGGGAGTCCACCACGATGTACAAACTCGCCCGCACCTTCGATCTTTTCGAGCCGCTGCAGAAACGAATCGCCGACGGGATGCCGACGTTGGGCACCTGCGCCGGCATGATCATGCTCGCCGACCGGATTGAGGGCGGGATCGATGGCCAGGAGACCCTCGGCGGGCTCGACATCACGGTCCGCCGCAACGCGTTCGGCCGCCAAGTCGATTCCTTCGAGGGGGACATCGACTTCTTGCCGTTTGATTCGCCTATACACGCCGTCTTCATCCGCGCGCCATGGGTCGAGTCCGTCGGCGACGGCGTCGACGTCCTTGCGACCGTGCCCATCGGCGAGGGCAGCGGTAGGATCGTGGCCGTTCAGCAGGGCCACCTGATGGCGACGTCATTCCACCCCGAAGTCGGCGGCGATGACCGCATACATCGTTACTTTGTTGACCAGATCGTGTTGACCAGATCGTGAAGCTGTAGGGAAGGAACACCGATGTCAGGCCACTCCAAGTGGGCGACAACCAAGCACAAGAAGGCCGTCGTCGATTCCAAGCGCGCCAAAGTGTTTGCGAAACTCGTCAAGAACATCGAGGTCGCCGCCCGCACCGGCGGACCCGATCTGACAGGAAACCCGACCCTGTTTGACGCCATCCAGAAGGCGAAGAAGTCCTCCGTCCCCAACGAGAACATCGATCGTGCGGTCAAGCGCGGGGGCGGCCTCGACGGCGCAGGGGTCGACTACACGACGATCATGTACGAAGGCTACGGCCCGGCAGGCGTCGCATTCCTCATCGAATGCCTCACCGACAATCGCAATCGCGCGGCGATGGAAGTCCGCACCGCGATGACGCGCACTGGCGGCACCATGGCCGAACCCGGATCCGTCTCCTACATGTTCCACCGCAAGGGTGTCATCATCGTGCCCGCCGAGCATGAGGGTGGTGAGACCAATGAGGACGACGTACTGATGGCTGTCCTCGACGCCGGCGCCGAACAGGTCAACGACCTCGACGGGTCCTTCGAAGTCATCTGCGAGCCCACCGACCTCGTCGCCGTCCGTAAAGCACTGCAGGAAGCCGGACTGGACTACGACTCGGCCGATGCTCTGTTCGTACCGTCGGTGACGGTCGAGGTCGACCTCGCCGCCGCAACCAAGGTCATCAGGGTCATCGAGGCGCTCGAAGACAGCGACGACGTGCAAAACGTGTTCGCCAACTTCGACGCCTCCGACGAAGTGATGGCCCAGGTCGACTGATCGCATCCCCGCTTTGGATGGTCTTAGGTCGTTTGCCGCGTGCGGATGCCCAAAAAGTATCCAAAACTGCGCGGTTCGCCCGGCAGAACGATTCAAATCCGGGCGAGGTGCGTGTTGCTGCCGCGGTATGTCGCCGGACTCCACTACGCTGTCGAACATGTGTTCGTTTAATTGGCGCGCCTGATGCGGGTCCTCGGTGTCGATCCGGGCCTGACCCGCTGCGGCCTCGGGGTCGTGGAGGGTTCGGTCGGCAGGCCGCTTTCCATGATTGCGGTCAGCGTGGCGCGCACACCAGCCGACCAGGACCTCTCGCACCGCCTGCTCGCGCTCGAAGCGGCGATCGAGGAATGCATCGCGACGCACCGCCCGGATGCGGTCGCCGTCGAACGCGTATTCAGCCAACACAACGTCCGCACGGCCATGGGCACGGCACAGGCCAGCGCCATCGCGATGCTCGTTGCCGCACGGCACGGTCTGCCTGTTGCACTTCATACGCCCAGCGAAGTCAAAGCCGCGGTCACCGGCAGCGGCCGTGCGGACAAGGCACAGGTCACGCAAATGGTGACCCGCGTGCTGCGACTCACCGAAGCACCCAAACCCGCCGACGCCGCCGACGCGCTCGCGCTCGGCATCTGCCACATCTGGCGTGGACAGGCCAACGCACGCATCGAAGCGGCATTCGCGAAGTCAGGGGGATCTCCATGATTTCCTTCGTACGCGGCACCGTGGCGGCCATGACCCTGAGTTATGCCGTCATCGATGTCGGTGGCATGGGGATGCAGGTGTTATGCACGCCGGCCACGCTGGCAAACCTCCGGCTGGGGCAGGAAGCGCAAATCGCCACCTCCATGGTCGTGCGCGAAGACTCGCTTACCATCTACGGTTTCGCCGACGCGCAGGAGCGGGACATGTTCGAACTCGTGCAAACGGCCAGCGGTGTCGGGCCGAAGGTGGCGCAGGCAATGATGGCTGTTCTCTCGCCGGACAGGTTGCGCTCGGCCATCGCCACCGAAAACCTTGCCGCGCTGACAGCCGTGCCCGGCATCGGCAAGAAGGGCGCACAGCGCATAGTCCTCGAACTCAAGGACCGCATCGGACCCGCGACGGCGGCGGACCTCACGGCCGCAGGGGCCTGGCGTGACCAGGTGCATGAGGCGCTGCTCGGCCTCGGCTGGTCCGCGCGCGATGCCGATCAGGCCGTGGAGAAGGCCAGGGCCGGTCTCGAACCCGGCGCTGAGCCGGACATTTCTGCGTTGTTGCGTGATGCCCTCCGTACACTGTCGAAGGCCTAGACATGGACGAAGCAGCTATGGACGAATTCGATGAGATCGTCGCCGCCGAGGCGACCAGCGAGGAACGCGCATACGACGCGGCGTTGCGCCCGCGGACCTTGGATGAGTTGATCGGTCAGGAGCGGGTACGCGAACAACTCGCGCTCATGCTCGATGCGGCCGCGGCCCGCGGACGCACCCCCGACCATGTGCTGCTGTCCGGTCCGCCGGGGCTTGGCAAGACGACGCTTGCCATGATCATCGCCAACCAGATGTCGGCGCCGTTGCGCGTCACGAGTGGTCCGGCCATCCAGCACGCCGGCGACCTCGCGGCGATCCTGTCGGGCATCAACGAGGGCGATGTCTTGTTCATCGACGAGATTCACCGGATGTCGCGGCCGGCCGAAGAACTCCTCTACATGGCGATGGAAGACTTCCGCGTAGACGTGATCGTCGGCAAGGGGCCGGGAGCCACGGCGATTCCGCTGGAGATCCCGCTGTTCACCGTCGTCGGCGCCACGACGCGCGCCGGCCTGCTGCCGGGGCCGTTGCGCGACCGCTTCGGGTTCACCGCCCAACTCGAATACTACGAACCTGTCGAACTGCACCGGATTGTCGAACGGTCGTCCGGACTGTTGGACCTCGACATCAACAAGGCCGGCGGCTACGAGATCGCGTCACGCTCCCGCGGCACGCCGCGCATCGCCAACCGGCTGCTGCGCCGCGTGCGGGACTTCGCCGAAGTCCGCGCCGGGGGAGTCATCGACGAATCCGTCGCCCACCAGGCACTCGCTCTGTATGAGGTTGACGTGCTCGGACTCGATCGCCTTGACCGCGCGGTGCTCACGGCGCTGTGCAAGAACTTCGGCGGCGGTCCGGTGGGCATTGCGACCCTCGCCGTGGCCGTGGGCGAGGAGCGGGAGACCGTCGAGGAACTCGCCGAGCCGTTCCTCGTGCGCCTCGGTTTCCTGGCCCGGACCTCGCGCGGTCGCATCGCGACCCCAGCGGCCTGGCAACACCTCGGACTGACGATGCCGAAGGGGTTCGGCACCGACCAACTCCCGCTCGACGAATCCTGACGGTTCGCCACTAGGCTGGAGTGGCGAACCCACTTACTACACCGGAGACATTCTTCATGGAGCAGTTGCAGACGTTGATTCCGCTGATCATTCTCGTCGTGGTCTTTTGGTTGTTGATCCTGCGCCCGATGCGCAAGCGGCAGCGCGTCGCGGCCGAAACCCAGCAGGCGATCAGCGAAGGCGCCAACGTCATGCTCGTCAGCGGTATTTTCGGGACAGTGGCCTCGATGGGCGAGGAAAAGATTGAAATCACCATCGCACCCGGCACCAACATCACGGTGCACCGCCAGGCCATTGGACGTGTGATCGAGCCCGATTTGCCAGCCGATTTGGCATCCGAACGGGACACCGAGTGACGATGAGCGTCAACGGGTTGGAGTCGACCCGGTGACCGAGGCGATCAGTGCCGTCATCGACAAGTACGTCCGCGCCATCCCGGATTGGCCCGAACCAGGCGTCACATTCCGCGACATCACGCCACTGCTCGAGGACGCTGACGGACTCCGTCAAACCATCGACGCCTTCGTCGAAGCAGGGCGCGCCCTCGGATCAGTAGACAAGGTCATCGGCATCGAAGCCCGTGGGTTCATTTTCGCGCCGGCAGTCGCCGTCGCCTTGGGTGCGGGATTCGTGCCCGTGCGCAAGGGAGGCAAATTGCCCGCCGCCCGTCATACAGTGTCCTATGCGCTCGAATACGGCAGCGCGACAATTGAGGTGCATACCGACGCCATCACGCCGGGGGAGCGGGTGCTCGTGATCGACGACGTACTCGCCACCGGCGGTACCATGGCTGCTGTCGACGAACTCGTTGAGCTCGCCGGCGGCATCATCGTCGGCGACCTCGTACTCATCGAATTGATGACGCTTGGCGGCCGTGCGAAACTCGGCGATAACACAGTTGTCGCACTCCATACCTATTAGCGGGCTACGCTTGAGCCACCATCGATTGCAGGGAGTTTTCATGAGTCAGCGAGGCGTGCAAATCATCGCTGTAGTGGCCGTTGCCGCATTGATCGCGGGAGCCGCGGCGACACTGGTCAGCCTCATTGTCTGAACCGGACCCCGTCAATACATTCACGAATCGTCCTACGATGGGGACACAGGGGCCTGCGTGGGCTCGCACGGGAGGCGATGTGACCGATCAGGTGGAGACGCCCGCAAACGCGAAGTCGTCCGGAAACGAGTCGGCGCCTGCTTCGGCGCGCGTGCGTTCCCGGCTGGCCCGCATCGGCGGCAAACCGTCGGCCAACCCCGTGCTCGACCCGCTGATCCGCATCTTCCGCACCACACACCCCAAAGCCGACATCAGCGCGATCCAGCGCGCGTACGACACCGCCGAACGGATGCACGAGGGGCAGAAGCGCAAGAGCGGCGACCCGTACATCACCCACCCGCTCGCCGTCGCCACGATCCTCGCCGAACTCGGTATGACGGTGCCGACGCTGTGTGCCGCGCTGCTGCACGACACGGTTGAGGACACCGCGTACACGCTGGAGGAGTTGGAGCGTGACTTCGGCGAGGAAGTGGTCCAGCTCGTCGACGGCGTCACGAAGCTCGATAAAGTCAAGTACGGCGACTCCGCACAGTCCGAGACGATCCGCAAGATGGTCGTGGCGATGAGCCGCGACATCCGGGTACTCGTCATCAAACTCGCCGACCGGCTGCACAACATGCGCACGCTCCGCTATCTGCGCCAGGACAAGCAGCAGCGCATCGCCCGCGAAACGATCGACATCTATGCGCCGCTCGCGCACCGGCTCGGCATGAACACGATCAAGTGGGAGCTTGAGGACCTGTCGTTCTCGACGCTGCATCCGAAGGTGTATGACGAAATCGTGCGGCTCGTTGCCGACCGCGCACCGTCGCGCGAGGAGTTCCTCAAACACGTCATCGACGATGTCGGAAACGATCTGCGCCACGCGAAGATCAAGGCGAAAGTCAGTGGGCGTCCCAAGCACTACTACTCGATCTACCAGAAGATGCTCCTGCGCGGCCACGAGTTCGCCGACATCAATGACCTCGTCGGCGTTCGCATTCTCGTCGACTCGCTGACCGATTGCTATGCCGTGTTGGGCGTCCTGCACGCACGATGGAACCCGATCCCCGGCCGGTTCAAGGACTACATATCTGTCCCCAAGTTCAACATGTATCAATCGCTGCACACCACCGTGATCGGACCGCACGGCAAATCGGTGGAACTCCAGATCCGTACCTACGCGATGCATCGCCGCGCCGAATACGGTGTCGCGGCGCACTGGAAGTACAAGGAGGAGTCGCTGGCCGCAATATCGGGCGCGGGGGCGTCGAAGACGGCAGACGGCAACGAAATGGTGTGGCTGCGCGAGTTGCTGGACTGGCAGTCCGAAACCGAAGATCCCGGCGACTTCCTGGACTCGTTGCGCTATGAGATGCATTCCTCTGCGGTTTATGCCTATACGCCGCGTGGCGACGTCGTGCAGTTGCCGGCGGGGGCGACACCGGTCGATTTCGCGTACGCCGTGCATACCGAGGTGGGTCATGCCTGCATTGGTGGGCGTGTGAACGGGCGCCTCGTCTCCCTCGGATCCGAACTCGTCAGCGGCGACGTCGTTGAGATTTTCACATCGAAGGCTCCGGGCGCGGCGCCCAGTCGAGACTGGCTCGATTTCGTCAAGAGCCCGCGGGCGCGCAACAAGATCCGACAGTGGTTCACGAAGGAACGCCGTGAAGAGGCGATCGAACACGGCAAGGACCTCATCGTCCGCCAGATGCGCAAGGAAAACCTGCCGCTCCACCGGCTGTTCAAGCAGGATTCGATCGAAACCGTCGTCAAGGAATTGCGCCTCGCAGACATTTCGGCGCTGTATGCGGCGGTCGGCGAAGGCAATGTGGGTGCCCAGAACGTCGTCGAGCGCGTCATCGCGCAGTTCGGTGGTCGCGAGGGCGCTGCCGAAGACCTCGCCGAGGCGGCTCCGATGCCGAGGGTCGGCGACAAACTGCCACGCATCGAGCACGGTGATGCCGGCGTCGTCGTCGAGGGCGTGAGCGGCGATCTGATGGTCAAACTGGCCCGATGTTGCACGCCGGTGCCCGGCGATTCGATCGTCGGTTTCGTCACCAGGACCACGGGTGTATCCGTGCATCGCGAAGACTGTTCGAACCTGAAGGAACTGCTTTTACAGCCCGAACGGATTGTGAAGGTGCAGTGGGCGCCGACGGCGAAGAGCCTGTTCCTCGTCGCAATCCAGGTCGAAGCGCTTGACCGGCCCCGCCTGCTCAGCGACATCACCCGGCTGATCTCGGACCAGCACGTCAACATCTTGTCGGCCTCGCTGTCGACCGGACGCGATCGGGTGGCGAAGTCGAGGTTCACGTTTGAGATGGGGGATCCGAAGCACCTCGGGCATATCCTCAGCGCCGTCCGCACCATCGAAGGCGTCTTCGACGTCTACCGCCTCACCCAATAACGCCGAGGAGAAGATCTTGGTGTGCCGAGGAGAGGATCTTGGTCACCACGACCTGGGCAGCCACGGTTCTCGGCCATACAACTTTCCCAGTTCGATCTCGAAGGCCGGATCGGAGCCGAAGATGTTGGCTTTCCGCGAGATCAGGAAACGCCAGCCGAATCTCTTCTCGAAATAGCCCCGCCGCGAGTAGTCGTGTGCCTTGTCCACGTCGGCCGTATGGAATTCCCGTCCGTCGTACTCCGCCACCAGGAGCAGTTCGGGATAGGCGTGATCGAAGAAGCGCGAATTGCCCTGCTCGTCGGTGACTTCATACTGCGGGACGGGCCGAGGGAAACCCGCGTCCGTCATGCGGAGGCGCTGCCAGGATTCGCCGTGGGATCCGGCGAGCGGTTCAATCAGTTGGGCGAGATTTCGTGCCTGTCTTATGCCGCGGTAGCCACGCAGACGTTTCAGGTAGTCCTGCAGTTCTTCCACATCAATAAGATCCGCATGGGCCATGGCGTCGGCTGCGCCCATCGCATAGGGTCGCCAGAGTCGCCGCAAGAAGTCTGCCGTTGTGCGTATGGGGGTCGTGAGCCGCAGTCCATCGATTTCGGTGATGTCGCTCTCGGGCAGCTTCGCTTGGCGGCAAAGTCCCTCTGCGGGGACCAGTCGGGTCAGTGAGTGTGGCACGACCAATTTGGGCACGAGAATGTGCCGCTCGTTTGGCGGCGACGCGTTGACGCCCCAGACCCACGCGGCTGTGCCGTCGCTCGCGACCGCATACGGCGGAGCGACTAACTTGACGGCCGCTATGCGAAGTTGACGGGTGTCTGCGGCAGCGGCATCGACATAGACGCCGTTGAACACCTTTCGTACGGCCTGTTCATTCCGCGCCTCGCGCAACTCGTACTGCGAAAGCCCGATGTGATCGCATTCACGGGCGAGAAAGGGTTGACCGTCGTTGATCGCCATACGGGCATTGGATACGAAATCGCATGGATGCGCATCGGGTTATCCACAGGTGCGCCAAGATCACCTCCTCGGCGGACCAAGATCTTCTCCTCAGCGCGCCAAGATCGCCTCCTCGGCGATTGGTTAGGAGAAGTCGGACAACGCCTTCTTGGCTTGTTCAAGCCAGCTTTCGCGCGCTGCGAGCGACTCGGTCAATTCGGCGACCTTCTTCGGGTTGCCCGCAGCCTTGTCGAGTTGGGCACTTAGGTCGTCGATCGCCTTCTCCAACTTGATGACCGTGTCGTTGGCGCGCGCCTGCACCTCGGGGTTCGAGCTCTTCCAGAGGTTGTCGCCAGCGTCGCGGACCGCGGTCTCGACCTTGCGGATACGACCCTCGAACTCCTTGACCTTGGCACGCGGGACCTTGCCGGCGGCCTCCCAGCGGTCCGCGATCTGGTGCCAGGACTTGCGGGCGAATTCCACATTCTTGATCGGGAGCAGCGCTTCTGCCTCGGCCAGAACTTCCAGTTTCTTCGAAGCGTTGACCTCATACTCGGCATCGAGTTGGGCATTGGCCTCATCGCGAGCCTCAAAGAATTTGTCCTGCGCGCCGCGGAATCGCTTCCACAACTTGTCGTCGACTCCGCGAGCGGCTGGTCCCGCGGCCTTCCAGCGCACCATCAGATCGCGGTACTTGCCCGCGGTCTGTCCCCAGTCGGTTGAGTTGGAGAGCGCTTCAGCCTCCTTGATCAGTGCCTTCTTCGCGATTTCGGCCTGCCCTCGCTGCTCGGACTGCTCGCCGAAGTGAACCTTGCGGCGCCGCGTGTAGGTGGTGCGTGCCGACGAGAACTGGTGCCAGAGGGCATCGTCGGTCTTGCGGTCGATGCGGGGGAGTGTCTTCCATTCGTCGAGCATGGCGCGCAGTTTGTCTGCGCCAGCACGCCAGTCGTTGCCGTTGGCGATCTTCTCGGCCTCGCCTGCGATGCGGGTCTTCGCCGTGACCGTTTCTTGCGACTTCGCCGCCCGTTCGACCTTGCGCTCTTCGCGCTTGGCCTCAATCGTCGGCGTCAAGGCGTCGAGGCGGGTCCGCAGCGCCTCGAGGTCTCCGATCGCCTGGGCATTGGCCACGGACGCGCGTACCAACTTGGCGGCCTTGACCGCGTCGTCAGGGGACAGCGCGCCGCCCTTCAGTCGCTGTTCCAGCAGGCGGACTTCCGTCTCGAGCCCCTCATACCGCTTGGTGTAGAACGCGATCGCGTCCGCCGGATCGCCGTCCATCCATTGCGCGATGATGCGTTCCGCATCGCTCGTACGGACATAGACGTTGCCCTTGTCATCTACGCGACCCCAGGGCTTGGCTGCATCGGCGCTCATGCGGTTCAGTCTAGGAGGATCCACGTTCGCGTCCACCCGTGCGCCTCGCGTAGCCTGTACGTCGTGCTTATTGCGTCTTTTCCGGCCGGTCCTTTGCAGGCCAATTGCTACTTCGTCTCCCGCAATCCTGGCACCGAGTGCGTCATCATCGACCCCGGTATGGAGGCCGTCGACAAGATTGTGGACGTTGTACGCGAACACAATGTGAAGCCCGCGGCTATTTTCCTTACGCACGGCCATTTCGACCACATGTGGTCTGCGACCGAAGTCGCCGCGCTTTATGACATCCCGGTATGGATCCACCCGGCCGACCGGCACCTGCTCAGCGATCCGATGGCCGCCGTCTCCAATGAATCGGCGGGCATGCTCGGTATGCAACTCGGCTTGACCGACCTGCCCGATTTCACCGAACCCGCAGACGTGCGCGATGCCGAAGGCGGCACCGTCATCGAGATCGACTCGATGACGTTCACGGTCGACCATGTCCCTGGCCATACGCCGGGCACTGTCGTCTACCGGGTCGACTATGACGGGCCCGAAAATGTCTCGCAAATGATGTTCTCAGGCGACTTCCTGTTCCAGGGTTCAATCGGGCGCACCGATCTGAACGGCGGCGACCACACCGCAATGCTCGAGAGCCTCACGAACAAGGTGTTGCCGCTCGACGACGACATTGTGGTCCTGCCCGGACACGGCCCGCAGACCTCGATCGGCCGCGAACGTGCCACGAATCCCTTCCTCGCGGAGTTGATGGCGTGAGCAAACTCAGCGGATTCCCCGAATTCCTGCCTGCGGGCCGCAATGCCGAACTGCTCGTGCTCGACCACTTGCGTGCCGTCTTCGAGTTGCACGGGTTCGCCTCGATCGAGACGCGTGCCGTGGAGCCGATGGAGCAACTCCTGAGCAAGGGTGAAATCGACAAAGAGGTCTATGTCCTGCGCCGACTGCACGCAGGCGAGGGTGACGGCGATTCCGGTCTCGGCCTGCACTACGACCTGACCGTGCCGTTCGCGCGTTACGTGGTGGAAAATGCCGGCAAACTCGAATTCCCGTTTCGGCGCTACCAGATCCAGAAGGTATGGCGTGGTGAACGCCCCCAGGAAGGCCGCTTTCGCGAATTCACGCAGGCCGACATCGACATCGTTTCGAAGGACGAACTGCCGTTCCACTTCGACATTGAGGTTGCCCGCGTCATGGCCGAGGCACTGTCCGGGCTGCCCGTGCCGACGTTGCGCCTGTTGATCAACAACCGCAAACTGCTCGAGGGGTTCTACCTGGGCCTCGGCATCGGGGACCCGGCCGCCGTGATGCGCGTCGTCGACAAACTGGACAAACTGCCCGGCGAGAAAATCATCGAGCTACTGCAAACAGATGCGGGGTTGACCGTCGAACAGGCCGAGAAGTGCCTCACGTTCGCGCAGATCAACACGCCGGACTCGTCCTTTGTCGAACGGGTTCGCGCCCTCGGCGTCGAACACGAACTCCTCGAGACCGGCATCGCAGAACTCGCCGAAGTCATGGACGCCATCGAATCTGGCGGCAACGTCACCGTGTGTGCCGACTTACGGATCGCCCGCGGACTCGACTACTACACCGGCACCGTTTTCGAGACGCAGATGGCCGGCTACGAGAGCCTCGGGTCCATTTGCTCGGGCGGCCGCTACGACGCGCTGGCC
>Ga0209176_10000234_pt1 | contig 13259 bp, 8 predicted proteins | sample NGEPer11B_FD_184511 | JGI IMG/M metagenome (GOLD analysis project Ga0209176, IMG submission 184511) | Arctic peat soil microbial communities from the Barrow Environmental Observatory site, Barrow, Alaska, USA - NGEE Permafrost305-11B... | ecosystem: Environmental > Terrestrial > Soil > Wetlands...
GTGCTGTGCGGCGAGATCCACAAGCGCCCGCGCATCGGCAACCGTCGTCGCCAGCGGCTTGTCGATGAAGACAGGAAGTCCAGCGCTGATGAACGGTGCCGCGCGCTCGCGGTGAACGCCACCTTCGTTTGACTCGACCAGGACCGCGTCCACCCGACCAAGCAAATCCTCAGGACGCTCGACGATCTCAACACCAGCGTCGCGTATGGCTGATACATATTCCGATACTCGCTCTGGCTCGGTCACGCGGGACGTTCCCACGAACGCCGCCACGATTTTTGCGCCATCAACCCATTGGTCCTTTTCAATCCCAACATGGTTGAGTCGCCGGGAGAACTGGTAAACATGGCTTGTATCGCAATCAACAATTCCCAACCGCGGCATGATGATTCCTTTCGAGCTCGTGATCCCCAACCGATCCAACGTTCGCGGTATCCGCGCCGCTCCGAGCGCTGCCGCATTTCGCCGGGAAGTGCGGAGCATTTGTTCGTCCTGTAAACAAGATATACCGTTCTGGGGACACGTCAACACGTTGCCAATCAATAATCTTCCGGGATCGGGTGCAATTCAGGGAAGCACGATGATAATCCGGGATGCTCGATGGATAGGCGCTTCACAATCCGCGTCGGCTTTCAATGCCATATAGTTTGATCTGTAAACCATTGTGGCGGGTCCGGCACAATGTCACATGCATGAACCGCACTGTTCCGCCGCATGGTACAGTGCCTTTTGCTTGAATGAGACCAGGGACGAGGCCAGATATGCCGCAGGCACCGGCAAGTGTCGACATCATCTTTCGTTTGCTGCGCGAGCTTCCGGAGACCACCCGGACCGACCTCGTCGCGCGCACCGGCCTCAGCAAGGCAACCGTCTCCGAGACGATCGCCCAGCTCCTGGCCAATGACCTCGTGACCGAAACCGGCAAGCGCCAGCCGGGTCGGGGTCGCCGCCAGGTACTGCTGCAGTTGCGCAATGGCTCCCGCCTCGTGATCGGCGCCGAGTTCAATGAGCACGGCTGCCGCGCGGTCCTCGCCGACCTGCGAGCCGGACCGGTCCGGTTCGCGGACCGATCCTTCACCAGCGCCGAGCCGGAAGATTTCGTGAACGCGCTGGAAGAATGCGTCGCCGAGCTCAGGGCAGTCGCCACCGCGCCCGTGCTCGGCATCGGCATCGGCGTGCCCGGCCTGGTCGATGACGCCGGGCGCTCCGTCGCGATCTCGGTCCCGTTCAACTGGCGCGATGTCCCCTTCGCGGCGCTCGTCGAAGAGCGCACCGGTCTTGCCACCACCATCGCCAACCGCGCCAAGGCCGCCGCACTTGGCGAATACTGGCAGGGATCGCCCAGCGATCTCGCCGATCGCAGCCACCTCGCCTATATCACCGCCGGCGCCGGCATCGTCGCCGGGTTCGTGATCAAGGGCGATCCCTACTACGGCCATGTCGGCACCGCGGGCGAGCTCGGTCACACCACTGTCGAACCCGACGGCCCCCAGTGCGGCTGCGGAAACCAGGGGTGTCTCTACATGCTGGCGTCGGAGTCGGCCATCGTTCGCCATGTGCGGGAGGCGCACACAGCCACGCCGGTGCATGTCCGCGCGTCCCATCCCCCACTCGATATGCACGATGGCATCACGATCGACGATCTCTCCGTCGCCATGAAGGACGGTCATCCGCTGGTAGTACAGGCGATCGAGCGAGCCGCGCGCTATCTGGGCATCGCGATCGGCAATCTCATCAACATCATGAATCCCTCCCACGTCGTGATCGGCGGCTCGCTGGCGGCGTTCGGCGATGTGCTGCTGGTGCCGCTCCGCGCCGAAATCCAGCGCCGGTCGCTTTGGGACGCGCGCAACCGGCTCAGCATCGCGCCTTCGAAGCTGGGCGACGATGTCGGCCCGATCGGCGGCGCGGCGCTCTGCCTCAGCCGGGTCGACAGCTCCCGCATGATTCATCCCGGGTGATGCGTGGCCCGCCTGCTGTAGGGGCTGACTTGATCGCGCCTGTCATCCTCATGACTTCCATCGTCGGCGCAGTCAATGTCCTCCCGTTTCCATAACCGCGCCACGACGACCCCATGTTCGCAAATTGACGTTTCGTTGACGGCGGGCAAACTATACTTTCATCACAGACCACACCAGGATCGACCAATCCCGCCGATCGCCGCCGTTCAGGGACAACAACGAGTCCTGTTGTCGCACGGCGAGGAGTCGGACGATGAAAACGGCACTATCCGAATCGCGACGCGAGCAGCAAGCCACTTCCGTGCGCATCTTCATCCTGGGCGGATTCCGCGCCGAGCGCGACGGTGTAGCGGTCAGTGACGACGCCTGGCAACGCCGCAATGCCCGCTCCCTGATCAAGCTCCTGGCCACCGAACCCAGCCATCGCCTGCATCGCGAGCAGATCGAGGATCTCCTCTGGCCCGATGCGTCATTCGGCTCAGCGTCCGGTCAGCTTCGCAAGGCCATGCACTTTGCCCGCCATGCGCTCGAACCCGACCTCGCGCCACGTCAGAAATCCCCCTTCATTCGTCTCACCGGCGAGCTGGCCATGCTCGATGGAAGCCGCTGCTGGGTCGACGCGGACGCGTTCCAGGCGGCAGCGTCCGATGCCCTTGCCTCCCTGGATTTCGACAGGCTCGAACAGGCTCGCACGTTGTACACCGGTGAGCTGCTGCCCGAGGACCGCTACGAGGATTGGGCCGCCAACCGGCGCGAGGCGCTGGCCAGCCTGCACCGTTCGGTGCTGCTGGAGCTGGCGACAATCCACGAGCAACGCAACCTGCGCGGCTCGGCCGCGGATATCCTGCGCCAGCTCCTGCGGGAAGTCCCGGCGCAGGAGGAGCTGCACCGCCGCCTGATGCGACTGGCCGCGGCCAACGGGAGCCGCCATGAAGCGATCCGCCAGTACCAGGCCTGCAGGACAGCCCTCCGCGATGAGCTCGCCGCCGAGCCGGACGCCGAGACCGAAGCGCTCTATCAGGAAATCGTCTCCGGACGCGCCATTGCCGAGACCCCGCTCGCCACGGTGCTGCCCGCCGCCGTGCGTCGCCAGCCGGCAACACCGCTCGCTGGACGAGACTCGGTCCTCGAAGGTCTTCGCCACGACGCGTCCCTGGCGGCGAGCGGCGATGGCCGGGCGGTGCTGGTCAGTGGCGAGATGGGGGTCGGCAAGAGCCGCCTCGTGGCCGAGCTCGCCCGGCACGCACACCAGGCCGGATCGGTGGTGCTGTGGGGCGCGGCGTATGAACAAGAGGCACAGGTGCCGTACGCGCCCTTGGCCGAGGCGCTGGATGGCTACCTGATCAACCAGGGCGCGGCGGAGCGAACACGGCTCACCGGGGCGCACGAAGAAATGGCATCGCTGCTCCCCGCGCTCGGCAGACCCGCCAGCCAGCAACCTGAGCTTTCCCACGACCGGCGACCGCGCCTGTTCACCGCCATCGTGCGATTCCTGGCCGACATCGCGGGCGACCGTCCACTCCTGCTCGTGCTCGACGACCTCCATGCCGCGCATGGTTCGAGTCTCGAACTGTTTCGCCACCTGGCGCGGGCCGCGAACCAGCGTCGCTGGCTGATTATCGGCATCTACCGCTACGACCTGACAATGACAAGCAACCTGCGACGTCTCGCGGTCGACATCACCCAGCACGGGCTCGGTCGCCACGTCGACCTCCTCCGCCTCAGCCGCCAGGACTGCGGCCTGCTGTTGGCCAGCATGCTCGACGGCGGCGCCATCTCCCAGGCGTTGCTCGACGAGGTGTACACCTGGTCACTGGGCAACGCCCTGTTCGCCAACGTGATCAGCCGCGAGCTGCTGGAACACGGTTCGGTCGTGCGGGAAGGCGACCTGTGGGTGACAACCCCTGGCAACACGCATCGAGTGCCGCGACAGGTTCGCGAGCTCGTCGAAACGCGGGTTGACCGGTTGGGTGACGACGCGCGAAAGGTGCTGGCGCTCGCGGCGACCGCGGGACTCGACTGCACGTTTGCGCTGCTTCGCAAGGCCACTCCCTTGAGCGAGGACGCACTGCTGGACGCGCTTGATCTCGCCCTCGCGGCCCATGTCATCGACGAACAGGGCGATGGCTATGTCTTCGCGCACCCCATCTACCGGGAAACCCTCTATGACCGCCTGCCCCGACCCCGCCGGGCGCGGTTGCACGCCGCGCTGGCCACCGCGATCGAGGATCACGGCGTCGAAATGGATGGCGATCACCCGGCGTCGGTCGAAGCGCTCGCCTTTCACCTCACCGAAGCCGGTGAGTCAGAACGGGCGATTCCATGGCTGATCGAGGCGGCGGATCACGCGGCCAGAGTCTATGCCGGCGCCGATGCGGTTGATCGCCTCAACCGTGCGCTGGCGCTGATCGACGACGCCGCGCTCCCGCCCAACCGGGCCGCCGCGCACAAGGCCGCGATCTTCCAGCGGCTGGCCGGTCTCCACGCGCTCGCCGGCAACCCCGAGCTCGCATGCGACGCCTGTTGCGAGGCACTGGAAACCGGAACGCTGACACCCGTTGAAGCAGCGGGCATGCACCGGCAGGCCGCACAGCAGTCGCTGGCGAAAGGCAACCTGACTGGCGCCGAAACCCACATCGAACACGCGGTGAAGCTGGTCGAGGACGCGGGGCCTGATGACGGTGCAAGCCATGAGAGCCTTCGAGTCCTGATCACGACCGCGCAGGTTCATTTTGTGGCCAACCGCTTCCAGGACGCGCTCACCGTCGCCGAAGCGAGCACCGAGCTGGCCAGGCGGCTTGGCTCCGAAGCAGATCTCGCGCAGGCGCTGGAAATGATCTCGACGGCGTGCCTTCCGCTCGGGCAGTGGAAGCGCGGCCTGGAACACGAGCGGCAACATGCGGGCCTGGTCGACCTGAACCGCTTCGTGCGCGATGTCTCGGATGTCCATTTTTGCTTTGGTGACTTCCACGTCTATGCCCCGGAGCCCGCCGAGGCCGCCCGGACGTTCGAGCTGGCCCTGGCCGAATCAGAACGGATGGAGGCGCCCCGGTCGATGGCGCTGTGCCACTACTACCTTGGCGTCATGTCCTACTTTCGCGGTCACTTCCACAACGGAATCTCGCACCTGGGCAACGCCATCCAGTACTACGAAACATTGGATACCCCACTTGGTGAGGCGCTGTCGCGCATGGTGCGCGGGGTGAGCAAGACCGCGCTCGGACAGCTGGACGCCGGGCGGCGCGATCTCGAACGCGGGATCGAGATCGCCAACAGGGGGCCCATGCGTTCCCACGCACTGACCCGGCTCTATGCCGGCATGTGCCGGAACCGGCTCGATGCCAACGACGCAAGCGGGGCACGATTTTATGCCGAGGCGGGCCTGGAGCTGACCGGCGAGCCGAGTACCTGTATCTGTTATGGCTCGTTCCTGCCCGGTGCGGCAGCGGCGTTCGCCGTCACGGGCGACCTGGATCGCGCCGATGCCCTGGCGCGGCGCGCCCTGGATGTCACCCAAAGGTTCGGCAGTCCGGCCTTCCTGTGCATGGCGTACCAGTCCAGGGCAATGGTCGACGCGCTGGCTGGCTCCTGGGTTCCCGCGCTCGATGCGCTGGAGGCGGCACACCGCCTCGCGGAAGATCACGATTTCCCGTATGAGTTGGCCCGCGTGCTGCTGCTCCGCTCATTCGTGCACATGCAGCGACGTGATCGCGGTGACCTCTCCGCGGCCACCCGGTTGATGGCGGAAGCCTCCCCACCACTGGTGCGGCTTGGCGTCCGCGCCAGCGCCGCCCAGCTGCGCTCGTCGATGGGATTCCTTCTGCAAAACGCCGGATAACGCTCTCCGGCATCACGCCATTGACGTGGCGTCGGACCACATGCCAGATGTTCAACTCGCTGCTCAGGTATCGGTGCAGGATTAACCAGGCACCAAAACACCTGTCCTCCTGAACCGTGTGCGACGTCCCAATCGGACGTCCCCCTCCACCATACAAGGATCCCCGCGCTCATCGGCACCGCAGGTGCCGCAATAAGATTCCGCCCGACTCGACCGAGAACTGATTTCATTGCGCGGTTCCGTGCGGGCCGACCTTGTGCCAGCCCTCGTGCATGGCACGCAATGCCCCATCAATCTGCCGAAGCCTGGCGTTCTCACCGGAACACCAGCGGAACAGCGCCGGAACTCGCACTCCCTACATTCGTGCCAGATCGGCACACACTGGCATCGGGCCAGCGCGGCGATCGACCACGAAAGGAGAAAAGCGATGCCCAGGTTCCTGATTGAGCGGAAGCTGCCCGGCATCGGCGAGCTCAACACGCGCCAGCTCCGCTCGATCGTCCAGAAGTCGAATGCGGCTCTCAATGACATGCGTAACAGCGGCACCGCGATCCAATGGGACCACACCTACGTGAGCCAGGACACCATGAACTGCGTGTATCTCGCACCAGACGCCGAGGCGATCCGCGAGCACGCGCGCAACAGTGGCTTCCCCTGTGACGACATCAAGGAAGTCGGCACGATCATCTCGCCGACAACGGGTGAATAGCGAAAGGAAACAACCATGACCACAGCAAAAACATCAACCACCTTCACGCGACGCTCGACCCTCATTGCATCCGGGCTGCTCGCCATGACGGCCGCGCTCCCCACTCGCACGCTCGCCCATCAGGACGACAACCCGCTGGCCGGCACAACCATCGAGGCGCTCAGCGCCGGAGTGCCGTCCGAGGCGCCAGACCGTACCCTCATCCTGATGCGGGTAACGATGGAGCCCGGTGTCAGCATCCCGCCGCATTCCCACCCAGGTCCGGTCGCGCTCTATGTCGAATCCGGCATCTTCGGCACCGAGTTCTTCGAGGGGCATGGAACGTTGCAGCCCGCCCCGGTCGACGGCACACCGGTGCCGGCCATCGAAATGCAGCCAGGTGACGATGTGCAAATGCCCGCCGGAGATCATCTCTTCTACGACGGCGCGGTCCACACCATGCGCAACGACGGTGAAGAACCACTCGTGCTGCTGATCTCCGCACTGTTCGACCCGGAGAAGCCAGGCTTCATGTTCAAGGACATCGCCACCCCGGCCAGCTGACCGTTTGCGGGTGACCTGTCGCTCCACGCGGCTCTTCCGACTGGGAGAGCCGCGTTTGACGTTGCCGTTTAAGGGCTATCCGGCCAGAACCGTTTGACGGTGAGATTGACGGTGCATTGACGAACGGCGGCTAACGTTCGGTTGCACGTCAAGCGACGCGTGGCTGGTCACCATCCCACCGTCACCGATATGCGTTCCGGCCACGGGCACGCGCCGGGATTCGACCCATCCGACCACAGGCAGGAGGCCAGATTGGGGAGCCCGCACAGGCTCTTGCCGCTCACCGCCCGAATGAGCGAAGCACGCAACACATGCCAAACGGGACACGAACATGCGAATCGAACCGAGCACAGGACGAACGATCGTCCGCGCACTCAACGGAGAGAGACCATGACAGAAACGGATTATCGACGGACGTTCAGCGGCCGAGCGACACGGCTGGCGAAATCACTGGCAATCGGTGGCGCATTGCTGCTCCTGGGCGCCATTCCCGGGTTTGCCCAAACCGCGACCGTGTTCAGCGGTGGCGAGCCAGCCGGCAAGAGCGACGGCTACACGACGTACGAGTACAACGCCGCGCCATTCCCGGTGACCTACAACGACACGCTCTACCTCTACGGCACCGCCGCGGACGGCAAGGGGTACTACACCACCTACGACGGCTCGCAGTGGACCGCCTACACGGGATGGGATGACCAGCCCACCACCTACAAATGGCAGCCGACATCGGTGTCCAATGCCGGCAAGCAGTACTTGTTCTACACCGGCCAGGACAACAAGATCTATCACGACACGTACGATGGCCAGGCATGGTCGGGCTGGGAGGACATCTCCGGCGCGTACACCTACGCCGAGGCTCCCTACGCCAACAACTACGGCGACAGTGTCTACCTCTACGCTCCGGCCACCGACGGCAATGTCTACTACAAGAGCTGGGCCGCCGGCGGGTGGACCGAGTGGGCCGCGGTGAACGACGGCAACGCCGCCAAGGCCTGCCAACCATACTCCCTTGAGTGGGGTGAATACGAGAACGTCTTCTGGACCGGCGAAGACGGCAAGGTCTACTGGAACCGGTACAACGACGCGGGCTGGACCGGCGCCAAGGCGCTGCCTGGCGACACTACCTTCGGCTACGCTTCCTACGCGACCGGGTACGACGGCAAGCTCTACTCCCATGCGGTGAGCGCCGACGGCCTGCCCTACTACAACGTCTTCACCGAGGGATCGGGGTGGACCGGTTGGCAGGCATATCCGTCAGCGCCAGCGGCGAAGGTCTCCTGGCAACCCAGCGCCTACACCTATGACGACACCCAGCACGTGATCTACACCGGCGATGATGGCCACGCCTACTACATCTCCTACGCCGCGGGCGCCTGGAGCGACAGTTGGACCGATCTCGGCGCGAACTACGCCTACGATCCGGTCCAGTACGAGTACGGCGACGGCTACTACCTCACCTACACCGGCCAGGACGGCGGCATCTACTACAAGACCTACGCCGACGGCGCGGGCGCAGTAGAACCGACACCGACCGAAGAGCCAGGCTACTAGCGGGCAACAGGGCGCCTGATCCCTGATCCACACGCAACGCGGGAGGCCCTCCATGGGACCTCCCGCATCCGCAACATGGCACACTGCCCTGGCAACACACGACGGATACTGTTCAGGACTCACTGGTGTGCCATGCCAGATAACTCACGCGCCAACCTGCGATCCCGAATCATGACAGCGTTGTTCGGCCCGATTCGCCTCGGTGACCGCGTGCAGCTCTATGGATGCTCCCCCGGCTGCCTGCTGCTGTCGCTGTTCGTCTCCGTCGTCCTCACCATCATCCTCAACCTCATCCTGAACTGGTGGTTTTAGGCGCCCACCCGGATGAGCACGGCCCGACACGGGGTCGGGCCCTACATACGCCTGCACCCATCGATCACCCGACGTCCATATGAGCACGGCCCGACACGGGGTCGGGCCCTACATACGTCCGATATTCATCCGGGTGGCCACGTCGCGCACGGCCCGACACGGGGTCGGGCCCTACGTTGCCTCACGCTCCCAGCGCTCGAATTGCGCCGCGACGCCGAAGCCAAGCGATGCGTAAAGCCGCCTCGCGGGCTCGCTTGTCTCAGCCGTGGCGGATACCACGATCGCATGTTCGGCACCCAGCGTCCGCAATCGCCGCAGCGCCTCCAGCATCAACGCCTTTCCGTAGCCCTGACGCCGGAACCGCGCCGACGTCCCAACCGGCTCGAACTCGCCCGTTCGGGTCTCCGGGTCCCACCACACAATGCAATATGCCGCCAGCTCGCCATCCGGCGTAACCGCGACAAAATCCAGATCGGGCCGGTAGACCGGCTTCGTCCGCAATCGCGCATACCCCTCACCGGTGAACTTCGACGGTTCCCACACCTCCTGGTGCAGGTTCACCCGTGCATCGACCTCTTCGGCATCATCGACGCGAACGGGCCGGACCACCCCTCCGTGGGGCAGGGTCGGCTCCAGGATGGCGGCGAGACCGCGCGCATTGAGCTGATAGTCCGCCGAGCCAGTCGGGTGGTAACCAGCACTCCGCAGCCCCGGCAGCAACCACACGCCACTGGAGGGAACCTCCGGCAAGCACATGCGCCCCGCTTCCAGGTGCGACTCCGCCCAGCGCACCAGCTCCGCGACCATGACGGGGGAGACAGGCATGGCCGTGTTGACGTGGATATCGAACTGCCGCGGCGGATGGAGCCAGACGAACCCGCGCAACGCCCCGCGACCGTCCTCGAACAGGCGAATGCAGGATGACGGATCGATCGTCAGGTTCTGAAACAGTCCCCACACGACATCGCCCCGGTGCAGGTGTCCCGCGTCCAGGCCATCGCGCATCGCCGACGCGGTCACAAGCGCGAGCATGCGCTCCAGGTCGCGTTCGTCTCGATACCAGCGGCTTGTCAGTTGCGCCATGCGTTGTTCCTCCATGCATTTGTCGACCCGACCCCGGCGAAAAGGATCACTCGCTTCCGGAAAAATCATCCCGCGCTTGTCAAACCTGTTCCTGAATGGCCGTTCGAAAACAGCGTATCCGATTGTGTCAGCCAATTGCAGGTGTGTCCGAAGCGACGGACGCACCGCCCACGAATTCGCTGAGTCCCAGATGCTCAGGTTGGACATCTGGGTCATCTGGAGCATGTGGGGCCGGTTTCGGCGTCATTCCGGGATTTTTCCAGATGGTCAGGCGCGGCAAGGAACCTGGTCATCTGGAGCATGTGGTATCCCAGATGGTCCAGATGCTCAAGATGTCCATGTAAGGGGGATTTGGTCATGTGGGGAACGGCCCGGTTGGGGAGATCGGACCGACACGTCATGAACGGCGCGACACGGGGTCGGGCCCTACATACATGCGGGCGTCTCCGTCACGGCGTGGGTGCGACCGGTCCGGGTCCTGGTGTATTCTGGAGATCAGGACCATCGCCCGTTCGAGCCAGGAAATGGAACTCCCCGTGGTTGTCCATGAATCGGAAGCCGCCGCCCGCATACGCATCGACCGTGAGCTCGCCGCCAGCGGCTGGAATCTCGAAGACCCCGCTCAGGTGCGCCTGGAGCATCACACCGCCTCCGGCCGCACCGACTACCTGCTGCTGGATGAGTACGGGCGCCCTGCCTGCGTGCTCGAAGCCAAGCGGGACGATCACGACCCGTATGACGCGAAGGAGCAGGCGCGCGGATACGCCGAAAACCTGAACGCGCCCTTCGTCCTGCTTTCCAATGGCACCGACCACTGGTTCTGGAACTACGAGCGCCGCGACGAACGTGATGCCTACCGGATCGAGCGGTTTCCATCGCCCGACGACCTCAAGCGCCTCCGCCGCACCAATCTCAACCCGCCGCGCCCGCTGCTGACCGAAAAGGTCCGGCCCGACTACCTGCACACGGTCATGCCGGGCGTCTCGCTGCGCAACTACCAGATCGAGGCGATGAACGCGATCGCGAAGGGCTTCGACGAGGACCACCGTCGCAGGTTCCTGCTGGAGATGGCAACCGGCACCGGCAAGACCCTGCTCTGCGCGGCGCTGATCCGCCGCTTCCTCAAAACCCGCAATGCCGAGCGCGTGCTCTTCATCGTCGATCGCATCGAGCTCGCCAAGCAGACGATGGAGGATTTCAACCAGGTTCTGGGCGAATACAAGCCGGTGGTATTCAAATCCGCCCGGCGCACCGGTGAGCTGCTCGGCTCTTCCGTTGTTGTGGCAACGATCCAGTCGCTCATGGTCGACCGTCGCTACCGCAAGGACTTCACCCCTTTCTACTTCGACCTCGTCATCAACGACGAGGCGCACCGGTCGATTTATGGCGACGCGCGGGAGGCGGTCCAGTTCTTCCAGGCGACCCGCATCGGGCTCACCGCCACGCCGAAGGCATACCTCCGCAACATCGATATCCAGCAGCTCACCACCGAGGACCCGAAAGCGCTCGAAGCCCGTCAGCTCCGCGACACCTATGCCTACTTCGGATGCCAACCGGGAGAGCCGACCTTCCGGTACGACATCATCGACGCCGTGAAGGACCCGGAAGGACCGTTCCTCTGCCTGCCGAAGATCATCGACTGCCGGTCGGAGATCACCACCGAAGCGCTGTCCCAGGCGGGCTGGACCGTCACCATCAACGAACAGGAAGAGACCTACAAGGTCCGCGACCTCGAACGCAAGGTCTTCACCCCCGAGCGCAACCGGGTGATGTGCCAGACCTTCATCGACCACGCGCAACGGGACCCTACCGGGCAGATCGGCAAGTCGATCATCTTCGCCGTCAACCAGAGACACGCCACCGAGATCACCAAAATCCTCAATGACATGCGACCGAATTTCGCCGTCACCATCACGTCCCGCGTGCGCGACGCCTCCGCCATCGCCAAGGACTTTCGCGACGGCAAGCGCGAGGAGCGCGTCGCCGTCTCCGTCGACATGCTCTCGACCGGCTACAACTGCCGTGACCTGCTCAACGTCGTATTGATGCGCCCGATCTTCTCCCCCACCGAGTACATCCAGATCAAGGGTCGTGGCACGCGCCTCTACACCTTCGAGATCGGCAACACCGAGTACCGCAAGGAGCGCTTCTTCCTGCTCGACTTCTGCGCCGTCGCGGAGTATTTCGAGGAGGAGTACGACTACACCGTGCCGCTCTCCATCCCGAAGGAGCGCAAGGAACGCCTTTCAACGTCCGGACCGGGACCGGTTGAGCCGCTCCAGGTCGGAGAGACCGGGGAGCCGTCCTACGACGAGGGGGACGACAGGCGGGAAGTCCCGACCTGGGAGGGCGTCGACCGGATGCTCACCCAGGAAATCCGCATCGTCGGGCCGGATGGCGAGAAGGTTGATGTGATGACCTTCCGGGGCTCGTTCGAGAAGGACATCAAGAGTTTCGCCGGCGAACACCCGGACCTTGCCGAAGCTGTCGAGAACGAAGACGATGACGCCGTCGAGACGATCCTGCGGGAGCGGTTCTACAACCGGCCGGAGAACTACTACTCGCCGGACAAGCTGGTCGTCTCCTACGGTGTGCCTGCGCCCGGAGCCGCCTTTGTCTACGACGCACTCGGCAAGCGCAAGCTGCCCACCAAGGATGAGGTCATCGCCGACACGGTCGAATCGATTGCCGCGCGCTACAACCTTCGCTACACCGAGCAGCGGCTGCTGCGCGCGACCGCGGCACTGGTCAGCGACGACCGCGCCTCGTTCGAAGCGTTCGAGCAGGGAAACTACGGCGAGCTGTTCAGCCGCAGCCTCTTCCGTCCGCTCGGCGGCATCAACGCCTTCGTGCAATGGCAGGGGTTCAGCGAAGCCTTCGACTCGCTGCGGCAATCGTCGCTCATCCAGGCGACCAGGCAGGCCTTCCGCATGGGCGAGTGACTCATGCGATCATGATGACCAGCGCACAATCACTCAACGTCATTCCGAGCTTGTCGATGGACCGCATCCGCTCGGTCCCTGCGGGACCGTCTATCGGGAGTCCCCGCGCGAAGCGCTCGGCCGCGCACGCGGCCGCATAGATATGAATGCGGTGCGGTAACGGGGAGGAAGCAAGCGCCTCCTGCGACAGGAACGGACCGGCACGGGGCCGGTCCCTACATACGACATCGAACGGGGAATGGGGAACCACACATGGCGATCACCGAAAACACCGCGCAAGCCACCATCCTCACCGAGGCAACCGGCGCCAACTTCTTCTC
>Ga0209176_10000235_pt1 | contig 13252 bp, 12 predicted proteins | sample NGEPer11B_FD_184511 | JGI IMG/M metagenome (GOLD analysis project Ga0209176, IMG submission 184511) | Arctic peat soil microbial communities from the Barrow Environmental Observatory site, Barrow, Alaska, USA - NGEE Permafrost305-11B... | ecosystem: Environmental > Terrestrial > Soil > Wetlands...
GCCTGATCCGCATCCAGTTCTATGCCACGACCCTCAAGGAGGTGAACCTGCACGACCTTGCTCCCACCTAACCGAATGTGTTACCCATGTGTGTGTCCCACTGTTACCGATGTCCGTGTTCCGTACACCTGCGTCTGCCATTCTCGACAGTTACCAACCCGGGATGTCAGCACAATTCGCATGGACCAGGCTATTTCAGACCAACATCCGACGTCGGGAGAGCGCTCATGAGTGTCTCCGAAGCCACCCTCTGGCAAATGCGTCACCTGATCTACCAGGTGTTCGCCACCACCGGGCGCGCCCCTGATCTTCCGCGGCTGGCCCGTACGCTCGACCTTGCGGAAGATGATGCACTGGAGGCGCTCCGCGCCCTCGGCGAGATGCATAGCGTCTTTCTCACCGGGGACGGTCGGGGTGTGCTGATGGCCAATCCGTTTTCCGCCGTGCCGACGCCGTTCCGGGTTTCCGCGAACGGTGTCGACTGGTGGGCCAATTGCGCCTGGGACATGCTCGGTATCCCCGCCGCGCTCGGCTCGGACGCGACGATCCGCGCGACCTATGCCGCCGACGCAACGGCAACCGAGCTGCGGGTGATCGACGGTCGAGTCGAGGGCGATCCCGGCATCATTCATTTCCAGCAGCCGTTTCGTCACTGGTACGACGATCTCCGGCACACCTGACGCACGATCCAGCTCTTCCGGTCGGAAGAGGAGATGAATATCTGGTCGGTCACGAACCATCAAACGATCGGCGCGACGATGACCATCGGAAAATGCTGGGGACTCGCCACCGCCTGGTACCACGATCGCCTGAGCCCGGACTTTCATCGCCGCACGGTCGAGCAGGCGCTGGCGATCTTCGCGGAGCTGAGTCTCACTGGACCGTTCTGGTCGCCCGACACCGGCACCCCCACACCGTGACCCGCGATGATTCGCATGCACCGCACTGGCAAAAGGATGTCATTCCGAGCTTGCCGAGGAATCCCCCGGCGGAGCCGAAAAGTTGATGACACCGGGTCAGCGACAAGCCACAACATTGGCGATCTCGGCGGCACCTTTGGTGCCGAGCGCTTCGCGCGGGGATCCTTCGCTCCTCTCAGGATGACGGAAGTGGGGGGAGCATGACACAACGATCTGGACGCGCTATTCAGAAGGACGATCCTGTTGCGTTGTGTTGAGAATGCACGGCGGTGCAACGGGTTGGTTATCATGTCAGGGCAACCTCCCGGCAACAGCGGCACGGGATGTGCGGATGTTCACCATCACGTGGGAGGTCAACGCGATGGATATCCTTATCGGCATATTGATCCTGGTCCTTGGAGCGAGCGTCGCCACCATGGGCCTGCGGCTCTGGTTCTGGATGCTTCCCATCCTCGGCTTCATGACGGGGTTCTTTCTGGGCGCCATCTTCATCCTCGGCCTCGTCGGCGACGGCATTCTCGAAACGGCCTTGAGCTGGATCGTCGGTATCATCGCCGGAATCGCCTTTGCCCTGATCTCATGGTTTTGGTGGTACTTCGGTGTCATCATCGCCAGCGCATCGGCGGGCGCGTCACTTGTCACAGCCATCGTCGCATCTTTCGGCGTCGACAACGATTGGGCGCTCCTGCTCATCAGCATCCTCGGCGCCGTGCTTTTCGCCTTTGTCGCGCTGATGCTCGCGCTGCCGCTGTATATCGTCATTGCAAGCACGGCCATAGCTGGCGGCATCGGTGTGGTCAGCGGGCTGCTGCTGGTATTTGACCAGATACACATCAGTGATCTCGGCGAAGGAAACGCGGTCGCCGTCATCAACAATTCGCTGGGTTGGTGGCTTCTCTGGCTCGCGGTCGCCGCGGTGGGTATCGTCGTGCAGCTCCGCTACACCGCCGTGGTTGCCCTGCCGGAGGAGCGATATGTCCGCACCACTCGCGCCATACGCCCCTGATTCGCAACAGGACTGAACGTGTGACACAGGGCAATCGCATTATAAATTGCCCGTCATTCCGCCATTTTCGGATGTCAATCGCCAGGCATTTCGAGCGAAACAGCGGAGGAACGGGCGCGCCACGCGGATTCTCCACCAAAGTCACCGTGTCGCGGGGCACCGTGAGCCTCAAATCATGACATAAACGCGGAAATCGGAGCGATGTACGAGAAGAGAGCATCCTGACCCATTCCGTTTTAGATCAAATGTTCGTTTTAGGTGCGATTGCCCTGGTGTGACACCTTCGGGGTCTGGACGAAGCCGGTGACTTCGGTATGCTGGTAGCCGGTATCAGGCGCGGCAGTATCCGCCCACCCCAGAGGAGACCATGAATCAGGCAACGCACCTTCCCCGCATCGACAGTCATCATCATCTTTGGGATCCAGCCACGCGCGAATATCCCTGGCTTGCCGGGCTCGATACCATCCATCGCCGGTTCGGTGTCGAAGACCTCCTGCCGCTGCTCGAATCCAACGACCTGGATGGCTCCGTGCTGGTGCAGACGTTGTCGGACCTGGACGAAACGCGTGAGTTCCTTCGCATTGCATCTAACACGCCGGAGATTCTCGGTGTGGTGGGCTGGGTCGACCTGACTGACTACAACGCCGGCCCGATGATCCAGGAGCTTCGTGACGGCGAAGGAGGAGCGTTCCTGGCCGGCATCCGCCATCAGGTCCATGATGAGCAGGATCCCGACTGGTTGCTGGACGAGGATGTCCAGCGCGGCCTGGAAGCGATCGCCAATGCCGATCTCGTGTACGACCTGCTGGTAAAACCGCGCGAGCTGCCCGCCGCCATCACGGTCGCCCGGGACTTCCCGCATCTACGTTTCGTCGTCGACCATATCGCCAAGCCGCCCATTGCCTCGGGCGAGCTTGAGCCCTGGGCGGAACTGATGCACGAATTCTCCGGGCTGGACAATGTCGCCTGCAAGCTCTCCGGCATGGTCACCGAAGCCGATCAGGATCACTGGTCGCCGGACGACCTGCTGCCCTATGTCCGTACCGTGGTCGAGGTGTTCGGGCCTGACCGCCTGATGTTCGGGTCGGACTGGCCTGTGTGCCTGCTCGCGGCGAGCTACGATGAAGTCGTGCAGGCAACGCGGAAGGCGCTTTCCGATCTCGATGTCCTCACCCCGGAAGCCGAGGCGGCGATCTTCGGTGGCACCGCCACCCGCTGGTACCGGCTGGACGTCGGACCCTTGAATGTGTAGCACCATCCAAATGCCCGCGAGCCTTCACCTGAGTCGAGGGAGCGCCGATCAGCGCTGCTTTTTGTGCTCATCCGGTTCATCTGTGTGGGCAATTGCGAGGTAGATCGCAATCGCGACGATCACCGCTCCGATTGATGCACCGAGCTCCAGGAGGGAATCGCCTTTCCATTCGGTGACCACCCCAACAAACGAGACGCCGAGCAACACCACCACAATACCCAAAAGTTTGGCCTCGAGCTCATCGAGTGTCGTGACCCGCAACCATGCCGGCAGCGGAACTTTCTCGTGGATGTAGAGCTGATAGAGTCCGAGAGCGACGATAATCAGGACGCACCCCAGCAAGAAAGCATCGGTGAGCCGAATGAACAGGACCGTCAGGTGTTCCAGGCCCGCAAGGTCCAATGTCTGGCCTGTCACGGTGTCCCAGATCGTCTTGATCGCCAGCAGGCTTCCATAGATGAGCAGGGTCGCCGCGGTGAGGAACAGGCCAAGGACCGCAAAGAGCACCACCAGTCGCGTGCTGCCCAACAAACGGAGCATGGCCGCATGCCAGCCGCTATTTTCCACGGGGCTCTCCACGGGGACATCACCGGTTGCCTGTTCGTCCTGACTCATTCCATATTCCCCCCACAGAAGCATCCGGGTGCGACATGGCATGACGAGTGCTCATGATCTCAATGGCAATGATAATGGCATCAGAGGACATGAACGACAGTACGGACGGACGGACTGCGCAGTTCGCCCGACGGTGGGTGATTCATCCGCCGCCAAACCAAGCGGATTTCGTATCAGTGCCTGGAAAGAGCTGGATCAGCCACATCCTGTCCTTCATTCCTGGCGGGGGACGTGTCAGGCGCCGCATCGGGGTTCGTGGCTGGTTGCCGGGTGCGTAACGGGATTTCCTTGAAGAACAACGCCACGACCAGCGCAAGGACAATGATCGGTATCGCGAACAGGTAGATGTCAGTGATGGCTTGTGTATATGCTGTCAGCACCTGCGTTTTTAGCGGCTCGGACAAGGCGGCCACGGCCTCTACATCGTTCGTGTCAATCTCCCCGGCACCAGGCACGTCTCCAAGCTGGTCGGCAAGGTACGTGGCGAGTCGGGTGCCGAGAATCGCGCCGAAGAATGCCGTGCCAATCGCGCCGCCGAGCGTGCGACTGAAGGTCGTGGCGCTGGTCGCCACACCCATGTCTCGCATGGCAACCGCATTCTGAATCGGTGTGACGATGGTCATCATGGCAAGCCCGAGGCCGGTGCCGAACAACAGCATGTAGATGGCAATGATCCAGTATTCCGTGTCCACCTTCATGGTATTGAGCAGGAACAGCGCTACAATCAGGATGCCCGACCCGATGATGGGAAAGATTCTGTACCTGCCGGTTCTTGTCATGAGCTGACCGGCCACAATCGACATGCTGAACATGCCCACCACCATTGGCAGCAGTGCAAGTCCGGATTCCGTCGGGGACATTCCCTGCGCCGTCTGGAAGTAGATCGGCAGGAAGATGATGCCGCCAAACATCGCGAACCCGATGAGGAATCCGAAGAGATTGCCAACCGTGAAAATCTGGTTGCGAAAGAGATGCATCGGGATAATGGGTTCGGCGGCGCGGAGTTCCACGAAGACGAACACGACCGCCAGGATGATCGAGGCGATAACGAGCGCCAGCGCGTTCGGGCTTGTCCAGCCATAACTTCCGCCAGCCCAATTGAGATAGAGCAGCAGGGACGTTACCGACGCCACGATCACAGCGGCGCCGGGATAGTCGATGTTGTGATTACGCTTTACCACCGGCATCTTCAGGGCAATCGTGGTCGCGATCAGGGCGCCGATCCCGATCGGGAGATTGATGTAGAACACCCAGCGCCAGTTGACGGCATCGGTGAGCCATCCACCCAGGAGGGGACCGGCGATGCTGGAGACGCCAAAAACCGCGCCAAAATAGCCCTGATAGCGTCCACGTTCCCGCGGTGGAATGACGTCCCCAACGGTGGCGATCGCGATCGCCATCAGGCCACCGCCACCCGCGCCCTGGATGGCGCGGAAGGCGATCAGCTGGGGCATGTTCTGGGCGAGGCCGCAAAGCGCGGAGCCGACGAGAAAGATCACAATCGCTATCTGAAAGATCATCCGGCGGCCATACAGGTCCGAAATCTTGCCCCAGAGTGGAGTTGTTGCCGTCGACGTCAGCAGGTACGCGGTCACCACCCATGAGAGATGATCCAATCCACCAAGGTCGCTGACGATACGAGGCAAGGCGGTGCTGACGATGCTTTGATCGAGCGCGGCGAGCAGCATGCCCGCCATCAGGCCGCCAATGATCACCATGATCTGGCGATGGGAATAGCTGGCGTATTCCTCTTCAGGGGACGCACCGTTGGGCGAAGCCGATTTTGCCATCGGGGTTGCCATCGATTACTCCAGACTGGGCTGTGGAATGTGGTCATGATCGAGGCAGCGGACGACGTTGACCAACGGTCCTCCGCTGCGCGCTACCAACCGGTTGGTTGGTTCACGATTTCAGACCATACGTGGTGCGATATCGGTTGTCAATCACGGTGTATTGAGGCATCGATGAGCGAACACCAATCCGGTTGCATGCGAACGTCGCCGTTTCAGCGGGCCGCAACTGTATCAATACAATTCCCGGGCTGTCCGCTCTTCGCGCTCCCACGTGAATTCCTCAATCGTTTCCTCCGGACGGAACATCTCGTGCAGGATCGCCGCCATGCTCGGCACCGATCCCTTCGCCGGCCAGGTCCCGGGCTGCCACAATCGTGACCGCTTGAACGCCCGAGGGCAGTGCATGTAGGCTTCGTCGATATCGACGATCAGCGCCATGTCGGGCGTCTTGCCCTGCATCTCTATCGTGTCTAGCAGCGGCTGATGGCGGGAGAGCGTCACCCGGCCATTGACCCGCAGCGTATCTTCGATCCCCGGCACGAGGAACACCAGTCCAACCGAGGGATTGACGACGAGGTTACGGATCGAGTCGACCCGCTTGTTGCCGCGCCGGTCCGGCAGGATCAGCGTCCGCTCATCGGCGACCATGACCGCCCCCGCCGGATCGCCTCGCGGTGTTGCGTCACAGACGCCGCGCTCGCTCGCCGTCGCCATGAAATACATCGGCGACGCCTGGAGAAACTCGACCATCAGCGGTGTAAGGTTGGAAGTCACCTTGTCGATCGAGGAGCGTTTGGGACTGCCGTAGATCGCTTCCAGGGTAGCGACATCGGTGACAACATCCGTTCGTGCCTCCATCAGCACATCCGCATCGAACGTGGCTGGTGACTCGGTCCCTACCTGGTCTTGAACATCTGTCATCAGGAATCCTTTCAGCGACTCACTTCGAGGTACCGCGCAATTTCTGTGGCCGCCTCATCTGGCGCAAGATGCGTATTGTCGATAACGAGACCTGGCTTGTGAGGCACGGGCGTGGACATCTCGCTTTCAGTGATGAGCCGGTGAACGACATCCGGATGACGGAGCTTGCGAAAGGCGGATCGCGATTCGTCCGCCACCCTCCGCAACAACTCATCAGTCTCGCATGTCAGCAGGACAAATTGAACCGTGCCGCCATGCGGCTCAACCGCGTCGATGATATCCCGCACGAACTGGTCATCATCGCCACTCGCGTAGACGAGCGTGTAGATCGCGCCCGGAATGCCGGCCTTTGCGGCCTCTTCAAGCATCTCCAACCGGAACCTGGCGGTCAATCTCACGGCCTGTTCGCTGCCGAAGTCGAACAGCGACCCGACCATATCCACCGTCAAATGATTGTGAAACAGCTTGTAGCCAGTTCGCCGGGCCAGCTCCCGCGCGACGGTCAGCTTGCCAACGCCCGGAGCGCCGTAGATGATCACCAGCTCCATTGCGCCGCCCCCACCATGTGGCTCCAAAAGCGGAACGAACCGCACCGTCACGATCATGATACAGGTGAAGCGTGTCACTCCTGTCATATCATGGACCGAACCATTCGCATTCGTACGAGGAATTCCATGCCTAACGACCTGTTTATCACCAATGTCCGGCCTATGGGGTCGGGCACCGTCAACATCGCCATCACCGATGGCGCCATCAGCGCGGTCGGGCCCGACGCGACTGCGCCTGAAGCCGGCACGCCGGCGGTCGAGGGTGGCGAAGCGCTCGTCTTTCCGGGCTTTATCGATGCCCACACGCACATCGACAAAACCCTGCTGGGCATGCCCTGGCGCCGCCACGAGGTCGGCCCGACGTTGATGGACAAGATCGTCAACGAGCGCGAGCTGGTCAAGCGTCTCGACCTCGATTCGCACGAACGATCGATGGAACAGGTGCGACGTTCACTGGCCAACGGCACTACCGCCATTCGCACCTTTTCCGACATCAACACCGAGTGGAAGCTGAAGGGGTTTCATGGTCTCCTCAAAACGCGCGAGGACGTCGGTGGCCTGATGGACCTCCAGATCGTCACCTTTCCGCAATCCGGCATGCTGATCCGTCCTGGCACGCTGGCGCTGATGGACGCGGCGATGGCGGAGGGCGCGGATGTGGTGGGCGGGATCGACCCGTGCAGCGTCGATCGCGACCCAGCAGGGCACCTCGACGCGATCTTCGCCCTCGCGGACAAGCACGACGCCGATATCGACATTCACCTGCACGAGCCGGGCGAGCTCGGCGCCTTTTCGCTCGATCTTGTCATCGAGCGCACTCGCGTGATGGGTTGGCGGGGGAGGGTGGTGATCAGCCATGCGCTCTGCCTCGGTGGCGTCGACGACATGCGCCTGCGCGGTCTCGCCGAACAGCTCGTCGAGCTCGACATCGCGATCATGACGCACGCGCCCGGTGGGCATCGCGCGATCCCGGACGTGAAGCTGCTGCGATCGCTGGGCGTGCGGGTGTGTTCCGGCAATGACGGTGTGCGCGACGCCTGGGGTCCGCTCAACAAGCCGGACATGCTGCAGCGCGCCTACATCATGGCCTATCGCAACAACCTGCGCCGCGATGACGACATCGAGGAGCTGATCCGGATCGTCACCACCGGCAGCGCGGAAGTGATCGGCCTGCCGAAACACGGAATCGAAGCGGGCGCCCGCGCCGACCTCGTGCTGGTCGATGCCGAGACGCATGTTGAGGCGGTGATCGAGCATCCGCCCCGCAAGGCTGTCATAAAGGGTGGACGCGTGGTTGCAAGGGATGGCGCATTGCTGGATGGCATACTTTAACCCATGATCCTGAATCTGGGCTCGACACGGATTTCGGGCACCCAGGTCTACGCCGCCAGGCGTTGGCCTGGGCATGGGCATTGACCGCGCCGATCAGGAGGACATTCCGATGACGATCACTCCCCATGGCGACGCTCATGCTGAGCCAATTGTCATCCTTTCGTACTCCCAGGCATGGCCGCGACGCTTCCGGACAATCGCGACCGAGCTGAGGCATGCCCTGGGCGAAGTTGCGCTCCGCATCGACCACATCGGCTCGACGGCGGTTCCTGGCCTCGCCGCCAAACCGGTCATCGATGTCCAGGTGAGCGTCGCGTCGCTCGAGTCGATAGCCAGCATTGCCGGACCGTTGCGTGATGCCGGCTACATCTGGCGAGTCGACAACCGCGACCTCACCAATCGCTACTTTCGGGAGCTGCCCGGAGCACCCAGAACGCACATCCATGTCCGCAAGCGGGGAAGCTGGGGCGAGCAGTTCGCGCTCCTGTTTCGCGACTACCTGCGAGCGCATCCTGTCGATGCCGCCGGCTACGCGGGAGTGAAGCATGCGCTCGCCGAACGGTATCGCCACGACCGCGCGGCCTACGTCGACGCGAAAGAGCCGTTCATCTGGCAGGTCATGCGCGCCGCCAGTGATTGGTCGCAGGAGATCGGTTGGGAGCCAGGACCGTCCAACGGATGACAGTCATGCCGCCGCGTCGTGCGACCACCCCTGCCCGAGCACCCGGCCATGGATCTGGCGCACCGGCGCGGCCTCGGCTGGTGTATTCCGCGCCCGGCTGATCCGCCAGGCGATCGCCAGTCCCGTCAGCGCCATCAGCGAACCGGCAACGCCATCCAGGAAGTAATGGTTCGCGGTGGCGATGGTCGCCAGGTACATCGCCAGCGGCATCACCACCCCGAACACCTTGGCGATCCGCCACGAGCTGTGCCGGAAGATCGCAATCCCGATCAGCAGGTTCCAGCCGACGTGCAGGCTCGGCATCGCCGCGAACTGGTTGGTGAAGGCGGGCGGCTGTAACACCCGATAGGCATTGCTGCCCTGCGTCACCGTGTCGATGAATCCCTGATCCGCAAGGAACCGGGGCGGCGCCATCGGAAGTGTTACGAAGAACACGAGGCCGATCGCGCCGGAGATCAGCAACGCGGAGCGATACAGGGCGAAGGCGTCACGGTGTTTCCACAGCAGCCACACCAGCGTGGCAATGATCACCGGCCAGTGACCGAAGATGTAGACACGGTTGGCCAGCGTTACCAGCCAGTCCCACCGCATCACGAACGCCTGGATGCCGGGTTCGTGGAAGATGCCGAGGCGTCGCTCGATATCGATCAGCGATTCCGCATGGGACAATGCCAGGTTGACTTGCGTTTCCATGAGTCCGCGCACAAGGAAGTACATGAGTGCGCCAAGGCCGATCACCCCAACCTCACGGTACACGCGCGGTGAGATACGGATCTGGTTGAATCGGGCCGGAGTGTCATCTGCGTTTTGCGGATGGCGTGGCTCACGTCGCATGGGCGAGCGCATCGTATCCATCATTCTCTCCAAACAGTTACAGCCACCGCGCCCGCCCCCACACCATTGGTTCGGGATCGCGGCGTGCCATCACGGGCGTACGTCAGCCCCATGCGACCATCCTGGAGGGTAACCGTCACAAAACCTCACCGGATTCGTCACAAAACTGTTGCGAACTGCCGGATTAACGTTCTTCACCCCCAGTTTCCTCTTCCATTGACGCAGACCAACCCTGATTGACAATCATGATTCCAACGACGACGATTTTCCAGCGGTGTTTTGCACGTGTCTGGCTCGTTCGAGTCATCTTCAGGCACGACAGGAACGTGCGCCGCATCACCCACTCGAACCGGTAACACCTGATGGATGCCTGCGGGCATCCGTGGTTAGCGAACGTCAACCGCGGCCACCTGGTTGAAATAGCTCATTGTCGTGGGACAATTGAACCCGCGACACAGTTTGGAGGGGCCTACCGCCGTGATCGGCCACCGGCAACCCGGAAGCAAGCTGCGTTCCTGCTTGCGGGTGAATTGGCTCATAATTGACAGTTGCCCGGCATGCGCAACCAGTCACGGCATGATCGGCAGAGAGATGACAGCCTATGTTGCCACTTGACGATAGTCCACCCAGGAGAAGTCAGTTGGCCAATCCGGGATTTCCAACTGCCGGGAATATCCTGCTCGAAGAATCTCCCGCGGCCGGTATGCCAAGCTATCTCACCCCACTTATCGGTCGCGACGAAGAGCGGAGGCGGCTGGCCGACCTCATCACGAGCCCCGAGCGACCTATTGTGGTGATCACCGGCGCCGGTGGTATCGGCAAGACCCGGCTGGCCGTGCAGGTCGCCAATGACCTGCAAAGATCCTACCGCCATGGCACGCGCTTCCTGTCGTTCGCCTCGGTGCCACCCGACGCCAACCTCGGCGCGGCATTCGCCTGGCAGCTGGGCCTGCGTGATGCGCCGCACCAGAGCCACCGCGAACGCATTCAGCAGCGTTTACTGTTCCGCGAGATCCTGCTGGTCGTCGACAATGTCGAGCACCTACCCGACATCGCGGCCCTGCTCGCCTCCATTCTCGCTGCCTGCGCGTCGGTCGCGATCCTGGTGACCAGCAGGGCCGAGCTGGGTCTCTACGGTGAGATCACCTTTGCGCTGCAGCCGCTTTCCGTGCGGCCAGTGTCGTCCCGCGATGCTTCCAGCCATGTCGATCCCGATCAGGTCAGGCAAAGTCCGGCCGTGCGATTGTTCATCGATCGCGTGCGCGCGGTCCAGCCGGATTTCGAAGTCACCACTGACAACGCCGCTGACACGCTGGCAATCTGCGAGCATCTTGGCGGTGTGCCACTCGCGCTGGAGCTCACCGCCTCCCAAATGGCGGGGCAGTCGACCGCCGAGGTGCTGGAGAACCTTGCTGTGGGTTTTACCACCCCGCTGCATCCTTACAGCCACCTGTTGCGCCATCAGGTTTCGCTGCGGGAGACGGTTCGCGCCAGCTACGACCTGCTTTCTCCCGCCGAGCAAGGCGCATTTCGCACACTCTGCATCATGCGCGGGCAGTGGTCGATCGATGATGTGCTGCCGCTGCTGACGGCGGAGATGTCCGACATCGAGGCTATCCGCAACTTCGAAAGCCTCACCGCCCGAAGCCTGGTGCAGGCGCATCACGCCGAGCCTGATGAGCTCCGATTCGTGATCAATCCGGTGCTTCGGCGCTTTGGCGAGGGGCAGGTCGCCATGAACGGCGAGCAGGCTATGCTCGCCGTTCATGGCATGCCGATCGCATGGTCCAGATCGCCACCGCCGCCGAACCGTATCTCACCGGGCCGGAGCAAAAACGCTGGCTGTCGCGTTTGGGCGCTGCACGAAGACTTTCGCACCGCGCACGCCTGGCTGATGGACCACCACCAGGCGCTTGACGCGCTCCGGTTGAGCACCGGCCTGTGGCGTTATGCGTACACGCGAGGCCAGTATCAGGATGCTCGCGCCTGGATCACGCAATCGATCGCCGAGGTGGACGATCACGACGAGCTCCGCGGCCGCGCCCTGAATGGCGCCGGACTGCTCGCGAACGTCAGCGGCGACCTGGATGAAGCACAGCAGGCGCACGAACGAGCATTGGTCCTCGCCACGCGCACCGCGCAACACGCGGAAATCGCTCTCGGCCGTATCGGGCTGGCTGACGTCGCCATGTCGGCGCACGACGATGCTGAGGCGGCCCTGCGGCATCTTGACATCGCCCGGACCGCCTGCGAGCGGGTGGGTGAACCTCGCGGGATCGCATCCGTGCTGACAAATCGAGGCAATATCGAATGGAACCAACGAAACCTCGCCGCGGCATTCACCACGCATGAAGAGGCTCGCGTGCTTTACGAGCAGGCGGGGGACACCCGCGGCATGGCCTGGTCCGACGCCAACACCGGGCGTATCGCGGCACAGCAGCAACGCTACGATGAGGCAATTCGCCGGTTGAACCAGGCGCTGGACCTCTACGAGAGCGTTGGGGACCTTGCCGGCTGCGCCGAGATTATGGAGGCCATCGGCAAGATCACCCTTGCACTGGGAGACCTTGACACATCCTCGATCCTCGCCGGTGCGGCCACCGCGCTCCGCGAGAGCATTGACTCGTCACTCAAACATCCGGACCTGGAAGAGTTCGACGTCATGCTCGACCGCCTCGAGCAGGCATCCGACCACGACCACCCGTCGGGGTACGAGCGGGGTCGGTCCATCTCCCTGGGCGACGCGCTCGACCTGGCGCGGTCAGTGACGTCCCCTGGCACGGACGACCATGAGGATGAGCTCGATCACCGGCACCTGGCGCATGACTCATTCGGGATCACGGCGCGAGAGCACGAGGCGCTGCTCCTGGTGTGCCAGGGACTTACCGATCAGGGTATTGCGGACCGCATGGCGATCAGCCTGCGCACCGTTCACACGCACATTCACCAGCTCATGGACAAGCTCGACACCGAATCTCGCCTCGGACTGATCGGCGCGGCGCACCGCTCGCGCATCGTGCCGGTGCGGTAGGGTAGACGTAGTGTTCCTCCATAAATACTGACCAGAAGGGCCATCTCGTGACCAGGTTCAAAAGGCACAGTCGCGACACCGTGACCAAACGCCTTCGGCTGCGTGACTACGACTACACATCACCGGGAGCATACGTGGTCACCATATGCGCTGAGGAGCGGTTATGCCTTTTCGGCGCGATAGCGACAGGAGTGTTGGTGCACTCGCGCGCTGGGGTCGTCATGGACTCGTGGTGGCACTCGATCCCGCGGCAGTTTCCCGGAGTTGCCATCGACGCATGGGTGGTGATGCCGAACCACCTGCATGGCATTATCATTC
>Ga0209176_10000236_pt1 | contig 13223 bp, 7 predicted proteins | sample NGEPer11B_FD_184511 | JGI IMG/M metagenome (GOLD analysis project Ga0209176, IMG submission 184511) | Arctic peat soil microbial communities from the Barrow Environmental Observatory site, Barrow, Alaska, USA - NGEE Permafrost305-11B... | ecosystem: Environmental > Terrestrial > Soil > Wetlands...
TGTGTGCCCCGCGCCCAGTGAGTACTGACCACCGGACCTTCAATGGTCACCCGTTCCCCTAGATACTCTCCGGCCGACCGCCACCCCACGGTCTTAGCGGGACCGAGACCACCATCCCCCTGCAGGATGGGAACCACCCGGACCACTGCGAAAACCGCCACCACCAAAAGCAGACCGACTGCAGCCCAGCGGGGGAGCCGCCGTCGCAGTCGTCCGCCGTCCGGAGAACGCCGCCCCCCTCGGCTAGAGGAGGATCCTCCCACTGACTCCCTACTCCTCTGCACCTAGAACTTTGCCAACCTCGGCCAGGAGATCCTCCTGCAGGAAGGGCTTCTGCAGGAAGCCGGCCAATCCCTTTCCCTGGAAAGAAGCCAGAGCTCCCTGTCTGCTGTAGCCGCTCATCAGTATGACCGGCACATCTTCTCGGATTCTGCGCATCTCCCGAAAGGCCGCTGCGCCGTCCATCCGAGGCATGGCCATGTCCAGGATCACAAGCTCGATCTCCTCCCCATGCTGCCTGAACATGTCCACCCCTTCCTGTCCGTCCTCAGCGGTTAGAACCCTTAGGCCCTCGCGCTCCAGCATGCGCCCGCAGATATCAACGATCTGCTTCTCATCGTCCACCAACAGTATCGTTCCGTGCGCCAACTTCACCGGACCCGACTGCTTCGTCACGCCCTGACTCTTCAAACCTGATTTCGCCTCCGGGAAGAGCACCTTGACCGAAGTCCCTCTCCCTTCTTCCGTGTATACCTTCAAGGTCCCCCCGTGCCCGCGCACCACTCCCAAAGCCGCAGCCAGACCCAGACCCCTCCTTGCTGGCTTGGTGGTGAAGAAAGGATCAAACATGCGCTCCCAGGTTACCGGATCTACGCCGCGGCCGGAATCAGATACCTGCAAGAAGGCGTATCTCCCATCCGGCAATGATTCGTTGAGAAGCGTTCCCTCCAAATAATCCCGGTCCACCGGGTGAGAGCCAGTGCTGATTTCAACCGTCCCGCCGCCATCCTCCATGGCCTCCACGCCATTACGCACCAGGTGCAGGACCGCCTGACGGAACTGCTCCACCCCAATCTCCACAGGAGGAACTATGGAAGCAAAGTCATAGGTCAAGGAAGTATCTTCGGTCAGCACATCGCGCAGCAGGCGATCCATTCCCTTTGTAACATGAGACAAATCAACCACCTGCGGCTCCTCCGCACTCCCTCCCGAGAACGCCAGCACCTGTGCGGTAAGGTCAGCGGCCTCCAAAGTCGACTTCCTTGCGCTCTCGACGAGCGCCCTGGCCTCTGACCCGGGGGGAAGCTCCCGCAGGGCCAGATCAACCCCGCCCAGGATCACGGTCAGTAGATTATTGTACTCATGGGCAAGACCTCCAGCCACTTCCGAGAGAGACTCCAATCTCTCCGCATCTTTCAGCAACCTCGGTCTCCACCCGCCCGAGATCTCCCCAGAATGATTATCTTCTGGAGACCGGGGGTTCAGTGAGGCCGATAGCTGGTGGCAGGAGTTGGAACAGAAACGACCAGCGCAGTACACACTCCAGGTAGAGCACAAGGTTCGGCTCACGGCGTCATCAGCGTCCACGATCTGTTCCTGCAGTTCCTCCCAGCCGGTGGCCTCCTCCGCTTCAAGGCGAAGATCACCCAGCCTCTCCAGGACGTAATCCCGCAGGCTCTCCCCAAGTTTGAGGGCATCAGGGAGACAGTAGCCGTAACCCATCAGGGTCGGGATCAACCATCGACAGTCCCCGAGCACGGAGCGGGCGGCTGCAGCAGCAGTAGCTCCAACCGAGACCATGGTCCCCTCCTGCCCCAGCACCTGCTCCAGGTATGCCACCTCGGCCCGATGGATCTTGCCCGCAAGTTTCAACAGGTCTTCGCGAAAGGCGAGGTCCGCACCAGCGGAGCCGCCCACCTTCTGCACGGCACTCTCTATTGCCTCCCTATGCTCACTCTCCATAAGAGACAGATAACGCTGCAACAAAGAACACTCCCCCCTCAAAACTAACCTGCAGTAGTGCAGCAGACATGTTCTGACGACCCAGACTCTCACCCGGTCCAAAATTCATGCTGGTTTGTAGATTACCAATACATTGGCTACAGTGCTATAAGCATAGTTGACTATTCTAGACGAGATGCATGCACTTATCCGCCAATCCTTGCACACATTATGTTCTATTCTGCGAAAGCGAAAATCAGCAACTCTGTAGCGACCTCCCCGACACCTCCCCTCCCGGCTGACGCCCAACCGCTGCTCTGCTACAATTAGCCTCCGCGGGAGGGAGAGCCAGCATCTTCTGCGCAGGGAGAAGTGGCCGAGTTGGCTGAAGGCGCTCGCCTGCTAAGCGAGTGTAGGGGCATATACTCCTACCGAGGGTTCGAATCCCTCCTTCTCCGCCAGTTGCGCCCGTAGCTCAGTTGGATAGAGCGTCGGTCTACGAAACCGAAGGTCACAGGTTCGAATCCTGTCGGGCGCGCTTGAGGAAAGCCCTGTATGGGCGAGGATTCCACTCTTGCCGAGAGGCAGAAGATCATGTGTGCTTTCCAACCCGACCGGGAATGAGTTACTCATGGAAGAGATAGTCCCCGGCATATTTCACTGGCAGACTTTTCACGAGCACATCCGCGCCCAGGTGAGTTCCTACTACCTGGATGCCCCGGGAGAGGAGAAGGTTCTGCTTGACCCCCGCCTCCCTCCGGAAGGCATGGAGTGGTTCCGCGGCCGAACTGAGCCCACAGATATCCTCCTCACCAACCGGCACCATTACCGCCACAGCAGCGATTTCCAGAGGACCTTCGGCTGCGCCGTCTGGTGCCACCAGGACGGGCTCCATGAGTTTGTTCGCGGAGAGAAGGTCCGGGGGTTTTCCTTCGGGGACGGCCTGCCCGGGGGAATTAAGGCAGTGGAGGTCGCCGCAATCTGTCCGGACGAAACCGCGCTCTACGTGCCCTGGGCGCGGGCAGTGGCCCTGGCGGACGGCGTTATCCGCAAAGGCAACGACGGGCCGCTCGGCTTTGTGCCCGATTTCCTAATCGGGAGCGAGCCCGAAACGGTGAAGCAAGGTCTTCTCGCCGCCCTTGAGCGGCTGCTGGATCTGGAATTTGACACTCTGCTTCTGGCCCATGGAAGGCCCTTGGTCGGAGACGGCAAGGAAGCATTGAGCCGCTTTGTCTCCGGAAGAGGAACCCGCTAAGGGAGAGGAACCCCCTAGCCGTCCCCGCCAAACAGTCCCGCCCGTTCACTGAGCGCCGGGATGATGAGCAGCGCCGTTAGCGCCGCCGTGGTCATGGACACCCACATGATCATGGAGATGTGCCCGTGGAACTTGAAGGGGCTCAGCCAGAGTGCCGTCAACCCCACGGCGATGCCCAGCGCATTGGCCACAATGGGTCGGCCCGCCTTGTCTATGGCGCGCAAGACGTAACCGTCTCCCTCCCTTCGCGCCCAGTCGATGGCCGCCACCAGATGGATGGCGTAGTCGATCCCCACGCCCAGGACTATGCTGGAGGCAATGGCCGTGATCAGGTTGAGCTGGATCCCCGAAGCCGCCAGAAAACCCAGCAACATGATTATGGTAAGAGACAGGGGCAGCAGCGACACAACCGTCTGCCGCACCCGCCGGTAGGCTACAAAGAGCATCAAGAGAACCAGGGCGAACGCAGCACCCAAAGAGCGGACCTGGGCCTGGAGAACCAGTCGCGCCATCTCGTCCCACAGCACGGGCATCCCTGTGAGCACACGGATCTCCTCATGCGCAGCGGCGAAGTCAAGCCAGCTCCTCAGATCCTCCGTGGAGAAATCTCCGGGGAGGAGAACAAAGCGCACGCCGTCAGAGGAGACCATGCTGCTCAACAAAGAGGAGCCCTCACTTCCCGCCGATGATCCACTCAGGAGCCCCGCCACCTCCTCAGGCGATACTCCCGCGATAACGTCCGCCGGAGAGAACACCCTCTGCACGCCCGGCAGCTCCTCCATCTCCCTGGAAACCCGAGAGATCTCCTGCAACTGCCCGAAGCCGGCGCCGGGATCCAGCACGAACTCCCCCACCAGCGGCGTCGCCCCGCCAAACAGTTCCTCCATGCGGGCAAAATCCTGCCTTATGGGGTCGTCATCCTTGAAGAAGAAAAGCTGATCCGTATCCACAGCGAGACGAGGGATAAAGATCAGGCCAAAGACCACGATTCCCAGGGCAAGGACCCCCGCCACCCAGCGCCGGACCGCCAGAGACTTGATCATACCCGTGAGCCATGAACCCACAAGGACCTTGCGGGGCTGGGATTCCAGCTCCAGACGGGAAAGAAGCGCGGGCAAAGAGAAGAAAGAGATCACGCCGGCAAAGACGATGCCGGCCGCCGTGAACACTCCCAACTGCTGCATGGGCCTGACCCCGGTAGCGAGAAGAGACAGGAACCCGGCGGCCGTTGATATGGAGGTGAGGACCATGGGGGTGCCCACCTGGCGCAGTGTGGTGGCCACCCGTTCGGTTGGGTCCTCGGTCCGCACAACCTCCTCCTGGAAATGGGTGACAAAGTGCAACCCGTCCGCAGAGCCCATCACGATGACAAAGATGGGCACGATGATAGTCACAATATCTATGCGGATCCCCAGCCCCGAAATAAGGCCAAAGGTCCACACCGAGCCCAGGAACGCGGGCACCACAGCCAGAATGGTGAGTCTACGGTCGCCGATATTGGCGTAGAAGGTGAGCAGGAGCATTATGACCACCAGCGGGGGTATCACCAGCAGGAACCAGGTCAGCATGCCTAAGACCCGAGCAAAGATCATGGGGTTTCCGGTCAGTGTGATGTCAAAATCACCCGGCGGATCACCTTCCACGAAGTCGTTCAGGTTTCGCGCCAAGTCCACTTCGCTACCGGCAGTGAGGATCTGTAACAGCGTGTGCCGGCCATCCTCAGATAGGAAGAGACTCTGGGCCGGCTGCGGAGCGGAGAGCACACTCATCACGATGTCCGCACCCTCCACCTCGGCCAAAGCGTCCCGGAAGTCGCGGAGTATTGCGCGCTCCGCTGGGTCGCGGAAGGATCCGGCCTGTGGAGACTCACCTCCCTGCGATTCGCGCTCCTGGGATTCGCCCTCCGGCAGAGAGAGGAGCACGTTCACCGGATCACCGGTGTCATACTTCTCCTGAAGAGCGGCGTATTGGGCGCCGGACTCGCTTCCCTCCGCCATAAATTCGGCGATGTCCGCATTGAAGGATATGCGGAAGAGAAGCGCAGCCGCCACCAAGGTCACCAACACCGTGGCGGCCAAGACGCGCCTGTTGTGGTTGACGATAAGTCCGGCTATGCGGGTCACAGCGCGCCCATTCTAGTACACTGGGCGGATGACAGATAGGCGTTACATGGAGATGGCGCTGCACGAAGCCCGGCTGGCCGGAGAACGGGGTGAGGTTCCAATAGGAGCAGTTCTGGTGAAGGACGGGGAGGTCATCGCCGCCCGGGGGAACGAGCGGGAGCGACGGAACGACCCCACCGCCCACGCGGAGATGCTGGTGTTGCGAGACGCCGCCGCCGTCCTCGGAGGCTGGCGCATCCCCGGCGCCACGGTCTACGTAACCCTGGAACCCTGCCCCATGTGCGCAGGCGCGCTGGTTCTGGCCCGCATAGACCGCCTGGTCTTCGGCGCCCGGGATCCCAAGAGCGGAGCCGCCGGCACGGTGATGGACCTCACGGCGGATCCCGCGCTGAACCACAGGATAGGCGTCACCTCCGGTGTGGGAGAGAAAGAGGCCGCGGAGATCCTGCAGGAGTTCTTCGGTTCCAGGAGATAGTTGGGCTGCTGAAGCCGGTTCTGGAACCCCAGACACTCAACCCGTCCCTCCCACCTGCGCCCCGGCCTCCAGCCGAGGCTCCGCCCGCATAGTTTGTCGAAAACGGGGTATGCTTCGTTAGTAAGTAGGAGGTGCCTACGATGATGCCAATCACCTGGAAACTTGAACCGGCCCACATACTCGAGCTGTTGCTCGAGAGCGCACCCGTAGGCATAACTGTGCTGACTACTGACCTCAAGTACGTAGTGGTGAGCCGTACGGTGGCGGAGGAGTTCGTGCAGCTGCCGGAAAAAGAGATCCTCGGACGCTACTGCTACGACGTGATCGGAACGTACAGGGATGACCCGGACAAGGAAGGGCCGGACCGCATCTGCGATGGGTGTCCGGCTCTCCGCTGCCTCTCTACGGGGGGGAAGGCTACCGGAATGCGACAGATTAGACCCGATCTCATAATCCGGGACATCGCTGTACCCGTACGAGAAGAGGGAGGGGAGGTAGTGGGCGTCATGGAGTGTCTGGAGAACGTAGCGGACAAGGTGACGGACCCCCTGACCAAGATACGTAACTATCGTTACTACGATGAGATGAAGATCCAGGAGTCGAGCCGGGCAAAGCGATACGGTAATTCTTTGAGCCTCTTAGCACTGGACCTCAACCATTTCAAACGGGTCAATGACCGCTTCGGGCACCCGCAGGGGGACAGAGTTCTCAGGGAAGTCGCCATGAGTTTCGACGAGACTGTGAGGGACAGTGATCACCTCTGCCGCGTAGGGGGAGACGAGTTCGCGGTCTTGGCCCCTCACACGGGCCTTCGGGAGGCAGAGGCCCTGGCCGACAGGTTGACCGAGGTGATGGCAGATCGATTCAAGGCATACGGGATATCACTTGCCGTAGGTGTGGCCAGCTACCCAGAGGACACAGATGACCCCACGAATCTCCGGGAACTAGCGGACCGCCGCCTGTACCGAGCCAAAGACGCCCGCAGAAATCCACGGATCAGGTAGCCACCGGGGTGTCCGCCGATTCCCCCACTAGGCAGGTCGGCGAAAGTCCGGCACTAACCACGCAAGACGAACCCGTGGATGCACAGCTGAAGTTCGGGTACAATCCTACCTGCCTTGAGGGAAGCCTACCCTGAGGTGCTCCATTCACGGAGAGGTGGCAGAGTCAGGCTGAATGCGGCGGTCTCGAAAACCGTTGTGCGCTTTCAAGCGTACCGGGGGTTCGAATCCCTCCCTCTCCGTCTCTTGCTGCATTTTGCAGGGATTTCTCGGGGTGCGACCCGGTCTGAGTGGCCGGGTTTGGGGGTATCTGGAGAGCGGCTGGTGACATCCTGGTGACATAGAGGACACGACTGGATGGATCAAGAAGGACCACACCATACGCACCGGCCCCAGTCATTCTCGGTGAAGTCACCTCTGATCGGAAGCGGCCAGAACGATGAACGCTGATTCCCGGCAACTGGATCTGGTCCTTCATAGTCTCTACCTGAGTCGAGTGGTCCTCAGCTGAGTCTCCAATCATGACGGGCACCCCATTGCCCTGTGAAAGGAACTATTGATAAGCTGTGTCATGCGACAATGAATGTGGACTTCCCGTAGTGCACGCAGCCTGGATTCCAGATGACAACCAACCCTAGCTCGGAGGGTTCCACAAGCGAACACGCAGCAATGGGGGCACCATAAAACTCACTTCTCGACAGAATGCGAAGACGGACCTGAAGACCGGGCTTTGATGGGTTCTTGGGCCTTCTCTTTGGCCGTTCGACGGAGGGCTCGAGTGGATAGCCTAGTACGACAGTAGCCGCGAGTCATGCCGGACGAGACTGACAAGAGCCGTCACACTACAAGCCCGTACTCCACGGGGGGAGGCGGCACGCGGCTTGAGCACCGCCTCGGGACCGTGCTGCTGGTTCGTCTACTCAATGCTGAGCCTGTCCTTGAGTTGGGCGAGCGAGCGCCGGACCGAGTCGCGTTTCAACAGTCCCCGGCGACAAGCGTGGATGACCTCGTCGCCACGGCAATAGACGCAGCCGGGACTTCCATTCGCCTTGAGATCGCCGTGCGCCGCTCACCGAAGTTCATCAGGAGCAATGAGAAGACCAAGGAGCTCATTGCGGCGCTGGTTCGAGCGGATGTCGACGCCGAGCGCCGTTCGGAACCATTACTGGAGCGCCGGCTTGCAGTCGCCGTCTCGGGCCAGCAAACGCACGCCCAGGAGATCGCCGAGCTTGCAGTTGTCGCTCGAGGTCAGTCGACCTCCGATGAGTTCGTCGAACTCATTCGCACGCCGGGTAAGTTTGCAACCAAGAGTCGATTGGATCATCTCATCGACATGGTTGCCACCGCCCTAGTCGAGATCTCCGACGAGGACGCGGGGAGTCCTGAGCATCGGTGCTGGAGTCTACTCCGGCGGCTGTGGATCATGCAGGTCGACCTGGAGACCGGTCACGAGGACGACTGGACTCGCCTTGTCAGCGACCTGAAGCGCGTGGCGCTCGAGCCATCCGATGAAGCGGCAGTCGCTCTTCGCGAAAGGCTCGAGCAACTGTCCGCTGAACTGGCGCGAAGCGCTGGCGTGGTGGACGCGGCATCGCTGCGTCGACGGCTCCACGGCCACATCCGTCCGGACGCGCACGTACCGCCGGCTGGCTGGACGCGACTACTCGCACTCGACGAGCAGGCCCGAGTGGCAGTGGCGCGTTCGCTTATTGGCGCCGGATCGACGTCGTTGACGTTGCCGCGTCGCGCAATCCGTGAGGGACTCGAAGCTGCGATGACGGTTGACGGCGACCTCATCGTTACGGGCGACTCTGGTGTTGGTAAGAGCGCCTTGGTGATGGATGCCATCGAACCGGACCAGTTGGGCGCAAACCGTCAAGCCATTGCGCTCAACTTGAGCCACCTACCAACGAGTCAACTCGAGCTGCTTGCGCAGCTCTCCACTCCAATTGAAGAACTCTTCTCGGAACTAACTGCTCCCGATCGTCTCCTCGTAATCGACTCGGCAGAGGCGGCCGCCGAAGAACACAGAGAGGTCTTCTCCTACCTGCTTCGCAGCGCGCGGGACGCCGCCCTAAAGGTGATCGCCGTCGCCGCGACCGAGGGAGCGGGCATCGTCAACCAGTTGATGACATCCGGGGCACGCCAGTTCGTGATTCAAGGGCTCGACGACAGTGAGCTCGCAACCGTGGCGGCGCACCTTCCCGCTCTTCAGCGACTCGTCGATAACCCGCGTGCTCGCGAGTTACTGCGCCGGCCGATCGTCATCGATCTGCTCGCACGCGCCGACGACCCTGGCTTACCTCTCAGCGAGGCACAGGCGCTGGACCACATTTGGCATCACCTCGTCCGAAATGGCGACCGGCAAAGCATGGGCGCGTCCGACGCCCGCGAGCAGGTAATGCTGCAACTTGCGGCTCACGCTGTGGGGGGAGGTGATGTCGACGACCTCCGGGTGCGGCTCGACTTCGCCGCGGTCGACGGGCTTAGACGCAGCGGCCTACTCCTACCCGCCAGCCGCCTGCCATGGGATCGCGTACCTGCGTTCAAGCACGATCTCCTGCGCGCCTACTCGGTCGCACGGTTGCTCCTCGCAGAACGCGATCCTGCAGCCGCCCTGAGGTCGATCAACGCGCCTAGGTGGACTTTGACGTCGGCTCGCCTCGCTTGCGAGATCGTCTTGTCTGCGCCCGATGAGCCAGCGGGCCCCCGAGCCGGCAGGTACTCCCGGCTCCAAGCAGAGTTCGATGCGATCGCGGGTGCTGGCGCGGGCGAACGATGGTCCGACGTGCCGACCGAAGCGCTCTTGGCAGTACCGGACTCGGCTGAGCTGCTCAAAGACGCGTGGCCGACTCTTCTCGACAACAAGGCTCAAGGGCTCGCGCGCTTGATCCGCATCCTGCACGGGCGGCACCAGCGCAAAGGGATACTCGACCCCATCATTGCCGAGCCCGTGATCTTCCAACTTCTCGACGTCGGAACGCCACCGATACTGGCGGATGAAGTCGATGAGCTGATTCGCGACTGGCTGCAAGGACACGTCCTTCAAGGCACCCCCGCCGGGCAACCGAGACGAATAGCGTTACGTGACACAATCCTCGACCGCTGCGCGGAAAACGAGCGTGTCCTCGATGAACAAGAAGCTGCCCGACAAGCCGAACTTGCTGCACGAACGCCAGAGGAGATCGCGGCTGACGAAGAGCGGCGGAAGAAGCTTGCTGCCTTCAGCAGTGTCTCCATATCTCGACGACGTCGTCGGCGGCCCCGACCGACGCGACATCGTCCATACCTCTGGATCCGCGACGCAGAAGTCGAGCATCTCGCTCTCCTGGGACCGGACCTCGGGGCGGAAGGAGAGGCCATTTTACGACGTATCGCCGAGGATGAACCGCACTCACTCGATCGCGCGGTCGAGCCAGTCTTCGCCGGACTCAGCCTTTCTGCGTACGACCCGAAGCTCCTCGTCGATCTCGCGGACGCGCACTACATCGAAGAGGAGGAGGACGACGACGGCTGGGGGTGGTCCGGCGGGCTCAACGACGACGGCATTCGCGATCACCGATTCAGAGGACTCGGCTCACCACTGGCGTCCTTTACTAATGGACCCTTCCTCTCTTTGTTCCGGGCCGACTACCGCGGAGGTGTCGCACTCCTAAACCGGATGCTCGACCACGCGGCCCGCCACCGCGTCCGCATCCTCTCGAACCTTCGCTACGGTCACGCCGCCGAGGAAGAACGTTCCGGCATGACGCACGTCCTCTCGATCACGGGGGAGCCACGCGAATACATCGGTGATGGCCACGTCTGGCTCTGGTATCGCGGGACGGGCGTCGGGCCGTATCCCTGCATGAGCGCGTTGCAGGCCCTCGAGTTCGTGACCGAGGAGTACATCCGTGCCGGGGTTCCGCCCCACGTCCTGACGACGATTATGCTCGAAGGCGCACACAGCCTGGCGATGCCGGCCCTGGCACTCGGCGTGTTGGTTCGCCACCTGGAAGTCGCCCATGAGGCAATCGATCCATACCTGGTGGAGCCGACGGTCTGGCACTTCGAGTTCTCGCGCGCGATCAACGACCAGACGAGCGGTCTCGCAGCACGGATCCCAGGTCTCGCCAATCCCGAGCGCCGGGGATGGAGCCTCCGCGAGGTCAGCATGATGCTGATGCTGCGCGCGGAAGGCGACCGCATCGCTCACCTGAAGGCACTCGGCGAACAATTGCTAGCCAACGCCGTTGCTGAGGTCGGTGACGATTCGTCAGTCGATGCGGCTAGCCATCTCGCCGCTGTACGAAACTGGGCCTCGGCGCTCGATCGTACCGCGTACGAACTCAGGGAAGAGGAGGACCAGCTGCTAATCCAGCAGGTGGTTGATCCCGAAGTTGAGCAGGTACTCGGCGACACGAACGCTGACCTGCGCCGAACGAACGACGCCATTGGACTGACAGTTCGACACGCGCATGTGCGTGACAAAGGCGGCCGTGCCCCTGAAATCGAGGCCGAGGCGCTCCATGCCGACATTACCCTTGCGAGACAGCTGCTTGACGACCCTCCTCAGTCTGTGAGCTTCTCGGCGGACGGACCAGTTGCAACCGCAGCTTCCGCTGTCGAACTGCACGTCAGCGGCCGGACCATCGTCTCGGACGACGACCTGGCATGGAGCGCAACGGTCCTTCTGAAGGTGGCTGCCGTCGTTGCCGAGCATGGGAGTGATCCCTTCGATGACTCTTTCTTCATCCAGGGGGCCGATCGGTCTACTGCGCGATCGCTGCCTTATCTCTTGCTGCCTGCGGCGCGTGACCTGCGAGCGACCCTTGGCTTCCAAGGAGCCGATGACGTGAACGAACTCATCGAGCTCAACCGGGCGGTTTCGGTGATGGGAGTGAGCGAGGTGCGACTTGCCTACGCTCGTGCGCTCGACGCGGTATGGATCGCGCCTTGCGACACGGCACACCTACATGGTCGATGCCACCACCGCATCGCCCTTGACCTCGTCACGGAGTCCTTCTTGGACTCAGTCTTCGGAGCGTGGGACTCCGAGGCGCAGCGACGACCCGTCGTCAGGCTCGACCCACCGGAGGCGAGCTCGCTCGACACCGTAAGCGGGGACGACATCTATTGTCCGAGGCTGACGCCCGCGCTACGAGCGATGGGCGCCGCGGCCATCAGCTCTGCGTGCTGCAGGGAGGATGCACGAGTGGCGCTGCGCTTTCTCCTTGCCGCACATCAGCGGGCGATGTTGGCCTACGAGCACGGGTATCACCACAGCCAGAGCGACTCGCTCGTAGCCGCAAGAGCAGCACTCTGGCAGGCGATAGACAAGCACGACGACGTCGTGCTCGAGTACGTGCGCAACTACGTATCGAACGCCCGAGTACTCGCCGAAGGGCTGCAAGCCCTTCGGGCTGCGGCGGAGGAGCGGGCCAAAGCCGGCCGGCACGCCCGCCGGCTTTGGCCGATCGTCATGGACGTAGTACTGGATGCAGCTGAGGTGAACCGGGAGCTCTTCGCGGAGCGTACCTGGGGGGACTACGCCGAGGCAGCTCTGATCCCGAACCCGGGGGCCGAGTGGGGTTACGTGACGCTCGAAATGGGGGGCGAGCCGTACTGCTGGCGAGACCCTCTCAGCTGGGCGCCCCAGGTGGACCGGTGGCTGGGAGCGATCACGCGAAGTCGCATGAGTATCGATCAACTCGTGATCGCGGTGCGGGATCTCGATGTTGCGGATCAGGTCGAACAAGGTCTCCGATGGATCGAGCGAATCGTCGCCGAGAGCGGGGCCAACTGCGCCTCTACGTTCACGTTGCCGGAGTGGCTCCGCGAACGCCGAGCGGATCTCGTGACCAACGACCACATCGGTCGCTGGCAGCGGGTGGTGGACTTACTCTTCGTCGCCGGTGACAGCCGAGTCGCTGATCTAGCCGATTGACAGTGTATGCTGCTCTCCTTCAGACATCCTGAGCTCCCCCTTCTGACGTGAGACGCAGCCCGCTGGCCTCACAGAATACTCCTTGGGCCGGGTCCCTCCCTCTCCGTCTCTTGCTGCATTTTGCAGGGATTTCTCGGGGTGCGACCCGGTCTGAGTGGCCGGGTTTGGGGGTATCTGGAGAGCGGCTGGTGACATCCTGGTGACATAAAGGGCACCGCTGGACGGATCCAGACGGACCAGGCAACATCGGCGGGACTGCGGGCCACCCAGGAGGCCCTCCTCGCTCACACCTTCTCCTGCACGCGGCTACTTGCGATGAAGTCGTGGACTGTGAACGGCTCAGGCAGGAACAGCCCGAGATGGGTGAGCTCTCAAGGCGCCAGCTTGACGGCGGTGCGGATAAAGATGATATTAGGCTAGACGGGCTCAGGCCGGGAATCGCCTAGTATCCGACCCGCACCTCACATAGTGATTTCGGCTTCCAGTGCAGGTCCCGCTCGAT
>Ga0209176_10000237_pt1 | contig 13158 bp, 12 predicted proteins | sample NGEPer11B_FD_184511 | JGI IMG/M metagenome (GOLD analysis project Ga0209176, IMG submission 184511) | Arctic peat soil microbial communities from the Barrow Environmental Observatory site, Barrow, Alaska, USA - NGEE Permafrost305-11B... | ecosystem: Environmental > Terrestrial > Soil > Wetlands...
GGCGGGCACCACCATGGTGTTCAACAGCTCCCTCTTCAACCTCGGAGCGGCGGCTGGTGCGGGGTTCGGTGGCTTCCTGCTCGCCGTCGGTGGCTTCGGGGCCGTGGCCATCGGCCTGCCGCTCTTCGGGATGCTCTCCGCACTCCTGGTCTGGACGCCGCATCGCCGGCAGGTGCTCAGTGACCCGGTGATCATTGCCGGGCAGCATCCAGCGGAGTAGGGTTGCGGTCGCTACCCCGTTGGCGACGAGGTCGAGGCGTGGCGGATCGCGTCCGGCTTGCTGTGGGGCACGCGGAGCCGCGCCGAAAACGAAATCACGTCGGCGACAAGGCTGTCGATCCGGTCCAGCACGCGCTGGCTGAAGATCGCCGCTTCCGGCTTGTAGATTGCCGATTCCGGCACCGCCACCTGTGTCGGCACGGTCACGCCCTTGAGCCCGCGCACGCAGGTCGTGAGCGCGTCGAGCACACCCATCGACGTCATGCCACCGTAGGACATCACCCCGACCGGCTTGCCGCCGAGGTAGGGGGGATCATCCCAGGCGAGGAAGATCAGCATGTCGAGCACATTCTTGATCGCGCCGGAGATGGTGCCGTGATAGGTGGGCGAGCAGATGATGATCCCGTCAGCCTTGCGCACCTCGTCGATGAACCACGCCAGCGAGGCTGGGTAGTCCTCCAGGCGCCAGTCGGTGCGAAATAGCGGGAGATCGAGCTGATGGACCGTGGCCAGGCTGGTTTCACAACCGGCGGATTCAGCCGCCTTGAGCGCGCGCTCCAGCGGCACCAGGCTCCATGACTGCTCGCTGGTGGTACCCCCGAAACCGAGGATGCGCAGCGGGCGATCCGGCGGTGTGCCGAGTGACGAGGCAATGCTGATCGGGTCGACCTGCTGTTCCTGCTCCTTGCGCAACATTTCCTGCGGGGTGGTGTTCGCTGGTGTGGTCTGATGGTTGTACATGCTGTGCCCCTCATCGTGGGGTGCGCGGTTGAGCACGCCCTTCAGGAGGGAGCGAACCGTGTGATTGGAACCGTTATTCGCGTGGTCTGGCATGGTTAACGTCCTGTCTGCGGGTGACAGTGTCCTGTCCGTTCCCGGTGTCGCGTGTCATGTGCCGGGAAACCTTCCGGCTTCACCATACACCGGGAGGGGGTTTTCGCGTAGCCGCTGTCGGATGGCGGCATACTCGCCGCTCCACAGGCGCCACTCTAAAACCTCAACCATGGTTTAGGTCAAATCGAGACGATTGTGGCTTGGCCGGACGTTGGTTATCGTCAGCTTCGATCATGCAAGCAGGACGGTACTGAACGTCGAAAAGGCGAGCAACGCGAACATCAAATGAAATCCTGCAGTGGGCTGGAACATGATGACCGAACGAGCTGGTTGTTTCCGGACATGAATCCATAGTGATCCTGCAGCTCGTGAGAGTCCATAGGCGGCGTATACCGTTGATGCCAACGCAACCGAGCCCCACAGGAGTGATGCTGCCGGCACAACATACCACGCCCAGAACCCAATGCGGGTGATCGCCCCAATACCGAGCGATGTGCCGGTGAGCAGTGCCCAGGTTGGCCAGCCAAGATCAACCCAGCCGCGTGGTGTTTCGCGGCTCCGCTGCAGTGGCGGAATGAATCGGTCACGTGCGATCCATGCCAGCCCCCATGCGGCGAGCGAGACAACAAAGGCGATGGAGATGCGTGTTGCAGCCGGCAGCATCGCGCCGAGGAAACCCAGCAGCGCGCCAATGCTGGCGCCGGCCGCGGTTGTCGCAAATGCGAAGAGACCGAACGCACTGTACGTCGTCCACCGGGATGATGCGGAGCGGACCGCTCCGTAGGTTGCATTAGGCGCTCAGGGCAGGGTCCATTGCGCCATGCCGACGGCGACGGCGACGAGGATGGAACTTGTAAACAGGGATTGAGCTTCAAGATCCACAGACCGGAACACGGTGGCGACACCAGCGACGAGTATCACCATGATGCCCCATCTCAGGCGCGTGTCAGGAGGCATCAGGTACAACCAGACGGTCAGGAAGCTCAATCGTCAGGGACGGCAAATCCCGGAAATGGTCTGGTCCGAGTGCCCGCCTCATAACGATGCGGAGCGCGAACATGATGGGAGTCGCAGGCTTCGTCGTAATCGTTGCGACCAGCCCTGCAAGGTGAGGTTTGACGTCGTCCGCGTCTCGTGCAGCGTTGCCGAAGACTGCGATCCATTCATGTGCTTGAAACGACTGGGCTACCACGTCAAGCAGCTGAATGCGATCGTGGTAGGGACTCCGGTCACGAAGAACACTCGCGACCTCCTGATCGGTCGGATCGACGTCCGTCGAGTATATGTTCGACGAGTTCGGCCCCTGAATGTTCAGTCCCGGTGGGTAGGGGAAGCCGGACAGATTGGCCGGATCCACGGTGAAGTGCTCGAAGAAGCCGTCAATATCCTGGTGATTGATGGCCGCAATCACCCTGGCAAGCATCAGGACGCTTTGCTCTGGTCCAAATCCGGTGGGGAACGTGCGATGCTCGGCATCGAGCCGAATCTCGATCCTGGCGGGATCGCTGCCGGGAGCCGGAACCGATTCGATCAGGGTTGGCATCGACTTGGAAGCCGCCGGAGTCGCCTGGTCGTGCATGCTGGTCACTCTCCTCTGCAAGCCTCTATCATGCCTGGCGTTGACAGATCACGCCCAAGTATCCCCGACAGACGCAGAAGAGCCCGTCAGCCAAGTCCCAATCACAGCATTGCCAAAAGTTATAGCAGCCGGGACTCGCGAGGTCGCCTTGCACGCTCCAGCAGGACGAGTCGCCTATACATGCTCCGACATACGGGCCGTTGCAGCCCGACGTACATGTCGATCCAGAGCATGACGGGCAATAGGATCCCGTACATGCCGGTGGTACACCGAAACTCTCAGCCGAGGCACTAGAACTGATGAAAACCCGCGTGGCGGCAGCCAGGACGCCACCTGCCATGGCGTCGAGAAGCTTGCGGCGACGGATTGGACGTTCAGAGATCCAGTTCACGAGATACGCTCCCTTCGATTGTGGACCGGCGAGGCCGCCCGGGCGATGAATTGTGCAAGGTCCTGTGGAGCGGCATCAGCCGAAGTTCTGTCAACGACATGCGTGTCCTGCAACAGCAGGGCGCAGGGAACATAAGACACACTGTACGTTGCGAAAGCAGTCCCAGTGTGTATTGGTGGAACAACTGAAGCTCCTTTCTCCACAAGGGGGCTGAGATCGAGCATCGAGCGTTCAGGTTTGCCGTTGCATATCACGATGACATTGCGCATAGCGCTGCCGGGAAGTGAGGCGATCGCCTCCGTAGATTCGGTGCAACCACTGCATTCGTGTGACAGGAACAGCAGAACCGCAGGAGTACCGTCCCGCCCCTGAAGCACGGTGGTTAAAGACGGTGCGATGCGAGTGCCGGAAAGCGTCTGGCCGGAGAGACTTATGGATGGAGCCGAGATTCGCATCAGGGTGTCATGGAGCAGGGCGAGCTGTCGCGTCAGCAGCACAACGATCATCGTCAGGACTCCGAGCCAGATCACGACTGCAGCGAGAGCAAACGTCTCTCCGGCAGTCATGTGGGATTCCTTAGCGTGACGACGGAACGTGACATTCTGACAGAGTCGCGTGCTACGATCAGCAAAGAGGCGATTCCTGTGATACTAAGAGCAGATGCAAGTGGATTTGCGCTTATGATGGTGCCTGTCGGCGGAGCGACAAGCACCACCAGAATACCGCTAAACAGAACAAGATTCCGAACCAGTGTATTCTGTGAGATGCGCGTGTCAGACCCACCGAAACAGTTGCATGGCACTGCCTTGTCGTGACCGAGCTGCGATGCGACAAATGCCGTGTACCCAGCAAGCACAAAGGCGGCAAGCCCCGCGCCAGTTTGCGGTACCACCGCGATCAATCCGGCAATGATCAACTCTGTTAACCCCAAGATGCGCGCCACTGTCGTCGGCCACCAGATCCCAAGCGTCTGCAACGTTGTGCCAACGTGCTGAGGCTCTAATACCTTGTAGAGCCCAGCCCAACCAAAGACAAAGCACATGACCCAACCAAGGGCAGGAGTCAGCCACAGATCGGGTGAGGCCAATTGGTTTGTGATGAGTCCCCAAGCGCCCATCGAGACGTGTGCTCTCCAACCGTATTGAAGGTAGTCGTTGTGTATGATCCACAATATAGCCCTAATTGTGTTGTATGTCAATTCGGAAATTTCCCAGTATCTGTTCAGCAATGGGGGTATGGGTTTTGCGCCCCGCCACCTCGCCGCCACATGGTGCTTTGGTGATGCAGCCATCGACCGCCACATCCGCCAGCTCCAACCCAATCAGGCGATCATACTGCTGGAGCACCAGCGCATGCAGTTGTTGCATCAGCCCGGCCTCGGCCCAGGCATGGACCCGGCGCCGGATCGTCCGGTCCGAGCAGCCGGACGAGGCGATCCGTTCATAGCCGGAGCCATGCACCAGGGCATCCACGATGTGGGTGAACACCACCCGGTCCGGAATGCGCCGCCGGTGACAGCCGAGGGGGTGGGTAGGATCCACCGCGGGATGATCGGGCAACAGCGCGGCGAACTGTTCCCACACGGGCTCCATCAGCGATACTGGCATGGCAGGCACGGGTTCCTCCAAGGATTACAGCGACCTTAACCATCGCCATGATCCTCCGAACCGTGCCTGCCTGTCACCTATTGCCGGTCGCTCTAACTCGCTGAATCGCGCGACACAGCAAGCACCCACCGTCGAGAACCTCCAACAAGCGTTCGAATCGGCGCTGCGTGGCGCCAGGGAATCGGCGCAATCGGCTCGTGAAGAGGAACACTCATCGAGGCAGTCACGCTAGGGGCGCTGGCGAGCCTTGTGAATTTATACGAACTTCGGATAATTGGTGTGTCATCTCGCGCTCTGCACGAGGTGACCGGCACACGGTCGACCCGTACGGAAGCCCCTCGTGGGCTCCTTCATCGTATGATGGCGAAACTGTTCACCCGAAGTTCGTATTAGGTGATCCGCATCGCCCATCGTATTTCACCACATAAGTGCGGCGCGTTCGGATTAAGGGGAAATGCTGATGTTCACCAGAATCGACCTGCCGGACATACGCGCGGTGATCAACTCGTGGCTGCCGGCGGAAGACATCGAGCCCAGCGCCCTGGAGCAGATCGGCAACACCGCTCGCCATCCGGAGGTGGCGTCGACCGTGGCGGTGATGCCCGATTGCCATGTCGGCTACGGCGTCACCATCGGCACCGTGTTTCCCACGGTCAACGCGGTGCTGCCCAATGCCGTCGGGGTCGATATTGGTTGCGGCATCTGCGCCGTCAACACCGGTATCCACCTCGACCGGGAACAAATGGGCAAGTCATTCTGGCGCTCCTGGGCTGGTCAGGTCGGGCGGGACGTCCCCACCGGCTTTCGCTGGCACACGTCGCCGCGGGACCTCGGCGAGCTCGACCGGCCGCTCCGGGCCACCGAGCTCCAGCCGCTGATCCGGGAGCGGGCGGCCGGGCAGCTCGGCACGCTGGGCGGCGGCAACCACTTCCTGGAGGCGCAGGTCGACGAGGGCGACCGCATCTGGCTGATGGTGCATTCCGGCAGCCGCCATACCGGCCTGCGGATCGCCAACCATTACAACGAGCGCGCCATCCGGAGCAGCGAGCAGCGGGCGCTGGCGGCGGGGAAAGACCTCGCCTCCCTGCCGCTGGATGACCAGGCCGGGCAGGATTATATCCATGACATGACTTGGGCGACCGACTTCGCCCTGGCCAGCCGGGAGCAGATGCTCGACCGGATGCTGTCGGCGCTGCAGCGGCAGGTCGAGCGGATCGACATGACCCTGCTCGATGTCGATCCGGAGCCGATGATCAACATCCATCACAACTTTGCCCAGCTTGAAGTCCACGGAGGTGACGAGGTGATGGTGCATCGCAAGGGCGCTACCAGCGCCTACGACGGCCAGCTCGGCATAATCCCCGGCAGTATGGGCACCAGCAGCTACATCGTGCGCGGCATGGGCAATGAAGACAGCCTGAAATCGTGCTCGCACGGCGCCGGTCGCCGCATGGGGCGGAAAGCCGCCAAAAAGACGATCAGCGAAGCCGAGTTCGCCCGGTCGCTTGAAGGCACCTGGTCCAAACCCTCGATGGGCTACGTTGATGAGGCCCCAGCGGCTTACAAGGACGTCGAGACGGTGATCGGCCGGCAGGCGGACCTGGTCGAGATCGTCCACACCTTGAAGCCGATCATCACGGTCAAGGGTGACAGCAAGGCCAGGGATGATTAGGCGCCGGTGTCGGGTGCCGGGCACGTGCATCCTGACCGCTGGTGGCATTCATTCTGCGCGGCACATGGTAACGGAGATGCCGCACGAACTGCAGGAGGAATGTCATGGCAGGTAAAAATGACGAGACCCAGGCTCCCAATGAGCGTACCTTCCGGGAGCAGATGCGGGATGACACACCGGAGCGGATACGGCAGGATGCGGCAAGCAGCGTTTCGCCGGGTGACGAAGACAAGACGGTGATGAACACGCTGCCCGAGCTGACCGATGACGAGCTCAGCCGGCTTGCCATCGTGGAGACAGGAACCCAGCTTCCGCAGGGGTCGGTCTTCCTGGATCTTAACGACCTTGAGCGTGGTTCGTTCAAGGCGATTGGTGGTCAGGAAGCTGGCAAGAAACAACGCCTCATCGGCAAAAACGAGACGGACTACGTGCTTTGGAACAAGCTCGCCGGCCAGGCCGACACGCCCGAGATCGAGCGGCCGGAATAACCTGACCTGCACATCCAAATATCCGAGTCAGGCCCGGACCCGAAAGGGCCGGACCTGATCGTGCTCACGCGGGAATTGCCGGTGTGTTATTCCCCAACTTCGACGATGTTGTACATGCCGTGATAAGCGTGGGGCATGCCGTCACTGATGTCCGGGAAGAAACACAGGAGGACATAGGTGCCGGGTTCCAGGTCAACTGGAATCCACACACTGGTGCCGTTCGATTGTGTTCCCGAGTAGAAGGCATCCTCGAAGTCCTCGTCCGGGTTGATATCCACCGCCGCCGGTGTACCGGTCATGTCGGCTTCGAGCAGCGCCTCAAGGTCCGCCCCGGTCACCGGAACGCTCGAGCGCGAGGCGACGACGAAGTGCGGCTGCGCGCCGATGTTGTCGATCCTGATCACCTGGGGACCGGCGGTCAGCTCCCCTTCGCTCACTTCGATGATGTATTCGCCCAAGGTGAATGTTGCGCTGGACTCTGGCTCCGGCAGTTCGGCCGGCATCTCACCGGTGGCTTCGAAGATGACCGGCTCCCACGGCGCCTCCGGATTGTCGCCCCAGGCGATCCACTCACCCGGTGCCAGGTCGAGCACGATCTGGGCCGTTCCGCCGGGGGCGGCATACGTTCCACCGGCGAACGTGGACGCAAAGATGAATGGCGGAAGCACCTCTCCCCCCTCTTCTTCGGCGACTGGGGTGGCAGCATCGGCGATAGGCGTGGCGCCGGTTCCGGTGACATCCGGCGGACCCGCAAGCGCGGCCAGGAACTCCTCGGCGGAGACCTCCGCTGGCTGGATGAAGCCAACGCCGCCGCCTTCATACGCGGCGGTATCTTCAGTGGCCGTGACATTAACCAGATAGCGTCCGGCCTCGAGCTGCTCGGGAATACCTTCGTACGATGTCGCATTAACCGTGATGTTGAGCTCCGGGAGCCCAAGGTCGGCCAGCCCGCTGGCTGGTGTGGCCTCCTGGGCAGCACTGGCTGACCCCAGAACGGTCGCAAGCAGCAGAAACGCCGCGATAATGGAGAAGATACGCTGACGCATGACTGAATTCCTCCGGTGCATGACACCTGCATCGTGGCATGCCAATTCGCCCGAACGACGTCCAGCAGGCACGAGTGTATGTGTCACTCACCAACAACGAAATGAACCTGAATCGGTACATAACGAGCCACAGGACGATGTTCGCGAACGGCATCACTTGTTTAGGGTTAGCCAAGAGAAATCATAGCAAGCTCATTCACATAAAGCAATAGTTGAAACGGGTGATTTGGAAGGGAGAATCAACGGAACGCCGGCGAGGCAACGTTCGGTCAGTCGACGGGAAGTGACGGCGCCGGGATGCGGGGATCGGTGAAGATCGCCGGATCGAGGTCGATACCCTGTCGCATCCAGGTAACGCGGGTGGTGCTGAACGGCTCGCCGGCATGCAGGGCGGACCATTCCAGCACCATCGGTGGGTCGTCGTCAGTGATGGCGACCTCGACATGGAAGCTGCCGAGCCGCTCGGGATCGTCGGTGGCGTTGATCGGCCGCTCCGGGTGGTGGTCGAGACGACGCGTCTTGGTCGTGCGACCGAGATGCTCGGTGCGGCGCTCCGAGCCGACCTGAGCGACGTAGTCGAACATCATAAGCATTGGGTTGAGGATGGCGAGTGCCTGGATCGGGTAGTTCCATCCGAAGAAATCCTCGGACTGGCGGTGACTTGGCCGCGGATCGTGCGGTCGTCGCTGAATGCGCTGTTCAGGGTGAGCCTCCGGTGGCAGGTTCGATGGCATCCATGAAAGGCGTTCGGATGCCGTCACGATCTCGCTCATCCGCATGGGATCGTGGTACGGAAAGCTCCAGGTGTGTTCCATTCTCGCAAGGCCGTCAGGTGTGAGCCAGAGATGATAGGTGTCTTCCTTGATGCCCGGCGTGGGGTTGTCGGAGGGAAAGCCGGGCACCCCGATGCCGCCGACCGAGCCTGGCGCCATTGCGTGGCGGATCAGGTTCATGTTGGTGGTGTACGCCCACGCCCGGTCGAGGTGGTAGCGTTCCTCGACGATGGCGACGGTGGGTTCGATGAGGGTAATGTCGATCATGGTTCCATCCTGACGAGTGATCCGGCGAAAAGCAAGTGATGTCGAGCGGGCAGCTTCATGTAGGCACGGGTCCTGTGCCTGGGCTCCTTCAAATGGAGAAGGCTCCACAGGATGCAGACTGCGGGAAAGCCGTCGCGGTGGTGCTGTGCCTGGCAGACATCATAGGACGGTTCTGACGCACCCGCCCCCCGACGGGCTGATCTCTACCCACCTCGGGGAAATTACGTTGAACATCGGACTTCATGTCCGATGGAGAACTCGAAATGCGTCAATCTCGCCACCTCAACTGATGTGGGCAAAATCCAACCGTTGAAGGCGGGGCTACGCAGGATCGCGTTCGGTGCGATAATCGGGCAGGTTCATTCGCCGGGAGTCTTCCCGCCAGTTCCCAGGAGCATTGTGTGTCATCCCCGGAATCCTCGCCTGCCCCGTCGCTCGCTTCCCCACTAACCGGTATCCGCGTCGTCGACCTGACCCGCGTGATGACCGGACCCTACGCCACGATGATGCTTGGTGATCTCGGCGCCGATGTGATCAAAATCGAGCGTCCCGGCAAGGGTGACGATACCCGTGGCTGGGGGCCGCCCTTTGTCGAGGGTGAGGCGTCCTACTTCCTGTCCGTTAACCGCAACAAGCGCTCGATCGCCCTCGATCTCAAGTCGGAGCAGGGCAAGGAGGTGCTGCGACGGCTGATCGACGGAGCCGATGTGGTAATCGAGAATTTCTCGCCCGGCACAATGGATCGGCTCGGCTTCGGTCATGAAACGCTGCTGGAGAAACACCCGTCGCTGGTTTACGCGTCGATCTCCGGCTTCGGGCAGACCGGTCCCGGCAAGGATCGCACCGCCTACGATTTGATCGTGCAGGGCATGAGCGGCATGATGAGCATCACCGGGCATCCGGGCGGCCTGCCGACCAAACTGGGTGTGCCGATCGCCGATCTCGCCGCCGGCATGTTCGCCGCCTACGCGGTGGTGGCGGCATTGTTCGCCCGCGAGCGAGATCCGGAAAAGCGCGGGCAATACATCGACACCTCGATGATCGGCGGGCAGATCGCGCTGTTGACCTACCAGGCGGGCATCCTCTTCACCACCGGCAACACCCCGCGGATGCTGGGCAACGCTCATCCGATCGTGGCACCGTACGACACCTACGCGACGGCGGATGGCTATGTGAATATCGCGGTCGGCAATGACGGTATCTGGCAGCGGTTTTGCCGGGCGATGGACCTCGAAGCCTATTGCGACGATGCCCGCTTTGAGACCAACGCGGGACGCATCACCAATCTCATTGAGCTCAACCAGATCATGCACGCGGCGTTGTCGCGGCTCCCCACCGACGAGGTGGTGGCGCGGCTGGACAAGGCCGCCGTGCCGTGCGGGCCGATTCATGATGTGCGGGAGGTGATGGAAGACCCGCAGGTGCAACACCAGGAGCTGGTGCGGCAGGTGCCGCATTCGACACTCGGTGAAGTGACGGTGGCCGGATTTCCGTATCACTTCGGCGGCACCCCGCTGAAAAATCGATATGGACCGCCCCTGCTGGGCGAACATTCCCGCGAGATTCTGGGAGAGCTTGGCTATGACGAGACGACGATCGAGACATGGTGTGCATCGGGTGCCGTGGAGCAGGCGGAGATCACGAAGCCATGAACGGACGGATCCGTAGTCGGCCACCCTGGTGGATGGTCATGGGCCTGATCCTTTTGATGCTGGGCGTACGCTCTCAACCACAAGCGGCTGCAGAGCCCGCCGAAACCCGCATCCAGCACGCGACCACGATCGATACGAATGAGGCGAAGCGGTTGGCCGAGCGATACGCGCCAATAGTCATGGTGCGCGTGCAGGAGTCGATGTGTGACACCGACGGTGAGCCGTACCTGCCCGTTCCGGTCGACCTGGTGCTGGGGAATCCCGATGTGACCCTGCGCCAGAACGACGGCGGGGCGCGTTCCGACGACCCGGTGCTGGTGACGGCGCCAGTCGCCGGTGACCTGGCAACAGCTGGCGCGGATACCTATCTCGACTTCCCGGGCAATCCGCGTGATCCGAAATGTACCTACGAGCGCTGGTACAAGGCGGATATGGCGGGACACGATCCGGCGGTCTACGCGCGAGTGGCGGAGACGGACACGGATCAGGTCGTCATCCAGTACCACCTCTACTACGTGTTCAATGACTTCAACAACACGCACGAGAGTGACTGGGAGATGGTCCAGCTGCTGTTCGATGCGCCGACTGTGGCTCAGGCGCGCGAGCCGCTACAGATCGCCTACGCGCAGCACGGCGGCGGAGAAACGGCACTGTGGGATGACGACAAGTTGACCCGCGAAGGCGACCATGTGGTGGTCTATCCGGCCGCCGGCTCGCATGCCTCACAGTATGGAACCGAAACCTACCTCGGCTGGGGCGCTGGCGGGACAGGCTTTGGCTGTGACAACACCCAGGAACCGGTCAGGCGCGTCGATGTCACGCCGATCCTGCTAACCTCCTCACCGCGGGAGCCGGACAGCCCGCAGGCGTGGCTGGCGTGGGAAGGCCGCTGGGGCCAGCGACAGCCGTGGGAGTACAACGGGCCGCTCGGTCCGGCGACAACCGGAAAATGGGCCGACCCCGTTGGTTGGCAGGAGGGATTGCGCGACAGCAGCATCATTGTCCCCGGCGCGTCGGCATTCGGACCTGGACCAACCGAGGTTTTTTGCGATGCCACGGCGTTTGGCTCCATGTTGCTCACCCGTTGGGCGGTTGCGCCATGGACGGTCGCGTCGGTGGTGATGGTGCCCCTGGCGATCTTCGTCGGGCTGCTGGTGCTGTCGCGTCGCACAATCGTTGCGGCGTTCTATGTCTACCGGCGGCACCTGCCGGTGTTCGCCGCGTTCGGCCTGGTGCTGATTCCGATCGGCCTGCTGGCCAACGGCTTCCAGTACCTGATCGTGACCTATCCGCCCGGACGGGCGATCGCGGAGGTGATGCGTTTTTCCCCGGCGTCGGACTTCGCTGCGGCATTGTCTGTCGGTGGCGTACAGCAGCTGGTGAGCCTGCTGGTGATCGGGCCGGCTGTGCTGGAGGTGTTCCGATCCATCGAGCAAGGGGAGCCGACGACGTTCTTGGGGACGGTGCGGGGCGTTCAGCGGCGATTCATGCACATGGTGCGGGCACTGGCTCGTCCGCTGGCAATCATCCTGGTTTCGGCATTGAGCGTCATTGGCCTGCCATGGGCGATCGAGCGAGCGGTTCGCTGGGGGTTCGTGGCGCAGGCGGTGATACTCGATGGAAGTACTCCCAATGACGCTCCGGTTCGGAGTGCCGTGGTGGTACGCGACCACTGGTGGCGCACCGCCGGCACGCTCATCGTGCTGGCCATCCTTGGTGCGGCGCCTGGCCCGGTGCTCGGCATTATCCTGATGGTCACTGCATCCGCGAGTGTGGATTTCGTGAATGCTCTGAGCAGCCTGGTCTACGCTGTCGTATTGCCGTTTTCGATCCTGGGCAGCGCCGTGCTGTATCGCCGACGTCAGGCGCAGGTGACGCCGGCGCCGGATGGTACTGTACTGGCGGACGAAATGGTGGTTGCCTCGCAGTGACGTCGCGGCGCATCGCCGGATATTGTCGCCCGCCTGGGGAGATGCGATCACGCCTGGCGGGAGCAGGAACGGCATTGGAAGCATGGTGGCGCGGAAGTTTCGAAGGTAGGAGCAATCACATGTTGGAAACGGACGTTCACAACCCGAATCGACTCGATTTCGATAGCGAGGCGTTGGAAGATGCCTGGCTGGCGCTGGTGCAGGCCGCCGAGCGGCATGAGTTCGGCGGCGCGGTGGCGCTGATCGCCCGCCACGGCCAGATCGTGCTGCACCGCGCCACCGGTTGGGCGGTGCGCGAGCCGGAAGATGAGCGATCCCCGATGGGGGTCGACACGATCTTCGACCTGGCGTCGCTGACCAAGGTCACCGCGACGACGCCATCCATCCTCAAGCTGGTTGGCGAAGGGGCGTTCGCGCTCGACACACCGGTGCGTGACCTGTTGCCGGTGATGCGGGAGGCGGGATTGAAATCGCCGATGACGATCGGGCATCTGTTGACACATTCGGCCGGATTGGTCTCGTGGTTGCCGGTCTTCGTCACCGACAGCGGCCCGGAAGCCTACCTGCGCGGATTCGCCCGGCACGGTGTGATAGAGGTGCCGGGCGAGCGGGTGGTGTACAGCGATCCTTCCTTTATCACGCTCGGTGAGGTGGTGCGCGAGGTTTCAGGACGCTCGGTCGCCGGGTATGCGCGTGAGC
>Ga0209176_10000238_pt1 | contig 13145 bp, 12 predicted proteins | sample NGEPer11B_FD_184511 | JGI IMG/M metagenome (GOLD analysis project Ga0209176, IMG submission 184511) | Arctic peat soil microbial communities from the Barrow Environmental Observatory site, Barrow, Alaska, USA - NGEE Permafrost305-11B... | ecosystem: Environmental > Terrestrial > Soil > Wetlands...
GCGTAGACCTTGGAGTCGAATTTGCCGCCCGCGTGCAGCGTGGTCATGATGACCTCGAGCGCGGACTTCTTCTTGAACTTGGGATGCGGATCAACCGGGATGCCACGGCCGTTGTCGGCCACGGTGAGGGTCCCGTCCGCGTCGAGATCGACCTCGATGCGGCTCGCATGTCCCTCCACCGCCTCGTCCATGGCGTTATCCAGCACCTCCGCGAAAAGGTGATGCATCGCTTTTTCGTCGGTGCCGCCGATATACATGCCCGGGCGCCGGCGGACGGGCTCGAGCCCCTCCAGCACCTCGATGTCGGCTGCGGTATAGGCGTCTTCCGGGCTACGGCCCTTGACGGCCTTTTTCGCGGGCGCCTTGGCAGCCGCCGGCCGCTTTTTCGGCGCGGCGTCGAACAGGTCGCGCGAAGCAGCGGATTTGCGCTTTGTCGCTATGGACGGAATCCTTATGGGCTCGCCCCGCGGTTCGCGGCTCAGGGCGAGGAAAGAATCAACTCAAGTTCGGAACTAGCCGTTAGCTCGCACGGGTCTTGGCCATTTTCAAGACTATGGGTGCGATCAGGCGATTCTGCCGCCGCCTGCCTTGGTGATGACTACCACCGACGGGCGCGGCGGCATATCGGGATCGAAGTCCGGCCAGCGGGTGGCGGGGTCCTCGAAGGTCGATTCCCGCTCGAAGCCTTCATAGTCCAGCGTGCCGTCGGCGCCGGGATGCTGCACGGCGACGAATAGCGTCTCGCCGTCCGGGGTGAAGCACGGGCCGCACATCTCCGCGCCGATCGGCACCCGGAAGAACATGCGCGGCGTTCCTCGCCTATCGCCCTCCAGGTCCACCCGGTAGAGCCCGTCCGCGCGACCCGTCTCGCCCCAGCTCTTGCCTTGGTCGGTGGCAACCCAAAGCCGCCCCTCAGCATCGACCGCGGCATTGTCGGGCGAAGCGAACCAGCCGTCTTGCGAGGTGGCCGGATTCCACAGCGCGCCGACTTCCGCAATCGAAGGATCGCCACAGCGCACCAGCACGTCCCAGCGATACTCATCGGCCGCGTGGTCGCCATCGGGCGGCGTCATCTCGATGATGTGGCCGAACACGTTGTCGGCGCGCGGGTTCGCCGGGTCGGTCTGGTCGGCCTTCCGCTTCGTGTTGTTGGTGAGCATGACATAGACGCGGCCATTGACCGGATTGGGCTGCACGTCCTCGGGCCGGTCCATGGGCGTCGCGCCGACAAGATCGGAGGCTAGTCGTGCATCGATCACCACGTCGGCTTGCGTGTCGAAGCCGAATTTTGAGTTCAGCCATTGTCCGCCGTGAACGAGCGGCAGCCACTCCAACCGGCCATCGTCGTGGAACTTCGCCACCGACAGCGTGCCGTCCGAAAGAAGCCTCATATTGGCGGCGCGGTCGTCCGGATCGTAGCGCCCGTTCGAGACGAAGCCTATACGTAGTCGAAGCGGGCGTCGTCGCCGCAATAAACGACGACGCGGCCGTCCTTGTTGACCACGGGCTCGGCCCCCTCATGGCGGAAGCGGCCCAGCGCGGTGTGCTTCACCGGAACGGAATTGGGGTCGAGCGGATCGATCTCCACCACCCAACCGAAACGGTTCGGCTCGTTCGGTTCTTTGTCGACGTTGAAACGGTCCTGGAACTTGCCCCAGGCCTGCCATAGGCCGGGGACGCCATAGCGCGCATAGCTCCTGGCCTGATCGCCGCCAAGATCCGAAGCCGGCTTGTTCTCGGCGTCGCGCGCGTCGGTCCAGAAATAGCCGTGGAAATTTTCCTCTGCCGTAAGATACGTGCCCCATGGCGTGAGCCCGCCGGCGCAGTTGTTGAGCGTGGCGAGGATCTTGGTGCCTGTCGGGTCCGCGCGCGTTTTGAGCCGGTCATGGCCGGCCGCGGGGCCGTCCACGGTCATCGTGGTGGTGGCCGGGCTGATGCGCCGGTTGTAGCGGATGTCGAGCACGGGCTTCCAGACGCCGTCCTCGCGCGCGATCTCGACGATCGTCACGCCGTGCGCCGCCATTTCGATGTCGACGAGCTCTGCCGTCATGTTCTCGAAATTGCACTCGTCCTGGCGCTGCTTGATCCCTGGGAACATCACCTCTTCGTTGGTGTATTCGTGATTGATACAGAGCAGCGCGCGGCCGCCTTTGTCGTCGAGCGGCAGGAAAGCGATGTAATCGTTGTTGTAGCCGAATTGCTTGAGCTGCGCGTCGGCGCTCTGAGCCGTCGGATTGAAGGCAGGTGAGTCCGCGAAGAGCGGATCGCCCCAACGCAGCAGAATGTCGGCGCGATAGCCGTTCGCGACGTGGTGCTTGTCGTCGACGCCTGCGCCGATCTCCTCGAAGTCCGGCAAGCCGGCTGGCGCTTCCGCGCGCGCCGTGCTCGAGAGCAGCGACGGGCCAAACAGGCCTGCCGCGGCGACCGTGCCGAGCGCGCCGCCCAAGACGCTGCGCCGGCTGTAGCGTTTCAAGATGACGTCGCCAATGGAGTCCCGGTCCGCGGGGCTCAGCGGCTTATCGTCATGGGCTTCGAAGGCTTCCGCCCGGTTGCAGAAACGGTCTTTATTGGTCATAGCGTGCCCAGTAAGGGAAGCGGTTGTGGCGAACAGTAGAGCCGGGCCGTGACAGATTTGAGAAGAGGATTTGACCCATGGCCGAGCACACGCCCGTCTGCGATTTTGGTTGGAAAGCGCCCGCGTTCACGCTTCCGGGTGTCGATGGCAAGCCCCATGCCCTGGAGGCCCTGAAAGGCCCCAAGGGCACGCTGGTCATGTTCATCTGCAATCACTGCCCCTATGTGAAGGCGGTGATCGACCGCGTCGTGCGGGACGCCAAGGCGCTCGAAGCGCTTGGCGTCAACACCATCGCCATCTGTTCCAACGACGCCACCACCCATCCCGACGATTCCTTCGCCAACATGAAGCGCTTTGCCGAAGAGCACGGCTTCACCTTCCCCTATCTCCACGACGAGAGCCAGGACGTCGCCCGCGCCTATGATGCGATCTGCACGCCCGATTTCTTCGGCTTCAACGCCGGCCTCGAACTGCAATATCGCGGGCGGCTCGACGAGAGCCGGATGGAGCCGGCCGGTGCCAACGTGCGCCGTGACCTCTTCGAGGCCATGAAACAGGTGGCCGAGACCGGACGCGGCCCCCGCGAGCAGACGCCATCGATCGGCTGCTCCATAAAATGGAAAGCGGCGTGAGCGTTTTGGGTCACTGTTAAACCCGCGCTTAAGCCTACGGCTTTTCCGTTTCTTTACCAGCGCTCGCTAAAATTCGTCTCAAATACGAGGGGAATTCAAGCGGCATGTTGATGCGTTACGTCATGCTGGTGGGGGTGGCCGCCATATCCGTGTGGGGCGCCCTCAATCTCGGCACGACCAATGCGAGTATGGTTCTCGTCGATGCGGGGCAGGGCCCGACGGCGAATGCATCGCTGTGGATTCTCGGGCTGGTCGCGGCCTTCATCACGATCTCGCTGTGCCGCTTCGTGATCTTCGGTCTGCCGTCGATGATGGACGATTGGTACCGCGACAACAAATCGTGGATGTTCGTCGCCGGCGCCGGCGCCCTGATCTACGGGATGTTCTATTTGATGTAGGCGCGCTTCGAAAAGTTTGGGGGAGCCTGGCATGAACCTCAAGGCTTCCGCGTCCGACGGGGGAACGCGGGAGGAAAGGGCTAAAGGTTCCGCAAGGCCGGGCGAAAGAGGGGCGGCCGCCCAATAAGCGGTCGCCCCGTCTTGTTTCGTCGTTTGCGCCTAGACGCTGTAGTAGAGATCGAACTCCACCGGGTGGGGCATCATCTCGACGCGCTCCACCTCTTCCATCTTCAGCTCGAGATAGGCGTCGATCGCGTCGTCGGTGAACACGTTGCCCTTCTTGAGGAAGGCGCGGTCCGCATCGAGCTCCTCGCAAGCCTCGCGCAGCGACCCGCACACGGTCGGAACTTTCTCCAGCTCCTCCGGCGGCAGGTCGTAGAGGTTCTTGTCGATCGGATCGCCCGGATCGAGCTTGTTCTCGATGCCGTCGAGGCCGGCCATGAGCATGGCGGCGAAGGCCAGGTAAGGATTGGCGGTCGGATCGGGGAAGCGCACCTCGACGCGCTTGGACTTCGGACCGGTCCCGAGCGGAATACGGCACGACGCCGAGCGGTTCCGCGACGAGTAGGCCAGCAGCACCGGCGCCTCGTAGCCCGGCACCAGACGCTTATAGGAGTTGGTGCTGGGATTGGTGAAGGCGTTGAGCGCCTTGGCGTGCTTCAGGATGCCCGCGATGTAGTGCAGGCAGCTATCCGAAAGGTCCGCGTATTTGTCGCCGGCGAAGGTCGGCTTGCCGTCTTTCCAGATCGACTGGTGGGTGTGCATGCCCGAGCCGTTGTCGCCGTACACCGGCTTCGGCATGAACGTCGCGGTCTTGCCGTAGACTTGGGCCACGTTGTGGATCACGTATTTGTAGATCTGCATGGCATCGCCGGTCTGGACGATCGGACCGTACATGATGCCGAGCTCGTGCTGAGCGGCGCCCACCTCGTGGTGATGCTTCTCGGTCACCACGCCCATATCCGACATCACCGACAGCATCTCCGAACGGAGGTCCTGCGCGGAGTCGATCGGCGGCACCGGGAAGTAGCCGCCCTTGGTGCGCGGACGGTGGCCGAGATTACCCATCTCGTATTCCGTGCCCATGTTGGACGGCAGCTCCGTGGCGTCGAGCCGGAAGCCGCAATTGTATGGATCGACGGAGAAACGCACGTCGTCGAACACGAAGAACTCGGCCTCGGGACCGAACACGGCTGTGTCGCCGACGCCTGTCTGCTGCATATAGGCTTGCGCCTTGCCGGCGATGCCGCGCGGGTCGCGCTCATAAGGTTCGTTGGTGAGCGGCTCCAGCACATCGCAGAACACGGCGAGCGTGCTCTGGGCGAAGAACGGGTCGATCACCGCTGATGCGCAATCGGGCATCAGTTTCATGTCGGACTCGTTGATGGCTTTCCAGCCGGCGATCGACGAACCGTCGAACATCACGCCTTCGGCAAAAGCCTCCTCGTCCATGAGGCCAGAGTCCATCGTCACATGCTGCATCTTTCCGCGTGGGTCGGTAAAGCGCAGGTCGACGAACTTGATTTCCTCGTCCTTGACTTTCTTAGCAACACTCTTTGGGTCGGCCATGTTACTCCCCTGTCATGCATTATTACGCCGCCCCTCTGACGCGGCGGCTGATGGTTATTCCAGCGATAGTCTACTCAATGTTTGGCTTGGCAGTCAGCTGTCAGATGGCGTCATTCCCGGTCTCGCCCGTACGAATGCGCACGGCTTCCTCCACGTTCGACACGAAGATCTTTCCGTCTCCAATGCGGCCTGTTTTAGCCGAGGCGATGATAGCGTCGACGGCCTTCTCGACCATGTTGTCGTTCAGCACCAGCTCGAGTTTCACCTTCGGCAGGAAATCGACGACATACTCGGCACCGCGATAAAGCTCGGTATGCCCCTTTTGCCGGCCGAACCCTTTGGCCTCGGTCACAGTAATACCCTGGAGTCCGATTTCTTGCAGGGCTTCTTTCACTTCATCCAGCTTGAAGGGCTTGATGATCGCTTCGATCTTTTTCATTCTTAGTTGTACCTCCCGGTCAACGCACAGCGACCCTTCGCCGCGAAATCACGCCGCCAATAAAATTAGATATGAGCCAGCAAAAGCACGCCCTGTGCCAAACTTATGGGCGAAAGTTTTGCACGGTATTACAACGACCTATCACCTTATCGCAAATTCTGCAGGCGAATCCGTTTGAGTGTATGCACGAAAGTTAGGCTGACTGCTTAAAAAAAGAGCAGACGAGGCGCCCGATGCGTTCTCTTTGCGGCGCAGCTTTGGACTACAACCTTTGTCTCGGTGTGGAGCGCGTGAAATTGCCATGCTCGAACTTCTGACGGCGGAACAAATGGGGCGTGCCGACCGCCTTACCATCGAGGGGGGCGTGCCTGGTGCGGTCCTGATGGAGAATGCGGGGCGCGGTGTCGCCGACCTGGTGTCGTCGCGGTTTCCCGACGCGCCGACGGTCGCGGTTCTTTGCGGACCGGGCAATAACGGCGGCGACGGCTTCGTGGCCGCGCGGCATCTTCTGGACCGCGGCTATCGCGTGCGTCTGGGGTTCGATGGCGATCCCGCGAAGCTTCCCGCCGATGCCGCGGCCATGGCCGCGCGGTTTGCCGGAACGATCGAGCCGCTCAGCACCGATCTGCTTGCCGGCGCCGATGTGATCATCGACGGCTTGTTTGGCGCAGGCCTTACGCGGCCCATCGAAGGAAAGCTCGCAGGCTTGATCGCGGCGATCAATGCCAGCGGCATTCCTGTGGTGGCCGTGGATGTCCCAAGCGGCATCGATGGCACCACGGGCGCGGTTCGCGGCATCGCCGTCTGCGCGCAGGCAACCGTGACGTTCTTCCGCCTGAAGCCGGGACATCTCCTCATGCCGGGGCGGCTTCATTGCGGCGAGGTGCGCGTCATGGATATCGGGATCCCCGCGAGCGTGCTTGCGGAGATCAAGCCGAACACCTTCGCCAATGATCCCGGGCTATGGCTTGCGGAATTTCCCTTGCCGACGGTGGAGGGGCACAAATATTTGCGCGGCCACGCGGTCGTGGCGTCGGGTTCGCTCTACAGCACGGGCGCGGCCCGGCTTGCCGCGCGCGGTGCTTTGAGGATCGGCGCCGGTCTCGTGACCGTGGCCTCGCCACGCGACGCGCTTGAGGTCAATGCGGCCCAGCTCACGGCCGTCATGGTGCGGGAGGTGGACGATGCCCGCGGCTTAAGCGAGCTCCTGGCCGACGAGCGCAAGAATGCATTCCTGATCGGGCCGGGCCATGGGGTGGGCGAGCAGACCAAGGCCATGGTGCTTGCCGCTCTGGCCGCAAGCCCGCGCGTCGTCCTCGACGCGGACGCGCTGACATCCTTCGCCGACGATCCCGAGACCCTGTTCAAGGCGATAAAGGCCCGTGCGGCGCCCGTGGTGATGACCCCGCACGAGGGCGAGTTCGCGCGTCTGTTCGGCGATGTTCCGGGCGCCTCGAAGGTCGAGCGCACGCGGAAGGCTGCCGCGCGCGCGGGCGCCACGGTCCTGCTCAAGGGGGCCGACACGGTGATTGCCGCGCCGGGCGGCGAGGCCGCCATCGATTCGGCCGGGACGCCTTGGCTCGCCACGGCCGGCTCCGGCGATGTCCTCGGTGGCATGGTGCTCGGCATGATGGCGCAGGGCATGACCGGGTTTCTTGGGGCGAGCGCGGCCGTGTGGATGCATGGCAAGGCCGCCGAACTCTTCGGGCCCGGCCTGATCGCCGAGGATTTGCCGGAAATGCTGCCAGCGGTGTTAGCGGACCTTCAGCCTAGCATTCGAGAGCTCTGATGTGGCCTTGGGCTGCGTAGTTGAGCAAAGCCCGGTCCCGCGTTAGCAGCGTGCATCCATGGTCGCGCGCTGTCGCGACGACGATCTTATCGGCCGGATCGCGTGGCGGTGTTCCAGGCAGGAAGGATGAATCGATCAACAGCTCGGGCGGCATCGGCGCCAGTTGGACATTCGGCGTTTCGAGGATCCGCTGAAACCAGCGTTGGGGCGTGATCAGGAGCTGGAGGCGTTGCCGAGCCGCAAGGAGACCGATCTCCCATGCGCTGATCGGCGAGACATAGGTCTTCGTGCCGGCGGCATGTGCGGCGTCGAGGGCATCGACCGCCGCCTGCGCGATTGCTTCGCCTTCCGCAATCCAAATCAAGGCGCAGGTATCGAGCAGAAGAGGCTGACTACTCACTGACGTTGCCCCAATTAGGATCGGCGGGCTCGGTGAGATCGGTGTCCGGGAGGACAATCACGAGTCCCTTGAACGCCCCAAAGAGGGGATGACCCTCCTTCTTTGCCTTTGGCGGAGGCGTTCCCGACGCTTTATGCGCATGACGGAAAATCAGCTTGCGCGCCGCCATGTCGACCTGCTCGGTTTCGTAGCCGGCCTCGAGCCAGACTTTGGTCATGACATTGTTGGACGGATTGTTGCTCCACCAAGCACGATGATGTTGTGCCTTGGGGGGCAGTTTGACCCCGGTGACGGTCTCGATTTCCTCGAAGGTCATTGAGATGTGTGACGTGCCTTGCGCTTTGAGGAATTCGGCTAAAGGGGCATATTTTCCCATGGGTACACTCCTGTATCGTAGTAGACACACACAAGTAGCAAGGGACACACAGTGTGTAAATAGCTCTTGTAATCGGCGTAGTCTCCAAGCCCTGTGCACTGGCAGCACCGTTTGTTGACACACTCCGAGGTTATGGGAGACATGAAGGATCACAGCCCAACGGAAAGGCCGGTCTGACGCCGCCATGGCCTCTTTTCACGCGAAAATCTGCCTGACGCTCGCCGCTGCGACCATCGCCAGCATGGGCCTCGCCCATGCCGAGGATCAGGTCTTGCTGCGCGCCCGCGAAGGCGCCGCCGCCATGATCCGCGGGCAGTTCGAGCGCGCGGTGTCCCTGTACGACGAAGCGCTGGCCACGCCGGACGTGTCCAAATTCGTTCAGGCGAGCATCTACAGCGATCGCGGCGTCGCCAAATGGCGCATGAAGCAGACCAAGGATGCGATCGAGGACTTCAACCAGTCCATCCAGCTCTCGCCCGAGAGTGCCAGCGTCTACAACAATCGCGGCAATGCCCTGATGGACCTCGGCCACCCCGAGGAGGCCATCAAGGACTTCGATCGCGCCGTCGCCCTTCAGCCTGCTTATGGGGCGGCCTACAACAACCGGGGCAACGCCTACGCGGCGCTTCATCAATACGACGCCGCCTTCCAGTCCTTCCGCAAGGCCGCCACGCTCTTGCCGCAGAGCTCCGTGCCGTTCAATGGACGCGGGCGCTCGCATACGGAACTCGCCCGCTATCATGCTGCAGTCCGCGATCTGACGCGGGCTATCGGCCTTGACCCGAAACATGCCGCGGCCCACCGCAACCGCGCCGAGGCCAACTTCGCGCTCGAAAACTACGGCGAAGCCGCGGAGGACGCCACGCAGGCGCTGGATCTCGAGCCCGGCAAGCAGCAGCCCAACCTCCTGCTGTTGCGGGCCAAGGCCTATGCGAGGGAGAACAAGTTTCGCGAGGCGATCGCCGATTTCGATGCGACGCTCGAACTCAATGCGGATTTGATCGAGGCCTATGTGGAGCGGGGCCTGCTCTTCGCCAACAACAAGCGCTACGACGACGCCATCGGCGATTACAATCGCGCCATCCAGATGGACCCGAAAAATGCCCAGGCCTATGCCCTGCGGGCCGAAGCAAAATTGAAGCTGGAGCTAGCCGACGAGGCCTTGGCCGACGTCAACGAGGCGCTTCTGCTCAGTCTCGGCGATCCGCTGGCTTTGCGCATTCGCGGCAACATCTACGAGGCACAAGAGCGTGTCGGCGATGCCGTCTACGATTACCAGACCGCGCTTGCGAAGGACCCGTTCCAAGTCGAAAGCCGCGAAGCTCTCGTTCGTCTCGATCAAGAGGTGCCGGCCGACACCAACCAGCCGATCGGCCCTCCGGTTGACGGCTGGGTCGTCACCGAACCGTCTCCGGGGCGTTACATCGCGAGCAACCCCGCTTTCAGATCGCTGCGGGCGGAGCTTGAAATGTTCGGCACCGGCAAGCCGAAGATCCTGGAATGGAATCTTCTGAGCGGCGCGCGGCGCGGGATCGGGCTCTTGAAATACTACGCCGGCAGTCTCGGCGAGGACGGCGAGCTCGAATATGTCGCCATCGTCAACACACGTGCGAACAAGGTCGTCTCTATTGAGCCTGAGCGGTGGGGATCGAAGCCCGCGACGTGGACGTGGCAGGCGGTTTCGGTGGTGGTGACCGATCCCGACGGACACGCCAACGAAGTGGCCTTCGCTAAGGCGCGGCCTGTCGCCCGTGGCCGCGACGACTTCGGGGAATCCTCACGTCAGGATCGCCGGCGCGCGCGGCGTGGTGGCGGCGGCGGCGGTAGCCCCGGCATGCTCGATTGGCTGTTCCGCTGATGCGGAGCGCAAAGCTCGCCGGGCGCATTCCCAAGGTATCCATGACTCGTTTTCTCGCCAGCGTGCGCGATTCCGCCGAGGCCGAGGCCGTCCTTGCCGCTGGGGCCGATATCGTCGACCTCAAGGACCCAGAAAAGGGTGCGCTCGGCGCGGTCTCGCCTGAGACCATCAAGGCGTGCGTGGCACGGATTGCCGGACGCGCGCCGGTCAGCGCCACGGTGGGCGATCTTCCGATGACACCGGATCTTGTCGCCGGCGCAGTGGCAGCCACGGCGGCGTGCGGCGTCGACGACGTCAAGCTCGGCATTATGCCGGGCGGCGATCCGCAACGCTGCTTTGCCGTGCTGCACGAAGCCCGGATGCGAACCGGCTTGATCCTCGTATTCTTCGCCGACGCTCTGCCGGATGTCGCGCCCGTAGAGGCGGCACGCGCGGCAGGCGCCCGCGGTGTGATGCTCGACACCGCCGGCAAGGGCTGTGGGGCGCTTCTGGATCACATGGCCCTGGAGCATGTCGCCCGCTTTATCGAGGCCGGCCAGGACGCAGGCCTCATGGTGGGGGTCGCCGGCTCCTTGCGGCCAGACCATGTCGCGCCCTTGCTCGCGCTCGGCCCCGACGTGATGGGGTTTCGCGGGGCGCTGTGCCACGAGGGGCTGCGCGGGAAGGGTCTCGATCCCGTGGCTTGCAGCAAGGTGCGGGCCTTGATCCCGGGCCATCGCGAGCCGGAAACGTGTTTCGGGGAGCCCCACAGCGCCGCTCTATGCTAGAGCTTCGGCGCGGAAACAGGACCTTGAGACGATGATGGCACAGCGACTGGGACGCGTATCCTCCACGCGCGATACGGGCGAGCCTCTCGACCGCATTTTCGTGCACGACTACGTGCTCGACGTGGAGATTGGGGTTCACCATAACGAGAAGGGCGTCACCCAACGCGTGCGCTTCTCGGTCGACATCGACGTGACGCCCGCCGAGGAGGTCCTCGACGACGACATCGATAAGACGCTGGATTACGACCACATTACCAATGGCATCAAATCGATCATAGCGGGCGGCCACATCAATTTGGTGGAGACGTTGGCCGATGAGGTGGCGCAGCATTGCCTGGCCCATCCCCGGGCGGCGCGTGTCACGGTGAGTATCGAGAAGCTCGATAAGGATCCGGGCGCCGTGGGCGTCGAAATCGTGCGGAGCAAGCGAAAGGCCTGACATGGACGCCGCCGCGTTGCAGAAAGCCGCGCTTAGCCCGCGCTTGCACGAGGCGCGACCTGTCGTCGTCAAGCTCGGCGGCAGCGTTGTCCGCTCAGGCCGGCTTACGCCGTGGCTCGACGCAATGACCGCCGCTGAACAGCCGATCGTCGTCGTGCCGGGAGGAGGGGCTTTGGCCGACGAGGTGCGCAGCTGCCAGCGCCAGCTCGGTTTCGGCGATCCCGCCGCGCACCGCATGGCACTGCTCGCCATGGATCAACTCGCTTGGGCCGTGGCCGGGATGCGGCCGGGGCTGGAGGTCGGCGCCACCGAAGAGGCGCTTGGCGTGATCCTCGAGCGCGGCCATGTGGCGGTCTGGGCGCCCTATGCACTGATCGGGGAGCGCACCGATATCGAAGAGTCCTGGCGGCTCACCTCCGACAGCCTGGCGCTGTGGCTGGCAGGCAAGCTCGCTGCGGACCGCTGCTATCTCATCAAGTCCATCGCGGCGCCGCGCGGAACCAGAGGCGCGGAGGCGCTTGCGCGCGACGGCGTCGTCGACGAGGCGTTTCCCGCCATGCTGGCCGAAACGGGCGTTCGGGCGATGATCTTCGGCCACGACGATCAGCAGTCTTTTGCGGCAAGTCTCGCGGGCGACGCGGCACCCGCTTGCGTCCGGATCGAGTAGACTCCACACGCGATGACCGAGAGCATCCTGTTCCTCACCGGACATCTGGCGCAGCCCCGCCTCGAAGCCGTGCTTGAAGGCATGGATGCGGAGTTCGACTGGCGGGTGTTCGATATCGGCGTGAAGGTCGCAGCCCTGATGACCGAGGACATCATCTTGAGGCGCCTGTCCGATACGGGTTCAGCCGACAAGATCATGCTGCCGGGCCGCTGCCGCGCCGACCTCGACCGGCTGAGCGAACATTACGGCGTGCCGGTCGTGCGCGGGCCCGACGAGGTTCGCGACATCCCGACGTTCTTCGGCCGTGCGCGGAAAGCTTCCGACCTGACGAATTACGACATTCAGATCTTCGGCGAGATCATCGACGCCACCGCCATGACGATCGAGGAGATCCTCGCGCGCGCGGAGGACTATTCCTTCAAGGGCGCCGATGTGATCGATCTCGGCTGCTTGCCCGACACGCCGTTCCCGCATCTCGAGGACACGGTAGGGGCGCTCAAGCAGCACGGTTACAAAGTGAGCATCGATTCCGCGGACGCGGACGAATTGCTGCGTGGCGGCAGAGCGGGCGCCGATTATCTGCTGAGCCTCAACGAGTCCACGCTCCATATCGCCGATGAGGTGGCCTCGGTTCCCGTGCTGATCCCCAAGGACCACGGCGACATGGATTCGCTCTACCGGGCGATGGATGCTCTCGATGCCAAGGGCCTGCCATACTTGGCTGATCCCGTGCTCGATCCGATCAATTTCGGCTTCATGGCCTCGTTGGAACGCTATGCGCAACTCCGCCGGCAGCGGCCCCAGGCCGAAATCCTACTGGGGACGGGCAATCTCACCGAATTGACGGACGCCGACACCACCGGAACCACGGCCATGCTGATCGGCATCGCCTCGGAGCTCGATATCAGACACGTGCTCGTGGTGCAGGTCAGCCCGCATACCCGCCGCACCTATGAGGAGCACGACATCGCCCGGCGCCTGATGTTCGCCTCGCGCGCCGATGGCGAGTTGCCGAAGGGCTACACCGACGCGCTGCTTTGCCTCCATGCGAAGCGGCCTTTTCCACAGACGCCCGAGGAGATCGCCGAGAACGCGGCCGCCGTGCGCGACAGGAACTTCCGTATCGAGGTCGGCGAGGACGGCGTTCATATCTATAACCGCGACAGCCATCACGTCGCCCAGGATGTGTTCGAGCTCTATCCCAAACTCGATCTCGGCGATGACAGCGCGCATGCC
>Ga0209176_10000239_pt1 | contig 13043 bp, 9 predicted proteins | sample NGEPer11B_FD_184511 | JGI IMG/M metagenome (GOLD analysis project Ga0209176, IMG submission 184511) | Arctic peat soil microbial communities from the Barrow Environmental Observatory site, Barrow, Alaska, USA - NGEE Permafrost305-11B... | ecosystem: Environmental > Terrestrial > Soil > Wetlands...
TACGTATACTCCGTAGACGGGGTCTGCCCGTCTACGGAGTATACGTATGACTGGTGTCCTGAGAGAATGGTCGGGACATCAGTCCGTCGAGGCGAACCAGAGCATGGCGACGGTAGCGCAACGAGATGACACGAGTAATTGAAGGAGAATGACCCATGTCCCAGTCACTCAATCGTCGCTCACTTTTGCGGAACGCCGCCGCAGGCGCCGCCGCGGGCTCGGTCGGGATGCTTGGCGCCCACGGCCGTCAACTGGCCATGGCGCAGTCAACGCCCGCCCCCAACACGATCACCATTCCGGACCCGGTCGTCGAGCTGCCAACCGAAGACGTCACCTTCCGCTGGGTCGACAGCGGCGATGTGAAAGGGTTCTTCTGGCGGGCGTTCTTTCCCGCCTATCAGGACGCGCATCCGAACATCTCCATGCAGTACGATGGGTTGCCTTGGAACGAAATCCAGAAGGTCGTGCCACTGGGTATCCAGAACGGCAATGCCCCGGATGTCTTCCAGATTCCGGGGAACATCCCCGCCGGCCAGGCGGCGACGGAAGGATGGGGCGCGCCGCTGGATGACATCATCCCGGATTTCGAGAACTACAAGGCGGGATTCCCCGAGGGGACGTTCGTCCCCGGTATCACCGACTTCGGTGGCAAGACCTATGTCCTGCCGCTGACCTCCAACCGGCGCCACGGCACCTTGCTGCTCTTCAACCGCTCCTACATGGAGGAGGCCGGATACGATCCGTCGGAGACCCGTTTCACCTGGGATCAGTTTCGCGAGGCCGCGAAGAAGCTGACCGAACAGGGCGGTGGTGACTACTTCGGCCTGATCTTCGAAGGTAACCAGACCGGTCGCTTCTCCAACTTCGTCAATTCCATGGCCATCAATGCCGGCGGCAACTTCAGCGATTTCGTTGGCGGCGCGCCACTTGACTGGACGACAGGAGAGTTCCTCTTTACGTCGGACGAACACGCCGCCGCCATCGAGCTTCTGCTTGCGCTCCGCGACGACGGGAGTGTCTTCCCCGGTTCCATGTCGCTCAATGCGCCCCAGGCACGCTCCTACATGCCACAAGGCGCGTCCGCGATGATCCTGCAAGGTCCCTGGAACATTAGCCAGTGGCAGATCGAAAATCCTGACTTCAACTTTGGGGTGGCGGCTCCGCCACGAGCATCCGAAGACATCACCGGCTACTTCCATGTCGGCCCTGGTGGATCGAACCCGATGTGGGTGTATGCGGACAGCGGGCTCAAGGAGGTTGCCGCGGACATCTTCTCCTACATGGGAACGCTTGAGGGCCAGACAGCATGGGCGAAGATCGTCGGCGTGGCGGACATGGCGCTCTTCCCCGAGGCGCAGAAGGCGATGGGCGATAACCCGGAGGCGAACAAGGCACTCGATATCTTCGAGAAAACCGTGATCCTCGCGCCCGATGCTCGGGTTCGCAATCCCGATATCGCCAAGGTGTACGAAAACATTGTGCCGGTGCAACCGGACTTCGGCACGACGGTGCAAGGCATCTACACAGGCCAGATCGACGACGTCGCCGGGGCGATGCAGAGCCTGCAGGACGCCTGGAACGAAGAGCTCGAACGCGCCATCGCCGAAGCCACCGAGGAAGGCGCCGGAGTGTCGCGCGACGACTTCGTGTTCCCGAACTGGGATCCGACCACCGACTACACACAGGCACAGTACGACGAGCTGTAGCAGCCGCATCTGGCCAGGAACCCTGATCGGTTCGGTCAGCCACCGGCCAGGAGGAAGATGACACAATGGCGACAGGATCCGCCCAGCGCGCCGACACCCTGATGAGCCAAGGTCCGCCAGCGTCTGGCAAGACGCTGTGGCAGCGCGTCTGGGCAGCCCGCTGGTCCTACCTGTTCATGCTGCCCAACCTGATCCTGGCGGCGATGTTCACCTTCTACCCCACGGTGATGTCCTGGTATTTCTCCTTCCTCGACTGGTCCGGTTTTACCTCGGACAAGGAATGGATCGGGCTGGAGAACTTCCGCGAGATCATCAACGACAGCTATTTCTGGGATGCCTATCAACGGTCCTTCCTGTTCATGATCGTGGCCGTGCCGATCCAGGTCGTGCTCGCGCTGGTCGTGGCGCTCGTCCTGAACGACAGCTCCTACAAGCTGGGGCCGTTTTTTCGCACGGTGTTCTTCCTACCGGTGGTGACCAGCTCGGCCATCATCGGTATTGTCATGAGCTTCGTCTTCAGTCCCTTCAACGGCCCCGCCAACAAGATCCTTCTCGACACCAGCCTGATCGACCGACCAGTCGATTTCCTCGGCGATCCGGATACGGCGCTCTGGACCATCGCCGGCGTCTGGATTTGGAAGTGGTTCGGCATCACGATGATCTACTGGCTCGCCGCCCTCCAGGTGGTGCCGCGGGACCTCTATGAGGCGGCACGAATCGATGGCGCTGGTCGCCTCGCGCTGCACAAGGACATCACCCTGCCGATGGTTTTCCCGTTTGCAATCGTCATCGTGCTAATCACCATCGTCGGCTCGCTCAACGTCTTCGGGCTCGTCCAGACCATGACCGGTGGCGGCCCCTTCTTCGCCAGTGAGGTGATGGAGGTCTACATCTATCGGAACGCCTTTGGCGAAAGCGGTATCCCGCGGCTCGGCTATGCCTCCGCCGCCGCGCTCTTCTTCGGCATCACCGTCCTGGGTCTCTCACTGCTGCAAGGCTGGGGTCTGAAAAAGGCCAACGATGCCCGCTCGCAGATGAAGCAATCCTGACAAGGAGACAATCAGTGGCGTTTCGAACAATCTCCCAATCCGCACAGGCACATGGCCCGACCGATGCGAAAAGCTGGTGGAAATCGCTCACCGGTAAAGGACGCCTCCGGGCGGTCATCACCACGGCGATCCTCCTGCCGATTGGATTCGGCTGGATTTATCCCTTTCTCTGGATGGTGAGCGCCGGTTTCAAAACCACCGACGAAATCTTCAGTGGCCTGGGTCTCTGGCCATCTGATCCACAGCCGCGGAACTTCACACGCGCCTGGACCGATGCCCGCATCGGCGAGTACTTCCTCAACACCGTGATCGTGACTGTCGGCTCGATGCTGATCGTGCTGGTCACCGTGTCGATGATGGGCTACGTGCTCGGACGCTACCAGTTTCCGGGGAAAAAGGCCGTCATTGTCGCGTTCGCGGTGACGGTGTTTCTGCCGGAAGGCTACACAATCATCCCGATTTTCGAGCTGGTCAACCGGCTCGGCCTGGCCAACTCGCTGGCTGGCGTGACGCTGGCGCTGGCTGGCGGCGCGCATGTGGTGATGGTGCTGCTGTTCGCCGGGTATTTTGCCCAGCTACCAAAGGAGCTGGAGGAAGCGGCCGTTGTCGACGGCGCGGGATTCTTCCGGGTGTTCTGGGAGATCATGCTGCCGCTCGCCAAGCCGATTGTGGCGACGACCATCATTCTCCAGTTCATGCACAGCTGGAACGCCTTCCTGGTGCCGTTGGTGCTGACGCTGTCACGCCCGGACCTGCGGACGCTGGCGGTCGGCATTTACGCCTTCCGGGGCGAGTACTTCACCGACTGGAGCGGCATGGCGGCGGCGGCCACGATCAGCCTCGCCCCGATCGTCATTGTGTTCCTGTTTCTCCAGCGCTACTTCGTTGAAGGCGTGGCCGGGGCGGTCAAGACCTGACGGAATACTGATCGCGCAGGAACATCATTCACTACCTGTTTCGAATCACGTCGCGCATGTTTGAGGAAGGTTCAGATTCGTGCCAAACGTATTGCTGTTCATGTCGGACGAGCACAACGCCAATGTCTCGTCGGTCTATGGCCATGACCGCGTCGAGACGCCAAATATGGACCGGCTCGCCGCCGAAGGCGTGGTCTACGACGCCGCCTACTGCCCCTCCCCGCTCTGTGCGCCGTGCCGGTCGTCGATCATGTCCGGTTTGCCGGTTCACCAGGCGCGGGTCTACAACAACTGCTGCGTCATGACGTACGACTATCCGTCCTACGGCGCGGTGCTCGACCAGCAGGGGGTGCACAGCGCCTATGCCGGCAAAACTGACACCTACAATCACTCGGGTACATTGGGATTCTCCGAGATGCTCGCGCCGGGCGACAGAAAGCCACCGGGCGATGTCAATTTCTGCCGCGATCCGCTGACCATTCGTGAAGACGGTGTCACCCGGGCCGACAACTACGGTGTGAAGGATGACGCCTTCGCGAAGGACACCATGGTCGTCGACGAGGCGATCGAATGGCTCTCTCGCGATGCACCTCGTCTCGACAGGCCGTGGACGTTGACGGTCAACACGATTGCGCCGCACTTTCCCCACTGGGTGACCGCCGACCTGTGGGAGAAATATCGCGAGGGCGGCGACCTCCCGGACCACGGCCGCGAGGCGGAATCCGCCAGGCATCCGTATGCCCAGGATCTGCGGCGACACTTCCAGACCGACGGCATCTCGGAGGAACAGACGCGAGGGCTGCGGCGCGGCTATCTGGGTCGCGTCGACTTCCTCGATTCAGAGTTGGGACGCATGCTCGATACCCTGGAGCGTCTTGGCCTGCGCGAGGACACGGTGGTGATCTACACATCGGATCATGGCGAGATGCTCGGCAAATTCGGCCTGTGGTGGAAATCGTCAATGTACGAGGACTCCGTCCGGGTGCCGCTCATCGTGTCGGGTCCCGGGTTCGCCACCGGTGCTCGCGTCGACACACCCGTTTCCTTGCTCGATGTCCAGGCCACCCTGTTCCGGGCGACCGGAGCGACACGACCAGACGCCTGGTGGGGCTCACCGCTACAGGACATCATGGTGGGCGACACCAACCGGGTCGTGCTGTCCGAGTATCACGGCCACGGGACGCGCTCCGGCACGTTCATGATCCGCAAGGGGCGCTGGAAACTGCTGTATCACGCGGCGGCGCCACACCAGCTCTTCGACGTGATTCGCGACCCGGACGAGCTTTGTAATCGCTACGACGACGAACCAGCCGTCGCACAGGATCTTGAGCGCGAGCTGCGGCAACGATGCGACCCGGAGCGGGAGTTCCAGCGCGCGCACGACGTCGAGCGGGCCCAACAGGCGCGCCTGGACGAGATTTCAGCGTGAACGTGCATGTGATTATCGAGGAGTTGATCCCAGGATGGTAAATCGTCCGAATGTCATTGTGTTTCTCACCGATCAGCAGCGGTGGGACACCACCGGCCTGCATGGCAACCCGCTCGACCTGACACCGAATCTCGATCGCATTGCGCGTGAGGGTACCCATGTTCGCTATTCGATCACGTGCCAGCCGGTGTGTGGTCCGGCCCGGTCGTCGCTGCAAACCGGTCTCTACGCAACCCAAACCGGCTGCTACACCAACGGCATCCCGCTCGATCCGGAGCTTCCGACCCTGGCGACGTGGTTCCGGGAGGCGGGCTATCGCACTGGCTATATCGGCAAGTGGCATCTTGCCTCCGAGGAGCCCGTGCCCCCCGGTCAGCGTGGCGGCTATCAGGACTGGCTCGCCTCGAACACCCTGGAGTTCACATCCGACGCCTATGACACGGTCATGTACGACGAAGCCGGCTCACCGAAGAAGCTGCCCGGTTATCGGGTCGATGCGCTGACCGACGCCGCGATCGACTATGTCGATGCGCATCAGGCCGATCAATTTTTCCTGTTTGTCTCCTATATCGAACCGCACCACCAGAATCACCGCGACGACTATCCCGCGCCCACCGGATACCGCCAGCGCTACGAAGGACGATGGATGCCGGCGGACCTGGCGGCGCTGGGAGGAACCGCGCATCAACAGTACGCTGGCTACTGCGGCATGGTGAAGCGGCTGGACGAGGCATATGGGCGGCTGCTCGACGCGCTACAAAGTCTCGACCTGCTCGACGACACCATCGTCCTGTTCACCTCCGATCACGGCAACCACTTCAAGACGCGGAACGGCGAGTACAAGCGGTCGCTGCACGATGCATCCGTGCGGGTGCCAACGGTACTGACCGGACCACGATTCTGCGGAGGTGGCGAAATCCGGGAGCTGGTGTCGCTGGTCGACCTGCCGCCCACCCTGCTTGACGCCGCCGGGATCGACGTGCCTGACCATTTGCCGGGCCGATCACTGCTGGACCTGGTCGAGCGACGATCCGCCGCGCCATGGCCCGACGACGTGTACATCCAGGTCAGCGAGAGCCAGACCGGACGCGCAATTCGCACCCATCGCTGGAAGTTTGGTGTAGCGGCGCCCGATTCGGTCTCAACTCACGCGCCGGGCTCCGACACCTATCACGAATATGCGCTGTATGACCTGTATGCCGACCCCCATGAGCTCAGGAACCTGATTCACGAGCGCTCACATGCCGAGCTGTGCCTGGAGCTCACCGATCGGCTGCTCGCTCACATGCGCGAGACCGGTGAGCCGCCCGCCACCATTGTTCCGGCGGAGAAGCGTCATTCCGGGCAGCGGCGGGTGCATCTTGCCATTGCCGGCGGGAGTGATTGAATGGAGGGCAGCGACAAGCCCGGCTCATGCGGAGCCCCTTGTGAGCTCCAACCCTCTCGCGGCACCTGAAGATACCGGCCCGGACTTGGCGCGGTGCGGCGAACCAGGGCACTATGACAACACGACCTTACGGAGAAACCACATCATGACAGGACCAAAGATCGCACTGATCGGCGCCGGAAGCACCGTTTTCGCCAAGAACATCATGGGGGATGTGCTCAGCTTCGAAGAGCTTTCGGGCACGCATTTCGCCCTGTTCGACATCGATCCGGGCCGGCTTGAGACGTCCGGTATCGTCGCCAACAAGCTCGTCGAGTCAGCATCAGCCCGGGATATCACGATCACGACAACAGACAATCGGCGCGAAGCCCTCGACGGCGCGGACTACGTGGTTGCGATGTTCCAGATCGGCGGCTACAAACCCGCCACCGTCACCGACTTCGAGATTCCGAAAAAGTACGGTTTGCGCCAGACGATCGCCGATACCCTTGGCATCGGCGGCATCATGCGAGCCCTGCGCACGATCCCGGTTTTTCTTGATATCTGCCGGGATATGGAAGAGCTGTGCCCCGACGCGCTCCTGCTGAACTACGTCAATCCCATGGCGATGAACTGCTGGGCGATCTCCCGCGCCAGCCGGATCAGCACCGTCGGCCTTTGTCATAGCGTCCAGGGCACCGCCAGTGAACTCGCCAGGGACATCGATATCCCCATCGAAGAGATCAACTACGTCGCCGCTGGCATCAACCACATGGCGTTCTATCTCTCGTTTGAACGGGACGGCGAAGACCTCTATCCGGCCATCCGCAAGGTGATTGACGAAGACCGTGTGCCTGAGGACAACCGGGTCCGCTATGAAATGCTGAAGCGCACCGGCTATTTCGTGACCGAGTCGAGCGAGCATTTCAGCGAGTATGTGCCATGGTTCATCAAGCGCGATCGGCCCGACCTGATCGAGGATTTCAACATTCCGCTGGATGAATACCCACGACGTTGCGAGCGGCAGATCAAAAAGTGGGCGTCCATGCGGGACGAATATACCGGTCCCGGCAGGATCGAGCACAAGCGCTCGAAGGAATACGCGGCACGCATCATCCTGGGCAAGGAAACCGGCGAGCCGCGGGTGATCTATGGCAATGTCCCGAACCGCGGGCTGATTTCAAACCTGCCGGAGGGTTGCTGTGTCGAGGTGCCAACCCTGGTCGACAGGAACGGCTTGCAACCCACAACGATCGGCGCGTTGCCGCCGCACCTGGCCGCGATGATGCAAACCAACATCAATGTCCAGTCGCTCACCATCGAAGCGGCCCTGACCGGCAAGCGCGAACACATCTATCACGCGGCGATGCTCGATCCGCACACCGCCGCCGAGCTTGACCTCGATCAAATCTGGCGCCTTGTCGACGACCTGATCGACGCGCACGGCGACCTGCTGCCAGAATTCCAGGCATCCGGGCTGGCACATTCCGCGAGCTGACGCCAACCGCGGGAGGACGTGAACCCGGTCACGCCCAGTCCGACACCGTGTTGTCCGCGATGAAGTCCCAATCCAGGTCTTCGCCGAGACCCGGACCCTGCGGAATCTGGACATTCCCGTGGTCGTCGATCGCATCGATCGGCGTCTTCAGCCACGGCGATTGCGCATCATGATCGACATGCGGGTGCAACAGCCCCTTTTCATAATATTCGCCTGGGATGCCCATCGCGCCCAGCACCTGGAGGTTGGCCGCGCCACCACCATGTACCTCGCAGCGCATGCGGAACGACTCGCAGAGATGCACCACCTTCATCGCCGGGGTGATGCCGCCGACATCCCACACGCCAACCCTGGAGACGTCGGCCGCGCCCCGAACGATCCATTCGGCGCGGGTGTACATCTGACCCTCGGCGGTTTCCGGTCCCACGATCGTCAGGTCGAGCTGATCCGTGAGCCAGATATACGATGAAATGCTGTGCTCGTTCATCGGCTCTTCCATCCAGTGGAAGTCGAGCTCTTCCAGCGCCCGGCCGAGACGGAGCGATTCCTCGCGGGTGTAGTCATGATGCGGATCCAGCATGAGCTTGATCTCCGAACCGACCCGCTCGCGCACCGCGCGGCACGCGTCGATGTCGCGATCGAGGTCCGGGCCATACGGCGCCATCCAGGTATGCATCTTGAAGGCCGGATAGCCGAGCGCCTGGCAGTCGGCGGCGAAGTCGGCATAGGCCTCCGGGCTGTCCAGTCCCCCCGGAATGTCGTCGCCGCACATGGTGCTGGCGTACGCCGGGACCGAGTCGCGGGAGCTCCCCAGCAACCGATGCACCGGCATGCCGGTCAGGCGACCGGCGAAGTCCCACAACGCGCAGTCGATCGCGGCGAGGTTGCGATCGTCCATGGCGCGACGCTCGAGCCGCTGCGCCATCAGGAGCTCGATCCAGATGGCTTCCCGTGAGAGCGGGTTCATGTCGCCAACCATGCGCATCGCCACGGCGGCCGTTTCCGGCGATCCTCCCACGCAGTAGCCATCGACGCCCGCGCTGGTCCGTACCCGCGTGATCGTCTTGATCGCGTCATGCGGTTCGGCCGGGTGTCCGTGTCCCTTGGTGTCCCGCCCGGTGTGCGACACGTGCTTGAACGTCATGGTCTGGATGTCGGTGATGCTCAGGTTTGCCAGCTCGGATGGGCCGAGCGCCGCTCGCTCAGCCGTGGTGCCGTGTTCGGTCATTTCAGGTCACGTCCTTGATGATGTCGAATCGTGCAGGAATCAATCGTCGAAGAAGCGGGCATGTAGCACCGGGTCCTGTGCCCGGTGGAGTCCGCGTAGGTCAACCCTTGCGTGAAACCGTAGCGCCGACCCTGTGCCAGCCGAATTCACGCCATTTCCTGGGTGGGCAGGTCCTTCGACTCGGACAGGCACAAGGCCCGTCCCTACGTGAGCATCGTCGCAATCCTCCTCTATTCGCTGAGCCGCGGGTCCAGGGCGTCGCGCAGGCCGTTGCCCACCAGGTTGATCGCGAACACCGTGACGAAGATCGCCAGCCCCGGCAGGAAGACCAGTGTTGCCGAATAGCTCCAGACCAATTGGGCGTCGCTCAGCATGTTGCCCCAACTGGGGGTTGGCTGCTGGATTCCCAGACCCAGGTAGGAGAGGCTGGCCTCCCACAGGATCAGGGCCGGCACGGTCAGCCCGGCCCAGACAATCACGGTCGGCGCCACGTTGGGCAGGATGTAGCGAAACATGATCCTCCGGTCGCTGGCGCCGATCAGGCGTGCCGCCTCGATGAAATCCCGCTCCCGCAGCGACAGCACTTCGCCGCGCACCAGCCGTGATACCGTCTGCCAACCGAGGGACGCGATGATGAATCCGAGCGCGACTGGTCCCATCGTCCACATCGAGGCGATCAGCAGGAGCATGAATAGCGTTGGAATAGCCAGCAGGACGTCGACAACCCGCATCAGCGCGTTGTCAATCCAGCCGCCGAAGTAGCCGGCGGCCACACCCCAGCTTACACCGATGGCCATCGCGCCAATGATCGACAACCCGGCCACACCGAGACTCACGCGCGCGCCGTAAAGCAGGCGCGTGGCGACATCGCGTCCGTAGGCGTCGCTGCCGAGCAGGTAGCCATCTTCGCCGATCGCCTTGAAGCTCGCGGACAAATCCTGATCATACGTGGTGTGTCCAGTCACGTATTCCGAGAGGACACCAGCGCCAAGCGCCAGCGCGACCATGACCACCAACACCACCAGACCGGCCATGGCCGTGGGGTTGGCACGAAAGCTTCGCCACGCCATCCCCAGATAGGTCCGCGTCGGTCGCTGTCGTTCAAGTGCGGGCACGTCGTCGCTGGTCGTGTCGACGTGAACAGCTTCAGCTCGGCTCATACGACGTGTTCCTTTTTGTCCTTGACTTCAGCATCAAACCACCCATGATGCCAGCGTCAGCGCGGCGCGGGCATCACGTGACATCGATCAGTAGCGCACGCGCGGGTCCGCGATGGCGTAGGCTACATCCGCGATCAGGTTGCCCATGATCACAAGAAACGCCACGAACAGCAAGGTCCCCATGATGAGGGGATAGTCATGTTGCATGGCGGCGTTGAACGTTAACTGCCCCATGCCCGGATAGTTGTAAATCTGCTCGATGATCAGGGCACCCCCGAACAGCTCAGGTATGGCCAACCCCATCAGTGTGATCAGCGGCAGCACGGCATTGCGCAATCCGTGACGGAAGACGACAATGCGCTCCCGCACTCCCTTGGCGCGAGCGGTGCGAATGAAATCCTGGCTGAGCACCTCCAGCATCTGGGACCGGATATACCGGGTCCAGAGCGCGGTCTGCACGAATGCGAGCGAGAAGGCCGGCAGGATGAGGTGTTGCGCCCGATCCCAAAAACCGCCACCACCGCGGAGGTCGTAGGCGCCTCCCGCCGGCAGGCTGGGCAAGCCCCACGCCTCGAACTTGATCGCGAACAGGAGAAGCAGCATCAGCGCCAACCAGAAGCTCGGGATCGAATACCCGGACACGGCGCCGGCAGTGCTCATATGATCGAACCAGGTGTTCCGCCTCACGGCCCCGTACACGCCGACCGGAACGGCGAAGAGAAGCGCGAGCACGAACGCCGTGCCAGTGAGCAGCAGTGTGTTGGGCAAGCGTCCCAGAATGAGCTCGTTGACCGGCTGGTGTGTAATCATGGATATACCGAGGTCACCCTGAAGCACATGGCCCATCCATGTGAAATACCGGAGGTACAGCGGCTGGTCGAGGCCGAAGTACGACTCGATTCGCGCGATATCCGCGTCCGTCAGCCGTATATGGCTTCCGAGCTGCGCGATGAGGTTTCGCACCGGGCTACCCGGAACCAGGTTCGCAATGGCGAAGAGGAGCATACTGATGAAAATCATCAGGGGCACCACCTGGGCGAGTCGCCGGATGATGTACCGGGTCATCAACACTTCCTCTCTGTCCGGAAGCTGGCATCACCCCCGCCGGTGTGATGCCAGCGGGCCATGGACCGTGCTGCTTCCTCCTGGCCCTGCCGAAATGAGTCATGAACGTCTGCCCGGTGACGTTGGGCCTCGTGAAGTCGTGTTCGTGACGCTCCTGGAGCAGCGACCGCCAGAACCGGCAGGTGACGTCCAGCGCCACCTCGGCCGGTCCTGGTCGGTGGGTGTCCCTATTCCTCGATCCACCAGTCCTCGGCATTGAATCCGTAGCCCCCGCTTCCGGCGTCTATGGAATTCGGATGGACATTATGGACCCGCGTACTGACGACGGCGGGTGACAACTTCCACACCAGTGGACCGACCGGCAGCTCCCCGAGCACGATGTTCTGCAGCTCGGTCAGCAGCACCTTCCGCTGCTCACGGTCGGCGGTCTGGGCAACCAGGTCGATGATCTCGTCGACCCGCTCGTTGCAGTAGAACCCGCGGTTGCCGCCGCCGTGGGGGTTCTCGCATCTGAATGCGAAGGTCCGGTCGACCGTGATGCCCGACCCCTGGGAGCGCAGCGCGGTATCGAAATCGAACTCGACCGCCACCCTCGCCTCGTAGAGGTCGGGGGCCAGGATCTCGGGAATCAATTCCACGCCGACTGCCCGCCAGTACTCCTGAATCGCGGCGGGGGCATCTTTCTGCCAAATGCTGCTCGCGTTGGCGACCATATTGGGCTGCAGCTTGATCCCGTCCTTCTCCCGGATACCGTCCCCGTCGCTGTCGACCCAGCCCGCTTCATCCAGCAGCTGCATGGCCTTGTCCGGATCGTACGGGTAGAGGTGCTCGATCCCGTCCGGATTGGACGCCCACGAGTTTTGCGGAAACAGGCCGATGGGCACCCTGCCGAAGCCGAAGTACACCGCTTCGAGCATTGCCTCACGGTCGATGGCGTACAGCAATGCCTGGCGCACGCGCACATCCTGGAAGTAGGGAGACCTGTCCGGATCCATCTGGTAGTAGTAGATCGAGTAGGAGGTGGTAGGCACTTCGAAAAGGTTGAAATCCTCGTTGTCGAACCGGGATGCCGTGGCGGGCGGAATGCCCAGCGAGAAGTCCAGATCGCCCGATTGCAGCTGGACGACTTGCGCGGCCGTGTCGGGGATCTCCTTGACGATCCATTGATCGAGGTGTGGGGTGCCGCCCCAGTAGTCGTCGAAGCGCTCCAGGACCATCTGCTCCTGGGGAATGTACTCCTTGAACTTGAATGGCCCCGTGAAGACGACGGCCGACGGGTCGGAGCCGGTCGACGCCGGAGAGTTGACGAGGTCAGCTGGCGGGATATCTCCGACCACGTGTTTCGCCAAGAGGGTGAAGACGTACGTGTAGAGCGCGAAGTCGACCACCGGTGATTTGAGCGTCATCACGACCGTCAACGGATCGGGAATCTCAATCGTGTCGACCCAAATCGCCCACGAATACGTATCGACGATCGTCGCCGCGATATTGTCGGGATTCGCATGCAGCTCGATCGAGAACTTGACATCCTCGGCGGTGAATGGTTCGCCGTCGTGCCATTTGACACCTTCACGGAGGTGGAACGTCCACACCATGGAATCCTCGGACGCCTCCCAGGATGTGGC
>Ga0209176_10000240_pt1 | contig 13038 bp, 11 predicted proteins | sample NGEPer11B_FD_184511 | JGI IMG/M metagenome (GOLD analysis project Ga0209176, IMG submission 184511) | Arctic peat soil microbial communities from the Barrow Environmental Observatory site, Barrow, Alaska, USA - NGEE Permafrost305-11B... | ecosystem: Environmental > Terrestrial > Soil > Wetlands...
TGAGCCCGCCTCCGAGTCCCAGCCGCAGCCGGTGGTGCCGGACGAGGCAATGGAGTCCGACGGCGCCGCCGTCATGGAAGAAGACACCATGGAGGTCGATACCCCGGACGGCGAAGCCGTGATGGAAGACGACACCATGGCGGTGGAGACGCCCGAGGGCGAGATGATGATGGAAGAAGACACCATGGCGGTGGAGACGCCCGAGGGCGAGATGATGATGGAAGAAGACACCATCGTGGTCGCGCCGACCGTCGCGGACGACGCGCCAAGCGAGCCCCATATGGGCGAAGGGCCTTCCGACTCACAGCCGCAGCCGGTCTATCCGGACGGCGCGCCGGAATAGGCCGCTAGGCTCTCAAGCTCCAGAGCAGATCAAGCAAAGGCCTCCCTCATCGGGGAGGCCTTTTTTTTCGTGAGGCGCCTGCCGGGGTATCTGGCATGAGGCGCATCCCCAGCGGCCCCGCTAATGCCGGAAATGGCGCATGCCGGTGAACACCATGGCAAGCCCCGCTTCGTCCGCGGCGGCAATCACCTCTTCGTCGCGCATGGAGCCGCCCGGCTGGATCACCGCACTGGCACCGGCTTCGGCCACCACTTGCAGCCCATCGGCAAACGGGAAGAACGCGTCCGAGGCGGCGACCGAGCCTCGGGTCAGCGGCGCCTCCAGCCCGAGCGTATCGGCGGCGTCTTGGGCCTTGCGCGCGGCGATGCGCGCGGAATCCACGCGGCTCATCTGTCCGGCGCCGATGCCGACCGTGGCGCCGTCCTTGGCATAGACGATGGTGTTCGACTTCACGTGCTTGGCCACGGTGAAGGCGAAGACGAGATCGGCGAACTCTTGATCCGTGGGCTTGCGCTTGGTCACCACTTGCAGATCGGCCGCCTCGACCAGGCCGTTGTCGCGCGACTGCACCAGAAAGCCGCCGGCGAGCGACCGGAAGGTGAGACCATCGGCGCGCGGGTCCGGCAAGCCGCCAGCCACCAGCAAGCGCAAATTCTTCTTCGTCGCGATGATTTCTTTCGCCTCGTCGCTGGCCTCCGGCGCGATGATCACCTCGGTGAAGACCTTGACGATCTCGGTCGCCGCCTCGGCATCGAGATCGCGGTTGAGCGCAACGATGCCGCCGAACGCGCTGACCTGGTCGCCGGCCAGCGCCTTCTGGTAGGCGTGCGCCAGCGTATGCCCCACCGCCACGCCGCAGGGATTGGCGTGCTTGATGATGGCCACGGCCGCCGACTGTTTCGGATCGAACTCGGCGACGAGCTCATAGGCCGCGTCGGTGTCGTTGAGGTTGTTGTAGGAGAGCGCCTTGCCCTGCACCAGCACGGCCGAGGCCACGCCCGGGCGCTGCTCGGCCGTTTGGTAGAAGGCGGCCCATTGATGCGGGTTCTCGCCATAGCGCAGCGCACGTTCGAGCGTGCCGGCGATGACGCGCGTCTCCGGCGTGTCCTCGTCGAGCTGGTCTGCGAACCAGGTGGCGATGGCCCCGTCATAGGCTCCCGTGTGGGCGAAGGCCTTGGCCGCGAGTGTCTTGCGCAAGGAAAGTGTGGTGCCACCGTCGAGACGTTCGATCTCTTCGAGCACGTCCATATAGTCGGCCGGGTCCACGACCACTGCGACGCCCGCATGGTTCTTGGCCGCGGCGCGGATCATGGCCGGCCCGCCGATGTCGATATTCTCGATGCAGACCTCGAAATTGCCGCCCGCGCGGACCGTCGCCGCGAACGGATAGAGATTGACCACCAGCAGATCGATCGCCGGGATGCCGTGCTGTTCAAGCGCGGCTTCGTGCTCGGGATTGCCGCGCATGGCCAGCAGCCCGCCGTGGATTTTCGGGTGCAGCGTCTTCACCCGCCCGTCCATCATCTCCGGAGAGCCGGTGACTTCTGACACGTCGATGACGGCAAGCCCGGCATTGCGCAGCGCCTTGGCGGTGCCGCCGGTCGAGACCAGCGCGACGCCGCGCGCGGAAAGCGCCTTGGCGAAATCGACGAGGCCCGTCTTGTCGCTGACCGAGAGCAGCGCCCGGGTGATTTTTCTGGTTTCCATGACGGTCACGACCTAACGCAAAATCCATCCCTTTTGAATCGTCATGCCCGGACTCGATCCGGGCATCCACGCCGTTTCGCCGCAGCGCTCGACAAGGCCAATGGAATGGATTGCCGGGTCAAGCCCGGCAATGACGAGTCCCTACTACAGTCAAGCGCCCACGTCGCCGGCGTCGTTGGGATCGACCAGGGGATGGGCTTCGGCTTCCGCGCCGCTCTTCTCGATATTCCACAGGATGCGGACCTCGCGCGCCTCGCCCATCATGCCGCTGAGCACGACTTGCGAACTGGGCTGCGGTCCGCGCGGATCGGCGAGCAGCACGCTCTCCTCGATTCCGGTTTCCTCGGCGTTGGAGCTGACGCGCCAGGTCTCGCCGTTGCGCAGGATCAGCATCACGCCGCTCCCGTCGCCCATCATCTGCGCCTTGACGCTTGGATGGAGGTGGAAGCGGATGGCATAGGCGCCGGCGATCAAGCCGTCGGGGCTCTTCAGCCCGCGCGTGGAGACCTTGTCTTCGGCGCTCAGCAGATTGCCCGAGGGCGCGATCAGGATCTGCCGGGAATGGCTCACCCCGTAGCGGCCCATATAGCCGTCATGGGAGCCCTTGATGCGCAGATTGTCGCCCTGATCGGAGAAGGCGCCTTGCGGATTCAGCGGTCCGGACAGGGTCGCGTCCACGGGCGGCTCGGCGCCATTGGCCATGCCTGAGAACTCGGCGAGCGAATCCTCTTCCAGGCTGAGCGTCGAATGCGCCGGCGTGGTGCGCGAGAACAGCCGCCACTCCTCGTATTCGGGGGAGGGCGCGCCGCAATTGATGATCATGGGGGCATTGCCCGAGCTCATCTCGAAGGAGAGAAAGCCGGCATGGGCGTTGGTGGTCAGCGAGGTGACCGGCGGCGGGCCGAGATCGCAGACGATCAGCGTGGCGCCGGCTTCGACCCGGACATAGCCGGAGTTCGTGGCGGCACGGACCGGCGTCCCTTCGATGTCGTCATAGGCGAGCACGGTGGCGAGCGCGTCGGTCTGCGTGGGGCCCGAGCCGTTGAACCGTCCCATGGCGCCGTCGCCGAGCCGGAAGAAGCGCAGCATCGGCATGATGCGGTCGATGGCGTCGGTCAGCTCCTTCGGCGGGGAGCGGTCGCGGGCGACGAAGCATTGGCGCAAGGGGAGCAGATCGAGCAAGAGTTCGATCAGCGCTTCGGGGTTGCGCGAGATGTGCCCGCCATCGGGCAGGATCTGCCGCTCGAGCTCCCGGCAGAACGGCTTGGTGTAACGGTCGACCACGGCCTGCTGGTCGGCGATGCACAGCCCCGCATAGAGCAGCGCCGTGAGGGTGAGAAGCCGTGGGATGCCGTCCGGCGTGTCGCGATAGCTCGCCGACAGATAGCGGAGCTGCGTGGTCAGCGCCTTCAAGAACGCCTCATAGGCCTCCGGCTCGCCGGCATCGAGGACCAGGACCGAGTTGGACAGCCAGGAGATGACCCGGCGCGCGACGATCTCGGGCTGCCAGGCAAGCCCATGGATCTGGCGGCGCAGGCGGATGAAATCGTGGACCAGCGCCTTGGCCTGCTCGCGCGAGAGCTCCGAGTCGGCGGCGCGTAAGTGCCGGAGCCAGCCGAAGCCGTAAAGCTCGCGCGCCCAGTTGGCCGATGGCGGCCGGATCTCGAAGGGGGACTCCGCGCCAAGCTCCGCCAGCTTGCCCGCCAGCCCGAAATGGCCGTTATAGACCTCGGTGGCGAAGCTCGGATCGGCAGTCCTAAGCTCTTGAGGCGCAAGGAGAAGTTGCTCAGCTTGCGACCCAGGATAGCTGATCGAGGCCATGCTGGAGAGCATCATGCGCCTGAGCGGGCTCGGCCCGCCAAGATGCACCTCTTGAACGCGAGAGCCGCGCTCGAAGGCCTGATCACCCGTCATATGGGTCATTCTCCAATAGCCTCGCGCTTATGCTCTTAGCGCAAGGCTCCCCCGCCGCCTGTACTCTAGCGGAGGCAGTTTCTTGCAGCGGGGCCCCGGGGGCAAGTGGCATGCCGCGTTTCATTAGCCGTCGTGGCTGAGGCGGGCGGCAAAAAACCCATCCATGCCGCTCCATTCGGGGCTTTCCAGGACAAGATCGAAGGGAAAGGTCCGCAAAATTCCGCTCGCTTTGGCCCATTCCGTATCGCCGAACGGCTCGCCCGCGCGCAAGGGATCGATCCGAATGGCCGGATTTCGGGCCATCAGCGCCGCCACTTGCGCCTCGCCTTCCTCCGGCTCGAGCGAGCAGGTCGAGTAGACGAGCCGGCCGCCGGGCTTCAGCAGCGACACCGCATGGTCGAGAAGACGTGTCTGCACGATGGCGAGCTCGGCGACGTCCTTGTCCGACTTGAGATAGGGGATGTCCGGATGGCGCCTTATCGTGCCGGTAGAGGTGCACGGCGCATCGAGCAGGATGGCGTCGAAGCGCTCCTCGGTGCGCCAGGCGCCGGCATCGGCCTGGACGGTTTCCGCCGCCAGCCCAAGCCGTTTCAGATTCTCCTCGAGCACGGCAAGGCGCGTCTTCGAGCTATCGACGGCGACGACCTCGGCCCCGGCAAGCAGGAGTTGCGCCGTCTTGCCACCCGGCGCCGCGCAGAGATCCGCCACGCGCTTGCCCGCGACATCGCCCAGCATCCTGGCCGGCAGCGACGCGGCCACGTCCTGCACCCACCAGTTGCCTTCGACGAATCCGGGAAGCTCCTCGATGCGCCCCTTGGGTAGAACGCGCACGCTGCCCGACGGTAGCACCCGGCCTTCGAGCCGCTCGGCCCAAGCCTCGGGGTCCGACTTCACCGTGAGATCGAGCGGCGCCTCAACGAGATGGGCGGCCGCGATTCTGTGCGCGCGCTCCTCGCCCCAGGTGCGCACCCAGCGGTCCCACAGCCAGTCCGGCGTGTTGACGCGGCCCGCATCGAGGCCGGCGGCGATGGCGTCGCCCTTGTCGGCCACCCGGCGCAGCACGGCGTTGACCAGCTTGTCGTAGCGCTTGGCCTTCGGGTCCCATTGCGCCAGGCGGACGGCGAGATCGATGGCCGCATGCGCCGGGACGGCCATGAACAGGAGCTGGGCCGCGCCGGACAGCAGGATCGGGTAGAGCGTGCCGGATTTCGCAGGCAGGCCGCGCTCCAGGAAGGTGTTGAGCACCGCGTCGATCTGGCCCCGGCGGCGCAGGGACGTGCCGACAATGGCGCGCGCCAGCGCCCGGTCGCGCACCGGCAGGTCGAACATCGGGCCGCCGTCCAGCGACCGCCCGAGCACGTCGTCGAGCGGCTGCTTCTTCTGCAGAACGGCGTCGAGCAGGGTGGCCGCGGCGCGGCGCGCGGGTAGGCCGACTTGATGGTCGCGCGTGGGCGACAGCGCTTTCGGCGCGGTTTTGGATGCGGTCATGGTCATGGCTTTAGCAGGAAGTGGGACTCATGACCTGCTTGTTTCTGGGCGCGTCACGCGCGAAGCCCCATCGTTCAATTCACCCAAGGACTGCCGGATGACGGTCCAGCTGCCCTGAATGGCGAGGCTGGCCATGAGGGTCGCGACGATCACGTCCGGCCACAACGTGCCGGTTCCCAGCACGCCGGCCGCGGCCAGCAGAACCGCCAGATTGCCAAGAACGTCGTTGCGCGAGCAGATCCAAGCGGAGCGCAGGTTCGATTCCGCGCTGCGGAAGCGGTAGAGCATCACCGCGACCCCGGCATTCGCCAGCAGCGCGGCGGCGCCGACGGCGCCCATGACGAAAGGCTCGGGCACGCGTCCGGAGACGATCTGCCAGACGACCTCGCCGATCACCCAAAGACCCAAAACGGCCATGGTGACGCCTTTGAACATCGCGGCCCGGGCGCGCCACGTCAGCGCAAGGCTGAACACCGCAAGGCTGATGGCGTAGTTGAAGCTGTCGCCCAAGAAGTCCAGCGCGTCGGCGTGGAGGCTCACGGATCCCGCGACCACGCCGGCCACGATCTCGACCGCAAACATCGCGGCGTTGATCGCGAGCGCGATCCAAAGGATGAGGCGGGAGGTACTCGGCTCCGGGTTATGGTCGCAGCAACTGGCGCTCATCAATTGAACCTAGCCCCACGGTCCGCGCGCCGCGCCGCGGGCCTGTGCCCCTGACCACGGTCCCGCGGGTTCCGGCGTCCTGGCCGCGCCCGTGGCGCCCATCGCCCTGGACATTTCCTCAAGCCGCGCCACCCGGTCCTCCACGGCCGGATGGGTCGAGAACAGCTTATCGACCCGCAGGCCCGACAGCGGATTGATGATGAACAGGTGCGCCGAGGCCGGGTTGCGCTCCGCCGTCATGTTGGGGATGCGATGCGCGGCGCCCGCGATCTTCTCAAGCGCCGAGGCCAGCGACAAAGGCTGGCCGCTGATCTCCGCGCCGCCGCGATCGGCCTCGTATTCGCGCGTGCGGCTGATGGCCATCTGCACCAGACCCGCGGCGAGGGGCCCGAGGATCATCAGCGCCAAGCCGCCGATCATGCCGATGCCGCCATTGTCGTTGCTGCGCCCGCCGCCCGTGAACATGGCGAAGTTCGCCAGCATGGAGATGGCGCCGGCGAGGGTGGCGGTGATGGTCATCAGCAGGGTGTCGTGATGGCGGATATGCGCAAGCTCATGCGCGATGACGCCGGCAAGCTCTTCCTTCGTAACGGTCTGCATCAGGCCGGTGGTGACGGCCACCGCCGCGTGCTGCGGGTTCCGGCCCGTGGCGAACGCGTTCGGCTGCGGATTCTCCATGATGTAGACCTTCGGCATGGGCAGCCCCGCATTGCTCGCGAGCCGCCCGACCATGTCGTAAAGCTCAGGGCTTGAGCGCGCATCGACCTCGCGCGCGCCGTACATGCGCAGCACCATCTTGTCGGAGTTCCAATAGGCGAACAGGTTCATGCCGCCGGCGATGAGCAGCGCGATGATCATGCCGGTCTGGCCGCCGATCAGAAATCCGATCCCCATGAACAGCGCGGTCATCGCCGCGAGCAGAATGGCGGTGCGGAAATAGCTCATGGACGTGCAAAGCCTCCAAAAAACGGCGAAAAGCCGCCGCGCCCAATATGTTGGGAGCCTTCAGCCGCTGCGCAAGTCGGGGAAGATCTCTGGCCCGCGGCGCTGCTCAGGGCCGCGACAGCAGCTTCGGCTGCCGCCCTTCACTAGACGTATTGCGGCAAGCTTTTTGTCTCTGTCGACTCGCGTAACGCATGTGTGGTGACAGAAGTATGCTGCGCGCACATTCGCCGAGTGTCGTCATTTCGCTTTTGTGGCGCCCTTCTTAGACGCAGTCTGTTCCGCGGCGCTTGAGTGATGGCGAATTGATTTGATCCTGAACCCCAGAAATTAGAGTATTAAGACGTTTTATTATTCGTGTGCGCTTCAAATCTTCGAACACGGCAGAAGCAACGGTGTTTAGTTGTTCAGCGTTCATTGGGATCACCCGGCAGCTGCAGGACCAAGGCATTGCGTGTAGCAGGCTCTGTCACGCAACCGCAATCTATTGGAGACAGCTTTGGGGTCAATGTTCGGAGCGGGCAGTCCTTGGCGAGAGAAGATGTTCTCTCACCTCAGCCTTCAATACCCCGCACGGACGGAGCGGAAACTTTAAGGCCGCGCTTACCTTAACCGTTCGTCAATCCCAGATGGCCATGCTGGCCGGCACGATAGTTCGAGGAGTAGCCGAACCATGCCAGCTGCCATGCAAGCCAACGTTGCCGCCCCGAAGCCGAAAACGAGCCGCGCCCGGCGCAGCCCCGCGGCCAAGGACATCCAACTCAGCGCCGAGCAGAAGCGTCTCATCCGGGTCAGTTTCTTGCGCATCGAGCCGGCGCTCGATCTCGTCGCCCAACTCTTCTTTCTCAAGCTGTTCCGCCTTGATCCGAGCCTGCGCAAGAAATTCTCAGGGCCCATCGACGTGCAGGCGCGGAAATTCGCCGCCGGCGCCAAGCTCGCCATGATCTCGCTCGGCCATGAGGATGGCCTGGCGCCGACCCTGAAACTGCTCGGCGCGCGCCACCGCCAGATCGGCATCCGCACCCGCCACTACCGCACCATGTCGCGCGCGCTGGTGTGGACGCTGGAGCGTTCGCTCGACAAGGCGTTCGACCGCGATACCAAGGATGCCTGGAACACGCTGACCGCCCAATTCACCAAGGTGATGGCGGGCTAGGCGGCCACGCCGGACAGACGATCTAGTCGGGGGCCTCTTCGGGGGCCCCATCGTCTTCGGGGGTCCCTTTGCTTTCGGGGGCCCCTTTGCTGTCCGAGACCACTTTCACCTGGACCTTGCCGTCCTTGGCCACATAGACGGTCACGTCCTCGTCCGGCTCCAGCATCTCCGTCTTTTCGTCGACCGAGAGCTGGTCGGTGGTGATGAGAATCTCGTGGCCGTCGACGATGACCTTCATGCCGTCGGCAACCGATTCCTGCGTCATGTCCTTGTAGTGGCCGGCGACGGTCACCGTGCGGTTTCCCACGGTCATCGAGATGGCCTGCGTGGCCTCCTCGCGCGTGCCGATATTGCCGATCACCAGCACGATGACGATCACCAGCGCGAGCACGAGCCCGAGCCCCACCAGAATCCGTATCAACCACGACATCTATTGTTCCCCCAACGTCCCTTGCGACGTTTTGCTCAAGCCGGCTTCCGGTTCTGACGATTCTCGATGAGATCCGACACCACGCCGGGATCGGCGAGCGTCGAGGTGTCGCCGAGATTGCCGTACTCATCCTCGGCGATCTTACGCAAGATGCGCCGCATGATCTTGCCCGATCGCGTCTTCGGCAGTCCCGGCGCGAACTGGATTTGATCGGGTGAGGCAATCGGCCCGATCTCGTTACGCACCCAGTCGCGCAGCTCTTTCTTCAAGGCATCCGAGCTCTGCTCGTTCGCCATCAAGGTGACATAGCAATAAATGCCCTGGCCCTTGATGTCGTGCGGATAGCCGACCACCGCGGCTTCCGAGACCTTCGGATGGGCGACGAGCGCGGATTCCACCTCCGCCGTGCCCATGCGGTGCCCGGACACGTTGATCACGTCGTCGACCCGGCCCGTGATCCAGTAATAGCCGTCGGCGTCCCGCCGGCAGCCGTCGCCGGTGAAATACTTGCCCTTGTAGGTCGAGAAATAGGTCTCGACGAAACGCTGATGGTCGCCATAGACGGTGCGCATCATGCCGGGCCAGGCATCGAGGATGACCAGATTGCCGCTCCCCTCGCCTTCGATCAGATTGCCGTCCGCGTCGACGATGGCCGGCTGCACCCCGAAGAACGGCAACGTCGCCGAGCCAGGCTTGAGCTTGGTGGCGCCGGGCAGCGGCGTGATTAGAATGCCGCCGGTCTCCGTTTGCCACCACGTATCGACGATCGGGCAGCGCTTCTCGCCGACCACGTGATAGTACCACTCCCAGGCCTCCGGGTTGATCGGCTCGCCGACCGTGCCGAGCAGCTTGAGCGACTTGCGGCTGGTGCGCGTCACGAAGTCCTCGCCCGCGCCCATCAGCGCGCGGATCGCCGTCGGCGCGGTGTAGAAGATATTGACCTTGTGCTTGTCGACGACCTGCCAGAAGCGCGACGCGTCGGGATAGTTCGGCACGCCTTCGAACATCAGCGTGGTCGCGCCGTTGGCGAGCGGCCCATAGACGATGTAGCTGTGCCCGGTGACCCAGCCCACGTCGGCGGTGCACCAATAGATGTCGCCGTCGTGATAATCGAACACGTATTGATGGGTCATGGCGGCAAACACGAGATAGCCGCCGGTCGTGTGCAACACGCCCTTGGGCATTCCCGTCGAGCCCGAGGTGTAGAGGATGAACAGCGGATCCTCCGCGTTCATTTCCTCAGGCTCGCATTTCGCTTCCGCCTGGGCCATCTCCTCGTCGAGCCACACATCCCGGCCGGGCGTCCACGGCACGTTGCCGCCGGTGTGGCGCACGACCAGGACCTTTTGCACGTGCCCGCTCTTCTCGATCGCCGTGTCGGTGTTGGCTTTGAGCGGAATCTTGCGGCCACCGCGCAAGCCCTCATCGGCGGTGATGACGAAGGCTGACTTGCAATCCTCGATGCGCCCCGCCAGCGAGTCCGGCGAGAAGCCGCCGAACACGATGGAATGGACGGCGCCGATGCGCGCGCAGGCCAGCATGGCGTAGGCCGCTTCGGGGATCATCGGCAGGTAGATGGTAACCCGGTCGCCGCGTCTGACGCCCTGCGCCTTGAGCACGTTCGCCATGCGGCAAACGTTCTCGTACAGCTCGCGATAGGTGATGTGCCGCGCCGGCGTGTTCGGATCGTCGGGCTCCCAGATGATGGCGGTCTTCTTGCCGCGCTTCTTCAGGTGCCGGTCGATGCAGTTCGCCGCGACGTTGAGGGTGCCGTCCTCGAACCATTTGATCGACACGTTGGGAAATTCGAAGCTGGTGTTCTTGACGCGCGTGTAAGGCTTGATCCAGTCGAGGCGCTTGCCTTCCTTGCCCCAGAATTTCTCGGGCTTGGCGACGCTCTTCTCGTAGAGCTTCTGGTACGTGCCCTTGTCGATGAAGGCGCGGTCCTTCCATTTCTTGGGGACCTTCACCGCATCCAGTTTGTAATGCTTGTGCTCGGACATCCGTCCGTTCCTCCCTACGCAGACGCGACTTTTGCCGCATTCTTGAAGTCTCGACCGTCCTCCGTCTATGGGCCGAACGCGCCGATCACGGCACCCTGGATCAACAGGACGGCGAGCCAATGACCGCCGTCGATCAATGTTAGCATCGGCTTCGCGGCGCCAAAGGCATGATTGACCCCCATGGTGGTGATGACGAAGCCGAGCCACACAAACAGCCCGGTCATCACCCCGCCCCGGACCGAGACCTGGCCCAAATGGCCCATCAGCCCGGCCAGCATCCAAGCCATCACGAACAAGGCCACCAGCGAGATAATAAAAGGCATGAACTTGGCCATACCCGATATGGGCGCCAGGTCCGCTTCGGTCTTGCCCATGGCGGCCATCCACACCTTGCTCAGGGTCATGTACCAGACCGCTCCAAGGCCGAATCCGGCCAAAGTCGCGATGCTGACGGCGAGATAGTTGATGGCCATGGGGTCCCCCTAGCGAAGCCGGCGCGGGCCGACTTTACCTCAAGGGAGGGGCTTCGGGCACTAAGCTGTTGGAGGATTTGACAGGCCGCCGAGCGCGCAGACCTTGCGCCATTCCGCCGACGTCACCGGCTGCACGGACAGCCGGGAGTTGTTGGCCAGCACCATATCCTTGAGCTGCGGGTTGGCCTTGATGTCCGCTAGCGTCACCGGCTTCGGCAGGTCGGCGACGGCGGCCACGTCCACGCACTCCCATTGGCCGCTGCCGTCGGTGGAATCGGGATGGGCTTCGGCCACCACCTTGACGATGCCGACGCAGGCCTTCTCCCCGATCGAATGGTAGAAGAAGGCGAGGTCGCCCTTCTTCATCGCCTTCATGTTGTTGCGCGCCTGGTAGTTGCGCACGCCGTCCCACTCGGCGCCCTTCTTGCCTTCTTTCTTCTGCTGCTCCCAAGACCAGGCCCCGGGCTCCGACTTCATCAGCCAATAGGCCATGGCCGCGATCTAAGCCTTCTCGTCCGGGTTGTTGATCGACCACTTCCACGGCCGGATCTCGACGTGTGCGAAGACGCCGGCCTTGGCGAAAGGGTCGCCGCCCGCGATCTCGCGCGCGGCTTGAAGCGACGGCGCCTCGACCACGACCAGGCTGCCGTTCATGGTCTCGCCGTCTTCCTGGGTGAAGGGCCCGGCGAATTTCAGCGCATCCCCGAAGCTCTTGAGATAGGCGAGATGCTCGGGGCGCTTTTCCTTGCGGATCGGCAGCCCGTCCGGCTTGTCGGTGCAAATGAAGGCGTACAGCATCGCGTCCCCCGTGATCGGGCGATGAAGCTATTGCGGCCTCATCCGCCTGTCCAGGGACGCGCGGGGGCAGGAGCGCCTTAAATTTCCGAGCGCAGCGGACGGGCGAGCAGCGCCTCGATCGCCTCATCGACCGTGGTGCGGGCGGAGATCACCGCGTGCACGGCTTCCGCGATCGGAAGCTCGATATCGCGCGCCCGGGCGATGTCCACCATGGCGTTCGCCGTGCCGACGCCCTCGGTGACGGTCAGCCGGCCAGACAGGGCCTCCTCCAGGCTTTGCCCCTGTCCGAGTGCGATGCCGAGAGACATGTTGCGCGATTGCGGGCTGCCACAGGTGAGCACCAGATCGCCGAGGCCGGACAACCCGATCATCGTTTCGAGCCGCGCGCCCAGAGCCACGCCGAACCGCGCCATTTCTGCGAAGCTCCGCGTGACGAGGCCCGCATGGGCGCTGGCGCCGAGCTCTTTGCCCATGACGATGCCCGCGGCGATGGCATAGACGTTCTTGACCGCGCCGCCGATCTCCGCCCCCACCACGTCGCCGCTCCAATAACAGCGAAAGGGAGGGTGGCTCAGCGCATGCGCCAGCGCCCGGCCGAGCTCTTCCTCCGCCGTGGACAAGGTCACCGCGGCAGGGAGCCGGTTCGCCACGTCGGCGGCGAAGCTCGGACCCGACAACACGGCGATCTCTGCGATAGGCAGGAGGTCGCCGGCGATCTGCGACATCAGTCTGCCGGTCGCCTGCTCGATTCCCTTGGAGCAAATGATGAACGGCTGGCCGTCACGCACATAAGGCTCGATCTCGCCCGCGATGGCGCGCAAATGCTGCGCCGGCGTCACCACCAAGAGCATGTCGCAGGTGGCGACCTCGTTGAAGCGCCCGGTCGCCTCGATCGCGGGGTCGAGCGCGACCCCGGGGAGGAAGGTCTCGTTGCGGTGCGTGTCGTTGATCGCGGCGATGGTCTCGGGCTCGTGCGCCCACAGCAGCACGTCGCGCCCGGCGCGCCGCGACACGGTGGCGAGCGCCGTCCCCCATGCGCCAGCCCCGATAATGCCGACAGATTGAAGCTGCATCTCCGTCCCCCATGTCTTCATAGCGCAGTTGGCGCGCGTGGTGGA
>Ga0209176_10000241_pt1 | contig 13006 bp, 10 predicted proteins | sample NGEPer11B_FD_184511 | JGI IMG/M metagenome (GOLD analysis project Ga0209176, IMG submission 184511) | Arctic peat soil microbial communities from the Barrow Environmental Observatory site, Barrow, Alaska, USA - NGEE Permafrost305-11B... | ecosystem: Environmental > Terrestrial > Soil > Wetlands...
AGCAAGGCGTTTCAATCCTCGCCCCACCCGAAGGCAGGGCGCAACGACTACGAGCATCAGGCGCTGGCGCTGGTGCAAAAGGTTTCAATCCTCGCCCCACCCGAAGGCAGGGCGCAACTCGGATATCCATGTGGTGCTCCGTTGAGATTCCAGTTTCAATCCTCGCCCCACCCGAAGGCAGGGCGCAACGGCCCGCGAGAACGATCTCGATGCTTGGCGCCGAAAGTTTCAATCCTCGCCCCACCCGAAGGCAGGGCGCAACTGCTGGTAGTCGTGGGAGCTTTGCCGGGAAGAGTGCGTTTCAATCCTCGCCCCACCCGAAGGCAGGGCGCAACCCGGAAGAATTGTGGTCATTTCCGCGTCGGCTTGGAGTTTCAATCCTCGCCCCACCCGAAGGCAGGGCGCAACAATGTGCTGTTCGGTGATGCGTCCGGCGCGGTCCTGTTTCAATCCTCGCCCCACCCGAAGGCAGGGCGCAACTGGCGATGCCCGTCAGCCATCCCCGTTCCATGGTCGCCAGTTTCAATCCTCGCCCCACCCGAAGGCAGGGCGCAACCGCCAGTGACCTCGACTTCGCCGCCGACAAGTGGTTTCAATCCTCGCCCCACCCGAAGGCAGGGCGCAACTATCCGTGGCGTGCTCGTCGGCGTCCCGCTCCTCATGTTTCAATCCTCGCCCCACCCGAAGGCAGGGCGCAACTTGGGCGGGCAAGCTCCGTACCAGATTTACCTCGTTTCAATCCTCGCCCCACCCGAAGGCAGGGCGCAACTCACACAGAATCCGGCCACAGCCATCACGAGCGTAATGTTTCAATCCTCGCCCCACCCGAAGGCAGGGCGCAACATCTAGGACGCCTCGCTTTCGGTTGGCATTTTGTGTTTCAATCCTCGCCCCACCCGAAGGCAGGGCGCAACATGACCGAGAAAGCGGAATCGGTGTGCCGGTTGGTGTTTCAATCCTCGCCCCACCCGAAGGCAGGGCGCAACGGGCACGGTCACGCACGGCGGGCTATGGAGTGGGTCGTTTCAATCCTCGCCCCACCCGAAGGCAGGGCGCAACATCGGGCGGTAAGCGGCTCGTCAACGACTCCCGGATGTTTCAATCCTCGCCCCACCCGAAGGCAGGGCGCAACGCGTGCAATACATGCGCGATGTCCTGCTGCTTGCTGTTTCAATCCTCGCCCCACCCGAAGGCAGGGCGCAACCTTGCCCCACGACTGCCTGACGCGTCGCTCAAGATCGTTGTTTCAATCCTCGCCCCACCCGAAGGCAGGGCGCAACCTCGTCGACCAGGGTGCCCGCGCGGGGTATAGGGAGGTTTCAATCCTCGCCCCACCCGAAGGCAGGGCGCAACTCTTTGGCCGATACGTGCGTGGGGCAATCATGCGGTTTCAATCCTCGCCCCACCCGAAGGCAGGGCGCAACCGTAGTGCGCCCGCCATGTCGTTATTGATCTCCACGTTTCAATCCTCGCCCCACCCGAAGGCAGGGCGCAACGCAGCGTGACCGGGCGCGGAGCGCGCTGGCCAAGGCGTTTCAATCCTCGCCCCACCCGAAGGCAGGGCGCAACACGCTTGAGCAGGTCGTCCCGGTTGTTGTCGAAGAGGTTTCAATCCTCGCCCCACCCGAAGGCAGGGCGCAACGATCTGACCGCGCCGATTATGCAACGCTGGATTGATGTTTCAATCCTCGCCCCACCCGAAGGCAGGGCGCAACGTCGCCAGATGCAAGCGATGCCGTCCATTCCCAGTTTCAATCCTCGCCCCACCCGAAGGCAGGGCGCAACAGATCAATAGCTGGGGGCTGACGGCGTTCCTGCGGGTTTCAATCCTCGCCCCACCCGAAGGCAGGGCGCAACGCGATCCGCTCCGCCATGGCATGCGGGTCTACATTGTTTCAATCCTCGCCCCACCCGAAGGCAGGGCGCAACCTGGACACCGCCCGGTATCAGCAGCGTGCAGGGGTCGTTTCAATCCTCGCCCCACCCGAAGGCAGGGCGCAACTTCGAGGGCGATGCGCGGGATCGGCGCGTCCAGCAGGTTTCAATCCTCGCCCCACCCGAAGGCAGGGCGCAACTCGATGATCGCCGCCTGGCCAGAGGGGTCATTGATGTTTCAATCCTCGCCCCACCCGAAGGCAGGGCGCAACGGCGTCTTTTTCGCGGTTTTTCTCCCTTCACTGTCATTTGTCGCAACGCCGGACGACAGTCTGAGACACTTCACTGTGTGTGTACGCCCCTATTCTACCCCTTTTTTGCGCGAACCTCCCGGGGAGTTGACACCCACTTGGGGTTCGCGCATGCCATTTCGACAGCAATTACACAATCAGCGGCTTCCGCAAATCGTGGTCCGGCTTCAATCCGTGGATTCGCACCGCCCGCTCGTAGTTCGCCGGCAGCTCATAAAACCGCAGCCGATCCTCCGTCAATACGACGATCTCCAGCAATCGCGCTTCCAGCTCCTCGTTCTGCGCTGGTGTCACCCGGCACTCGAATACGCTGTTCTGCACCCGCTGGCCAAACCCGCAACACGTCGTGGCTACCTTGCGCAGTCGTCGCCGCCCTTCCTTCGTTTCGGTCGAAACGTCATACGCGACCAGAATGTCCAGCACCCGTTGCCGTGCCATGGCGCTCTCCTCTCATCCTCTCGTGCTATCGACTGAGGTAGGGAATGTAGTGGGGGAGATCGTTGCGCAGATGCCGCGCGAGCAAGCGTGCCTGCAAATGCGGCACCAGCCCCAGCGGCGTCTTGCCCCCGAGCACCCGATGATCGATTTCATCCTCTTTTCTGTGCTGCCACGCCAGGATGACGGTGCGCCGCCCTGTCTCATTGAGGTAGACCGCGCCACCGTCGAACCGCTCGAAGTCGTCCTTGCTGAGTTCCTTGCGATTCACCAGCGTCAGGGCGAGACGGTCGGCGACAACCGGGCGAAACTCCTCCATCAGGTCCAGCGCGAGCGCCGGCCTGCCCGGTCGCAGCGCGTGCAGGAACCCAACCTGTGGGTCGAGCCCGACCCCTTCCAGCGCCGCGGAGCACTCCGACCGCAGCAGCGTGTAGAAAAACGAAAGCACCGCGTTCATCGGGTCTCGCGGTGGGCGGCGGGAGCGCTCCGCAATCCCAAAGGTTCCTCGCACATCGTCCCGGATCATCGATGAAAAGGCGGAGAAGTACACCCGCGCCGCGTCGCCTTCGTCGCCTCGCAAGATGTCCACATCATTTCTGGCGGCGGCCCGTTCCAGAATCTCCAGGTGAAGCCGGGCCGCCTCGGCCAGCATGTCCTGATCATCCACGGAGTTCGCGTCACGCGCCGCCCGCAACAGCACCGCGCGGCTGTTGCGAATCTTGCCCGCCACCATCGACCTGGCAATCTCCAATCGCCGCGCGGAATCGCTCAACGCCAGGTGCTGGGCGCGACGCAACAACACGTTGCCGCTGGCTGGTCCTTCCACGCGCGCCATGAATCGCCCATGACCGCTGAGCAGGACAATGCTTCGACCGTCCGCGGCGCAGCGATGCATGAGCGCCGGGGAGAGCATGACATCACCAAAGCAGACGATGCTGCCCAGCTGCAGCAATGGCGCTTGCAGCTGGAGCTCCCGTTCTACCTCCACCCGCACGGTGTCGTGATCGAGGTGGAGGTAGGCGCGTGGCTTCGTCACATACAGCGTGTTGAGCAGTTGCCGCATTCCAGGCTCCGATCGATGCGCTTACGATTCGCGGGGATGAAACAGCTCGGCGTAATGACCCCGGATCACGGCGGGACGACTGGCGATGCCGGGGGTGCAGGCGTCGACCAGCGAGCAGTTGGGGCACCGCGCGTCGTTGACGGCCTGGGGCAGGCGATCGCCATCCAGCATGGCGCGAATCTCGCTGGTTGACCGTTCCACAACGGCGTAATCCTCCGTCGAGAACTCGACCAGCCGCCGTCGTTTTGATCCGGCATAGTAGATGGCGCCGGCGGGCACCGGCACGCCAAGCATCTCCTCAAGGCAGATCGCCTGGGCGCAGAGCTGGACCACTTCATGCCCCCAGGCGCGTTTCCTGCCGACCTTGTACTCGACCGGGAAAGGACCATCGCCATGCCACTCGACGATGTCCGCCTTGCCGATCAGGCCGAGCCGGTCGGACCAGAGCGGCAGCCCGCGGGTGACCCGGACGCCATCCTCGGTCCCGGCGGATTCAGAGTGGGCGCGCTCGTGGGCGCGATTGCCGCGCAGGGTGAAGATGTTCTCGTCGTAGGTCTGTTCGAGGTGGATCAGGGCGCACTGCCGGGGGCAGTAGCTCCAGTGCTCCAGCGCGGAGATCATGACGAGGGCGTCATCCCGCCACGCCGGAGCATTTGACGGCGCTCGCTCCGCCATGACGCTAACCTTCAATCCGGGTGAGGGTGATTCCGTCCGGCAGGTTCTCGTCATTGAGAATCACGGTGTAGTCACGGAAGGAGCGGGGAGCGGAGACATCCGGCTTGCGCTCCGCGTCAATGCGCTCGAACAACTTGTGGGCTGGCGCGTTGCCGTAAGGGTTCTCGTGCGTGAAGACATAAAGCCCACGACAGGCCATCAGCCCGCGAGAGGCGGAACGGTCGAAATCCCACATGCGGACGAGGGCGTCCCAGAGCAAGGCAAGGTCCTCATTGTCGAAGCTGGTCTCCGCCGCCTGTTGCGGGCTGAAGAAGATGTTGCAGCGATACAGCCCGTACGGGACGAGCGCCTTGCGGCCCATTTCCGTCTGCTTGCCACCACTGCTCGTACCGTCTTCAGCCACAACGACCTTGGCGTCCTCTTCCTTGGTGATTGCCACCCGTGTAATGGAAAGGTCGAGCGGCACAATCGGGTCGGCGCTGCGGGAGAACGTGACCTGAACCGGACCGCGCACCTGTCCGGCATTGACACCGGTCGACATCACTGCCCCGAAGGTGCGCACATCGAAGAAGTTCTCGCACATCCAGGAACGGGCTTCATCCACGTTCTCCCTGAGCTGCTTGGTCCCTGTCGATTTCAACCCCTTTGCGGCGTAGGCACGCTGATGTAGCTCATTGAGCGCAATACCCTTGTCCTGTACGTAGATTTTGAAACGCTCCTCCGTGCCGTGGAGGTCGTCGACAAAGTTGCGAACCTTGCGCTTGATCGCGACGTCGGTGACGAGACCGTGCATGGTTTCTGGGTCGACCCGGGGCAGGTTTCCGGCGTCGGGGTCACCATTGGGATTTCCATCGGTGACATCGAAGTAAAAAACGGCGTCGTGGCGCTTGCTGGCATCGTTGACTACGGAGGTGGCGGTCGCTTCCATTGCAATGTGCTCCTTTTGGATAATGGCAACTGCGTGCATTCCTGATCTGGGAATTACGCTTCGACGATATCTGCCGTCGCTGCGTCGTCTTCGACAGTTGGTTGCCCAGCCGCCTCACGCTTCGCCTTGTTGGCAGCGGCCTGCGCGCGATCGGCGGCGCGCTGGTGATAAAAACCAAGGGCGAACAGGCCTTGCTCCTCCAGAGTGAGCGTCATGGGAAATGTCTCCATGGGGCCGAGAATCTGTTCGATCTGTCGTTCCAGCGCTGCGTGCGCTCCGGGCCGATCCCGCCGCATCTTGCCCAGATGGTTTTGGGCACCATGAAGCAGCGTGCCGAATACGGACGCTGGCGCAGACGACGCCGAGCCATAGTATTTATCGATGATCGTCGCGTTTCGAGTTCCCAGCGCCACACGCTGAACGCGGTCGAGTGTGGCGAGCAACCGCCCACAAACATAGGCTGGCTGGGTGTTCGTGGAATCCAGTTCGGTCATGCCAGTTTTCTCCCTCATGAGATGCTGATATCGGGACGCAAGCACCATTTTGATGAGCATTGCTCGCTCGCGACTGACGCCTTGCTCGGCGCGATTGCGCCGTACCGCAAGGTAAAGCAAATCGAGCGGTAACGGATCGCCCGTCAGGGCGAGCCGCACGAGCGATTTCGATACGATCGGCGGCGCAGTCGCCTTGCGATGCACCGTTGAATTGGCAAGCCATGAGACGCGGATCGGGGTACCTTCCGTGCCGTCCCAGTGCACGATTTCCTGTAGCGCGAAGTAACGTGCCAGACGTGTCCGCGCCTCGCCGACGGTCGTGTCGATCCAGTCCTTCACCACCACGCGCGCGCCGCTGGCACCGAACGCGGCGGAGTAGAATCGCGTCGGGTCGATGGCCAGGATGTCCATCTTGCCCGACCAGAACGAGGTCAGCAGCTCCCCCACCTCGGCAGGATGCGCTTCCGGCTCGGTAAAGAGCCCAACCACGATTTCGCCAGCCTCGTGATCACTCTTCTCAGTCCAGAAGGCGTAGGCGAGCTCCTTGGTCCACAGGCTGGTGGTCTTGCTGGCCAGCAGGGCGTTGAGCGCGTTGCCGTATGCCTCAGCGCAGGTGCGGCAGGTCGGAGCGATCCGGGATGCCTCCAAACCGTAGGACTCGAAGGCTGCGGCGTTCGCCGAAATGAGGTCCATGCCCGATGTCTGGCCACCGGGGATGCCCTTGATCTTGAGTGGATGGCGCTCCAGCACCGGGCCGACCGTGCCGCACACGATGCATGCCATCTCGTCAGCACCATCGGCCTCGGCGTCGGGCGCGAGGTAATCCGCCCAGAACGCCTGCACTGCGGGCAGGTCGACAAGCAGCACACCTTCCGGACGATCCGGCTGGCCCACGCGAAAGGTAAGCGTCGCGCCTGGATCGTAGTCATCGCCGAGCTGCTCGCGTGTCGGCAAATCGCCCTGCAGAAACCTGGCTACAGCCAGAACCGACGGCTCGTTGGTAGCCTCGGCGCATGCTTCGACCAGCGCGACGAACTGCTCGTGCTGGTGGGCAATGCGATCAGACTTGGGCGGCTTTTTCGGGTCATCCCGCGCGATGCCGAGCACGTATTCGCCGTTGTCCGCCAGGAGCTTCGGCCTGACCCCCATGGATCGCTTGACATGGGGCGCCACCACCAGACGTCCCCGGCTCTTGGTGGCGGAGTCCGCCGTGTCGAGCATGCCCAGATATCGTCCGGTTTCGTCGAGCCGGATGATGTAGCGGATCGCCTGGTTCTGATATCCGGCGGGCGGCGCGTCGCCCTGATCGAGCGTGTACTCGCGCAATCGTTCAAGAAGCATCCATGACCTCCTCCCATGGCGGTACGCGCATTACGCCGTTGTCCAGCGCCGCGTTGAAGAATCGCGGTGTGGCCGCGCCGGATCCATCACGCTCGAACGCGAGATCATAGAGCATCCGACCAATCTCCATGGATCCGGCAGTTGACTCCTCGTCGCCCTCGACCGGCCCGAAGGCCGCGGAGAACTCTCGACAACCGAAGTACGGAATTGCGAAGCACTGTCCTCGCGCGACACGCCTTCTGAATTGATCCCGCCACTTGGCATCGTCATCCACCACACCCGATTTCCGGGCGACGGTGGCCCGGATGATGTAGGCCACATCACGCAGGGCGAGGGTGTTGCGCTGCGCGCGATCCTCACTGGCGACGAAGCCGCCGCCGCTTTTCTCCCAGCCATGGGCTGATCGCGCGGAGGCGCGGGAGTTGACCTCGTTGCGCAAAATCGAGAAATACTTGATCGGGTTAAGGACAACGATCTCCTGGATTTGCCAGGAGAATTGCGGCTTCCAGAAAATCATCTCAAGCATTCCACGCGCCGCCGATGGTGTGATCACCGGGTATGACACGCGTTCCACCTTCATTTCGGGCCGTGTAAAACAGGCGTACGGTGAACTCGCCGGACTCCAGACCTTCACTTCAACTGGTGCGTCATACATTCACAGCTACCTCCTTGACGTACAACATCAATCCGCCAACGGACACGGGCTCCAATGGCAAGCCCGTGTCCGGCACCACTGGGCAGCTACTAGTTTCAATCCTCGTCGCTATGGCGACGCTATCGGGTACTGCTCAGCATGATATCATGATATTCTAGTAACTGCCGAGTGAGATCATAGAAAGAGACTTTCGGCGTTGAATCGCGCCCCACCTACGCCCTGGCGGTCGGGAACAACGATCCCCACCTTCTCATCGTAGTCGCCCAGCCATTCCCACATGCCGGGCAGGATTTCGGCGATCAGGCCAGCCGCCTCAAATCGACCTCTTTCGTGCGTCCGGCAGGTCACGACATAGGGCTGAATGTTCCGAAAGGCACGCTTCAGCCGTCTGCCTGGATGACCAGCAGCGTCCTTGAGGCGCCGCTTCGCTTCACAGGCCGCATCGTTGCATTCCACGATCATGGGGAAGGTCGCCTCGTCGATGATGTTGAACCGGTCGGCAACCTCCTCGTAAAAGCGCTCGGCGCGATAGTGCTGGATGTCCCGCTCGTCAGCCTCGGCATCGGCATAGAGCATCCGGAAATAGGTATTGAACGTGTCCGGGTTGGCGAAATCGACCTGATCTTCCGCCAGCATGATCGTGGTGACGCCGGTGCCGATGCGGTAGGCGCCGCCCGGCATGGCGTCATCCTCCACGCTAAACACCACCATTCGCCCCTTGTCCGGCAGCTTTCCTTCGCGATTGCACCGGCCCGCCGCCTGGGCAACGCGATCCAATGGGCCGATCGCGCGAAGCACGACCGGAAAGTCAATATCGACACCGGCTTCGACCAGTTGCGTGCTCACCACCCGGCATGGGAGTTCGGCATCCAAACGCTCGCGGATATCGCGCAGAACCGCGCGGCGGTGCGCGCCGCACATGCGCGTTGACAAATGAAAGGCATCGTCATCATTGAGCGCCGCGAACAACTCGCCGGCATGGCGAACCGTGTTGACAATGGTCAGGATCTTGTCCGTCTCCTGCATCTCCCTGGCGACGCGGTCCCATGTCCAGGGCTCGTCCTGCGCCGGCCATTCGTGGCACACCCGTTCGAGCGCCAGAAACGCCCTGGCAGGGTCGGGGGCAAGCTCGGTAATAGTGATGCCGTTGCGCGCAAGCTCGTCTTCAATGGTGTCGAGCACAGGTTGTGTGGCAGTGCACAGCATCACGGTCGCGCTGTAGTTGGCGACGAGCTCCTTGAGCACATCGAAGATCGGTGCCCGCAGGTGACTGGGGATCGTCTGGAACTCATCAAGGATGATGACACTACGGGCGATGTTGTGGAGCTTGCGGCACTGGCGCGTCTTACGCCCGAAGAGGCTTTCGAACAGTTGCACCGTCGTGGTGACGACCATCGGCGCATTCCAGTTTTCGCTGGCCAGCTGGCGCCAGCGCTCATCTACGGTTTCCTCTCCGGTCTGGCTGTCATGCTCCGGCTCGATGCCACTGTGGTGTTCCAGCACCGCCCGATCGGTGCCGACCGCCTCGCGCAGTACATCCACGGTCTGCTCGGTGATGGTGAGAAACGGCACACCGTAGATGACCCGTTGCATCTGGTGTGCGATGGCGTGACGCAGCGCGAACGCGGTGGCGGAGCGAGTCTTGCCACCGCCCGTCGGCACCGTCAGGCGAAAGAACCCTGGAGGCAGGGAGGCACGCTCGACACAGGCATCGTAGACCTCGGTGCGAATGCGGTTGACCGCAGAGTTCGCATCGGAGCCGGATGCCACGCGGTCGAGCAACGCCGCCTGGTTCTCCTGAAACCGGGTCCACAGCTCGGTGATCGCCGGGGTTTCGAGCGAGCGGGTTTCGGTCGCATCTGATGTCCAATGATGCTCGGTGTCGAGCACGTCGGCATCGACAAGACACGAGAACAGCATGCGCAGGTAGAACTCATGAGCCTGTGGTGTGGCGACGGCCCAATCCGGCGTGGGTGGAGGTGCGCCCGCGGGAACAATATCGAGTGCCAGAAACCGCTTCCACGTCTCACCAAGGCGATCCTGCTGTGTGGTGGTGGCGTCCCGCATCCGGCTCGTCACGGCAGAGAGATCGGAGAGGCCACCGTGATGCCCGAGCAGAACTTGTGGCAGGTCGTTGGCGGAGGACAGCGCCGCGGCACCAGCGGTCTTGTGATCAACCGTTTGGTGCTTGCGTTTCGGCTCCCGAAAACAGGCCCAAAGGTAGTCCTGAAAATCAGGGTGAGCCTTGCCAGCATCGTGCAGCAGCCCCAGCCAGCGAGCGACATCCTGCCCTCCGAACGGCTCGGCGAACGATGCGGCAAGCTCCGCAACCGCTCGCGAGTGGTCATCCAGGTAGTGCCAGTCACCACCCTCGGTGGGTGGCGTGTGCGCGACTAGGCGGCGAGGTCGCTCCTCCATATGCTGTCCTCTCGGGCGAGAGCAAGGAAAACATTTGTTCTAGTTCCAATGACTCGATTGTACACACGCCTTGACGAGAAGTCAATCTCTGAGCGCGTGTCCCACCGTCATGGCTTGCTTGACCAACAGTCCTGGTTTTGATAGCGTCAATGGCGATATCGTCGCCCCGCGACTGTGCCCGGCCAGCGATCCATCCCAACCTGCCTCGTGTTCATCTCACCCCAATGCGAAAGGTCACCCAACGCCATGTCCCTCGTGCCTGATGTCTTCCCGTCCTACCGGTTCCAGGGCACCCACTACGAAATCGGCAAGCAGTTCGGCGAGGCGTGCGCCGACCGCGTCCACCTCCATCTCCGGCTCGCCACCGAGCGATTGCGGAAGAAGCAGGGGATTGCCAGGGAGACCGCCCTTGGCAACGCCCACCGCTTCCAGCCCTACGTGCATGAAGCCGCGCCGTTTTTCGACGAGGAAATCCGCGGCCTGGCCGATGGCGCCCGCATCTCGATCGAGGAAGCCTGGCTGCTCCAGCTCCGCGCCGAGCTCGGTGTCGTGCCCGCCGGCAAGATCCAGGACGAGCCCGGCGATGAGTGCACCTCCTACGCCGCGCTCGCTCCCGCCACCAGCGACGGCATATCGCTGGTCGGGCAAAACGCCGACCTCCCTTCCTTTTACAACCAGCTGGGTGTGGTGGTGGAGATGATCTTCGACGACATGCCGTCCGTGCTGATGCTGACCCCCGCCGGTCAGGTGTCCTACCTCGGCATCAACGAAAAGGGGATGGGCGCCTTCGCAAATTACCTCACCTGCGACGGCTGGCGGGTCGGCTTCCCGCGCTACCTCTTCTCCCGCCTGGCGCTGACGCACGAGACGGTCGACGACGCGGTCCGCGCGATCGATGGGCTCTACCGGGCGTCATCACGCAACCTGATACTGATGGACGGCCACGGAAATGCCGCCGACCTCGAGACGACGCCGATGTGCACCGGCAGGATCGATCCGGAGCACGACATGATCGCCCACGCCAATCACTACCAGCATCCTGATTTGCTGGATGAAGAACGGGCGAAGGACAGCTACCTGCCGAACACCCGCACCCGCACGTCCACGATGCGCGACCTGCTGGAGCAGCATTACGGCCAGCTCAACCCAGAGGTGATGCAGACCATCCTGCGGGACCGCTCGCATTTCCCCAACTGCCTCTGCCGAGAGGAAAGCGACAACCCCCAGCACGAGACGATCACCTTTGCCTCGTTGATCGCCCGCCCCACAAAAGGCGAGATGTGGGTCGCCGTCGGTCCGCCACACGAGTACGAATACGAGCGCTACAGCTTCTCCAACGTCGCCGCCGCGGTGTGATGGGGTTGCCTCGTCAGGGACCACGCTCAACGAAACCAATGTCATCCTTAGCCGCGGGCGCATGCCCGCGAGTCGAAGGATCTATGTCGTCATTGCCCTCAAAGTTCGGATGTTGACGAATTTTTCGATCGAGATCCTTCGACTCCGGCCTTCGGCCTCCGCTCAGGATGACAACACTCAGGGCTTTGCAGGATTCCCAGACATCGCGTTGTCATACGTTATTCCTCATCCCGCCAGGAATGCTGTGGCTCCCAGCCGAGCACCTCTTTCGCCGCGCTGGTGTCGAATCCCCCGGCGAACCCCGGCAGCGGCGACCGGATCTCGGTGTCAGGCGCGGTCTTGCGGATCGCCTCTTCGGTCGGCCTCGTGATCAGCGTGTCGGCGGCGACGATGTTGAACGGCCGGAACCCGAACGGGCGCACCTCGGCCACCTCGATCGCGAGCCGGCACGCCCGCGCCGCATCGCGCAGATCGACGTAGCCCCATAGCTGCCGCGCCTCCCGCGGCGTGACCTCGTCGCCGTGTGCTTCGACCCGGGCCAGCTGCTGCTCGCGGGTGGCGATCCAGTGGAACCGGAGTCCGGCGATCGTCATGTGCTCGCGCCGCACGAACATCCGCGCCGTGGCCTCGTCGATCTCCTTGGTCAGCGCATAGACATCGTGCGGCTCGAAAGGATGATCCTCGCCCACCGGCGCCCACTTGAAGGAGAACCGGTCGGGTGTCCACGCCGTGCCGTACAGCGAGCCGCTACTGGCAAAGGCGATCCGTCTCAGGCCGAGCAGCGACGCCGCCTGGAACACGCTGAAGGTCGCCAGCGTATTGTTGCGAAAGACAACATCGTCCGGGTGCGAGTAGGGGGAGGGGATCGCGCCGAGGTGAATGACCGCCACACAGCCCTTCATCGCGTTGGCGATCTGCCCGATGTCGTGCAAATCCGCCTGGACGAACCAGACGCGTTCGTCGGGGAACATCCCCGGATCGGGATGTCGCTGATCGATGGCGTGCACCGCGAAGCCGTGTTCCAGCAGCTCGTGCACCACCGCCTTGCCCAGCAGCCCTGAGGCTCCTGTCACCAGCACCCGGTCGAAATCCCGTTTCCTGTTGCTCCACAGTACCAATGGACCGCTCCTTGCCTGCCAACGCAACGTTTTCCGCTGCCGTCATCCTATGCCAGATCGGGCATCGCGCCAAACCCGGACCGTTCCTGTCCGCATCGGTCCGTACAATGAGACAGCGGCGCACCTATCAACGCGCCCGGCGCTTTTCAGCATAAGGAGAAACCATCCATGCCACGAACACTGACCAGCTCCTTCACCACCGCGGACTGGAACGAAGCCGATATCGAGGGGGCGCCAGGCACACTCCGGCACACCACCGTCCACTACGGCGTCACCTACATCGGCGAGGTGGCCGGCAGCGGCACGCTCGATTTCCTGATGGTCTACAAGAATGAAC
>Ga0209176_10000244_pt1 | contig 12779 bp, 10 predicted proteins | sample NGEPer11B_FD_184511 | JGI IMG/M metagenome (GOLD analysis project Ga0209176, IMG submission 184511) | Arctic peat soil microbial communities from the Barrow Environmental Observatory site, Barrow, Alaska, USA - NGEE Permafrost305-11B... | ecosystem: Environmental > Terrestrial > Soil > Wetlands...
GGCCTACTTCCTTGGCGCCAATGACCCGTACAAGTCGCTGAAAACCACCCTCAAGGCCGAGATCAACGAGGAAGCGTGGGAGAGCCTCCACAGCGACACCTCGCGACCATTCGCAAAGCCAATGTCAGGGCGAATTGCAGTGAAGGTGATCAACCACCTGGGCGATGAGGTGATGAAGGTGTTTCGGGTGTGACGACATACAAAGGAATGCGCTGGCTGAAGTGCGATCTGCATATGCAAACCCCTGCGGATACGCGTCATTGGGCAGGTGATCGCGTCGAAGCCGGACAAGAGACTGCTGCTGCAAGGGCGTTTGCCGAGGCCTGTTATGGCCAGAGACTCGACGTGGTGGGCATTACCGACCACAACTTCCTCAGCAAGGCTTTCATTCCGCACCTGCAATCGGCGTTTGAACAGATCGAGAGAGAGAACAGCCACAAGATCACACTGTTTCCCGGTTTCGAGTTTGAGGCGGCAGGCGTAGGCCGGGGGGTTCATGTACTTTGTCTTTTTGAGCCGGAGTCTGATTTGGCTAGACTCGAGTCCATTCTCACCGAATGTGGTATTGGCTATCCGAGGATAAATGCGGCTGGTCAACTCAAAAAGTCAGAAAGAAATCTTAAGGAAATACTACGTATTGTTCAAAGCGAGTGCGCTGGGGTTGTTATTTTGCCTCATGCAATGAGCAATGATGGAATATTCGACAACAATTCTATCTCCGAGTGGCTCCAACAGGATCAGTTTATCAACCCTGAACTTCTGGCCGTGGAGGTTCCTAAACCTGTAAGCGGAATGAGCAATGCATTTCAAAATCTCTTCCGTTCTGGCGAAGACTGTCATCAGGATTGGAAACGCATTCGCCCCATCGCCACTTTGATGTCTTCGGACAATAAGAAGCTGATTGAGGTCCATGAACATCAGAAGCCAACCCCCAACAGCATTGGCTACCGGTACTCGTGGATCAAGATGTCGAAGCCATCCATTGAGTCTCTTCGCCAAGCATTTCTGGACCACGAATCCCGCATCATTTTGCCAGACGATGTGTCGGCAGATAGGCATCCGGCCGAGCGTGTCCGACAGGCTAAGATCCGCTCTATTTCAATCAAGAATGTTGCATTCCTGGCTGACCAGGAGGTGCATTTCTCACCCAATCTGAATTGCGTGATCGGTGGGCGTGGCAGCGGCAAATCGACCTTGCTCGAGTACCTACGGATCATTCTAGGTAAAGATAAGACCAAGGACCTTGACTCCGGAACCGAGGAGCGAATCGAACGGATACGCGATACATTACGCGCGCCGGGTGCAGAACTCGAGGTGCGCTGGATTGCCGCGGAGGGGGTCGAGGACCGCATTGTTTGGCAAAACGGCAGCCCAACAGTCCATAACCGAGAGCTGGCTGATCCCGAGACCTTCTTCAACAATCTGCCTCTCCGCTTTTACAGTCAACAGCAGCTCAACCGACTGACCGAATCGAACGTTGATGACGGCAGCGTGCGCCAGGCACAGCGCCTGCTGGAGTTGGTTGACGGCTTTACCAAGAACGAGTTGGATGAGTTGGCTGACCGGGAACGCAAGCTCAAGCTCCAGATACAGGATTCCTTTGCCGATCTCCGTAAAGCCAAGGCGCTCGAAAGCGATTACAGGCGCCTCCAGCAGGAACAGCAAGAACTGGATCGGCAGTGGAAGGCCAGCAGTGAGATTCAGGAGGATGCCCGCAGACATCAACAGCTCAAGGCGGAGACTCGTTACCTCGATGGTCTTCTCGGGTCACCGGGCAAACGGTTTTCCGATGCCGCCTCGTTGGCCGAGACTGTTGCTGATTCCCATATGCAGTTTCAGGTTGAAGACTCACCACACTTTGCCTGGTTCCGTCAGTTTGACAACAGGGTAAAGGCTGCCAAGGACGCACTGGCCAAGAATATTCGCGATGCCGTCGAGCAATTTGATGCCGCCATTGAGGGTCTTAAATCAGGTGACTCAGCCTGGACGGCAATCCGTGAAGAATTGAACCAGGCTGATGCCAAGTTCAGCGACGCATGCGAAGCCAAAGGGTTAACTGCGGACAACGTTGGTCACCTGCAAGAGATCAACGAATCCCGCGAAAAAAAGCAGGACGAGATTGATGAGACTAGCACGGAAATTCAAAGGCTCAAGGATGCCGCTGGAGACCCGGAAACGCTCATGCAGCATTTGCATCAGGTGTGGCGGGATCAGTTTAAGAAACGGGAGGAGGCCGCAGAGCAAGCCAATGAGCTCGCCGTTTTCAACGAAGGCCGACAGCGTTTTATCGAGGTTTCGGCTAAGTACCAGCAGGACCACAAGAATTTCCGTGAGCTATGGCAGGGCCTCGCCCCCTCTGATGGGCGAACACGCCTCGGCAAGAACTGGGACAGTTGTGGGGAGACGCTTTATGAGCTATTTGTCGGCCAGGAAGAGGCCGAATCGCCATGGCAAGTGCTGCAGAGCCAGTTGTCCGTGGAGCAAGGCTCAACCGGGACAGATTTCGATGGGAACGCCGAGGAGTTATTTCAGCATATTCAAGACAATCTGGAGCGCTGGGAAAGGCTGCGCTGTTCCCGAGTGCAGGACACGGTTGACATGAAGTTGTTCCGGACAGACGGCTCGACCGCAGGAAGTATCGCTAAAGGTTCTCTTTCCGACGGCCAGCGGAATACCGCTGCTCTCGCCTTATTGCTGGCTCAGGAGGGCGGACCGCTTGTCATCGACCAACCCGAAGATGAGCTGGACTCCAACTTTGTGTTCAGGGAGCTGATACCGATGGTGCGCAAAGTGAAATCAAAACGCCAACTGATCATGGCTACACATAATGCCAACCTGCCAGTGAATGGAGATGCTGAGCTGGTGTATGCCTTTGAGGCACGCGATGGTAAAGGAGAAGTCCTTGTTTCCGGTGGACTTGATCAGGGGCCTGTTACCAAGGCTGTTCTCGACATCATGGAAGGGACCAAAGAAGCATTCCGCCGCAGAGGAGAGAAATATCATTTTTAGTGAAGCAATTGGACCGTAGCGCCATGAACTTCCGCATCGCCGACACCTTCACCGACAGCCTCGCCAAACTCAACGGCGACGAGCAGAAGCAGGTCAAGACCACGGCCTTTGATCTCCAGATGGACCCGGCCAACCCGGGCATGCAGTTCCACCGCCTCGACAAGGCGAAGGATAAGGACTTCTGGTCGGTGCGAGTCAGCAGCGACATTCGCATCATCGTCCATAAAACAGAATCCAGTCTGCTCTTGTGCTATGTCGATCATCACGACAAGGCTTATCGCTGGGCCGAGCGACGCAAGCTGGAAACGCACCCCAAGACCGGCGCGGCACAGTTAGTTGAAATTCGGGAGACGGTGCAAGAAATCACCATCCCGACCTTTGTCCCCGAGGAACAGCCTGCACCGGCCAAACCTGCGCTGTTTGCCGACGTGACAGAAGAAACCCTGCTTGGGTACGGTGTGCCGCGTGAGTGGGTGGATGATGTGCGACGGGCCGATGAAAACAGTCTGCTTCAGTTGGCCGATCATCTCCCGTCGGAGGCGGGGGAAGCCCTACTGGAGCTGGCCACCGGCGGTCAGCCGCAGATGCCTGTTGTCGCTGCTCAGGGGATAGATCCCTTCGAACATCCGGATGCGCAGCGGCGTTTCCGGGTGATGACGGATGTGGAGGCGTTGGCACGTGCGCTGGATTTTCCCTGGGACAAATGGACCGTCTTCCTGCACCCGGCGCAGCGGCAGATTGTAGAAAAAGATTACAACGGTCCCGCGCGTGTTTCTGGCTCAGCGGGTACGGGCAAGACCATCGTGGCGCTCCATCGTGCTGTGCACCTGGCGCGAAACCACCCTGATGCCCGGGTGCTGTTGACCACGTTTTCGGACACCCTCGCCAATGCTCTGCGGACCAAGGTGCGGCGGCTGATCAGCAACGAGCCGCGCCTTGCGGAACGCCTGGAAGTGCAGGCCATTGATGCGGTGGGGGTGCGGCTCTATGAAGGGCAGATCGGTGCCGTGAAGATCGCAAGCCGGGAACAAGTGCAGCAGTTATTGAAAGAGGCTGCCAGTGGTATTGAGGGACCCAGGTTCAGCGCACGCTTCCTGCTCGGTGAATGGGAAGATGTGGTGGATGCCTGGCAGCTGCAAAGCTGGGAAGACTACCGTGATGTCAAACGGCTTGGGCGCAAGACCCGCCTGCCGGAGCAGCAGCGGTCGGTGTTGTGGACCATTGTTGCAAAGGTAAAGGAGCATTTGCGGCAGCAAGGGCTATTAACCCGAGCCGAGATGTTCAGCCGCTTGGCTGAGACGGTACGAGAGCGCCGCCATCCGCCGTTCGACTATGCCGTGGTGGATGAGGCGCAAGACATTAGTGTCGCGCAACTGTGTTTTCTGGCGGCACTGGGTACTGACCGACCCAATGGCCTCTTTTTTGCCGGTGATCTGGGACAGCGAATTTTCCAGACGCCGTTTTCCTGGAAGTCGCTCGGTGTCGATATTCGAGGGCGCTCGCAGACGCTGCGCATCAACTATCGCACATCGCATCAGATCCGTATGCAGGCGGACCGACTGTTGGGACCCGAGGTGGCCGATGTTGATGGCAATGTGGATGACCGGCGCGGCACCGTGTCCGTGTTTAACGGCCCGAGCCCGGATATTCGCGTGTTTGATACGGCTTACGCGGAAACCCATGCGGTGGCTGGCTGGCTGAAGGATAGACACAGCGAAGGTGTAGCCCTACATGAGATCGGCATCTTTGTTCGCTCAGCCGCACAGCTCGAACGGGCACAGGCCGCCGCGCGTGAAGCCGGGTTGTCCTATAAGGTCTTGGATGAACACATGGAGACGACCACAGACAAGATGCCGATCAGTACCATGCACCTGGCCAAAGGGCTGGAATTCCGCGCTGTCGCCACGATGGCCTGCGACGACGAGGTCATTCCCTTGCAGGAGCGGATCGAATCCGTAGCCGATGATGCCGATCTCGAAGAGGTCTACGAAACCGAGTGTCACTTACTCTACGTCGCCTGTACGCGAGCGAGGGATCACCTTTTGGTGACGGGCGTCGAACCGGAGTCGGAGTTTTTGGATGATTTGAAAGGTTGAGCTGCAACACCTGGTGCTGCAAAATCCGCCGCGCACTGATTTCTAGTTGCATTACGAAAAGATCGTCGCCGCGTACAGCCACGAGAAGGGCCGGGCGACCATCGAGCACACCTGCGAGGCCCTGCTCAAGCGGGTGCGAGAGCTAGATGAAGAGGAACACCGCGCCCTGCGTGAGGGGCTGGATGAAGAGTCGCTGGCGATTCTTGATCTGTTGCGGGAGCCGGATCTCAAGGCCTCTGACGGCCAACTGGTGTTCGATGCAATCGCGACGCACGCCCAGTACTCCAACGAGGATGGTGCGCGCCGTGGCGAGGATGCTGTTGCGAATAGCGGTATCTGCCAGCGGTATGGGGGCAACTCCTTGCTCTTGTTGTCCTATTGCCCCGAATCCGCCCCTATCCTAATGTTGTACATAATGTACAACATGGTCCAGAGGCTTCCAGCGGGCATACGGCGGCACCTTAGCGGTGACCTCGCGGGAGCCGAAGTGCATATGCAACACATCCGCCGGTCAGGTCACGGGTCAAGTCCAGAATCTTCTGTAAGTAGCGCGGTCGCTCTTTAACGAAAGTGGCCACCGCCCTCCATGATGGTAGGTGCGAAAAACCGAAGGAAGTGAGGCCCCTCCACGCTACCGTATGATAAGTTCACCACATCTGGAGGGTAATTTACAGAACTTTTCAGACGCAACCGACGAAATTACCCGCTACATCAACAGCAGTGTAGTCTAACGCGTGGCATAGCACCGGGACCAGAAGCGACGAGCACGATTCTGCGATAGTGTCACTAGTTCCGATGGCCGAGGGGCCGTATAGAAAGGGCGTGCGACTGTGGCAAATGACTTCCAGAGCGCCGTTGGAGAGGTCGCCCGCTTCCTGCAGTCGGAAGCCCTCGTTGCCGTGGTGCGCGGCACCCACCAGAACAAGAAGCACACCCTGGTCCTTGACTGCGCCCTCGTGGACACGAGCACGACCTTCCGAATCCTTTTCCGGGTGAACAGTCGCCGCGACGCCGATGACTTCCGGAGAGGTGTGGGGTTTTCTCGTGCGCCGGGCGCTGGGTCCTCTCTCTCCTACAAAGGTCATCGGCTGTACGTCGACACCATCAACCCCCGATCTTGGCGCGACTCTCCATCACCCATCGACATTGGGGTTGTTTACCCGCTCGATTCCTTGGACGCGGATTCTGGATCCGTATGCGTTGATGACCTGAAGCGCCGGGGGGCGACGAAGATCTTTCTCGTCACCTGCACAGACAACTTCGACCTCACCTGGGTGACGAGCTACGATCCCTACTGGATCACCTACGACGCGGAGGACGAGGACCCTGCCTATCATCAGCGGGTGAAGGACGTGACGGCTGAGCAGGGTCTTAGCCACCACCCAAAGGTTCCAGCCTATGCGTCGCGGGAAGATACTCGCTACCTCGTCCGTCACTATTGTGATCGGTGTCGTATGTCTCGCTTGGCGAGACTGAACAAGCCGTATCCAGGGATCCGTAATCTTCACGACGCCCAGATGGGCGAGTACGAGGCGACCTGCCTCAAGTGCGGCTGCGTGGCGCTCGACAACTACAATTGGTACGGCCAGAGCTAGGAGGGTCAGTGCACGTCATTTCAGCAGACCAGGCCAGCCAGATAGCGAGCGACAAGCTGCGAGGCGGTGAGTTTGCACACTGCGGGGGCGGTGTACTGGAAGAAGTCTCCTTTGTGGAAGACGTCGAAGGGGCGGTGTTGCCCGGCGGAGAACAGCTTGACACGACTTATGGCATCAGACCGCACGAGAAGCGTGGCCTGTTGTATTGCCGGATCAGCTTCGGAGAGCGGATCGACAACCTGCGAAGCTGGTGTGCCGAGGACATCGAGATCCCCGTTGATGAGATACGGTTTTGGTTCGAAGACTGAGATCCAGGCAGGCAGTCGTAGCCCTGTGGCAAACGCCGTCTCACACTTGGCGCGTTCAACGTTCCCTCCATGCGGGTCCGCCCGATATACTGAGAGCCGATGGCTACCTTCTTCATAAGCTACACCGGCGCTGACCTGGCCTGGGCGGAGTGGATTGCCTGGCAGTTGGAGGACGCTGGTCATGAGGCAATCATCCAAGCGTGGGACTTTCGCCCGGGTATGAACTTCGTCCTGGAAATGGACGTGGCCATGAAAGCCGACCATACCATCGCCGTCCTCTCGCCATCATACATCGAGGCTGTATTCACCAGGCCTGAGTGGGCGAACGCGTTCGCCGAAGACGCTACGGGTCGTCAACGCAAGCTTATCCCTGTGCTGGTGTACGCCGTGGACCTTGCAGGTATCTTCAAAAGCATTATCTATGTCGACCTGGTTGGAAAGGACGAATCGGCCGCCAGAGACGAGTTGCTGGCCGGGATCGCTCAAGGTAGGGCTAAGCCCTCGGAGCCCGTGCTCTTTCCGGGGAAGACTTCACATCCATCATTTCCTGGAGGATCGCCGACTCTCGGACGAGTCGCCGACATCTCTCCTGCAGAGGCTTTTGACAAGGCGCGGCTACTTATCCAAGATCGAGGCAGGGGTCAAGGTCCGGCGTTACGGGTGGCGATAGTCCCTGCTTCTTCCGGCCGGCTGGTGCGTCCGACCATATTCGACGACGAGGCGCTGTCGGGCCGACTCGTCCAGGAGGCCCTGTTCCAAGCTCGGATTCTCGATCAAGAAGCCGCCTCACCGGCCCACAGAGAGCCAGGTATCATAGAGGTGTGCCAACCCCGCGCCTCTTTCAGGGTCAATGACTCGGGCGAGATCGTCGTTACTCTAGCTGCTACTGCCCGTGGGAACCTGGCCATAATCGAGGAGGACCTGCTCGTCGGGCTTAAGAGCGTCTTGGACTTTGGCTACCGAGCTCTGGAGATCTTGGAGGCGGGGGTTTCAGTGCCCGGGGTTGCGATTGCTGCTCGCGTGGAGGGTGCCGAGTACACGGGCTGGATGACCCGGGCCGAGCACCAAGCGAGTCCCAACCGTACGACGATCCCCGGCTTTGGTCGCAAACCAGGGGCGGTCGATCTGGGGCGACTACACAGCCTTGACGAACTGTCTGGTTCGCGAGGTGAGATCGCCCGTGAGCTTGTGGCCCTCCTGCGACGCGAGGTCCACGGGTGATGTATGGACTCTGGCGCACAGAGCTGCAGCGCGCGCGCTGGCACCGAGAAAAGGAGCGCTTACGCCTGGCCGATCTGAGCGGGGAGGACTTCTGTCAGGACGTGTTCGGATTTGACCCCCGCCCCCGCGTTCGCCTCCTTCTGCTCCCTGGTGATCCCGAGGCGGAGGTGATCGAGTTCGACGCAGACTTGTGGTCACTCCTTGAACAGCTCATTGACCCGGCTCTCGGGCAACATGCTGAATGGGGTTCGGCTGCCAAGGGGTGGAGAGCGGCTATGCGGGCGAGGACTTATCAACATCACTGGTCTCACTACTTGGCGGTATTTCGATCGGGCGCGGTGGAGATGGGGTTGGGGGGAGACATCGCCTTCGAAAAAGACGGGAGATGGTGGTTTCGTTTGGTCACTATCGTGGGTCGCACATGGGCGGCACTCGAAGCCTTCGCGCAGATTCAGGCCCAGTACAACATCCCGGGCCCAGTGCAGTTCACCCTGGGCTTCAACGACACCGAAGGGGCTTCACTCAGTCAGGTCGGCGCCGGGTGGAACCAGTACTGGGATCAGTTTTGCTGTCGAGAGCGACGGTTCGCTCATGTGCTTGAGATGGACGAGGGGCTTTCGAGTGCCTCAGCCAAGACAGCCGCATTCCGGCTAGGATCCCGAATCGAGGAATCATTCGGGAGTTCGGACTTGCGGTTTCTCGATCGCGAGGGGGACCGCGCGGGAGAGTTCGCCAGCCGTACCTACACTTGGCGGTAGAACTGCGTCTGGCTGGAACGGAGGGGGAATCCGGCTGGGGCTACGACGATCCGTTCGTGTGGTCAACGATGCTTCAGGGCCGTATTGTACATTATGTACATTATGTACAAAAGGCGGGGAGGGGGATTCGAACCCTCGGACCCGGTCAAGTCGGACCAATGGCTTTTGGGACCGCTATGTGCTCCGCCTTCGGCTTGTCCGCTCCCAGTGGTAAGGTGGTAATAGTGTGTTTCTAGATTGAACCGCGTAGGCTCGGGTTTTCGCGGTCGATGGCTCGTAGAATGATCGGAAACAGCCATCTTAGATGAACGGCCAAGATGCCGCAGGGGGGAATAAATGGTTGGTCCGATCGAACTAGGCAAGGCCGAATGGTATCTCGGCGATCGTATCGGGCAGGGCGGGTTCGGTACCGTCTATGAGGCCTCGAGCGACCTGGCAAACATCGCGGTAGCGAAGCTCATACCCAAGGATCCAGGGGCTGCCCGCGAATTGCTCTTCGATGATTTGCCCGAGCAGGCCCAGAACATCATTCCAATTCTGGACAAAGGAGAGTGGGGAGAGTTCCTTGTTCTCGTGATGCCTCGTGCGGATATCTCACTCCGGGAACAGCTTGAGGGCTGCTGTGAAGGCCTCCCCTTAGATGAGGCGACTCGGGTGCTTAGTGATGTCGCCAATGCCCTTAGAGGGTTGGAGCCACGAGTGGTCCATCGGGATCTCAAGCCAGACAATGTTCTTCTCTACAACGGATCCTGGTGTATATCGGACTTCGGCATAGCTAGGTATGTTGAGGCCGCAACTGCTACTGAGACCCATAAGTATCGAATGACTGCCCCTTATGCGGCACCGGAGCAGTGGAGATTTGAGCATGCAGAATCAGCAACAGACATCTACGCCTTCGGGGTCATGGCTTACGAAATCATAGAAGACGTTTGGCCATTTCATGGCCCCTCACGCGCGGATTTTCGCCGGCAACACCTTGAGCAAGTGCCACCAGAGCTGAGTGATGTTCCAACCCCTCTCGCAACTCTCGTGGCGGAGTGCCTTCGTAAACCCCCAGGGTCTCGACCGAGACCGGAGCAGATACTGTCTCGCCTGGAAGCGAGTAGGCAGTCACCGTCGGCAACAGATTCCAGGCTGGAAAGCCTACAAAGCGAGCTGGTCGCAAAGCAGAGCGAGGAGGAGGCAGAGGCCTCCGCACGGGAAGATGAGAAGGAACGCAGAGCTGCACTTTTTGATACAGCTCGTGAGTCGCTAACGGCCATTGTTGATGCTCTTAGGAGTCGTATCCAGGAGCACGCCCCAGCCGCTCATGTAACGGGGAAGGATGCAGAATTGGATGTGCGTATCAGTGGGGCAATACTTCGTATCGAGACAGTTAAACGAGATCCCATCGATGCATTGGCATTGCCAAATTATGAACCGCCCTTTGACGTCGTTGCCCATACCGAGATCATAGCCATTCCGGACGGTGAGCGAGCCCGTGGTCGGTCCCACTCTCTATGGTACTGCGACGCTCAGGAAGCAGACGTATATCGTTGGTATGAGCTTGCTTTCATGATGAGCGGGCTAGTACGGCAGCAACCCGGACTCCAACCATTTGCGCTTGAGCCCAGCGGCAGAGACGCGGCCTATCCTTTTGCCTCAGTGACACACACTCACCAATTGGATTGGGATCCCGAGCCCTTTGATCAAGGCAGCGAGTTGCAGTTCATAGATCGCTGGATAGACTGGCTGGTAGACGCGGCACAGGGAAAGTCGCTCCACCCGAGAATAATGCCGGAACATTCTAGTAGCTCACACAGACGCGCCAAGCGCCAATGAACCGCCCCGCCTTTGCCGGAGACTCCAACCTTTGAGAGGATGGAGTCATAAACACACAGAAGAGGTATCCACGTGAAGTCAGGGAGCGGGCCGTGCGGATGGTCCTTGAACACAAAGGAGAGTACGACTCCCAGAGGGCGGTAATTGGCCCGGTGGCGACGAAGTTGGGCATGACCGCCGAGACGCTGCGCAAATGGGTGCGCCGGAGTTCGGGGTCGAGCCGATCTGCGCGATACTGCCGATCGCCCTTTCCACCCACCATGCCGCGAAGGCCCGCCCCCCGTCAGCCAGGCAACTCCGCGACGAGGAGCTCACACCCGAGATCATCCGCGTCTACGAGGAGAATCAATCCGTCTACGGCTCCCGCAAAGTATGGCGGGAACTCGGGCGACAGGGGTTCCAGGTGGCCCGTTGCACGGTCGAGCGCCTCATGCGCGCTCTGGAGATGGCCCTCTGGCGGCGCGGTGGCGATGTTGAGGGCCTGACCATCAACGGCCTCTACAAGACCGAGGTGATCAGAAAGCGCGGTCCCTGGAAGACCCTCGAAGACGTGGAGTTCGCCACCTTGGAGTGGGTGGATTGGTTCAACAACCGTCGGCTCCTCGAGTACACCGACTACATCCCCCCGGCGGAGTTCGAAGAGATGTACTATTGTCAACAGCGCCTTGTCGAAGATGAGGGACTCAAGCAAATGAGTCTCCAGTGAACCCGGGGCGGTTCAGTCGGGAGCTGCTTGAGAACCTGGGAGGACGCCGACCCGTGAGGATTGAGGTCAAGGTAGAGGGGCTCCCGCCGAAAGACGGAGCCGTTGGTTCTGTCGCCCCGAGCGAGCAATCGGAGTTGGAATCTGAGGCGGAGGGATGGCTTAGGGTGAGACGAGCGGGTCGGTTTCTTAACCAGCATAGTGGGGGAGTAGTCGGGTCATGAGATGGCCTACCACGGCTGTGGGACTTCTGATGATCGAGCATCGTCTGATCGAGCGCGTGTTCGCGGACGCTCCGCTTCATCTCGCCTCTCTGACTGGGAGAAGAGACATCTCTGCCTATATCGATGTTGTCACCGACTTCCTGCACACCTACGCGGATAGCACCCATCATGGTAAAGAAGAGGACATTCTCTTTCGGCAGCTTGCCGGCAAGCCTCTCGATGCCGAGATTGCCCGGCTGATGGAGGAGCTTCTGGTTGAGCATGCGCACGCTCGGAAATTGACCGGACGGCTGGTCGATGCGAACACGCGTTTTCGGAGCGGCGATCAAGCCGCCCTCGGGGAGATCGAGCAGACCCTGGGAGAGCTTGTCCGCTTCTACTCCCGCCACATCGAGAAAGAGGATCGGCACTTCTTCAAGCCCTCTATGGAGTACTTCTCGCCTGAGGAGCGCCAAGCCATGCTGGGCGAATTCTCTAATATCGATCGCACCATGATCCACGAGAAATATCGTCAGATCGTGGATGGGTTGGAGAGGGGCGGGAAGGGACGCGGCACCCTCGCCTAACCTTCGGTCGCAGCACCATCTCGCCATCGTGCTCAGTCACGGGACGGCCCTTCCGGCCTGAGAAGTGAACCGCCCCGGGTTCACTGGAGGATCTCCCGCTCTGTCTTTAGCCGGCGGTTCTCCCTGCGAAGTGGACGGAGCTCTTCCCCATTTCTGGGAAACCTTGGAGGTAAGGATACTTGGTGTCTGCGAAAGCGGGGGGACTCCACAATGGATTCAGTTGGCCTCAGTAGGTCGTCTGAGTCCGAATTGGTTAGGCGATTTAGAACTGCCTGCCGTTAACAGACACCTTTTGAGCACTCCTTAATCTTTCTTCCACAAATGATCTATCACGGATGAACAAGGTATTTCCTGAATTTAGGTTCTTGCCTTCAAGGTTGATAAGTTCTCGCGCCATCGGGTCGTAGGAATAGGTTTTAAAGCCGTGGTCAAGCATCAGCGCAAGGATTTTCGATTCATCAAAGCCGTAGCGGCTCCC
>Ga0209176_10000246_pt1 | contig 12695 bp, 14 predicted proteins | sample NGEPer11B_FD_184511 | JGI IMG/M metagenome (GOLD analysis project Ga0209176, IMG submission 184511) | Arctic peat soil microbial communities from the Barrow Environmental Observatory site, Barrow, Alaska, USA - NGEE Permafrost305-11B... | ecosystem: Environmental > Terrestrial > Soil > Wetlands...
TTTCTGGGCCGATGTTGAGGGGCTCGAAGCAGCCGCTTCGACCCTGCTCCGTCAGATCGAGGCGCACTTCCATCCTGCCGAGGGGCCAGCGATCTTCCTGCGCAAAGACTTATGCGAAGCCGCTTAGGCGGGAACATCGTTATTTCAACCGGGTCAGGTGCGAAGGTAATTTCATTGAGACATGCCGTTCCTACTTGAGCAAACGTCTGAACCTGAACCGTTACCGCTTGATGAGCCTTCGGTGATTCCGGATCGACGGTGATTCTATACCAGATGTTTGCACCTGCCACTGGAATCGAGGCCATGGCAAGTGCTGTTGCCAACGTGATACACGTCAGAGCAAGAGTTAAGTCGATACTCAACCCGACACGTACATGCAATTTGTTCCTGAACACACGCCGCATTCTGGTTGTCTCCGGTGGATTTTGCTGCTATAGAGCCACGACAAGCCAAGAACCAACAGTCGCAAGAGCGAAAGCATTGATCTTCATCGCCAACTCCTGCCCGATCGGAAAGTCGGAAATCCAGGGGAAGTGTACTGTTTCAACGTGCGGTTTTGCGTGCCCAATCCCTGTCTCCCATGGCAGGGATTGGGCACACGGTATCTCAGGTGTAAATATCCCGGCGCTGAAAAACGGGGATCGCCAGGGCGGCCAGCCCAATGGCGATCGCCAGCAGCAGGATAAAGCCGCCCCATGGCATGCCGTCCTGCAGGGCGTCACCGTAGGCCTTGAACGCCGAGATGTTGCGGAGCGGCTCGAACGATTCCGAAATCTTGCCGATGATGTCGAGCAGGTACATCAGGAACATGACCCCGACCGGAACACCGACGGCGATGGCGCGTTGCCGCACGAATGCCGAGAGGACCAGCGCGATCCCGCCGAACAGCATCGTGATCGGCAGGAGATTGAGCGGCGCAAGCATCGCCTTTGCCAGCTCGAGATCGACATCCATGACGACAGCGGCGCCGTAGCTCAACAGGCCCACGATGCCAAGCATCACCAGCATCAGGAGCGCCACCGCAAGCCACGTGGCAATGACAAAGATCGGACGCGGCAGGGGATTGCCGAACAGGATATCGAGCGAGCCGCGCTCTTCGGCGCCGACGATCGCGCTGGCAAATGCGGTCACCGGCAGGAATGCCAGCACCAGCGGCAGGAAGCTGAACACCTGCGACGAGAGGTAGGGCTCGATGGTGTCCAGTGACTGGAGGTTGAAGGCTTCTCGCATGCCTTCGGGATACTGGGAGACATCGAGCGCGCTGGTTCCTTCGAATGCGGGAAACGAGGCGATCAGCAACAGGGTGTATGCGGAGATGCCCAGACCCCAGAATGTGATGGTGCGGGCGTAGCGCGAGAAGAGGAAGCGCAGGAACGCGAGCATCGTGCTCGGCGCGCGTGCAGACTGAATCCCAGGGTATGTGGTTGCGGTGGTGTTGATGCTGGTCATGCGGCGACTTCCTTTCCGGTGTTGCCGTTGTAGTAGCGCAGGAACATTTCCTCGAGTGATGGTCGCTCGATGTCAATCGATGTGAGATCGAATTCGCCGGCGAGGCGGATTACGGGGTTCATGTCGCCGTGCGCCTGGAATGCGAGATGCTGAGCATCGATGGTATCGACGTGATCGACACCGTCCAGGTGCAGGAATTGCTTGAGCTTCTCACCCGGCACGGGCTGGGCGAAGCTGAGCTTGACGTGGCGGAAGGTGCGACCGGTGAGTTCCGTCGGGTTCTCCACCGCGACCAGCTCGCCTTCGCGAATGATACCGACGCGATCCGCGACCTGTTCGATCTCGGGCAGGACATGTGACGAGAAGAACACCGTCTGCCCACGCTGCTTCGCTTCCCGTAGCAGCTCGAGAAACGCTTCCTGCACGAGGGGATCAAGACCTCCGGTTGGCTCGTCCAGCATGATGAGCTGGGGTTGGTGGAAGAGCGCGGTCACGATACCGATCTTCTGCTTGTTGCCGCGCGACAGGCGACGGGTGGGGCGATCCAGGTCGGCCTTGATGCGGTCGGCGATTTCCTCGGCGTGTGAGAGGTCGGTGACACCGCGCAGATCGGCGTACAGCTTCACCAGCTCGCGACCGGTCATGCGGTCTTCGAGGGCAAACTCGCCGGGCAGATTACCAACATCCCGGCGAATCTCGACGCTGCCGGTGACGATGTCCTTGCCGAAGATCGTGGCGCTGCCGCTGGTAGGGCGCATAAAGCCGAGCAGGGTGCGCATGGTGGTCGATTTGCCCGCGCCGTTCGGTCCGAGGAAACCGAAGATCTCCCCCTGGTTGACCGTGAGGTTGACATGGTGGATACCGCGGTTGGCGCCGTAGGCCTTCGTGAGGTCGTGTGTCTGGATTGCTGGAGTGGTCATAACGAATCCTTGTCGTTTCGTGGTTTCCAGTTTTCGAGAAACTCGCCGAGCGCCGCGTCGTAGTCCCGCAGGAACGCGATCGAGTTGACGAGGGCCCGCTGCCGTTCCGGTGGACTGGTGTTGTGGAGATTGAGACCGCGCTCAAACAGGTTGATGAACGTTCCGAGCTGTGCGCGTTCCAATCGCGCCGCTTCGCCAAACGGGTTCGAGGCGACGCGGAAGTAATCGCGCCGGTCTCCCGGTTTGGATACGCGCTGGATGATCCGGAACATGGCGAGCTGCCGGGTGTGATGACTGACCGAGCCTCGGCTGATGCCGAGTGCGTCCGCGATATCGTTGGCGCTGAGTTCAGGTTCGTCGGCGATATAAAGCAGTGCCAGCACGCGCCCCTGAGAGGGATTGGCGGCGAACTGCTCCCACAACGCGCCAAAGTCGTCGATGAAATCATGTTGGTGCTGGGTGAGGTTCATGCAAGCGTCCTGACGGATGGATCGATGCCGGCGATGACCGGCCGCTGGCCTCATTCTATAATGTTCAGAACTTTCAGTCAAATATGAAATATACTGGAATCATGTTGCTGAATGGAGCATGACGGGGTACTCGCTCAATTGCTGGCTCATCCCTGCAAACAGCCCCGTACATCGTTCCTGTGGATTCGGGTTCCGTGCCTGCGCGTTCAATACCCTCCCGCTTTCGAAAACGCGCCACGCGTTGCCATGGCAGATCCATTCGGCGGATCCAATGTCCCCCTTTCCCAGGAACACACCGACCAACGCCATGGTAGACCAGCATCCGACCGAAGGAAGGTTCGACATTGGATGCGCCCGACGATCCTGATTCGCGGGTTGGGCGCATCCAGGATGCCCCCTGTGGTTGGCGTCGATCGAGCTGGTCGCCATCGCCGGAATACGAGGCTGCCTGGTGCGCGGCGGTTCAACATTGGTGGCATGACTGGTGCAATATTCAGGATCGCGGGGATGCCGATCCGAATGACAGCGATACGCGGACCGCGGACCACTGCCCGAACTCGTCGCCGGCGCCTGAGAGCTTGCAGATCCGAAGAAATGACCCGTTCATGCTGGTCCCCAAGTGGCATAATTGGCTGGCAAAGGTGACATAACGTCTGACGGTTGCGTCCAGTCGCGTATACTTGGAGACCGATACTGCGGTACAGGTCCGTGTTGTCGCGTCGTTCAGGCGCGTATTTGTGTTGTGTTTTGAGGGTGAGTTGTGCGGGACGGTCCAGTGGAGTGTCGCCGTCGGGAGACAAGTCAATTGATTACCCTTGATCATGTTTCCAAGGTTTTTCATTCGGGTGGTAAGGATATACGCGCCGTCGATGACGTCAGCTTCGAGGTCAATGATGGCGAGCTCGCCGTGTTGATCGGTCCGTCCGGTTCGGGCAAGACCACCACGATGCGGATGATCAACCGGCTCGAAGACATCAGCGAAGGAACGATTGCCATCGACGGGCGCGATATCACGTCGATGAACCTCGTCGAGCTGCGCCGGAATGTCGGGTATGTGATCCAGCAGGGCGGGCTCTTCCCGCATTTCACTGTCGCCGACAATGTTTCGGTGGTGCCACGCCTGCTGGGTTGGCCAAAGCGCAAGCGGCGCGAGCGGGCCGAGGAGCTTCTTGAGCTGGTCGGGCTCGATCCGGACCTGTTCGCCGACCGCTATCCCCGCCAGTTGTCCGGCGGGCAGCAGCAGCGCGTCGGTGTGGCGCGCGCCCTGGCCGCCGAGCCGGACATCATCCTGATGGATGAGCCGTTCGGCGCGGTCGATCCAATCACCCGCAACCAGCTGCAACGCTGGCTGCGCCGCATCCAGGCCGAGGTTCACAAGACGATCGTTTTTGTGACGCACGACATCAATGAGGCGTTCCTGCTCGGTGACCGCATTGTGCTGATGAATCAGGGCGCGGTCGAGCAGAACGGCGAGCCCGCTGAGCTGCTGCGCGAACCCGCCAGTGATTTCGTCAGGGAGTTCATCGGCGACGAGTTCGCGCTGCAGGCGCTGGAATACACCTTCATCGCCGAGCTGGCGAAGCCAAAGGAGGAGCGGCTTCCAAAGGATGCATTCGTGCTGCCAGGCACGATGACGATTCCCGAAGCCAGCCGGGAGCTCATGGACGCCGGCGAAGCCGATGGTGACGGTTTCTGGGTGAGCGGCAAGGACGGCGAGCGACCCGGCTATGTCACATATCGTGAATTCGCGACGACGCTCGGCGAGGGTATCGTCTCCGACGCCGAGGAGGACGATGAGGATCTCAACTCGATGATGGACGGGGGCGACGATCGGGAGGAGGCAAGGGATGCAGTACATTCTTGATAACCCGGATCGGGTCTGGCAGCTCACGCTGGACCACATGATCCTGGTCGGCCTCGCCATCCTGATCGCTTCGGCGGTCGGTATCCCTCTCGGGATTCTCATCTCCCGCGTATCGTGGCTGGCGCTTCCCGTGCTCAACATCAGCGGCATCCTGTACACGGTTCCAAGCCTTGCCTTTTTCGCGATCCTTATTCCCTACACCGGTCTTGGCAAAACCACGGCGACGACGGCCCTGGCTGTCTACTCGCTGCTCGCGATTGTGCGCAACACCGCGGCCGGGATGGACGAAGTACCGCGGCCCACGATCGATGCGGCGCGCGGCATGGGGATGACTGGCCTGCAGCGGCTGCGGTTCGTGGAGCTGCCGCTGGCGCTTCCATTCATCCTGGCTGGTATCCGGATTTCCACGGTCGCGGCGATCGGCATCGCCGTCATCGCGGCGGTGGTCGGCGCCGGCGGGCTTGGCCGGCTGGTTTTCGACGGGATGCGCACGCTCGATTCGAACGTGATCATCGCCGGGGCGTTCATGTCCATCCTGCTGGCCCTCCTGGCGGATTTCGGGCTGTCCCGGCTGGCGTTGCTGTTGCGGCCCGATATGCGCGCCTCGGTGGAAAGGGGGTAGCTGAATGTTTGGTGCACAGAGCGATCCACTCGATTTCATCGATTACATCCGGGACAACCCCGACACATTCTGGGGGTACTTTTATGAGCACGTGGAGCTTGTCGGCTATGCCGTGCTGATCGCGATCCTGATCGCGGTGCCGCTGGCGATCCTGATCAGCCGGGTGGCGTTTCTTGAGAAGCCGATGACCTGGATTGCCAACATCGGCCAGGCGATTCCAAGCCTCGCCGTGCTGGCCCTTGCGATTCCGTGGCTGGGCATCGGGTTCAAGCCATCGCTGTTCGCGTTGACGATCCTGGCGGTGCTGCCGATCTTCCTCAACACGTTTGTCGGAATCACGAGCGCGGATCCCGCCGTCGTCGACGCGGCCAAGGGGATGGGCAGCAGCGACGTGCAGCTGCTTCGGATGGTGCAGATGCCGCTGGCGATGCCGTTCATGTTCGCTGGCATCCAGACAGCGGTGGTGCAGAGCATCGGGCTGGCCACGCTGGCGGCGTACATCGGTGGCGGCGGGTTCGGCAACTGGATTCTCCAGGGGTTGGCGGTGCTCAATTTCCCGATCCTGCTGGCCGGCGCCGTGCCGGTCGCGGTGATGGCGATGACCGCTGAGCTGGTCCTTGGCGGTGTGCGCCGGATGGTCGTGCCGAAGGGTCTCACGGTGTAGGAATCCGGTATCGTGATGGCGAGTCGTCCCCGAGGGCTCATTCTTTTCCACATTTCCGATGGGGGACGGATACCCACGTGTGAAGAGGATCACCAGGTCGAAGTCATCGCACCACCTTTCAGCATGCCGCGGTTGGCATCGTTTGTATAATGGTTGTGATGAATAGCATGACAAAGATCATGACATCGTGATTCAGGAGGCAACGATGGCTGTTTCAACCGCTCACCAGCTCAATGACAGCACGCCGTCACGGCGCGATCCGGTGACGGTCTCGTCGGTGCGTCGTGATCTCGGAATCTCCCGTGAGCGGATGGCGCGCCTGCTCGACGTCAGCTCACGAACTGTCGCCCGCTGGGAAGACCAGCATCAGCTTCCTTCGAACCGGTGGGTGCGTCAGGTCCTGATTCAGGTGCGCAATATCATCGAGCTCGGTCATCAGTCGCTCACCGACGAGGGGTTCCGGATATTCATCACCACGGCACAGCCTGTCTTCGGAGATCGCTCCGGCATCGAAATGATCGAGCGTGGCGAAGCAGAGGTGGTGTATCGCGAGCTCGCCGGACTGGCCGAAGGATTCACGGGAAGCTGACTGGCACGTGGCAGACAGACAACCATCATCGTGGATAGGCTCGGCATACCGCCATATTCGCGCCAACGCCAACCGCGATGTCCTCGACTTTCGCTACGCCGGCGCCTTTGGCCGCAATCGCTGGAACGAACCGGACGAGCCGACGCTCTACCTCGCCGGCGATCCAGGTGTGCTCGTTGCCGAGTGGGGACGCCAGCTTCGCGAGTCGTTCACCGATGATGTTGTCACGCAGACAATCGAACGCGACGTGTAGCGTCTGTGGGTGCGCCTGAGTCGTGTCATCGACCTTCGTGATCCCGACACTGCGTCACAGTTTGGGGTGGGCAACATCGCCAGCCAGTTCGCCGATCGCACTATCGCCCGCTCCACCGCGGCGCTTGTCCGCTCCACAACAGACACACAGGGACTCCTTGTGCCCTCGGTCGCCTTTCTCGACGATCTGACGCGGTGGAACCTGGTGATCTTTCTCGACAGGATTTCATACGAGACCCGATCGTGGGTACAACGTGTGGAACGGATCGGTCCCATGCGCTGGAATTGAGCATCCATCAGGGACCGTTACACCGCTGTCGACAACGGCGACGTGGGCATCATCACCGCCTACACGACTGATGGTCGCAGTCCGGGTCTCAACCTCGTGCCGCGGGAAGACGACAAGGGGTTCCTTCCGCCGTACAACCCCGCGCCGATCCTGAAGCGGGAGTTGATGGAGCAGTATCCGGATATTGCGGATGCGCTCAACCAGCTCTCCGGCGCGATCAGCGAAGATGAAATGGCGGATATGAACTACCAGGTCGATGTCGCCGGCGAGGAGCCGACCGATGTCGCCCGAGCCTTCCTTGGGAAAGCGGTCATCGTCGGCGGTGACAAGACGTAGACCCCGGCGTGCCGATACGCTGATCGTCACGGGATGCGTGCGATAATCTGGATGGGTCCGAACCATACCGCCCCTGGCGGGAGAATACCGGAGAGGATATTTCATTGAAACGATCCATCCAGATGTTGGTGATGACGCTGGCGGTCCCTGGCATGATGCTGGCGTCGCTCGTCGGAGCGCCTGTCGTCGCGCGGGACCAGGGCTCGACGGTAATCACCGTCGGGTCCATGAGCTTTACCGAGCAACGCATTCTCGGCGAGATGATCTCGCTCATGCTCGAGGACGCCGGCTACAACGTGGAGCGCAAGCTGGACCTTGGGACCAGCGCAGATGCGCACCAGGCGCTGGTGTCCGGCGAGATCGATGTCTATGTCGAATACACCGGAGGCGGGCTCGTCGCCATTCTCGGTTCACCCGTTCCAACGGCTGCGAATGGTGGCCCGGCGACCCCGGTTGCGTCTGTCAGGGAACGGGTATACGACACCGTTGCCGAGGGCTATCTGGAGGAGTTCGGCGTCGTCTGGCTTGACGAGCTTGGCTTCAACAACTCCTACGCCATGGCGGTGACCGCCGGGACCGCCGACGAGCTGGATCTCGACACGATCAGCGATCTCAAGGGGCACGCCAGCGACATGACCCTTGGCACCGATCAGGAGTTCCCGGATCGCCAGGATGGGCTTTCGGGTCTTGAAAAGGCCTACGGTCTCGAGTTCGGCGAGGTGAAGCCCGGTGATCCCGGGCTCATGTACACCGCGATCGAGAACGGTGACGTCGATATCATCACGGCCTACACCACGGATGGCCGGTTGCCGGGTCTCGACCTGGTGATCCTCGAAGACGATCGAGGATTCTTCCCGCCGTATTACGCGGCGCCGGTGGTCCGCCAGGACGTGCTGGTTGAAAACCCGGAGCTGGCGGATGTGCTCAACCAGCTTTCCGGCCAGGTCAGCGAAGCGGAGATGGCGGGCATGAACTACCAGGTCGATGTCGAAGGCAAGGAGCCAATCGACGTGGCCCGGGCGTTTCTCGAAAACGAGGGAATCATCGACGCGGCGGGTTAACCCGACACGAGGCACCCGGCACGCGCCAACGGCACGATACGTGCTTAAAGCTCCGGTGCATGCCAGTGGATTGGTGTGTGACCGGGCGTAACGACCTGGACCTGTGGCCAAACCAACAGGTGGCAAGTGGTTTGTTCCGTCCAATCATGGACACGATTATCGCTTCCGCGTTTGTATGCGGGAGCATCATGGAAGGAGAATCTCCCTGTGGGACGATTCATCAAGGTATCCGCGACATTGATTGCCGCTCTCGTCATGCTGCTTGGCTCATTTGCCGGGGTGGCGAGTGTGGCGGCGCAGGATGGAGAGAAGCCGACCATCACCGTCGGCTCGAAGGACTTCACCGAGTCGATCATCCTTGCCGAAATGGTCGCGTTGCTGCTTGAGGACAACGGCTTCGAGGTCGAGCGGCAGATCAATCTGGGCGGCACCGCCGTGGTGCATCAGGCATTGGTGAACGGTGAGATCGACATCTACGTCGAATACACCGGGACTGGCCTGCTGGCGATCCTTGGCATGGAGCTTCCGGAGACCGGGGGAACCCCCGCCGCAACACCTGATGCGTCAGCCTCACCGGTCGCGAACGCCGGTATGGACCAGGTCTACAGCATCGTTAAATCGGAGTACGCCGAGCAGTTCGGGATCGCATGGCTGCAACCGTGGGGATTCAACAATACCTATGCGATGGCGGTCACGCAGGAGACGGCGGAGGAATACGACCTTCAGACGCTTTCCGACCTCGAAGGCGTAGCCGGCGAGCTCACCCTCGGCGCGACGCAGGAATTCCTGGTCCGCCCGGATGGCCTGTCGGGGCTTCAGGATACCTATGGCATCGAGTTTGGCGATGCGCAGGGCATGGATCCGGGACTGGTGTATAGCGCGCTTGAGTCGGGTGAGGTGGACATCGTCACCGCGACCGCGACCGATGGCCGCATCCCGGCGCGTGACCTGGTCATTCTGAAGGACGACCAGAACTTCTTCCCGCCGTATTACGCGGCGCCGGTGGTCCGCCAGGACCTGCTGGAACAGGCGCCAGAGGTTGAGGACATCCTGAACCAGCTGGCGGGCACGATCGATGACGACACCATGGCCGATCTCAACTTCCGGGTAGACGATGGTGGTGAAGAGCCGATCGACGTGGCACGCACCTATCTTGAGGAGCAGGGCCTGATCGGGTCCGACGACTAGGCAGCGCGCGCCAGCGGCACGGTATTTGCTGTGCCTTCTGTTGCGTGCCAGCGTACCGGCTTGTTGCTGGGCAGATTGATCAGGACCTGTGGCCAAACCGACAGGTTTTGATCAATTTGTTACTCTTAATGCGGACACGACCAGTTCGCTCCCGCGTTCGTGTGCGGGACTATCATGGAAGGAGAATCTCCCTATGGGACGATTCATCAAGATATCCGCGACGTTGACCGCCGCTCTCGTCATGCTGCTTGGCTCATTTGCCGGGATTGCGAGTGTGGCGGCGCAAGATGAAGAGAAGCCGACCATCACCGTCGGCTCGAAGGACTTCACCGAGTCGATCATCCTTGCCGAAATGGTCGCGTTGCTGCTTGAGGACAACGGCTTCGAGGTCGAGCGGCAGCTGAACCTCGGCGGCACCGCCGTGGTGCACCAGGCGCTGGTGAACGATGAGATCGACATCTACGTCGAATACACCGGGACTGGCCTGCTGGCGATCCTTGGCATGGAGCTTCCTGGAAGTGGCGGCACGCCCGCCGCAACACCCGCGGGTGGAGCCGGGGCCGGAGCAACTCCCGCCGCCGCCGCGGGAACCGGTGAGGTCTACCAGATCGTCAAGTCCGAATATGCCGAGCAGTTCAACCTTGCATGGTTGCAACCGTGGGGATTCCAGAATACCTACGCGCTGGCTGTGACGGCTGAGACGGCGGAGGAATACGATCTCCAGTCGGTCTCCGACCTCGAAGGCGTGGCCGGTGAGCTCACCTTCGGCGCGACGCAGGAATTCCTGGTCCGACCGGATGGCCTGCCGGGCCTCGAAGCAGCCTATGGCATCGAATTCGGCGACGCGAAGGGTCTTGATCCGGGACTGACCTACAGCGCGGTTGATTCGGGCGATGTCGATGTGATCTCGGCGTTTTCCACCGACGGTCGCATTCCGGCGCTCGATCTTGTGGTCCTTGAAGACGACAAGAGCTACTTCCCGCCGTACTACGCGGCGCCGGTGGTCCGCCAGGACCTGCTGGAACAGGCGCCGGAGGTTGAGGAAATCCTGAACCAGCTGGCGGGCACGATCGATAGCGACACCATGGCTGATCTCAACTTCCAGGTTGACGATGGCGGCGTGGAGCCGGTCGACGTGGCGCGAGGCTATCTCGTGGAGCAGGGGCTGATCGAAGGCTAAATGCCGATCGATCGAGCCGACCATTTCCCGTCGCGCTGAAGCTCAGCTCGGCGGGATCGACCCCCACCCGGCGATGTCACATCGCCGGGTGGGGGTTTTTGTGCGTGCCGGGTGTTCCCCACGGTGAACTGCATGTGCTGGCGCCGGTGGATCACTGGGCGATTGCGACGATATGCGCGCATTCCGAACCCTGCGATCCGGGCCGCCACAGCGCCAATTGCGTGTCGCGCCTTCCGGTGGAGTGGCGATAATTCCCTGATGCCACTACTATGCAACCATGGAACGCGCAGATGGTGGCATGCTGGCGCACTGTTGCATGCTCGCCGGAGTGTCGTCACCCATAAATTTACCCTTGTGAGCACGAGTGAGGGCACAGAGCGTGCCTTCAGAGCCACACAGCACGTACCTGATAACGAGATTGACCGACCAGTGTGGCGGGTGAGAGGAGATGCGCATGAGGAAATCGTTCATTGTCGTGCTGCTGCTGGTGTTAGCTGCAAGCAGCGTGGCCAATATTGCCTTTACGGACGCACGCATGCAGGCGCCGGGGACGCCTGGCACGACGGGAACGCCAGGGTCACCGGTGGCGCAACCCGAGCTCACCGCGGAAGTCCTGCTCGCGGAATGCCCGTGCGAGCCGGCTGATTATGAGCGCTTTCATGAGCTTGTGTATCCTTCCGGACTGCCAATGACCCCGGCGCCCGACCCGGACTGGACCGATGAACAACGCGAGGTGGAAGTCGCCGCCTTGCTGGAGGCGCGACTCTCGCGGCGTTCGCCCGAGGTTCAGGAGCGCGCGCGGGACGTTTTCGCTGAAGCGCGAGAGCTAATGGACGTCCGGCTCGCGGCGGCGCTGGCGATGCTTGTCGGCACCTCGGGCGAGCCCGCCATCGACGTCATGCTGGATGCCCAGTGGGACAGCCTCGGGTTCGGCGCGAAGACCAGACCAGGCTGGACCGCGGGTATCGATGACTCCGATCAGTGGAACATCGTGATCGATCAAAGCGTGCAGCACGAAGATTTCCTGTGGATCGCCCCGATCATGGTGCGTGAGGCGCTTCATGCGCATCGTGGTGATGGCGCGGGACGTGAAGAAGCGGCCGTTGCCGTCCTGATGCAGCGGATTGTCCTGGTTGAGCTGCTCGATACCTATCCGGAGATCGCCACGCAGAAGACATCGTTCAGCCGCGGCCAGCTCACCTACACATTGGCGCTTCTCTACAATTCGAAGAGCGTGATGGAGGGGCGCGGCGAAACGCTTTTCCCCGGCGGAGAGATTCAGGTTGCGAGCGTTTGGAACGATGCGCTGGTTGGCCAGCACCGCGAGTCCCCGACCCTTGCGCCGCCCGTGCTCGGCGGCATCCTCGACAAGCTTGGCATTGATGCGTCGGACGCTCCGGATTCGAATGACGATGGTGTTCCGGACTTCACTGTCGACCTGCTCGAGAGGTTGAAGATCGAACAGATCATCGGCTCACCGGGGAGCCCGCTCTCCGCTGAGGATGTCGGCATGATCGGGGAAACGGCGCTGACGATCGATTTTCCGCAGATCGCCGGGGCGGAACCGACGGCTACACCCAGCCCGACCGCGACAGTCACGATTTCGGCGGGGACAACTGACCTGACAGATGTCCTCAATGGACTGATTCAGGTTTCGCCAACGCCGGCACTGCCGTCGCAGGTGCCTCCAACCTTCTCGCCACCAACCGCGACTTCGGTGCCGCCACCGCCACCGGGGAACAACAACCCACCGCCGCCGCCACCGGGGAACAACAACCCACCGCCTCCGCCACCGACGGACCCGCCGCCAC
>Ga0209176_10000247_pt1 | contig 12563 bp, 11 predicted proteins | sample NGEPer11B_FD_184511 | JGI IMG/M metagenome (GOLD analysis project Ga0209176, IMG submission 184511) | Arctic peat soil microbial communities from the Barrow Environmental Observatory site, Barrow, Alaska, USA - NGEE Permafrost305-11B... | ecosystem: Environmental > Terrestrial > Soil > Wetlands...
CATCACCGTGGCAAACGACTTTTCGCTGAATGACACGGGTCAACGCGCGTTCAGCGTTCTTACGGGCGACAGCGCCGAGATCACGGGCACAATCGCCGGCAATCCCGGACTTCTCAAGAGCGGGACCGGCACGCTGATCCTGTCCGCTGCTAACTCATACATGGGCGGAACCACTGTCGAAGGGCGGTACGCTCAGGCTCGAAGACGATGACGCCGCCGGCACGGGCACCATCACCACCACCGGATCGGTCATCGACTACGCCAGCGGTTTATTGATCGCCAATCTCATCGACATCAACTCCAACACCACGCAGTTGCAGGTCACCACCGGCAGCGCGACCCAGTCCGGAAATATCTCCGAGAGCAACGGGCCGCGCCCGCTGGAGAAGACCGGCGCAGGCACGCTCAATCTGACCGGCATTAATACATTTACCGGCGCTCTGACGATCAGCGGCGGCGGTCTCGGACTCTCCAACGGGAACGCGGTCGCGGATACCGCCCCCGTCGTGGTCGATGGCGGCACCGTCTTGACCGTGAACAACACGGAGACCATCGGGTCGTTGAGCGGCGCGGGGAACGTGAACATCGCAGCCGGTCAGACCCTGACCACGGGCGGCAACGGCTCTTCGACCACATTCTCGGGGGCGATCGCGGAGCTCGCGGCAACCGCGGCGCTGACCAAGACCGGCGGCGGGAGGCTCAACCTGACAGGCGACAGCTCGTATACGGGACCGACAACGGTCGACGGCGGAACCTTGGCGGTGAACGGCTCCATCGTTTCCGACGTGACGGTGAACGGCGGCAGGCTTGGCGGCTCGGGCAGGGTCGGCGCCGTTACGGTTACTGGAGGCACCTTCGCGCCGGGCAATTCCATCGGCACGATGACTGTGATGGGCGACTTCCTGCTCGCCCCAGGCACCGTCTACGAGGTCGAAGCCGGCCCCGGCGCCAATAACAGCGACAAGGTGATCGTCGTCGGAACCGTCAACATCACCGGCGCGACGTTGCGAGTCTTGGCGCAGAACGGCAACTACGCCGCCAGCACCAATTATCTGATCATCGACAACGACGGCACCGATCCCGTCGCCGGGCCATTCGGCAATGTCACCACCAACCTCGCTTTCTTGTCTCCGTCGGTTTCCTACACGGGCGGCTCGGGCAACGACGTGGTGCTGACGCTGACGCGCAACCAGACCTCGATGCCAGGCGTCGCCGACACGCCAGACCAGGGGTCCGTGGCGCGTGCCCTGTCCCGCTTCCCGACGGACAATCCGCTGTTCCTTGCGGTCTTGAACCAGACGGCGGCGGGCGCGCGGCAAGCCTTCGATGCGCTGTCCGGCGAGATCCACGCAACATTGCCAGGCATACTTGCCGATGACAGCCGCTATGTGCGCGAGGCCGTGCTAGGCCGGCTGATGCAGGCCAACGCGACCAGTGGCAGTCATACGCAAGTCGCCTCGCTCGGCGCTGCGGGTCCGCAAGTGGCGAGTCTCGACGCTAACGCCATGGCGCTTGGCAGCAAGTTCCTCGGTGAGGACATGCCCGCCCCCGGACCCGACCTCGCCTTCTGGACGCGCGCTTATGGCGCCTGGGGGGATTTCGACGGCGACGGCAACGCCGCCACCGCGGACCGCGATCTCGGCGGGTTCGTCTCGGGCATGGATGCGAATATCGGCGGGAGCTGGCGCGCGGGTCTCGCCACCGGCGCCTCGTTCTCGAGCGTGGACGTGGATGCGCGCACCTCGTCCGCCGATGTCGAGAGCTATCATCTCGGCGGCTATCTCGGCGGCATGACAGGTGCGTTTGCTGTCAGAGGCGGCGGCATGTGGGCCTGGAACAATATCGACACCAGCCGCGCCGTCGTGTTCCCCGGCTTCTTCGAGCGGCAGAAGTCTAGCTACGACGCCGACACCGGCCAGTTCTTCGGCGAGGTCGCTTATCCGACGCAAGTAATGGGCTTGGGCGTGGAGCCGTTCGGCGGGCTCGCCTATGTCACCATCGACTCGGACAGCTTCAAGGAGCATGGCGGGGCGCTCGCGAGCTTGCGCGGCGCCGATATCGATCAAGACGTGGGCTATTCGACGCTCGGGTTACGCGCCGCAACGACGATGCAGCTTGGCGGGATGCAGCTCGTGCCGCACCTGTCGGCCGCTTGGCAGCACGCCTTCGACGATGTGACGCCGGGCGCGGCACTGGCCTTTGCTTCGACAGGTATCGGCTTCGGCATCGAGGGCGTGCCGCTGGCGCAAGACTCGGCGCTGATCGATGCCGGCCTCGACTTCGCGCTGGGGCCGAACACGACGGCCGGCGTGTCCTATACCGGCCAGTTCGGCGACGGCGTGCAGGACAACGGCGTTAAAGGCCGCTTCACCTGGTTGTTTTAGCGGCACTTTCTATGTCATTTGACATAATGTCCGTGGCCCATGCGCCACAGTGCAAGCCTGTTTGACGCTCGCGGGCCAGTCATAGCCAACAGCTATCGAACGGACCCCTAGGATGCAGGCAGAGGATCGAGAGGATCGGTCCGTTTTGTCACTGCTGCTCCGCCTGGGGGATCGCCATGTTCCGCATACAACGTTTTGCTTTTCTCGGCTTCGTGAGCCTCGTCGCGGCCGCCGTCTTGGTCATGCTGCCCGCGCATCAGCCGCTGCGGTCGAATGTACCCCTGCCGGGGCGCTGGGAGGAGGTAGCGAGGATAACGGCGTCACATCCAATACGACCTGCGGAGATGACGCTACAACACAGAACATGGCCAACCAAAGCGCTCAATTCGAACAGGCATCCGCCTATGGCAGCGGCGCAACTGCCATCGCCACCCAGGCAACGGCGATCGGCAGCACTGCCCAGGCAACAGGACTGGGCGCGACCGCCATCGGCTTTGACGCCATAGCACAGAGCGGCAATGACATTGCGATTGGGAATGCAACTGCAAGCGGCGGAAACGGCATTGCCATCGGGAACACCGCTAACGACACCGGCGCTTCCGGCGTCGCGATCGGCTTCAACGCCTTAGCGGGAGGCGCGAACGCCGTTTCGCTCGGCCCCGTTGCTCGATCTAATTCCGCCCGGACCACTATCGTCGGCACCGGTGTCACAGTGGGAACCTCTGCCGATAGCAGCAGCGCGTTTGGGGACAGCGCGAGCGTGGCAGACGGCGCAAGCAACAGCCTTGCCTTGGGCGCCTCTGCAACGGTTGGCGCCAACCACACAGATGCGGCGGCGTTCGGGGCCGGCGCCTGCCGGCACCAGCACCAACACCTACACCATGAGTGGCATGACGTCTGCGGCAAGCACCGCCGCGCAAGGAACCGTGCAAGGGATGGTCACCACCGACGCCGACGGCAATCTGGCGTCGGACGGCGGCGCGCTGCAGACCCAGGCCAACACCAACAGCACCAACATCGCCGGCAACACCGCCGCCATAGGTACGAACACGACCAACATCGCCAGCAACACCACCAATATCGCCACCAATACGACCAGGATCGGTACGAACACGACCAACATCGCCAGCAACACGACGAGCATCGCCAAAAACAGCCAAGCGATCGGAGTCAATTCCTCGAACATCGCCAGCAACACCTCGCGGATCGGGGCGCTGGAAAACACGGCCTTCGGCATGCAGGAGGGCATCGACCGCAATGCAAGCAACATTCGGCAGAACTCCGAAGGTGTCGCCATGGCGATGGCGATGGACGCGCCGGACTTGCAGGCCACGGAGAAAATGGCCGTGGAGATGAACTGGGGGACGTTCGCCGGCGAGAACGGCTTCGCGTTTAGCGGCGCCGTGCGGGTTAGCCGCCACGTGAGCCTGGATGGCGGCGTCGGCATGGGCGCGAGCGGCGACACTATGGGCGGACGGGCAGGCCTGCGGCTTGGCTGGTAACGACACCTGGCTCTTTTAGTGCGCTACCGCGCTTCGCGCTACTTGAGCGCAAGGTTTAGCGCGCCATGCCGTGCGCTGTGGGAAACGGAAAAAGCGCCGCGCCTTGCGTCATTCCGGCGTAAGCCGGAATCCAGAGCAACAGGCACGGTGCCGTTCTCCCTGGATCCCGGCTTTCGCCGGGATGACGACCATTGGCCGTCCCGCTCACCAGGCGGGCGCGCCCTCGTCGAGCGCGTCGTGGGTGATGAGGCCGAGCACCTCGTTGGAGGCAAAGCTCAGCGACATGGCGCGCGTGACGCCGGGCACCACGGCGATATCGTAAAGCTCGCCGATGGGGCCGTCGATGCGGAACCAATGCACGCACGCGCCCGTGTCGAGATCGATGACCTGCACGCCGCACCACGGCTCGGAGTCCGTCTCGCTGAGCTTCTTGTCGAGGGCCAAGCCCTCGAAGCGCTCGTAGCGCGGCTTCGACAGGCCGACGAAAGCGAACTTGCCGTGGAAGCTCAAGCCGCGCACGAAGCCCGGGCAGAACGCGACCACGTGGAATTTCGCGTCGGCTGCTTTCTCGGCGGGCTCGACCCAACCGAGCTCGCCCGTGCCTGAGTTCAGCACATACAGCCTGCCGTTATAGACGCGCGGCGAGTGCGGCATGGACAGCCCGCCGATGACGATCTCGCCGCTGGCCACGTCGATGATGATGCCGCCGTCGAAGCGCCGGTCGCGCCAGCCGTCAATGGTGTCGGACTTTGAGACCGCGGTGACGTAGCGCGGCACGCCGTCCTCCATGGCAAGCCCGTTCAGGTGGCAGCGGTCCTCCTTGACGATCTTGGAGACGAATGGCGGCTTCCATAGCGGGGTGAAGCTGTGGCGCTCGGAGAGGGTGGCGAGGCAGTTGTGAGTCGTGTTGACGAAAACGATGCGCCCGTCCTTGAGCTGGCCGACATCGTGGGCGTCGAGCTCGCCGGTGACATAGAGCTCGCGCGGCACGTAGCAGGTGTCGAAGACGTGGTTGACCTCCTGGCCCTCGTTCAGAACGTTCTTGAACTTGATGATCTGGAACAGTGTGGCGAGCAGCAGCGTCTCGTTGTCCGGCACGCAAATGCCCATGGCCTTGCGGAAGAAGCGCTCATCGACGAGAAGGCCGCCGTCCTTGTTCTGGCCGAGCAGATAGAACTTGCCGGACTGGTAGGAGGAGATGGCAAGGCCAACCTTGTTGGTGCCGAGGAAGTTCGACAGCCCCGGCGACATGGAATATTTGACCTGCTGCTCCGGCGGGACGTCGGCCGCGCCGTCTTGGCCCGCGGCAGGCGCGCCGTCTTGACCCGGCGCCTGGGCCGGCTGTCCCGGTTCTTGGTCCGGCTTGTCCTCGGTTGCCGGTGAAGGCTCACCGTTACGCTCTGTCATGCCCCTACCCTTGTTGCGGTCACAGGTTAGGTTTAGCCCGCCAGCAACCGGAATGACAAACCATCCGATTTCTGTGGATTGTAGTGTTTTGGCAACAGTCAGGTCGAAAATGTCGCAAGACTTGGCAGCCGGCTGTTGCACGTACACTGACGAATCAGTCAACCTCATGCAACCAGCCGACGGCGACGGCGTCACCGATAACGGCGTTAAAGGCCGCTTCACTTTAATGTTTTGATCCGCTGTGATGACTCATCACCTCTCCCCCAAAGGGAGAGGGAGATCTAGCGCGGTCAGGCGCAGGCCGAGGCGCGGGCAATGCCGTGCTGGGCGACGGTCTGCTTCGGACACAAATCGGGAGACGCGCCGGCCACGCGATTGCGGCCGCTCGCCTTGGCGCTGTAGAGCGCGGCATCGGCACGCGCGAGAAGCTGGTCGACCGTATCGTCGGGCTGGGCTTCGCCGACCCCGACACTCCAAGTGAGCGTGATGCGGCCCTTGCCGGTGTCGAAGGGCCGTGAGGCTAGGCGGCGGCGCAAATCTTCGGCAATCTCGATGGCTTCGGGCAAGGTGCGCTGCTCCAGCAGCAAGGCGAACTCATCACCACCGAGGCGCCCCGCAACGGCCTCATCGAAACGCGCGGCCATGGCACAGGCGCGAATGGCTTCGTCGCCCGCCTCGTGGCCATAGGAGTCGTTGATGTGCTTGAAATTGTCGATGTCGAGGAGAATGGCGGATAGGTGACCGTCGGGAATGGTCCGCTCCCGCACCTGCGTCGCCTGCTCGAAGAAGCCCCGGCGATTGCACAGGCCGGTCAGAGGATCGGTGGTGGCGAGACGGATCATCTCGCGCTGCATGGAGGCGATGCGCTCGGCGGCGCGCAGCCGCGCATAGAGCTCCTCGGCCAAAGGCGGCTTGCCGATGAAGTCGTCGGCGCCGGAGTCCAGGGCCTCGACCAAAGTCCGCTGGTCATACTGGGACGACATCATCAGCACGTAGATTGGCCGCCTGGGGGTCGCCAGCAGGCGTGTCTCCCAACACAGCTCCAGCCCTGACATGTGGGTCAGCTCGGCGCTGGTGATCAAACCATCGATGCGTAGATCAATCTTGATCTGCCGCAGCGCCTCGCGCTCGTCATCGAAGGGGACCACCTCATGCCCGCGCGTTTCGAGCATGCGGCTAACGATCAACCGCGTCGTACGACTCGGATCGACGAGTGCAATGCGCATCCGCTGAAGGCTCCCCCAGTATCCCCGACCAACGCCGTAATAAAATCCCCTTAAAGTTGAATTAAGCGCAACCTATGTGTGTGCGGGTCGCAGACCAGGGTTCTCTATGAGCCGCTCGGCACGCACGCGTTCCTGGCGATACTCTTTCGCCGTGTCGACATCGCTAAGTGTCGATGCATACGCAACAATTCGGCCTGGCAGATTGGCGCGTGTTGCCGCGAGCGTTCGTTCCGTCGACCACGGCACATCGGTGAATGGGAAAACTTGTCGCACGGATTTTTTTAGTCCGACAAGCCAGTAGCCGCCGTCTTGCGCGGGCCCGAACACGGCGTCGGCGCGCCCGAGCAGCTTGAAGGCGTGCGCGACATGGGCTGGGCGGATGGCCGGAATATCGCTGCCGACGATGATGGCGGGGCCCGGTGGGAGACAGTCGAAAAGAGCTTGCATGCGGGCGCCGAGATCGCCCTCCCCTTGCGGAATGCGCGTGGGGTTGTGCACCGCCGGCCAGCAATGCGCCGTCACCGCACTGTCCGGGGTGACCGCGAGGTAGGTCCGCCAGCGGGCATCCGCGGCCAGCCGCAGGACGGTATGGGTGAGCGTGGTGCGATAGAAGCGGAGCGCCGCGACATCGCCGATGCCGCGCGCGAGCCTGCGTTTCACGGCACCCGCGACGGGGCGCTTCGCCATGATGATCAGGTGCTGAGCGAAGGTACAGGACGGGGTGAGGCGTCGCGGCGGCCTAGCCATAGAGGCGCGCGAGCAGACGCGGCGGCACGCGGAGATAATAGAGCAGCATCAGACCGAGATTGCGGAAGCTCCGCGAAAGATAGCCTTCGCTCTGATAGCGCTTGGCGCTGGTCACGGCGCGCGATTTGAGGCCGACGAGCTCGCGCCGCTTGAGACGGCGGACGAGATCCACGTCCTCCATCAACGGCAGAGGCCGGAACCCGCCGAGCCGGGCATAGTGCGCGCGGGAAATCAGAAGACCCTGATCGCCATAGGGCAGCGCGAACAGAAGACACCGCAAGCCCACGAGGACTTCCATGAGGCGCGGCATGAACCCGTCATCGTCGAGGGCGAAGCGGAAATAGGCGGCCGCCGGACGGCGGCGTCCGCTCTCCACGCGATCCATGAAGGCGGCGGCCTCCTCGGCCCAGCCGGGCTCGAGCACGGTGTCGGCATGAAGGAAGAGGAGCCAATCGCCTCGGGCGATGGCTGCGCCGGCATCGAGCTGGGTCCCACGCCCCCGGGCCGAGTCCACGATGTGGGTTCCCGCCGCATCGGCAAGGACGCGGGTATCGTCGGTCGAGCCGCCATCGGCGATGATGGCCTCTTGGACCACCCCCTCCACCACGGCAGGCACCAGCGCGGCCAGGGCATGAACCAAGGTCGGCGCGGCATTAAAAGTGGGGATCACCACGGAAATCATCGGCGGACTATAGCGTTTGGCTTCCTTGCGGCAATCGTCTCATGGCCTCGCATCAACTATGTTCTTGATTTGTTCCTGCCGGCATCCTATATGGACAGCATGAGCGTAGCCCTCAGAAAGTCCGGCGATTCCGACAGCCTTCCGCAAGGATCCGGCGGCGTCGCCTACGGCCGCCGGCATGGCCGGGGCGCCCAGACCAATAGGTCTGGCCGGTTCGAGCCGCGCGCCTATGAACCCGTGGACGACGGCTGGGACTCGCTTGCCGAGCTCGAGGCGCTGCAGACCGAGGTGCAGGAGGTGCCGGCGCGGCGCATCATCACCAAGAACCAGTCCCCCGACATCGGCTTCGACCGCTCGATCAATCCCTATCGGGGCTGCGAGCATGGCTGCATCTATTGCTTCGCGCGGCCGACGCACGCCTTTCTCGGACTGTCGCCGGGGCTCGATTTCGAGACCAAGCTGTTCGCCAAGACCAATGCCGCCCAGGCTCTCGAGCGCGAATTGGCAGAGCCGAATTACCGGCCGCGGATGATCGCCATCGGCTCGAACACCGACCCCTATCAGCCGATCGAACGGCGCTACCGCATCATGCGGCGCATCCTCGAAGTCTTGAGCGCCGCCAATCATCCGGTCGGCATCGTCACCAAGTCGGCGCTGGTGCTGCGGGATCTCGATATTTTGCAGTCCATGGCGGAACGCGGCCTGGTCAAGGTGGCGCTGTCGGTGACCACGCTCGATCATAAGCTCGCCCGCGCCATGGAGCCCCGCGCCTCAACGCCCGAGAAGCGGATCGAGACGGTCGAGAAACTCAGCGCCGCCGGCGTGCCGGCCTCGGTCATGGTGGCGCCGGTCATCCCCGGGCTCACCGACGCCGAGATCGAACGCATTTTGGAGCGCGCGGCGGTCGCGGGCGCGGCCGAGGCGGGCTACGTGCTGCTGCGGCTGCCGCTCGAGATCGGGGATCTCTTCACGGAGTGGCTGAAGGCCAACTGCCCGGACCGGGCCAACCGGGTGTTGTCGCTGATGCGTCAAACCCGCGGCGGCAAGCTCTACGATGCCAAATGGGGCGAGCGCATGGAAGGCGACGGGCCTTATGCCTGGATGATCGGCCGCCGGTTCCAAATGGCGGCCGAGCGGCTCGGCTTGAACAAGCGCCACGAGCTGCGCACCGATTTGTTCACGCCGCCGGCCCGCGCCGGTCAGCAGCTCAGCCTGCTCTAAGCTTCTTTTCCACAGCCCCGCAGCCCTCCCCAGAGGAGAAGTTGCAAAGCCTGCGCGGTTTGTTGGAAAGTCCCTCCCATGGGACTCCCTGCCGAAGCCATAGAATCACCTCGCGTGCCGAGCTTCGACCTCGAGACCGAGATGATGGATTTGCTCGGTCTGCCATGCGCCGGCATCGACGAGGCCGGGCGCGGGCCTTGGGCGGGGCCCGTGGTGGTGGCGGCGGTGATTCTCAATCCCGACCGCATCCCGGAAGGCCTCAACGACTCGAAGCTGCTCACGGCGCAAGCCCGCGAGGACCGCTACGCAGAGATCATGGCGACGTCTTGCGTCGCCATCGCCATCGGCCATGTGGGGCGCATCGACCGCGACAACATCCTGCAGGCGAGCCTATGGGGCATGCGCACGGCGTTTCGCTGTTTGCAGGTGCCGCAGGCCGCGGCGCTGATCGACGGCAATCTCATTCCGAAGCGCTTTCCCGGCAAAGCGCGCGCGGTGGTCGGCGGCGACGGGCTGTCTTTGTCCGTGGCGGCGGCCTCCATCATCGCCAAGGTCACGCGCGACCGCATCATGGTGAAGCTCGCCAGGCGCTACCGGCGCTATGGCTGGGAGAGCAACAAGGGTTACGGCACGCCGGAGCATGCGCGCGCCGTCCGGGAGCACGGCGTGTGCACGCATCACCGGCGCTCGTTCGCGCCCATCGACCGGGCGATCCGCATCGCCCAGCGCGGCGAGACCCTGTCCGTCGTCGACGATTAACTAGCCCAGCCAATCGGCGACGCGGGAGGCGATCTCTTCCGCCCCCGGCTCGATCAGAAGCATGTGGGCGTGGTTTTCAAGCGTCCAGAACTCGGCTTGGGCGTAGGCCGCCGCCGTCGCCTTCGCGCTCTCCAACGACACGATGTGATCTTGCGTGCCCGACAGGCATAGGACCGGACAACGCACCGCGTCGGTGTCGACGGCCGTCGCGCCCGTGGAATCGAACATCCAGAAGAACATTTCGAACAGGGCGCGGCCGGACTCCGGGCCGAACCGATCGAAGACTTTGGCCTGCGCCTCCTTCGGCAGAAGATTGAGCGTGTAAAAGCAGGCGAGATCGAAATTCGGATCGAGCGCGCGCGTCCAGAACGGACCGATCGTCATCAAGTCCTGGCAGAGCTTTCTCTCCGCATCGGTCGGCGGCAGGATGCCGGCGCGCGGCGCCGGACTCACCAGAACCAGTTTCTCGGCGAGGCCATCGGCGGCGAGCTGCTGGGCGATGATCGCGCCCATGGAATGGCCGAGCAGGATGGGCGTCTCGGGCAGTGCCTTCACAAAGGCGGCCATCTGCGCGCGGTAGTCGGCCATGCCGACGCTCGCCAAGATGCCCTGCCCCGTCTCCTTTTCCGCGCCTTGGCCGATCAGGTCGGGCGCATGGCAGGTGTATCCGCGGGCCTCGAAGACCTTGCGGAAGTCATCGAAGCACCAGCCGCCGCAATTCGCCCCATGCACCATGACGATGGTTTTGCTCGCCCCTTGCCTCACCCCTTGCCTCCTTTCGCCGCCTGTCCCCGCATGACCTCCCGCATGACCTCTGGCGGGTTAAGCCCACCTTTACCCTAGTCCGCCAGCATCAGCCGGTCTCGCCGAAGAGCGGGCGTGTGCAGTTCTGCGTAACAAAGAGTGGTGACATGGGTGTGGGGGATACCGGGGGAGCATCGCTTCCCCGAAACAAGATCATTGTCGGCGATTGCATCGAGGAGCTGTCGCGTTTGCCGGAAGCAAGCGTCGATCTCGTCTTCGCCGACCCGCCTTACAATCTCCAGCTCGCGGGCGAGCTCTACCGGCCAAACAATAGCCGCGTCGATGCCGTCGACGACGATTGGGACAAGTTCTCGAGTTTCGGCGCCTATGACGCCTTCACCCGCGATTGGCTCACGGCCTGCCGCCGCGTGCTGAAGCCGAATGGCGGCCTGTGGGTGATCGGCAGCTATCACAACATCTTCCGCGTCGGCACCATCCTTCAGGATATGGACTTCTGGGTGCTGAACGACGTGATCTGGCGCAAGACCAACCCGATGCCGAATTTTCGCGGGCGCCGCTTCACCAACGCTCATGAGACGATGATCTGGGCGTCGATGGGCCCCAAGGCGCGCTACACCTTCAACTACGAGTCCATGAAGGCGCTCAACGAGGACCTGCAAATGCGGTCCGACTGGCTGTTGCCGATTTGCTCCGGCGGCGAGCGGCTGAAGCAAGACGGGCGCAAGACGCACCCGACGCAGAAGCCGGAGGCGCTGCTTCAGCGCATCATTCTGGCCTCGAGCCATGTGGGCGACGTGGTGCTCGATCCGTTCATGGGCTCCGGCACGACCGCGGTCGCTGCCAAGCGGCTGGGGCGCGCCTTTGTCGGCATCGAGCGCGAGCCGGCCTACGCGGAGGCCGCGCGGACGCGGCTGAAAGACGTCAAACCGATGGACCCGGCGTCGCTGCAAGTCTCCAAAAGCAAGCGTGCCGAGACCCGCGTTCCGTTCGGCGCCCTGGTCGAGCTCGGCCTTTTGTCGCCCGGCACGGCGCTCTACGATCCGGCCGCGCGCCATGAGGCGAAAGTTCGCGCCGACGGCTCGATTGCCTGCGCCGGCGCCCAAGGCTCGATCCATAAAATCGGCGCCCATGTGCAAGGCGCCATGGCTTGCAACGGCTGGACCTTTTGGCATTACGAGGCGGACGGCGCGCTCAAGCCGATCGACGATTTGCGCACCGCGGCGCGGGCGAAGCTCGCTTCTTAGCGCGCCCGGAGCGCGCGCCTGTTTCGAAGGCGTGGGCGAGGACTTTGCGCATCACGCTCGGCAATGCCGCAGCCGGCAGCTCGCGACCATGGAGCCAACGGCAGCGGTTCGGTTCGGCCGCTTCCGTCACCTCCGCATCACCAGCGACGGCCGCGCGATAGACCGTCAGCTCCAGATGAAAATGCGTGAAGGTGTGCTCGACGAGACCGGGCACCGCCTGCCAATCCGCGTCCACCGGTGCGTGGTCCGTGATCGCCTCGCCATTCGGCGGCTTTTCTTCCCAAGGGGTGGACGGGGTTTCCAGCATGCCGCCAAGCAGACCTTTGAGGGGCCGCTCGCGTAACAGCACGGCGCCATCCTCGCGCAAGGCGACGAAGGCTGCGCCGCGCCTGGTGGGCCGGGCGGCCTTCACTTCTTTATAGGGCAGATGCTCGGCGATCCCTTCCGCATAGCCGCGGCAGCCGGGCCTCAATGGACAAAGCCCACAGGCCGGCCGGCGCGGCGTGCAGATCGTGGCGCCGAGATCCATCAGGCTTTGGGCAAAATCTCCGGCGCGTTTCGCAGGCGTGAGGCTCTCGGCGAGCGTCTTGATCCCCGCCTTGGCGGCGGGCAAGGGCGTGCGAAGC
>Ga0209176_10000248_pt1 | contig 12534 bp, 5 predicted proteins | sample NGEPer11B_FD_184511 | JGI IMG/M metagenome (GOLD analysis project Ga0209176, IMG submission 184511) | Arctic peat soil microbial communities from the Barrow Environmental Observatory site, Barrow, Alaska, USA - NGEE Permafrost305-11B... | ecosystem: Environmental > Terrestrial > Soil > Wetlands...
GGCCATAGCCTTCCCAGAACTGCTTCCAGAGCCTGTCTTCGCTGTTGGTCGAATTGATGGAAGACGGAAAATAGAGCGGCGGCTTGCCGGAAAAGATCGATTGCCTCGAGACCGAGGTCAGCGTTGGAATCCAGGCGAAAGCCGCGGACTCACGAATGACCAAATTGCTATCCTGTTTTTGCAGGAGCCGCCGGACGGTTACCCATTGATCCAGGGCAAGGCCGTCCACCACGATCAGGGCCGCACGGCCATTCCCCGAGCCCTCCACATCACGAGCCAAGCGTCGTGGCACATGGTGCAGCATTGCCGGGCTGGTCGGTGGCATGTTAATCAGGCTGGCATAATGGTCACCCAGCCATCCGGCAAAGGCGGCATTGAGGGCATCGCCGACTTCCTTGAGCCGAGTCTGGTCCTGGGCGTTACTCCCGCAATGAACCAGCGCTGAGAGTTCGGCCCATTTCAGCGCAAAGGAGATCCAGTCAGAATAACGAGATTCCGCTGTGGGCAGCTCCTTTGCGACAAGGTCAAACAGGCGGGAAACACGAAGCTCTTCGTCATCCACACCGGCTGCCGCGATGCCGCTTCGAACCCAGGACCCGGCATCTACTTCTATTCCATCGGCCTGAACCGGAGCAAGCTTCCCTTCAACGAACAGGTCGTCGATGTAAACCTTGATGTCCTGATGGTCGAACGGCAGGTGGTCGGGGCCGGGATACTTGAGACCATATTCCGCAGAGTCTTCTCTGACCTGATTCGCCTTGTCCAGTCTGTCAAGGAATACCGGCCAGCGCTCCTGGAGAAAGGCGAAAAACGCCTCGTCGTCGGGTACGATTTCATCCAAGGGCCAGGCCTTGAAGCCGCCATGGCTTTTGAGTACCTGTATAAACCGCTCAGCCAACGTAAGTGGGATCTGCATCTTCCTATAGTGCAGACGCAGCAAGGCCCGCAGCAGTTCCACCTCATTGGTAATCAGCTCTGCGGCGCTGCCGAACACATGGCGGAGAATGAAATCCTTGGTAGCATTGTCACCCATACGGTCGGGTAGCGACTTGCGCTGGGCATCATAGAGCGCGTCCAGCAGGCCCCGTTCGAGTTGCTCGATGACCGGATAGCTGAGGGCTGGGAAAAGATCACCCAGATTGAAAGAGAGTTTCCTTCCCGCCTGCAGTAGGTCGTAAGGCAAGGCATCCAGCGCGGCGTCCTGCAATCGGAGAATTACCACCAGGTCCGTATGTTCGCCCCGATCCCAGAGCGAGCGGTATTTGGATTCATACGCGTACCTGAATTCGACCGGATCGTTGAACTCAATCAGGTCGAACCCGCGCCCGCGAAGTTCCAGCGTCAGTTTCTCTTCGGTCAGCAGGCTGTCTGGATCGGCGACCAAGGTCAGCTTGCTGACGTTGGGGACAAAGTCGTTCAGGATGGCGTCTCGCCAGCTGCTCATTGAGCGCCTTCCTTGATTATGCGCATTAGCAACAGCGCACGAATTTCCGGTAAGATCTGCCGCGCTGATTGCAGTTCATGTCGCCACTCAGCCTCCTCGGCATCACAGCGGGCCAGACGGTACTGGCGTACTTCAGGCAGCCCCACTCGCTCGATAGCCTTCCGACGCGAGGCAAAGGCGACCGTGCCGCGCTCTTCTTCCCGGCCAACCGAGGTACTGTGTACCTGCTGCAAGGCAGCGAACAATTCTTGCCCGGCCTGTTCGGCGACGTCCTGAAGGCGGTCGTAGGCAGCGGCCGACTCTTTAACGTCGAGTGCATCCAACACCTGCGGTTCTGCTGTCTGCAGCGCATCCCAGATATGACGGGCGGTGGGCAGAAACAGCTTGCCTTCCTCACTCAAGAACACGCTGACGTAGTCACGACGGACCATCGGCATGCGTAGAGATTGCGTCTTCTGGTGCATTCCGGCCTGAAGGCGAATCTCAAACAGTCCCCAGAAGCCGGTGATGTTGGCTGGCAGTCCGCCGACGGTAACACAGGGCAAAGGCGGACCGGCGGCCACCTGTGGCAGATTGAGGGCAAGGCCACGGACGCGGCTATTTTCAAGATTGAGCAGTGTGGCATCTGTCAGACGATCCGCTTCCCGGGCGCTGAACACGGCTTTGCGCTGCTCCTGACCGTCTGGCCATTTCAGGTCCCACCAGGAGCGCTTGCGGGTGGCCACACCGCCATGGGAATTGAGGTAACCGACCGTCATTCGTTCTACCCAATGGGGTAGCGGATGGGAGCGCAGGCGTTCAGCGGTTTGCAAATCCGGCTCTTCGGAGATGCCATAGATTGGCGAGGACTCGCGCACCTGTTGGATCTCGTCACGCATCCGGGCCACCGTGTGATCAACGGAGGTTTCGATGCCGTCAGGATTAAGGATGGCCGAGGCAAACACATCCTCAAACAGTTCACCGGCCTGGGCCGAGTCGAGCACATCCCCGGTCTTGTCGATGCCGAATTCTTGGAAGATCACCGAGAGCTTCTGCTCCAGCACTTCGCGCACACGGAACTCGACCGAGTCCTCGAAAACAAAATTGATCGCCCGCACCGTCTTGGGCTGGCCGATACGGTCCACACGACCGATACGCTGCTCCAGCCGCATGGGGTTCCAGGGGATGTCGTAGTTGATGATCGCGTGGGCGAATTGCAGGTTCAAACCTTCGCCACCCGCGTCGGTGGAAACCAGCACGCGATGAGATTTACGAAAGGCGTCCTGCGCTTGCTGGCGCTCATCCATAGCCATGGAACCATTCAAGGTAACAACAGAGATCCCCCGGGCCTCCAGAAATTCCTTCAACATCTGCTGGGTCGGGACGAACTCCGTGAAGATCAGCACCTTCAGATCCGGTTCATTTTCCTCGGCCTGCAGTTTGTAGACCCACTCGATCAGCGCCTCGGCCTTGGCATCCGGACCCGCCTGTTCACAGCGGACAGCCGCATCCAGCAGGGTCTCCACATGGCTGCCTTCGCTCTGCAGGGCCGACACATGGGATTTCAGCAGCTCATCCAGCAGCTCCTGGCTGTCCATGTCGTATAGCTCGTCAAAGTTTTCCGAACCCTCAGCGCCGTTTTCAAGTTCTGCCAAGCGCAGACTGGCTTGCTGTTCGCCATCCTTGAGCGCCGCGAGCCGCCGTTCCAGGGTGGTGCGGATCGCCCGGGTGCTGGAAACCACCAGGCGCTGCATCAGGATCATCAGAAAGCCGATGTGGCGCTTTTTCTCGCGCAGGGCCTGGTTGTAGCCCTCGCGGACATAATCGGTCACCGCCTCGTAGAGAAGCTGCTGCAAGTGATGCCGGCTCTCCCAGGCCACCGGGGCCATCTGCGTGCGTCGTGGTCTAAACAGCGGCTTGCCATCGGCATCGATGGCCTTGCGCTTCTCAGTGCGGATGACATACGGAGTGACCCGCTCGCGGGAGACGCTGTCCATATCCGGGAAAGCATCATCATCCAGCAGGCTCATCAAACGATGAAAAGCATCCGTCTTGCCCTGGTGGGGCGTAGCCGAAAGCATCAGCATATAAGGCGCGGCCTCCGCCAGCCCCCGGCCGAGCTTGTAGCGGGCGACCTGATCCGTGCTACCACCCAGGCGGTGGGCCTCGTCCACGATCACCAGATCCCAGCCAGCGGTTATCAAATCCTCGAACCGGCTTTTGTTGTACGCGGCGACCCGTTCCGCCGTCCAGCCGCGGCGCTTGTCCATGGGTTTGACAGAATCAAGCGAGACGATGACTTGATCGAACAGCGACCAGGCGGAGCTCCGGTGCTCCGCGCCGGAAGCCAGACGCTGCAAGGTTCCAATATCGTCGCCCAACACGAGCTGGAACTGTTCGTTGAAGTGGGTCTGCATTTCCGCCACCCACTGGGTGGCGATGCCTTTGGGAGAGACGACCAGTGTTCGGCGGACAAGCCCGCGCAGCTTGAGTTCGCGCATGACCAGACCGGCCTCGATGGTCTTGCCGAGCCCCACCTCGTCGGCCAGCAGGTAGCGCACACGGTCGCCCGAGATGGCCCGGGACAAAGCGTTGATCTGGTGCGGCAGCGGGATGACGTTGGACTCCATGGGAGCCAGCAGCACATGGCCGTCGGTGGCGCTGGTGGAGCCTTCGAGCACCTCGGCCACCTTTGCTGCGGCGGCCACATAGGCAATGCGTCCGGCCTCGATTTCCGGCTGGAGTTCGGCGTTCAGCGGCCGCAAAGCGGAGCGGGGAACGCGCACGACCGCGTCCTGGTTCGGCAGCCAGACACGGCACACCGTCTGCCCCCACAGGGTCTGTTCTTCCATGACCTTGCAGGCGCTGTTATGAACGGTGCTGTATTGCCAAAACGACTCCATCCGCTAATTACCCTCTACCTTGATCTGTTGCCTGCTGAATCTGAATCGCAGGTGCAATGCGAGTTCTGATTTCGTTGTAAACAGCGATATCGAGGCCCTCGGCTACCTCCAACGACACTGCCAATCCATACGCGACAGGGTTCTGGATTTTCCCGGCGTCCTCACGGCAGTTCACTTTGATTTCGATGACATCACCGTCGATGAATGGCTCCGGTCTCTGGTCTTCGAACACTTCGTGTTGGACAGTTCCACGCTTCACAGTTTGCCAATCTGCGTTCTGACGAGATGGGGCCAAACCGTTATTGATAGCTTCAAACCATAGGCTTGCTGTCCGGTATTTTTGAGTGCTGGCCGAAATTGGCGAAAGCCAAGCAAGAGTTACTGTTAAGCGTCTTCGTTCTTGACGGGCGCTGAGAGATGGAGGTAACGGCAATCGAAAGACGTGAGCTTCACCATCAGAGAGTTCACCATAGCCGAGCAAGGTGGCTCTCTGATCTGTACAGTCAAGAACCCGGTCTATTTCTGGGAGGCCATAGCCCATCCAGCGAGCCAGAAGATATTTATACTGCCTACCAATTGCATTAGAGATGGCTGCTTGCCTCAAATACAAAGACTCCGCACGTTCTCTAATTTCCCTTCCAAGGTCCGAATTTTCGATTCGAGACTTTAGGTGATCGCCTATATCGCCCCACGAGCAACCATGAACCAACATCGCCTTCAACAGGGGAACTTCATAGTTTGACGGATCGACTTCGGCCGCTTGCTCATTGAAGATCTGCTGCAGAGAGTCGTAACAAATGCCAGCAGCCCTACTAACCAACGCAGTTGCATTGCTCGTTCCACAACTGTATGCGGTGGCGCTCAATTCGCCAGCAAGGCTTCCGGGCGAGGCGACTTTGTTTCCAGGAGTTGTACGGGAAATAGCTGGTTCAATGGTTACGGGATCGGGATCGGTTGGCTGCAAAGGCAATCGATACCATTGTTTCCCTCCGTAGAAGACGACGTCGGGTTTTATTGCACGCCGATAACCGCTGCCAAATGCTGAAACCGGACTGGGCAATGGCCGGCCAAATGGATCAATTCTGTTTCCTTGGTCGGCGACCTGAGAATCATCCTGATGGATAGCTCCGACACTTAGTCCGTTGATCGTTTCGGCTGGCGAAAGAAGTTTCCTATGCCGAGCATCCCGGTACAGAGCCTTGATGGTAGCTGCTTCAAATTCCTCAGCTTGAAATGAATCGAATTCTTCCCGAGATACTCCCAATGAAATAGGTGTTGGATGATTCCCGGCACTGACAACAAAAAGCACACCATACTTCACGCTCAACCAGTCCAATAATCTGGCAATAGGACTCATGGACTGTGTGAATTGGCGAGCTCGGTCTCCAATTGACAGGTTGATTGCTTTAACTTGAGGGGCTACCGGGGCTTCATCCTCATCACCTTCAAATATTCGCTTTACTGCTCCATGGATAAGGTCGACTGCAAGGCAGTTGTCTGGAATCCCCTCTGGCCGTGGCGTGTCGGGCCAATTCAGTGGTTTCATGATGGGCCGCATGTAGACGGGTCTGGATAAAGGTCTCGGAGGCTGGTTAAGATCACCATGAACAATGAGCGATGCCATTGAGGTGCCATGAACCCGCTCCGAGGCCGCATAATCCGCCTCCCAGTTTTCTGGGTCGTCAACTGTGAGCCGACCTGCCAACAAGCGATGATTGGCAAGTGGAACGCCATCAAAAAGGGCTATCACAGGCTCGCCATCAGGCAGTGGCGTATCTTCAACAGGGGCGATTTCTACTTCCCCCTCTGGTGTTTTGTCTCCGACCACCATTTGCCCAACAGGCCTGAAGAACATGACGTTCTCACATTTAACGAGTTCAGTTGTTGGGTTCTCCACGATAGTTCGAATGGCATGAGCCGGAAGTTCGGCCAGAAGCCCATGATAAGCGATGCCCTCTATCACTGACTGGCTTAGTATTCGGCCGCCCGCTTGCTGAACAAGGTTTGTAACGTGGCTCGCGCTGACTGCACGAAGCTCGTTCCCCCCACGAAACCAAAGCTCAGCCTCAAATGTAATGACCCTATCCGCGTCGTACTCAAGATCCTCTCTCCAGACATCAATGATTCCAGTTTCGAGAAGCCTGTCTTGAACATCCCACCGACGGATGCTTTTCAGATGTAGGAACGCGTCGCGAAACTTTGTAAGTCCGTACCTGAATTGCATTGCGGGATCTTCTTGGTAACGTCGCCACAACGACAGCATCTGCTCAAGCGCTTGCTGGTTGGTCATGACGAGAAATAGTCGCCCACTCAGCTCCTTGTCAGGCTTGGTTTCATCGTAAAACTCTTCATCCGGGGTGATTTCATCAATTTCAATTTCACCCATCCATTCGAGACCATCAATGCGCCTAACCGCATTGGCAAAGTTATCGATCCTTCCGACGGTCTCTATCACGAGAACCTGCTCTGGAATTATGCCAGCAGCACTCTGTTGTATTTCTATTCGTCTGGCATCAAATGCGGTCTGGAGTTGACTGAACTCTGGAGAAAGACGATCCCATTGTCGTTGCGGTGTTGGCCTTCTTACACGATCTTCACCACCTCTAGGCTTTGAACGAGAAGCTGTTTCAGGCGTCGGGAAAAGGAGTAGTGGGCGTTCAGGCATCCTTCACCTCCGGTCCGTCCTGTTGAGCTACTGTGACTGATCTGGCGGACCAGTGCTGGAGAGTTTTGGACACGATATCCTTCATGTCTGCGTTCGGTTGTTCGAGCACATACTGCCGGAACACTGTCGTGCCGAACTCTTCGACTTCCGCGAAATTCGGCCCCTGGAGACGTTTGGCTAAAGTGCCCGCAGCGTATCCCAGAGGGATATTGATCCGGCGCTCGAATTTTTCGAACCACTCAGTCAGGCGAGCCCGGGTTGGGCCGGGTAGTGTCATGCGCACCTGGAAACGTCGCCATACAGCGCGGTCCAGCAGTTCCGCATGATTGGTAGCCCCGATGACCATAACATGGCTTGGCAGGTTGTCGATCTGCATGAGCAGCGAACTCACCACGCGCTTGATTTCACCGGTCTCGTGTAGATCACCGCGCTCCTTGCCGAGGGTTTCGAACTCGTCGAAAAAGAGAACGCATTTCCGAGTAGAGGCATATTCAAACAGTTTCTTCAAGCGGGCAGCCGTCTCGCCCAAGTATGTACCAACGACGCTCTCATAGCGAACCACAAGCAGTGGGACCACCAGTGCTTCTGCGATGGCCTCGGCCAACGTCGTCTTGCCATTGCCCGGCGGTCCGATGAGAAGCACGCGGTTGCGAGGCTCCAGGTTGTAAGACCTGAGCAGGTCGGTCCGGTGCTGTTCCTGAATCAGGCCCTGGCAAATCTGCTGCACCTCAACCGGCAGGATGAGATCCGAGAGTTTTCGTTGAGGCATTACCTCATGGAACAGATTGCCCATGCGCTGATCCAGCATAGGGCCACCACCATTGGTAACGGGGCGCTCAACCGGCGCGGCGTTGAGCATCTCTTCGAGCTTCCCGGCCAGCACCTTGTGCTGCTTGGTTCGCTCTTCGGCGATGATCGCCTCGACGACCTTTCTAAATGTGGCCTTGTCGCCCCGTATGCCGGATTGGACAAGGCGAATTAGTAAATCCGCCCTTGCCATTATTCGCCTCCCATTCGTGTTACCGCCTGGTCAAACCACATGAGCAGCTTTGAATCTTCTTCCAGGACTTTGTTGGGGATCTTGTCGGCCACGGCGACGATGACGGCGTAGTCGCGCTCCTGCCAGGCCTTCTTGAATCCGGCGCGGACAGCTTCCAAGCGGAAGACCTTGAGCTTCTTCTTGATCTCCTTGTATTCCTCGAACTCCTTGAGCAACGCCTTCTCGCGCAATTTCTCAAGGTCGCCCGCCTTGTTCGGGTCGGGTACGTACCAGCGGTCGCGTGCCTTCGTCACCAGCGTCCGATCGTCCTTGGGCAGGTTGCGCAGCTCTTTCCAGTTGGTGGAGAGGTAAGCGTGAATCTGCTCCGGAACCGGGCCTTTACCGTCGTAGCAGATGAAGTTCTGGTTCAGCAGTTCGCGCAGGTCGAGCTGGGCCTCGTTCTTGCTCCAGCCACCGAGTTGCTGCATGAATTGCGGGTTGATGTCTGAGAAAGTCTGCGGCTTTTCCTTGATGAGCTGGCGCAGCCATTGGATCGACGAGGCCTCGTCGGAGACGAACATCGAAAGTTGTTGTGGAGCACCGGAGGTCATCTTCTTCCGGTCGTATTCGGCCACCTGGTCCGGCAGGAAATACATGCCATCGCGTTCAATGAAGCGCTGCGATAGTCCGATCTGGAACTCCTGGCTTGAAATTGGCACGGGGTAACTCCTGCGGACGTAGAACGCGATCATCTGGTCGAATAGAATGCGCGGATCACGCTCGGGCACCATTAGTAGCAAAACGCCTTGGCGCTTGGTTACCGGCAGATACTTCAAGTGGGTGCGAACAAAATCCCAAACACCTTCCTCGGTTTTAGCTTCCTTTTGGAAGCGTTCTTCAAAACCGCCGTTGGGTTTGTAGGCGGAAATGACGAGGTCTTGCTTGACCGCTGTAGGCGTGGTGGCGGCCTTAAAGCTTCCCTGCTTTTTGTCCAGAGCGGAAACATTGGCAACTATGAATCCAGCTTCTGTAAGTGCCACCTGAATGCTATTCCACACCGAAGCCTTCGTATTGGAAAACTCTACCGTCATCCAACGGCCAGGCTTTAATACTCTGTATGCTTCGGAAAAGCATTTAGCCATCAAATGCCGATATTCATCCGCGCCTTTCTGCTGATATGAATTCTCAACAGCTTCATCTTTATTATTTGTCCATACCTGAAGCCACGACTCCCAGATAAAGTTCAACTCAGAATAATTGATATTCGCCCCAAAAGGCGGATCAATGAATAGATAATCCATAGAATCATCTGCCATCTCAGAAAAGTCGGTCAGTGATCCTGTGCTAATTATCGCAATGTTCTGGGTTATACCAACATGGGCTTTGGGCGCTCGCTCTATATGCTGCTGCAATACCTTTAGAACCGGTATCTCCTTTATTAACGAAGGAACGTAAAGAGTGCCGTTCATTGGCCCTCCGCCTGCACCGAGATTGCCCCCTTGTGATCTAAAACGGTAGAGTTTGCTTAGCACTAGAAGTGAAGACGTTAGATGGACAAGGAGCCTATTGTCAGACACCTTAGACGCATAGCTGGCCAAAACTGCTAGCGCTCGATTTGTAAAAAACTCTGGTACACGATAAATGCCATGAGATTTTTGAGGCTGAGTGGTGTTGTATCCTGATGGCAACTTATCGGTAGGATACCAATGGCTGACTATGAACTGATTGGTTCGTTCAAGAAGTAATATATCTTCTTGGTCTGGTTTCTTAGTAAATGCAGACGTACCTATTTTGTAGTGTATGAGCGCAGGGACTTGCTTTGTTTTTTGAACAACATCCTTAGTCACCGAATCAACTGTAGATTCCCACTTTCTCTCAAGCGTTCTCTTAGAAAGCAACGCACTACAATGTGGGCATTCGAAGGAATCCATGACCTGCCATGAGCTCTTATCAACAGCCACATCCCAGAACACCAGATCACCTGCACATTCTAGGCACGAAAAGACATCAGACCAGGTCGTATAGTTTATTTTCCCAGTTCTTCCATCTGTATGCTTAGTTTCATACATCCAAGAATATTCTTTCGTGACTTCCTTTAGAATTCGCTTTGCTTCTTGTTCCAAGGCGAGTCCATCCACCGGCGTGTTATAGTTGTAGGCAATGAATGTGGCAGCTGGCGACAGATCATTCAGAACGGCCCTGCGGACGCCGAGTTTTGAAAACGGCCGCCAAACCTTTTTGCCATCTTGGTCCGTCTCTTCCTGCAAAATGGTTCCGTCCGGCTTCACCTGGCAGCCAAGAGACATAACCACCTCGCGGTCGCCACACATCTGCGCCGCCACACCCGTCATACCGGTCCCGCAGAACCCGTCGAACACGATGTCCCCCGGCTCGGTGTAATGGAGGATGTAACGCATGATCGCCTTATGCGGCACCTTGGTGTGGTAAGAGTGCGCTTTGTAAATCGGGTCGTTTTTCCCCTCGCTTACATCAGCCACAAAGGGTTCACGGTGATAGTGATAGCCTTCAGGCTGTTCCGGCTTCTGCGCCTCCCACTCAGCGATGAAGTCGGCAATCCACGGGTTCGGGCACGCAGTGTAGTACGGCGGATCGCTTAAGGCGAGAATGTCCTCGTCACCGCCGATGGGAAAGCCTTCGATCTTGCGGAACTCCGGGTCCCGCAGCTTCTTGCGCAGTTCCTCGGTAAAGTGGGCGCGGCGGGCCTCGTCGTTTTCGAAGGTAATGCCTAAGCAGGTCACGGGTCCCGAGTCGCGGGTCGCAGGTCGGTCCGTTTCAAATTTCGTCTGCTGGTGATCTGGCTGGTTGTATTTGTCCATCCGTCAACTCCGTTCTGAGCTGTGATTTGTCTTGGCTCGTGACTCTCGACTCGCAGGCCCACGACCCACGACTATCTTATTCACTTGTCCACTGACCACTTTGTTCCATAGGCATGCCCGACTTGTACAGTCACTTGGTCACTTGCGGGAGAGGTTGCCACATGAAAATCTCAAGATAGCCGTTTATGACACCATTAACGGTATCATGATCCCTTTTTCTCCCAGACGGCGTCTCTGCCGGACTTAATGCATTCCACCGATCCTTCCTCACGGAGCCGGGCCAACACCCGCTTGATGGTTGGCCGACTCACATTCGGACAGGCCTGCGCCAAGTCTGCATAACGGAAGGTCGCAGGAAGTTTCTGAATTGCTGCCATGACCATTTCGGTTTTTGCGCCGTGGGCCGAGGTCAGTTCACCAGTCCGACGTTCAAATTCCCGATACGCGGAAAGGAGCATCACACCAAGGAAGTATTCCCACCATGACAACAAAGAGTGCCCACCCTGATGCCACCCCTGAGAGGATTTGTAGAGCGCATCGTAGTAACCCTCCCGCTGGTTTTCGATCAGATGTTCCAGGCTGATGTAACGTCCTGCTTCGAAACCTACCTGATAGAGAAGAAGCAAGGTCAGCAGTCGCGCCATTCTGCCGTTGCCGTCGGTGAATGGGTGGATGCAGAGGAAATCGAGGATATAGGCGGGTATAAGCAGCAACGGATCAATTTGACCTTTTTCCCATTCCTCTTTGAAAAGGACATGCAACCGATCCATGGCAGCGGGTGTCTGATGAGCGGGGGTTGGTTTGAAGCGGGTAACTTTGATTCCATCGGGGCGCGTTTCGGAGATTTCGTTGTCCGTCATCTTCCACCGTCCGCCTTGCTGGGCGACAAACTGATAGAGATCGCGGTGGAGCTGCAACACAATTCCAGTCGTAAAAGGCATATTGGCATGGTTGGCGTGGATCGTCGCGAGTGCATCCCGGTATCCAGCAATCTCCTGTTCTGAACGATTCTTGGGAGTTATCTTGTGCTCCACGAGCTTTCTGATCCGCTCTGCCGGCGCTTCGATCCCCTCGATACGATTGGATGATTCAGTACTCTGAATAATGGCCACTTGACGCAGCGATTCGAGAACCTGCGGGGTCTGTTGCATGAACAGCGCTTCTTTCCCATGGTACTCACCCAAAAGGCGCATCGTCCGCAGGAGGGAATGCGGTATCCCTTGTGTTTCAATAAATCCCGTTTCAAATGAATTCATGGGTTCACTCCAGCACTATTCTTACTTTTCCTGGCTCTTTCCCCTTGGTGAGCTCGTCCAGATATTCCTCGAATCGCTTCTTCATCTCAGCCGGCGTTGCCGGTGAACCGCCGGAGAGTAGTGCCGCGCGCAGGTCCGCAGTCTTGACCGGTACCTTTTGAAGCCCGGAGAGCACCTCGCTCAGGGCATGGATGAAATCCTGGCCAAGGTCGTCGGGAAGCTCCCGATTCTTGATAAAGCCGTTCACCAGTTTCTTGGGTTCGGGCTTGAGCAGGTCCAGATTGCCCTTGGTGGTAGGGTCATCCAGGTTGGTCAGCAGCGTCTGGGTCCAGTTGGCCACCAGCTTGTCCAGCTCATCGTCCAAGCCGTCCAGCACCGTTCCCGCGGGCGCAGTGGGTGGCTCGGCCCCTGGTTTGAAGTTGCAGTGCGGGCACACCGGTGAAGCGTCCAGCTCCTGCTCGGTCAGGGCAA
>Ga0209176_10000249_pt1 | contig 12407 bp, 11 predicted proteins | sample NGEPer11B_FD_184511 | JGI IMG/M metagenome (GOLD analysis project Ga0209176, IMG submission 184511) | Arctic peat soil microbial communities from the Barrow Environmental Observatory site, Barrow, Alaska, USA - NGEE Permafrost305-11B... | ecosystem: Environmental > Terrestrial > Soil > Wetlands...
TTGAGTGCGCTGAAGGGATAGTCCGGCTCATTGACTTCATGCCGCCCCGCGACAAGAGACCTGATCTCATGCGGATTGTTGAGGGTGTCCGGGGGACCGTGCCCATGGAGCTCGATCTGACGGTGCGTTTTGGCTACGGTTCAATCGTACCCTGGATTGAGAGATCGCGGGAGAACTCCCGCACTCTATTCGCGATAGCCGGACCCGACGCACTGCGCTTTGACTCCGGGGTAGATCTGGAGGCCAGGGAGTTCTCCCACACTGCCCGCTTCACGGTGGCGGAGGGGGAGCAAATCCCCTTTGTGATCAGCTGGTACCCCTCTCACGAGGAGTCTCCTAAACCCTTACATCCCTCTCAGGTACTGGAGGACACGGTCATGTGGTGGCGATCCTGGGTGCAGGAGTGCAACTACCAGGGGGAGTGGCATGAAGAGGTGCACCGCTCTCTACTGGTGCTCAAGGCACTCACCTATGCTCCCACCGGAGGTATCGTGGCTGCTCCCACCACCTCTCTTCCCGAGCATCTGGGGGGTGTGCGCAATTGGGACTATCGCTACTGCTGGATCCGGGATGCCACTCTTACTCTGAACGCCTTCCTGGCGAGCGGGCATGCACGGGAGGCTGTGGCGTGGCGTGACTGGCTGTTGCGGGCCGTGGCCGGTGAGCCCAGGGCTATGCAGATCCTGTACGGTCCGGCCGGAGAGAGGCGTTTGGCCGAATACACCATTCCCTGGCTTCCCGGATATGAGGGATCGGCACCGGTGCGGGTGGGGAACGCCGCCGCGAATCAATTCCAACTCGACGTTTACGGGGAGATCATGGATGCCATGCATCAGGCCCGCAGTGCCGGGATGGAGCCGGATGCGTGGGCCTGGGGTGTCCAGAAGGAGCTGCTGGACTTTCTGGAGGGGAACTGGCGTGAACCGGATGAGGGTATTTGGGAAGTGCGCGGGGGTAGGCGCCATTTCACTCACTCTAAGGTCATGGCTTGGGTGGCCTTCGACCGGGCAGTCAAGACGGCCGAGAGCCTGGGGATGGACGGTCCGGTGGAGCGGTGGAAGCGTCTGCGCAGGGAGGTTCACCAGGAGGTGTGCCGCGAGGGCTATCAGGCGCATCGGGGGCACGGTAGGAGAGGGGCCTTTACCCAGTTCTATGGTTGTAAGCATCTGGACGCTGCGGTCCTGATGATGCCCCTGGTGGGGTTCCTTCCCGCCTCGGACGAGAGGGTCAGAAGCACGGTGGAGGCCATCGAAGAGGAGCTTTGTCAGGAGGGATTCGTCATGCGGTACGCCTCTGAGGCCTGGGAGAAGGTGGACGGGCTGCCCTCCGGGGAGGGGGCTTTTCTGCCCTGCACCTTTTGGCTGGCCGACTGCCTGGCTTTCATGGGGGAGGGAGAGAGGGCCTTGGCGCACTTCCAGGGGCTACTGGGCATCCGCAATGACCTGGGTCTGCTCTCCGAGGGTTATGATGTGAAGGCCCGGCGTTTGGTGGGCAACTTCCCGCAGGCCTTCACCCACGTGGGCCTGGTCAACACCGCCCGCAACCTGGGCCTGGCCGGCGTGCGTGAAGGGGCGCGCCCGCCGACGCCCTAGTCACCGGGCTCAGGAGCGGGGCGGGGTCTTCTCCTTGAGCTGCAGGAGGCGTTGCCCTGCTGCCCGCAGAGTCTCATCCCGCTTAGCGAAGTGCAGGCGGAAGAGATGGTTAACCGGCTCCCGGAAGAAGGAAGATCCCGGCACTGCGGCTACTCCCACCTCCCGGGTCATCCACTCGCATAGGGCGAGATCGTCCTTCCAGCCCAGCTCGGTAGCGTCTACCATGACGTAGTAGGCACCTTGGGGCCTGGTGTAGGGGAGGCCGATCTTATCCAGGTAGGAGAGGAGCAGGTCTCGCTTGCCCTGGTAAAGAGCGGCGAGGTCGTCGTAGCGTACACTTCGTCCGTGATCACCCAGGTATCGAACTCCTGCGCCAGCTCCGCGATCAGTGCAAGCTCCTCCGTGGTGAAGACGCGGCCGGTGGGGTTGGACGGGTTGCAGAGCATCAGGGCCTTGGGCCGCTGCTCAAAGGCTCGGCGCAGCTCATCCGGGTCAAAAGTATACTTCGGTGGAGCCGCAGGTGACCACCAAATGGGCCTCAGGGTCCAGGGGCAGGCCCATGAACCGGCTCTGCTTGGCCGCCAGGGCTTCCCGGAAATTGTGGGCGCCCCAGGCAATCGCATACTGGTGAGGTCCCTGGGCGGCGGCCACGGCCGCCGCCTCCGTCAGGTGCCCGGGCGGGTCAAAGTCGGGGGAACCCTGAGAGAGGTTGATCCCTCCGTGCTCGTTATTAATGCGGGTCATCCGGCGGATGACGGAGTCAGTGAAGTGTGTCAGGCGGCTACTGAGCTCAGGCATGGAGGCCATGATACATGAGGCCGGCATTCGGGTAGAGTTATTGATGGAACTGCGACCCGAGGGGAGAGGTAATGAAGATGAAGAACCAGCTTATCGCACTGCTGTTGGCTCTGGTGTTGCTGCTTATTCTGGGGCTGAAGAATATGGATCCGGTAACCTTGGACTTCTTCGTCGGCTCTGTGGAGATGCCCCTTGTCTACCTGTTGGCCGCATTCGTTTTGGTGGGCATGATCATGGTCTGGGCGGTGGCTCTGGTTGGACGCTTCCGTTCCGGTCTGCAGCGCTCCCGTCTGCGCAAGGAGATTGAGCAGAAAGATCGGGAAATTGAAGGCCTGAAGACGGAGCTGGCCAAGCATGAGTCTCTGGCCGGCGATGCCGCGGTGAGAGAGGCCGAGGCTTTCAACGAATCCCAGCTAGAGGCGAAAGAACCGGAAACAGGGGACTCCGCGCCGGAGGGTTCCAGGGCGGAGGACTTGCCGGCTGAAGATAAGGAATAGGCGCAAGAATCAGTTGACCTGCTTTCTATGTTGTAAAATGTGAGGCAGGAAGATTATCTTTTGCAGGCATGAGATAGGGCGTCGACTTATTGGGGGACCGTGTTTGTAGATATCGTCGCCGGCTACTTGGGCGCCGGCAAGACAACGTTGATGGGGCGGTTCATTGCCGATGCTGAGGAGCCTGAGCGTCTGGTGGTTCTGGTCAACGAATTCGGAGAGTTGGGTATCGACAGCCTCTTGATGGCTGGTGCCAACGATGTTGTGGAACTCTCCAGCGGCTGTATCTGTTGCACACTTCGCATGGATTTTCGTGCTCAGATCGAGGAGATCGGAGAGCGTTTGAATCCCCGACGCCTGCTTATCGAGCCGACCGGCGTCGCCACTACCGGTCAGGTGTTGAAGGCTCTCCGGCACTCGTCGCTGGCCAACCTGGTGGAGGGGGTACGGGTCTTCACACTGGTAGATGCCCCGACCTTCAACGAACGTATGAAGGAGAGCCCCCGATTCTTCACTTCCCAGGTGCAGGCCGCCGATGTAGTAGTGTTGAGTAAGCCCGATCTGGTTCCGTCCGAGCGTGTACCGGTTCTCGTTGCCGCCGTTGAGAGTCTGGCACCTGATGCATGGGTCATTTCCGCGGAGCGGGGGGAGCTTCCGGGTGAGTTTGAGCTGCCGCCTTACCGGGCACCACGGGACGCGCCGGAGTCCGAGAGGCTGGATGACCTGGTTTCTCTCAACTACCGGCTTCCGGCCGTAGCGGGGATGGAATCCCTGAGAGAGTTGTTCCGTGCCCTGAAAGACGGAGAGTTCGGTCCAGTGGAGCGGGCTAAGGCTCTTGCGGAGTGCGCAGACGGGTGGCATCGGTTCGATCTTGCGGGCTCCACTTACGAAGAGCAACCGACGGGGCCCGTTCCGGAAGGTCGTCTCGTCGTAATCGGTCGTGATCTTATGGCAGAAAAAATGAACCGCTCGGTACGTCGGTTGGAGGGTATCCCGGCGACCGGAAGGTCTGAGTAGGTCGTTTGGCTTAGAGCTGCGGCCGGAACTAGGGAGCATTTATGGGAAGCTATGGCGTGGCACTGGACTTGGGAACCAGCGGTATCCGGGGACAGGCGGTGGACCTGGACAGCGGTGAGATCATTTCCACGGCAATCACCGGTCAGCATCCGCTCCCCGGTGGTAATGTGATGGATCACCTTCACTTTTCAGTGGAGTGTACCCAAGCCGGATCCGCCTCTGTCCCCCATGATCTTCTGGTAGACAGTGTGAACAAGGTTGTGCAGGGACTTGGAGTACCCAGGGAGGAGGTGGAACGTGTAGCTATCTGCGGCAACCCCATCCAACTCTCTCTCTTCCAGAGCTTGGAAGTGCGTGATCTTGCCTACGCAGGCAAGAGCAAGCTCGAGTCCATCGGCGTCAGCCAACAGGTTCGGGGGGCACGCATCGGTACCGTGGGTGAGATACATGGCTTGGAGCTACCGGAAGACGCCGTGCTTGTGGTTCCTCCGGCGGTTCGCCATGAAGTGGGGGCAGATGCGCTCGCCATGATGCTCAAGTCCGGGATGCTTGAACGGGACGAGGTCGCCCTTGTGACCGACTATGGCACCAATGCGGAGATGGCCCTCAAGGTGGGCGATCAGGTAGTAACTGGGTCTGCCGCCTGCGGGCCGGCGTTCGAAGGGCAGGCTATCGCCTTTGGCATGCTGGCCGTGCCTGGAGCCATCTGCGACCTTGAACGGGTCGACGGGGGGTACCGCAACCTGGCATTGGACGAGGACATGATGCCCGAGTTCGCTGCGACGGTGGATCCCCGCAGCGGAGTTGTCCGTGAGCGGGGAAGTCGCGAGGTCTGCGGCATCACCGGCACCGGGGTCATGGCGGCCCTGGCTCTTGGTCTGCAGGACGGGTTCGTGAAGTTGCCCAAGCTGGACTCTCCAGACGGGAGGATGCATTTGGGTGGATCGGTCGTCCTGGGTACTGATGATGTCATCGAGGTCGGCAAGGCAGTGGGTGCAGCACGGGCGGGACACGTGACACTGGCCCAGGAACTAGGCATCAAGGTGGAAGACATCAAGGTTGCATATATGGCGGGTGCTTCCGGTACCTACGTGGACGCCCGCAAGGCTCAGGCCATAGGTATGGTCCCCGCTTCAGTGGAGCGGATGTACCAGATCGGCAATACCTCCCTTATGCTTGCCCGCGATCTGGTTTCAGATCCGGATAGTGTTTGGAAGGTGGAGGAAATAGCCCAGGGTCTGAGAGCGCACCACTCCATGTTCGCCGAGGCCAAGGTCTTTAAGGATGTCTACATCCTGGAGCTGGGATACTGGACGGAAGGTATGCCCTGGGATATGTACCGGAAGTTCATGGATCGGGCAGGAGTACAACCACCGAAGGAGTTTCCTGGCGAGGTTGAGGTCATTCGCATAGTGGATCGGGATATACCTGATCTGGGTAGCCGGGGGCTCCGGGTTGTCACAGACGTGGGGATGCAGATGCTTGCGCGGTTCGAGGGGTGCACTGACTGCGGCACCTGCCGGGATGTCTGTCCGGAGAAGGCCATCACTTTCACGGAAGACGAACAGGGAGAGAGGTTGGTACACGTGGCTTCGGCGCGTTGTCTCGGGGTAAGTTGTCTACAGTGCGAGATCTCGTGTCCGGATAAGGTGTTTGACTTCGGGGAATTCATCAACATCGTGTAGATGGGAGAACCCGTGGCAGGTGCGCAAGAGCTGTCGCAATCGGCCGAGCGGCCGGAGCACCTGGTCTTTCCTGGACTGGATGAGAACACGACCGCGCGGCTGGTCACCCGGCTGGACCTCATGGCCGAGTCGGCCAAAGTGTTCGCCGCCGGCCTGACCGAGACGGACGTTGGTGTCGAGTACACTCTGGGCAGCGGGCGTCGTAGTTACTGGATGCGTGGGCGGGACGGGTCGCTCTCGATCCGACTTTTCGTGGATCTCCTATCCCCACTCAACCTCCCCCCTGAGGCCGATCCTGAAGCTCCGCAGGTAACCGACTATTGTGCGGCGTTTCGTGCCGGTTTCCTACATGCTTTGGGCCGGGTGATGTTCTCTCCCTGTGTGGATCGCCCCGCCCCCCTGGCCTCTGTCCTGGCGGACCCCCGTCCTCGGCTCCTGGACGGAGAGGCGCGGCGGATGTTGGCTGAGCCCGCCGGCCGTCGTCTGGCGGAAGGTATCCTGGAACGGCTGGAAGGAGATCGGACGGATGGGCTGCTGCGCATGCGTTTCCCCCATGCCGTCCGCCACCAGCGGGGTAGGGACGCAGAAACCCAGCGTCGTCTCCAAGCTGGACCTGCGGTGGACATCCTGCTTGCGGAGGCCGGGGCGGTGCTGAGGGGCCGGGAAGAGTGGTCGGAGCTCGAGACCACTGAACCGCTCCTGTACAAAGGACTGAAGGGAGTGTCCGTCCTTGATGGACCGGCCGGTGCCTACCGGTTGGCTGAAGTGGTTCTAGAGCACGTACTTCCTTGTTTGCTACGTTGGGATGTCTCCGTCCATGACCTCCGCGAGCCTGCAGCCGCGGATGAAGGTACCGTGGACCTCACCGGTCCGGACGCCTACCCCCTGCTGTGCCGGCCGGGAGAAGTTGATGTATCGGGGGTGCATGAGCCCGTCGGCGGTGAAGTGGTGCGCCTTCCCCACGTCTTGGGGGGAGAAGCTCTGGTGCGGGTAGATGTGGCAGAGGCCGGGGAGCTTGAGCCCACGCGGTTGACGCGTGATGTTATCAGCCGCCTGACGGATGATTACGGGCCTCGAGCGCGGGAGGCTTTCGTGGAGGAGGAGGTCGCTCTGCGCCGCGCCTTGCGGGTCAACTGGGAGCGACGCCATCAGGGTCGGTACAGATCCGGGAAGCGGGTTGGTATCCCCAATCTCCGGCGGTATATGACTCTGGACGACCCGCGAGTGTTCCAGCGGCTGCAGACGCCGGACGCCCTGAGCTACTATTTTCATCTGCTGGTCGATGCTTCCTACAGTATGCTCAAGGGAGACAACCTGTCTCAGGCACTCGCCGTCGCTTCAGCGTTCACGGAAACCCTGCAGAAGGCCCGCATCCCGGTGGATGTAACTCTGTACTCTTCGGCCATCACCCGTCTGCATGATCATCGGCGGCATATCTACGACGCCTACTTTGGGGCAGATTTTGGGTTCCTTGTATCCGGCACCATGGAGATGGAAGCCATCGCCTACGCCAAGACCCGAGCAGATGCCGTGCCCGCGAACCACAAGCTACTCGTGGTACTCACGGACGGGACGCCGGTGAACCACACACTGCCTCACGTGGGTGCTGAGACCTTGGATGGCTACTATCACTCAACGCTTATCCCTTGGCTGCAGCGGGTTGGTATCGATCTGCTGGCCATCGGGATCGGTGTTACTCCCGCCTATCATCGCAACGTGGTATGCCTGGACGATGTCTGGGAGAGCCTTCCAGTGTTTCTGAATTTTCTGGAAGAGGTGGTCCACGAAGGCGAGTCGCGTACAACTGAGCTCTGGCGTTAGTCCTTCTCGAGCTGGGAGACGTCCCAGGAGGTGGCGTAGGCGAAAACCTGCTCCCGGAAGACCGCTTTGAGCCGTTCGTCCAGCAGGTCGTAAAAGGCCATTCGTGCCGCCTCTAAGGGGCCGAGGTGCGGGAGCAGCGAGGCCCAGGCCCGCAGAACTCCTGTGCTGAGTACGAAGGGGAAGGCGTTAGGGCGGCTCACCAGCATCTCTCGGGCCAGAGCGGCCACCTCCAGCATCGCCTCCAGGTCCGAACGGTATTCCTCGCCGCCCAGGGCGGGGAAGCGCTGGAGTAGGATTCTCCGCTCCAAGGCCAGATCCAGGAACTGGATGCGCACTGAGCTCCAGCGCTGTAGGTAGGCGGCGGAGAGTTCCTTGGTTCCTGGGTACAGGGAGAGGTACTCCACGGGGTTGAAGGTGGCGAATATATGACAATCCCGGTGCTGAGGAAGGACCTCATTGTCCTTCTCCGCGAGGACCAGAGCGCGGGACTGATCGAGCAGACCGTGCAGCGCGAACCAGATCTCCTGGCCCGTGGCATTCATTTCCTCCAGGAGGAGCACGCCTCCATGACGCACGGCCGTTGTGACCAGTCCGTCCTGGAACCGTACGTCTCCCCGGCCCGCCGGCAGCAGCTTACCGATGATGTCGTCGGTCGTGGACAGACCGTGCAGATTCATGCGGTAGAGAGGGGCGTTGAGCAGCCAGGCTAGATATCGAACCAGCTCCGTCTTTCCCACTCCCGTATGCCCATGGATGGCCAGAGGGACGTTCAGCTGGTATGAGAGGGCCGCACGGTATAGCAGTCCGTCATGGTCCTGATAGAATCCTGCGGACGGAATCAGGGCCTCCCGGCCATCGATCTGTCTTGGACCCCACGGGCAGAGGACCACACCCCGGAATATCTCATTACCCTGGGGATCGTGGAACCGCGCGGTGAACAGCAGCGCTCCGTCTTCGAGGCTGTAGGTGTTGTCGAATTGAGTAAGTGGGCGCTTTGCTGCAGCGCCTCGACCCTCCTCCGCCTGCTGCAGCAACTCTTCTAGGGAGGCGGCGGAGAAGCTGTTCTCCGCCCTGTTATCCTGGCCCAACAGGCCCTCTCTGTTCTCATCCACAGCCTACCATTGACCCCTCCGACCCCAATGCTAGTTGGGTGCCGCCGTATATTACTGAACCGCCTCCACCATTGCCCTAAGTTTGGCGATAGTCGAGGCTGGGGGTACCGAGCAGCCGGGCGCTATCATGCTGTATCCCTCGTCCAAAGCCTTACGCACATCCGCCTTGACGTCGTCCGGGGAACCGGTGAAGAGTGTGGTGACGGCGTCAACCCCGCCGATGAGAGGTATGTGGCGATCGTAGTCTTGAAGGGCGGCACAAAGGGCGGGTGCATCTATGCTGGGCTCCACGCTGATGCCGGTGGCTCCCGTGTCCGCGATGTCGGTGCCTATGGGGTTCACAGCTCCGCATATATGGATAATCGTGGGAATATCCGGCAGGTTCTCTATTTGCCGCTTCTCCCAAGGCTGGGCTACGGATTTGAAGATGGGAGGGCTGATGACGTCAATGGAGGCCATCATGTCCTCAATTATCAAGAAGTCGGCTCCGGCCTCCTGGTAGGCTTTACCCAGCTCCGTCCCCGCCTGCTCCGCAACCTCCAGAAATGGCTGCAACTTGTCGGGCGCACGAATACTGGCCTTCAGCACGTTTGTAATCCCCAGCAGGTTGGCAACGATAGAGAAGGGGCCGACCACATTGCCGCCTACTGCCACCTCGTCCCCGAGCCGACTCTTGAGGAGTCTAACGGCCTCTATGACCTGGGGAATCCGTCCGCGAGATAGAAAGTCCTCAGGGAAATGCGGGGAGTCGTCTAGTCCGTAACTGTGTACATCGATGCGAGGGACGTATTCTCGGTCACCGTACTTGACGGTCGACCCCAGAGCTTCCGCTTCCATGGTCTGGCAGTAAGGTACCCGGACGGCATCGAAGCCGATCTCCGTATAGGCGGCGGCGGCCAGATCGGCCATGGGTCCGGCCTTCTGGTGTGCCTCGGGCCATTCGGCCCCCGCAGCCTCCATCTGGTCACCGGTAGCGGTCTGGTTCGCGGAGAAGACTGATGGACGGTCTGTGTCTTCCCCAGCTAGAGCTGCAAGAAATCTTTCCTTGTGGTTCATGGGGTTCCTTCCGGTCCTAGCACTCGCCGCGGAGCGGCGGATAGTGGGCATGTGCGTTGACGGTAATGGGGATGGGAGGGTAGCGTCGCTACCCTCCCATCCCATGTTGTCACTTGTGGGGCCTTAGCTCACCAGGTTCCATTTGGCTCGCATGTCTTCCCAGGACATGCCGCTGGCGGCATCGACCGCCATGGGCGGTCCCTGCTTGGCCTCATCTCCATACACTCCAAAGTCGAAGCCGGTGACGTATTCCTCAGACACCGCTCCTCCTCCGCAGACGAACGGCAGGTTCAGTCCCTCCTTTTTGAGCATGCCGGCGATGTTGGCGAAGGCCGCCATGGTAGTGGTCATTAGAGCCGTACCTGTGACCAGGTCCGCGTTATTGTCTTTGACTGCCTTAACGACATCGTCTTCGGGGACGTCTGACCCCAGGTCCACGACCTTGAAGCCATTTGCCCTGATGAGGGCTACGGCGATGTTCTTGCCAATGTCATGTATGTCGCCGTGTGCGCAGTGCATCACGACTGTGCCCCTCTTCTTGACGTCTCCGCCCATGGCGTCCTCGGCTTTTTCCAGGCCCACCATGAGGGCGTCGGATGAGAGGATCACCTGGGGCAGGTAGTACACGCCTTCGTCCCATAGTTTGCTGACTTCACCCATACCGGCGATCAGGGTATCAATGATCTGCGTGGGTTTATGATCCGACAGGGCCTTGTCTGTGTTGGCTCCCACCGATTCTTCGTCTCCTTCAACTACGCCTTGAGCGATGGACTGGAGGACCGCGTCGGCACCCACCGTGTCCGCCTCGCGCATCTGACGCGCCAGTTTCAAGTCGTAGCGGGTGAATATTGTACTGAAATCGAGCAGTTCACCTACTGTCTTCGGCATTTGCGCCTCCTTTATACAGAATCTGTCGGTGCGGCGACCTATCGAGTCTGCCGACGACCCACCTAAAAGCCGTAGGAACTCGGGTCGAAGCCCGGGACCTTCTTGTACTCATCCAGGCACATGTTGACGAAGTCATCCTCGCTGTCGGGCAAGGCCTCGACTTCCCTCCGCGCCTTGTCCAGAGCATCCCTCTCGAACTTAGAGAGTTCCATCTTGGAATCGGCGGTTATCAATTCTCCCACCTTGAGCACGGCTGCGCGTGAACGGGCATAGTAACTCTCATTGTTGTCGACTATGGCCTGTCCGATCTCATACGCGTTGTCCGGAGACAGCACGAATCCATGGACGTCACGGTACTTGTCACTCGAGATATTGATGTCCCGTAGCACTTTCTCCTGCCCCATGGCAATGGATGCGTTCATCTGTGCGACGTTGTAGCCGAGAATCTCGGTAAACACTTCGACGGTGGAACCCCCGAACATATCGTGATACTCGACGGCCTCATTGCTCCATAGGTCCACGACGGCTGAGACCACGTTGGACTGCATCTCTGAGTGGGCGCAGGCTGAGGCCACACCTTCCATGGTAATAGGCACGCCTGTTATCGCCTTGATGATTGGGTCTTCGTAGGCGCAGTCCTTGGTTGGTCCAGTGGCACCCTGCTCGTACGCCACCAGCGACCGGGCTGCTGAGCACCCCCGCGTCAGGGCTGCGAAGGTATGGGGTAAGTCGGTAGCTGTGTAGCCGCCGGCCAGAAACATGGCCGTGTTACCTCGTGCGCAGTCCGTGTCGCCGCCTGCGGTGATGTTGTTCTTCTTCGCTGTGTCGACGATCTGCGGCCAGAGCCACGCCATATCCCGGCTGGAAAGGACACCGATCCCGAAAATGACACCCTTGATATCCTGCCGTTGTACGGCCCAGTCGAAGACCTCCTTCCCACCCATGGTCTCGATGGAGAGGACGTCTGCGCCGTTCTCCGCCGTGGACGCGAACGTTTCCAGCATCCACGTGAGTTCTTGGGAGCTCCGCATGTTGACCATGTCGGGCTTTCGTAGATCCGCTACTGTGGAGACCAAGGCAGACTTCAGGCCGTACTTGTCGTAGTACTCCTGCATCTGGTCCTTCGCCTGTCTGAAGATGGCTGCGGCCCACTCGGGCTGGCTGGTCATCTGGTAGATGTGTTCGAATTCGATGACGATTCCCGGGAAACCTAGAGCGACGCAGCGCTCCAGAGCGTCTTCCGTCATGCGCTGGTACTCACGGAGTATCTTATCCTTGGACTCCGCGCTCCGTGGGCGGGGATGGGGGACTATTTGAGGGTACACCGTTTTTCCCCCCAACTTCACGGGTCCCAAACCGATGGAGACAGGATTCTTCGCTGTGCCGAAGATCATGTCTCCCCAATTATCATAAGCCATAGAGGTGTACTTGGGCATAGAAATCCCTCCCTTACTTGCCGGCTCCTGAAACTCCGGTAACGTCCAGGCTGGCGGACAGAAACGAGTCCGTCAATCCGGTCCGTCAATCCGGTAGACTAGCAGTTCTCCATAGGTCCACCCCCCTAGGTTCTGCTTCTGACAGGTGAGACGAGAATGCGGTGTCGCGGTTACGGACCCCATTCTGCCGGATCTCCCCCTCAGAGACCCTCAGAGATCTAGCAATGTTGCTTGTGACCCCCGATACTGCCACCCGAAGCCACTTACCCTCCCACCAACTCCTACGTGTCCTTACAACCACGTGACAGTAAATTATCAAGTATAGCAAAACGTATCGGTTGGAGCAAGGAAGTTAGGTCAATAAGGGCGTACTTCGCACGAAACCGCCGCTGGATGAGTTCTACCAGGTGCTGGTTTTCTGTCGCGTATTGAGCCCGTCCGCTCCAGTTTACGGAAGCGGTGACGTGGGCAAACTATGCTTGATTTGTTCAACCAACAGGGCAAAGGA
>Ga0209176_10000255_pt1 | contig 12161 bp, 9 predicted proteins | sample NGEPer11B_FD_184511 | JGI IMG/M metagenome (GOLD analysis project Ga0209176, IMG submission 184511) | Arctic peat soil microbial communities from the Barrow Environmental Observatory site, Barrow, Alaska, USA - NGEE Permafrost305-11B... | ecosystem: Environmental > Terrestrial > Soil > Wetlands...
AGCGCGTCGTTGCTGGCTGAACTCGGCTTCGAGCGCGGAGTCCCTGAGGAGATGGTCCTGCGTGACACCGGTCTTCGGCGGGAGCACTTGGACGACCCGAACGGGGAGGTCAGCGCCGCGCAGGAACTGCGGATCATCGAGAACCTGCTGGATGCGCTCGGTGATTCGCCCGGACTCGGGCTCGCGGCGGGTGTTCGTTACCACCTCACCACATATGGGATCTGGGGCTTCGCGCTCATCAGCAGTCCGACCATGCGCAGCGCCATCGCGACTGGATTGCGCTATCTCGATCTGACCTTTGCGTTCTGTGAGATCTGGGCGGACGAGACCGGAGGCAATCTCCGGCTCGTCCTGGACACACCCGACATCCCCGCCCGGCTACGTCGGTTCGTCATCGAAAGGGACTGTGCCGCGATCCAGACCGTTCAGCGCGAAGTCTTCGCCGGGGCGCTCCCCATCCGTCAGATCAGTTTCGCCTTTCCCGCTCCCCAGGCGGTCGAGGAATACCACGCGGTCTTCGACATCGAGCCGGTCTTCGATGCAAACCAGACCACTGCACTGGTCGATCCCGCATTCCTCGATCAACCGCTACCGCAGGCTGACGTGCATGCATCGAAGCTTGCGCTGGCGCAGTGCGAGGAACTCCTCACCCGTCGTCAAGATCGCGCGGGGGTTGCCGGCCAGGTGCGCAGCCTGCTGCTTGCGCGACTGTCCGAGCCGCCCGATGAGGTCGAGGTCGCGGCCACACTGCACCTGAGTGATCGGACACTGCGCCATCGTCTCGGCATTGAGGGCACATCGTTCCGAGCCCTGCTCGAAGAGGTGCGTGAACGCCTCGCCGAGGAGTTGCTGGTCACCGGCGGCCTTCCCGTCGCGGAGGTGGCCAGGCGGCTGGGATACGTCGAGGTGTCCAGCTTCTCTCAGGCGTTCCGTCGCTGGAAGGGGGTCGGGCCGCGCGCCTACCTGGCACGCCTTGAGGTTCGGCCCTCCCCACCAGTCAACCCGCTGCCCCGAAGTCCGTCTCCCACTGAGCTTCGATGATCGCCAGTCGGTTGAGCTGGTTGGTGCCTTCATAGATCTGGTTCAGTCGGCCGTCCCGGAGCCGCTTTTCCACCCCGTTGGTAGCGATTGCGCCGTCGTCGGCGAGCAACTCGATTGCCCTGGAGCTCACGGAGACGGCACGGTCACCGCAGAAGGTCTTCACCGCACTCGACACTGCCTGCGTCGGCGGAACGTGCCGGGAGGCCTGCCACACCATCGCTCGCATGGCCATCGTCTCCAGCCACAGGTCGGCCAGAGTCAGCTGCACCTCCTGATAAGCGAGCAGTGGCTTGTTGCCCAGATGGGTACGCCGGCAGTAGTCGGTCGCGGCCTCTGTCGCACCTCGCGCGATGCCCAAGGCGATTGCGCCGACCGGCACCCGCGAGTAGTTCAGGACATTGCGGTTCAGTGCCCAGCCGGAGCGTTCGGCACCGACCCGGTTCGCAGTGGGGACGAAGACATCGTCGAGGAAGAGCTCGGTCGCATCTGCAGCGCGTTGACCGAGTTTGTGCTCGCTCCTCCCCGAGCGGAATCCCGGCGTACCCCGCTCGACGACGAAGCAGGTCCAATCGCGGTCGATGCGCCCATGACTGCCATCGTCGGGTTGGAGTGTCGCGAAAACGGTGACCAGGTCGGCATGAGCTCCACCGGTGATGAACACCTTTTGCCCGTTGAGGACATAGCCGCCCTCGACTCGTCGTGCCATGGTTCGATACCGCGCGGTCGCAGCTCCCTCGGAGTCCTCGACATCCGAGCCGGCTGCTGGCTCGGTGATCGCGAACGCTGCCAGACGTGGCCGACCAGCCTTGTTCTCGCGACAGATGGGGACCAGCCATCTACGGATCGAGCCGAGGTCACCGGAGAGGACGAGCGGCACCGTCCCGAGGCCATGTGCCAGCAGGCTGAGAGCCAGGCCCGCGCAGACGGTGGTCAACTCCTCAGCCTTGAGCACTTCGTGCACCAGCGACCTTGAGCGCAAGGAGCCCATCGGCATCGTTCCCCAGGGTGGCGGCAGCATCTCCGATTGCAGGCCCGCCCGCGCAGCTTGGGTCAGCAGTGGGCGGGGGTCATAGCCAGCGGGATCGACATCTGCCGCCTCAACCAAGGGGGCGAGGTACTGCCGGGCGAAGTCCCGGTACTTGCGCCGGCGCCGCGCGAGCGGGCGGGGGAGGGTCGCGGTCTCCCGCTCCCAGAGACTGACCTGGTCCAGGTCGTAGAGCGCTCGTCCGGCAACGCTCAGTTGGTCGCTGGAGTGGCGCAACTCGGAAGTGATCATGACGCCGCTCCCAAGTCGTTTCGGGCCAGCAGGAGTTGGTCCGGACCACCGTGCAGAACGCGCAGTGCGGTGAGATCACGCAGGCGCTTCGACAATCCGTACTCGTCCATGTAGCCGTAGCCGCCGAGGGCTTGCAGGGCATTGGTGACCGCACGACTGGCGTGCTCACCCACGGCAATCCGGGCATCGATGGCCCAGCGAAGAAGGGTGTTCGCGTCCAGGTGTGCCAGCGGGGTGTCGGCGTGGCGGTCCAGGATCGAGGCGACCACTGCCGCGTCGTACTCCGCTCGGCTCAGCAACAGCCGGATTGCCGCGTGTTCGCTGATTGTGACCCCGCCTTGCACTCGGCTCTGGGTATAGGTGCGCGCGACCGACACGGCCTGCTCGGCACAGCCGAGGGCGATGGCCGCCTGGCCGAGCCAGTCTGCGGCGACCGTGGTGCGCAGCCGGTCAGCAGGGGAACTGCCGCAGCACTGCTGCCCCTCCTGGGTGATACGCACCCCATCCGTCACAACGTCGAACATCGTCACGGCACGCAGGCCAACCCGGCGGCCAGACGGGACTACGCGCAAGCCGGGCGTTTCGACGGGAAGGATGACAACCGCCTCAGCTGCACCACCGTTCGCGCTCGGCGCATGCACGGCAAGGGCGACGGCATCGGCTGTGCCGGCGGAAAGGACGAACCGAGCAGTGCCGTCGAGCCGGTCATCGACCAGGTGGATCCGGTCCTGCGTCGTCCGGGGATCCAAGGCGAGGCCGTACGGCGGGCAGAACCCGGCCCCCAGACGGGTGCCAGGCGGCAGCGATTGCTCGATTCCTTTGGACCCGAGGAGCAGTACCCCGAGCCCTTGGGCATGCACCGCGGCGGCCAGACCCGCACAGACCCGGCCCAGTCTGCGGAGCACCGCAAGTGACAGAGCAGGCCCCTCGTCATTGACGTGTGCGCCCCAGACACCCCAACGTCCGACGTCCTCATCGACATCGGCGAGCAAGCCGATCTCGGCCGCGTCAAGCAACAGATCGCCGATCGCTTCAAGATCGCCGTCTGGTGACTCCTCTGCGAAGAGTCGATGCTCGGCCTTCCCCGCGAACTGGTCAACGGTGTCGAGAAGAAGATCGAGGTCGCCCCTGACCTGGGTGCTCATGGTGTCTCCTGCATGGCGGCCACAAGACCAGGCGTGCTGGGGGTCACCGTGCGTACGACGCCCTCGTCATACCGGATCGTGTGCCGGCCGAACTCGGCGCTGCCACCCCTGTAGCCGGTATAGGCACGTTCGGCGACGCCGATGTCGGAGCCGATCGGGAGGATTGCGTTGTGGCTCAGATATGTCCGAGCGATGAGCGGTTTGCTGCCCAGTCCGAGCTCGGCCACCTCTCGGCCGACCGGGTGATCCCCGAGGATGAGCTCACCGCTGGCCGGACCAATGGCGGTGCTGACATGACCTCGTGTGGCGATGACGGTCTGCACCAGTCGACCATCGTGGATGGTGTACGTCGTCAGAGGTGCGGTCTCCAGTGCGACGTGTCCGCGACGGCGTATCTCCAGGCTCAGAATCTCCTGGCCTCCTTCAGACATCTCGACGCGTTGGCTTTCGGGACACAGGTCGAAGTCCATGTCGGCGACGAACTTCGGATAGCCCCACACTCGCCGTCCGGCCTCCCGTGCGATCCGAGAGGTCACCGGCAAGTGCGCCACGAAGCCGCTCATGCCGCGCAGATATCCGGTCGCGAGAGGGAGGACAGGGGCTGCCGCCCGATCCAGGGTGCACATCGGACTCACCGCGATCTCGCCGTACGGGCCGACACTGGTCTCGAGGTAGTTGAAGGCCGCGATGGCGACGATGGCCTTGTTGGCGCTGACTCGCACAGGATGCAGTCGACTCGTAGGCAGCAGATCACGGACCGCACCGAGGTCTGCCGTGAAGAGCCCCATGAAGCAGTCCGTACGCCAGTACCGGATCGGGAGTGCGATCTCTGCGACCCCGATGTCCACGGCCGGGTCCGCCGGGCCTGTCCAGCCGAGGAAAGAGTCGTGCCTACGCCGTCTCGCCGTTTTCACCGCTGACCTCCATCGACCCATCCACGGGTGGGATGGCGCCTACCGACACCGTCGCAGGAGTGCTTCGTCGGGAACAGGTGATTTCCGGCTGAAGAGTTACTCGATCCGGCAACTCAGTTCATTTGCGGCAGATCAGTCGGCCTGGATACCGAAGCCTACAAACGCCGCAACGTCGTCGAGCGCTCCTTCAACACCTTCAAGCAATGGCGCGGCATCGCCACCAGATACGACAAACTCGCCCTCACCTACCGCGGCGGAGTCGTCCTACGCGCCATCACCATCTGGCTCAAAGAGTCAGGAGACCCGCCCTAGTCGCCGACTACGGTCTCGCCGAGGAAGTGGCACACCTGGAGTGCGAGTTCGACGTCGAGCCGGTCGTCCTCGATGGGTCGGCTGCGCATCTCGGCGGCCTTGTCGACTCGATATTTCACTGAGTTGCGGTGCAGACTTAGCAGTTCGGCCGATTCGGTGTAGCTGCCCCCGGTGCCCAGGAACGTATGCAGCGTCTCGCGCAGCCGGGCGTTGCCCTCCGTGTTGTCAGCGAGCGGGCCCAGCACCTCGCGCACCCACTTGCGGGTGGCATCGATGTCACGTGCCAGCACCGACGTGATCGCCACCCCTTGGTCGCCGTACCCCACCGCGGGGAGTGGCCGCCCCGGCATCGCGAGGGCAAGCGATGCGGCTGCCTGGGCCTGATCGTGGGTCCGCTTGAACCCGGCCGGGCCGTGGGCGGGAAGCCCCAACGCAACCCGGCAGTGGTCGGCGCGGGCCGCGAACGCACGCACCGTCGCCATGTCGAGCGTGTCAGGCCGGGTGCCCATTGGGAGCCACGCCCAGGCGGTCGCCCGGTCGACCGCCGTGAGGATTGGCGTCGCCGTTGACCCGCAGCGCTTGGCGAGGTCGTGGACGAACTGTTCGATGCGCATCAGTTCGGCGCCTTCGGGATCCTCGCGCATCGACCAGACGACGGCCCCCACGTGGAATTGGCCGAGCGCATAGCCGGTCTCGGCCTCGAAAACGCGAGCGCTCACCGGTTCCCGCGTGATCAGCTTGTGGATGAGGGAAGACCGTACGTTTCCGCCCGCCGAGATCCAGCGCTGCCGTTCATCGTCGTACGCCACCAGCACATACTGGGTGATCCAGTCGATGTATTCGTTGGTGATCTTCATCAGCCGGTGAAGCACGCGAATCTTGAGTTCGGGCGCGCACGCGAGCGACTGGACTTCGGCGTAGCACGACGTCATCAGGTCGTCCTGGCCCAGGTGGTAGGCGCGTCGCAGCGAGTTGCCTGGTATGCCCCGCTGGGCGAGCCGGAGCGCATATTCGACTGCCGCGGTCGTCGGATGCAGGTGATCGATCGGGATGTTGTTGCCCAGGACGTGGAAGATGGTGCTGACATTGCCTTCGACGCTGGCATACAGCAACTCGACCAGTTGCGGGTCGTCGTCGAGCCCTTCGACATCGCGTGCGAGCAGTGCGCTCATGGCGTCGGAGATCTCGCTCTGGCGGCTCTGCAGCCGGTAGGCCACCTGGGTGACGAGGGCGAGCACCTCGGGCTCCTCCGTGTCGTCCATGTCCCCTCCTTCGCGCGCTCGAGCGGTCACGGCCTCGTCATCGCTGCGGTGTGATCCCAAGATAGTTGAGCGCCGACGTTGCTGCATTGAAGCCGCACATCCCGTGCACCCCCGCGCCCGGTGGCGTGGCGGCCGAACACAGATACACGCCAGGCACGCCGGTCTTGTAGGGGTTGAGCGCGATCCTCGGCCGCATCGCAATCTGCAGCCCGTTGTTGGCGCCGGCGCTGATGTCGCCGCCGACGTAGTTGGCGTTGTACGCCTCCATGTCGGACACATTGCGTACGAACGTATGCCGGATCTGCCGCCGGAACCCCGGTGCGAAGCGCTCGATCTGTTCGATGATCGCCTCGGTCGCATCCCCTGGGTAGCCGTGCGGCACGTGGGCGTAGGCCCAGATTGGGTTCATGTCACCGACCGAACGCGACGGGTCGGCGAGGTATTGCTGCCCGATCAGGACAAATGGCTGCTTCGGCATGATCCCGCGCGCGACCTGCCCTTCAGCCTCGGCGATCTGTTCAAACGTGCCGCCCAGGTGCACCGTGCCGGCGCGGCGGACGTGCTCATTGGTCCATGGAATGTCACCCTCGACTGCGAAGTCGACCTTGTAGGCGGCGGGCCCGTACCTGTATTTCCTGTAGGCGCGTTTGGTCCGCCCGGGCAGTCGGTCGCCCATGATCCGCAGGGCCGCATCGGGTGCGACGTCGAGCATGACGACGTCGGCATCGCCCAGATCGCGGACAGATGTCACCTCGACACCGGTCTCGATGGTGCCGCCGAGGTTCCCCAGTTTGCGCGCCATGGCATCGGTGATGGAACGCGAGCCGCCCCGCGCAACGGGCCAGCCGTGTGCGTGACCCGCGGCGCCCAGCATGAGTCCCACCGAACTCGACAGGGGAGTGTTCAGCGAACCGAATGCGTGCGCGGCCACGCCACCGAACAACGCGCGCACCTCTTCGGTTTCCCAGCGGCGCACCGACCACGTGGCCGGGAGCAGCGCGTTCAGGCCGAAGTGCGCAAGCTTGAACGGGTGGTCCGGGATGTGCACGATCGGCCGGAAGACATCGTCGGTCAATGCGTCGAAATTGCCCGCGACCCTGCCGAACAACCGGCCCCACGCTTTGCCATCGGCACCCATCTGCTCGACGGTGCGGTTGATGTCGCGCCACAGCACGCCGGCCCGCCCGCCGTCCACTGGGTGAGCGATATCGACGTCGGGCCACAGCCAGCCCAGCCCATACTCCTCGAGGCCGAGTCCCCGTATGAAGGGCGAGGCCACGGCGGTGGGGTGGAATGCCGAGCAGTCGTCGTGGATGAGACCGGGGAGCGTGTGTTCGCTGGAGCGCGTGCCGCCGCCGATGGTGTCCTTGGCCTCCAGGACGCGAACGTGCACGCCGCGGGCGGCGAGAGTGAGAGCGGCAGCGAGCCCGTTGGGCCCGCTGCCGACTACGACTGCATTCGTCACACACTCACCGTTCCAAGTATACCCGGTGCTATGTAACCCGGAGCCGTCCAAGTGACCTGATGCGGGATCGGGCCATTGGGCAGCCAGGGCTGCTCGTCGGTCGCATCCTTGACGACATACGTGCCTCGTTCGACGACGCCGAGTGCGGCATCGATGACGCGATATTCCTGCGTCTTCTTGTGGATGGGCTGTGACTCGATGTACACGACGACGAGTTCGCCGGGCGCGAAGTTACAGCGCTTCTGCACCGCGTCGATGAGCCGTTCGTCGTGGAGGTGTCCATCACCGAACTGCCAGCCCAGGAGTGTCGAGCAGGTGAACTCGCCCTCCCGGATGGTGTAGTTCTCCATCTTGTCGAGGTGACGCATCATCAGCGACACCAGTGCGCGTCCCTGGCTGTGCATCGTGCGCCACGCCATCACCTTGTGCATGAAGATCTCCGCGACCTCCGGCCCGAACGCAGCGGCCAGTTGATCGACCTGGTTCCCGCTCGGCTTGGTGATGTACTGGTTGAGTTTCTCTTCGCCGTCGCCGCGGAAGGCCCACGTGGCCGAAGCCCAGTTGCCCGCATACTGGCGCATCGAGGGCAGGAACGACACGAGGTCGGGCCGCAAATTGCCCAGGATAGGGAAGAACAGCAGTCCCGCCAGAATCGCGGCCAGCAGCCATGGCGAACTCATGTCGCCCACGCCATACCCGCCGCCCGCGGGGAAGTTCCAGAAGAGGAACCCGACGATGAACATGAAGAACACATTCCATTCCAGCGGCACCGCCAACGGGAACGTCGACGTGATGACGACGTGGAAGAAGATCATGCCGGCGATCGCGAGCAACGTGACGGTGGTGTTCGTCGAGAACAGCAGTATGAGCGGAAGTACGAGCTCGACGACGGTGCCGCCGATGTGCGTGAACGCGCTGCTGGTCTTTGAGGGACGGATATCCGTGGGGAAGTTGCGGTAGAGCGAACGCTTGAACCGCTTTGAGGTGATCCACGGCGTATTGCTCAGCATCGGCGCCACCACATTGGTCGTATGGCGGCCGAACTTCGAGACGCCTGCGCCCATCCAGATGATGACCATGGCGATCTTCACGGCGACGATCATGTCGACGAAGCCGAGGACGGCGAAGAAGAACAGTGCCGGCATGTACTGCTCGGCGCGTGAGGCCAGGAAAACCACCTTGTCGCGCAGACCCATGATGATCAGGAGCCCGATGAGGGTCAGGACCGGTGCGGAAGCCAGGAGTCCGGCATCGCTGTTGGGCAGGTCGGCCGATTTGACGCCCGGCGTCACCAGCAGGTAGACGAGGTTCGCCAGGATCGCGAAGTAGACCGCGACGTCCCACGGCGTACGGTGATCGCCCGCGGTCAACGGCACCTTGCCGGGCCACGGCGCGACCCGCAGTGTGCCGATCCGCGCCCAGTAGCGCGAACCGTCGAACATCGGGCTGAACCTGAAGGACAGCGGACCCGAAGAGGCGCCCAGTCCGAGGATTTCGAACAGCACGGTCCAGACCATGAGCTTCTGGTAGAAGATCGGCTCGCTCCACCAACTGCCGATATCGGTGATGCTCCCCAGTCCGGGTGTGGTGGCCCACACGAGAGTCGCGCCGGCTCCGACGTAGAAGACGAGTTTGAAAACATACAGCATGTGAATCTGCTTGGGGCCGCCGAAGCCGTACTCGCACCAGTGAAGGGCGAGCAGCTTCATCCGGTCCATGAAGGGCAGATTGCCGAATTCCGCCGGGTCGACCGGCGGCATGTCAGCGGTTTTGAAGCCCATGATTTCTCCTATGTATAGGGCGCGGTGTTCCACCCGAGCGAGAGCGCTCGAGTGCGTTGCATTGGATGGGGTCAGGCGGCTGGCTGCGGTTGCAGCGACTTGCGCAGCCTGGGCTTGTCGATCTTGCCGACCGGATTCTTCGGGATGGCGTCGACGATGGTGATGCTGACCGGGACCTTGACCCTCGTGAGGTGGGCGCGGCAGTGGGCGAACAGGTCGTCTTCGGTGACTGCCGATTCGGGGTAGAGCGCCACATACGCGACTGGCACCTCGCCGAGGACGGGGTCGGGTTTTCCGACTACGGCTGTCTCGAGGACGCCGTCAATCTCGGACAGCGTTGACTCGATTTCCTTCGGGTAGAGGTTCTCGCCGCCGCGGATGATCATGTCTTTGATGCGGTCGACGAGGGTGAGGTAGCCGTCTTCGTCGAGGTGTCCGACGTCGCCGGTACGCAGCCAACCGCCGCGGATCGTCGCGGCGGTTTCTTCGGGCCTGCCGAAATAGCCGCTCATCACGATCGGTCCGGAAATCAGGACCTCGCCGGTTTCGCCGGCAGGCAGGATTTGGCCGTCATCGGACATGATGGCGATCTGCTGTCCGGCCAGCGCGGGCCCCACGGTGCCGAGTTTGCGTGGGCCGTCGATGGGGTTGCAGGCCGAGCAGCAGGTGCCTTCGGTGAGGCCATACCCCTCGATCATGACGAATCCGAAGCGTTCCTCGGATTTGGCGAGCAGCTCGGCCGAGACCGGCGCCGCCCCGCAGATGGCGAACCGCAGCGACGAGGTGTCGGGTGTGACGTCTGCAGGGAGTGAGGCGAGCAATGCGTAGATCGTTGGCACGCCCGAGAAGTATGTCGGGCGCCGCTTCTCGATGAGTTCGAGGAACGGAAGCGGTGCAAACTTGCCCATCACGGTGGTTTGCGCGCCGGCCAGCATCGGAGTCAGGACGCTGACCAGGACCGCGTTGACGTGGAAGAGCGGCAGGATCAGCAGGCAGTGGTCGTCGCGGGTGAGTTGGAGGTGGTTGGCCATCATGCTCGCCATGGCGAGGAGGTTGCCGTGGCTGAGCATGACGCCCTTGGGCTTGCCGGTGGAGCCGCTTGTGTACACGAGCAGCGCCAAGTCGTCGCGAAGAACGTTGGCGGGTGGCAATCGCGAAGGCTTCCCGATGGTCTTCATGTCGGCGACGTGGATGGCAGGCAGTCCGCCGGTGGGGGAGTCGGCATTCAGGTTGACGATGAGTCGGGCGTGCGAGTCTGTGATCTGATAGTCGGCTTCGGTCGCGGTGAACGCGGGATTGATCGGTGTGGCTGTGGCGCCGAGTCGCCAGGCGGCGAAGATCGCGACGACGAGCTCGACCCGGTTGGGGAGCATGATGGCGATGACGTTGCCGCGGCGGATGCCCTTGCTCGACAGTTGGGCGGCGAACGTGTCGACGCGCTGTGCAAACTGCCCATAGGTGAGTTCGGTGTTGTCGTCGCGGACACAGGGGAGTGCGGCTTGGGAGGCCGGTTTGTTCCACGGGAGATAGCCGATGTCCATAGGCGGTCTGAGCCTTTCGCGTCGAGGGGTGTGATCTCTGACACTAAGCGAAATGCGCCGCCACTCCCATAGGCTGCGGCCACGAAGTTAGGGCCCCCTTTTGTGCATCCCGCACAAAAGCCTCGTGGCCCCCGTCGATCGAGTAGAACACAACGTGTTCGTATCGAGATCCAGACGTGCTCGCGCCTCTCTGCTGGTTGCCCTTCGAGACGGCCTGCGGCCTCCTCAGGAACCGGAGGTCGCGTAGCGACCGTCTCGAAACCACGCCACAATGTCCTCATGCGTGTGTATGTCGTTGCGGATGGCGCCGGTCGGGACGCCGGATTCGTCGGCGAGCAATTGGAGCAACGTGGCGGGGAACTGAACTATCTGGAACGCGAGGACCTGCCCATCTTTGCCGATCTGGACGACCCGGCAATGCTCCTGCTGCTCGGCTCAGATCTGGCCGCTCACGAGCCGCAGAACGGCGAGGTCGTTGCCTCCGAATCGCAGTTCGCGCGTGATGCCCTCGAGGCCGGTGTGCCGGTCATGGGCATTTGCTATGGCTCTCAAGTCCTTGCCCGGGCACTCGGCGGCACGTCATACCGCGCCCCCGAACCCGAACTCGGCTGGCGGATGGTCGATACGTCCGATCCGGTGCTCTGCCCGCCCGGGCCGTGGCCACAACTGCATAGGGACATGTTCGTGGCGCCGCCGACTGCAACACTGTTGGGGACCTCGCCGGTCGGGCATCAAGCGTTCATCGATGAGAGTCAGGGCGCACGCGCCATCGCCTGGCAGTTTCATCCCGAGGTGACGGCGGCGCGCTTCATCCATTGGATCGATGAGGACGAGGCCTATTACGCCGCCGCCGGCGCCGACACCGGGGCTCTTCGGGCCGAAACCCGCGAGCGCGAAGCCGCCAACCGCGAGGCCGCCCACAAACTAACTGACGCCGCCCTCGAATACCTGGGCTTCTGACCCCCGCTGGTTGAGGAGCCGACGCAGTCGGCGTCTCGAAACCGAGGTCGATTCCCATGCCACCTTGGCCCATGGCAACCGCCGAAATCATCTGATTGACGGTCGTGCATCGCGGGACTAGCGTCTGTGAGGGTCGGGGCAAGCATCAAGGAGTGTCCACAATGACAACAGTCCACATCGAACATACGGTCAAAGATTTCGACGCCTGGAAGGCAGCATTCGACAGCGATCCGGCGGACCGCGCAGGTGCTGGCGTGACGCGCTACGAGGTCTTCCAACTTGTCGATGACCCGCTTTCGGTGATGATCCGTCTCGATTTCGACTCCCGGGCCAACGCAGATTCATTCCTGACGGTGATGGACGGCGTCTGGAGGTCACCGCAGGTTGCTCCGTCGCTCGGCGGTATGCCGCGCGCCCGCATCACCGACTGCATCGAGTCCAAGGAACTCTGAGCCCTTCCACGC
>Ga0209176_10000260_pt1 | contig 11778 bp, 8 predicted proteins | sample NGEPer11B_FD_184511 | JGI IMG/M metagenome (GOLD analysis project Ga0209176, IMG submission 184511) | Arctic peat soil microbial communities from the Barrow Environmental Observatory site, Barrow, Alaska, USA - NGEE Permafrost305-11B... | ecosystem: Environmental > Terrestrial > Soil > Wetlands...
GAGTCGCGCCCGACTCGCGCCCGACTCGTGCACAGCGACGGCAATCACGGCGCCCGCGAGCGCCGTGATCATGGCGAGGACGCCACGCCGTATACGTCGAGTTGCTTGCGAACTCCGACGAGAGCACCGGTGATGGCGAATGCGGCGATGCCAATCAGGTCGAGGGTGACGAGCGCGCTGGAGGGCATGCGCAAGAACGTACCGCTTTCGGCGCGTCCCGTTGGTTTCGGGCGCAATAAGGATAAGACTGAGAACAGGCAACAACCCGGAGGAGCACATGCGAGAACTCGGTCTGGTCGGGCTGAGCAAGGACGGCAAGTTCCTGATTGCACGTGATTCCGATTCCGGAGACGAATTCCAGATCCGTGCCGATGACCGCCTCAAGGCGGCGGCCACTACCGACCGGGTCCGTCTTGGTCAGTTGGAGATCCACATGGAAAGTTCACTTAGCCCACGCGATATTCAGACGCGCATCCGGCGAGGCGAGAGTCCCGAGGCAGTCGCCGATGCTGCCGGTGTCGATGTTGACCAGATCATCGGATTTGCGATCCCCGTCCTCGCCGAGCGCGAACATATTTGCGGCCGCGCGCGCAATACCGTGATCCGGCGAAAGCACGTCGATGGCGCCGGGATGGCCCTTGGCGGCCTCGTCGATGAGGAGATCCTCAGCACCGGCGGCAGCCCGGAGTCGGCCGTATGGGATTCCTGGCGCCGCGAAGACGGGCGTTGGACGCTGGTGATCACGCCGGCGGGAGCAACCGAATCCGCCACGTTCATCTTCGATGTCCTAGGACGCTACGTCACACCTGAGAACGAGCAGGCCCGCCAGCTCGTCGGCGACATCGCCCGGCCTGTCACCACCGACATGGCCATCGCCGATGCGATCCGCACCGACAGCGCCGTACGCGCTGCGAATCCTGGGGAAGGGACCGCGGACGCCGACGAAACACACCCCGAGGGGGTTTCGTCGCTGAAGGCCGCACGCGACCGCCGCGCAATGGAACAACTGGCCCTGAGCGTTGACATCGGCCTCTTCGACACGCCGCAATTCGACGACGAGGGCGCCGCGGGCGCCGCCGACGAAACAGCTTCCGTTGCCGCCGATGCCGATCGCGACATGGCTGTCCCCGACATGGCCGTACCTGACCTTGTCGCCCCGCCGGTCGCACGCAAACGCCGTGAGCGTCGCCGCGTCCCCAGCTGGGACGAGATCATGTTCGGCGGCAAGACCGACCACTAACCTCCGCCGAGGAGGCGATGTTGGTTCGCCGAGGAGGCGATTCTGGCGGTTCGCCAATCAGTCGAACGGCAGCACATCGGGTGACAACGCCGCAGCTTTTGCCCGCTCAGCAGTCATCCGCCGGCGGTGGTGACGCCGGCACAACACCTCGTAACCCACGGTCGGATTCGGTCGGTCCGCGGTTTCGACGTCACCGACGACGATGACTTCGCCCTGAGTGACCATTTCGCCGTTTTCGGTGCGCGCATTGTGCGTCGCACGTTCTCCACACCAGCACAGCGCCTCGACCTGCAGCGTAGTGACGCGGTCTGCCAACTCGATGAGTCGCGCGGAACCTTCAAACAACTGCGTACGAAAATCGGTGAGAATCCCGAAGGCGAAGACGTCAATGTCCAATTCGTCGACCACCTTCGCGAGCTGATCGATCTGCTCCCGCGTATAGAACTGCGCTTCGTCGCACACCAGATAGTCAATGCGGCCGCCGTGGGTGAGTTCATCCACGATGTAATGCCAGAAATGAAAATCCGGCGGCACCTCGATGGCATCGACACAAAGTCCCAGACGACTGGACAGTGTTGAGGCACCAGCCCGGTCATGCGAGGTGAATACACGTCCTTGTCGCCCCCGGGACTTGTGGTTGTGGTCCACCTGCAATGCGAGGGTCGATTTCCCGCAGTCCATCGTGCCGGAGTAAAAGTTGAGGTCTGCCACGGACCAATCTTGCCAGTTGCCGGTCAGCGGCTCGCCGACGCGGCACGCTGGCGCCCGAAAATTCTAGAAATCGATGAGGAGCGGTATGCGCATCTCGGCCGGGGTCAGCGACCCGTGGAAACCCGCCATCTTCATCTCAAGCGCGAACTCCGCGCTGGAGAACACTGCAAAACCGTCGAGCGCGGCCACCACCACATCGCCGATCCGCGGCCGCGCGAGTTCGCTGACCGCGCCAAACCATCCGGCCGCTTCTGCGTCCTCGCGGGTGCGCACCAGCGCCCTTCCTCCGAGTTCGGCAGCCCACCGTGCCGCGACGTCTTCGGCGGCACCGCCACGGGTATGCAAATGCCGGAACCGTGCTTCGCCCGCGACAACCGTGATGTCGTCGCGAAGGCCGGGCACCGCATCCAAGTCGAACCTGTCCTCGCGCGGCACGTCCACCATGCCGTGATCCGCAGTGACGATGAGCGCCACGTCGGCGGGCAATTCGTCCCTCAGATGCCGCAGATCGCCATCGATTTTGGTCAGGCAGTCACGCCACTGCGGGGAGGTGCACCCATGCACGTGGCCCGTATGGTCCAGGGTTGAATCGTAGGCATACACGACGCTCCGCTCCCCCTCCTCGCTGGCGTCCAGCACCGCTTCCAGCCGCTCCCATACCGAGTCGGTCCCGTGGAACGGCACCCCACGCTGGCTGCATCGGGTCAGGCCCGAATGCTCGAACTTGGCCGTGTTGACGACACTGGCAGCGACGCCGTTCGCCTGCATCTGTTCGAGCACGGTGGCATGCGGCTGCCACACGAGCGGATCGACGTCTTGGTCCCATAGCAACAAGTTGAGGCGAGTGTTGGTTCCGGGCACACGGGACGTGTAGCCGACCACCCCATGAGCGCCCATCGGCAAACCCGTACCCAGAGAGGTGAGGCTCGTGGCAGTGGTCGATGGCACTCCGCACGTGAGCGCCGGACGCATCAGCAGCGACGACAGGTAGGGCGCGGCGTCCGCATGCTCTGTAAGCAGGTCATAGCCCATGCCGTCCACGAGCATGAGAACGTAACGCTTCGCTTCAGGAAGCCCGAGTACATTGCCTCGGTTGGCCAGTCCCATCGCGGAGGCAATGCTCGGAAAGATCATTTCGAGCGAATCGCCGCCATAGGACGGTGACAGAATTTGTCGATTCACCGGTTCTCGGCGCCTACCGGACCCGTCGTCGCTGCTGACAACTGGCGTGCAAAGGCCAGCAGTCGCTGGACGGCGGCGCCGCCGTCCGCCGTCGCGCTGACACGTAGCGAAAAGTCATCGCCAGCGATGCTCCCGGTGTAGCCGTGATCGGCTTCGCACTCCGGATCGGGGCACTGCGCGGGTTCGAGATCGACGCGGGCAACCGCTCCCCAGCCGACGGTCAGCACTGCTTCGGCTGGCTCGATCGTCTCCTCGGTGACCATGCGCGTGACGACCACCGATTTTACGGCATCAATCGGCACCGCTTCGCTGGTTGTCGACGTGTAGGGCTTCAAGATTTGCTCGTCGGGCGGATGCTCGTCCGTATGGGCGAGGATCAATCGGCGCGGCGTGAGCACGAGGACGGTCATATGGCGGCGAACTTCGTCGCGGTCGAACGTCGGCTCGTGCTGCAGCACAAAGCCACGCACGTCTTCTGAGGCCAACGCATCCTGCAGGCCCGCGCTGACCACGGCCGGGTAATAGCCCGCGGAAGAGATCGCGTCGAAGAGTTCTGAAGTTTTACCGGTCATCGAAATCACTCCAGTAGGGTATCGCTCGAGCTGTCGGGCTGACTCAGCCTGCGCACATACCATTCACCGCGTTTGTCCTTGGACGGCACGACCTTGACGCGTGCACTCAACGCCGTCAATCCATCGCCGTTGACCAGCACCGGTTCGAGATCGAGTTCGGCGACCTCCGGCAGGTCGTCCTTGAGCGCGGCCAGCCGCTGAAGTATGTCCTGGATGGACTTGACGTCCACAGGGTCAGAGCCGCGATAGCCAAACAGCAATGGCGCGGACTTGAGCTCCCGAATCATCGTCTGGGCGTCGACGTCAGTGAGCGGCGGGATGCCGTACGCCAAGTCTCCCAACAGTTGGCTCGGCGCACCGGCGAGGCCAAACGACACCAGCGGGCCAAACAACGAATCTTCGATCGCGTTGAATGCCACCGGTATGCCCGTCGGCGACTGCCGTTGAACAAAGAATTCGGTGTTGCGCCGCATACCCGTCCAGCCACTGAGTTCGTCCCACGCCTTGCGCATTTCCCGGGCGTTGTCGATGCCGTACAGGACGTGCGCCAGATCCGGTCGCGACCGAAAGTGTTCGCTGCCGGCCTTGAGTATGACGTTCCAGCCAAGCTCCTCGCCGGCGGCAATCGCCTCTTCCTTGTTGTGCACGTTGATCCAGGTCCACAAGTCGATTCCGTAGCAGGCGAGCAGGGTATGGACCTGATCGGTCGAAAGGATCGCACCTCGTGGCGCCGCCGCAAGGACATCGCGAATCAGGGCACGGGCATCACCGGTCCGGTGATCGAGGGCCGCGCTGACCTCTCCTTGTTCCCGGGACGACCACTTCGCGTAGTTCACGACGCGTGAGAGGGCCCGCACCGCAGATTCGGGCGCCGGGTAGGACGGGACCGAACCACGGCCCGCGGCGCCACCGAGTTCCGGCACGCGCAGGAGTTCGGGAACGCCCACACTGCCGAGGAATGTCGACACGATGGGTTTGTCCGATTGCTCGCCGACCGCCGCCAGCACGTTGGCGACTTCCTCTCCGGTCGTGTTGAGCGGCGGGATATACACCACGACGAGTGCGTCGATGTCGGGGTTGACCAAGGCGGTATCCAACGCCTGCTCGAAGTCGTCGGCGTCCGCACCGGCGCCCAGTGAGATCGGGTCGGTGACCTGCAGCCCGGCAGCTGTGGCCGCATCCGCCACCAACAGGCCCAACGCGTCGGAGTTGCCGACAATGGCGATTCGATTGCCACGCGGCAACGGCTGGTGTGCCAGCAGCTGGGCCACATCGAACATCTCGTCGAGCGTGTCGACCTGGATGACGCCGGCCTGCCGGAACATCGCGTCGACAGCCGCTTGCGGCGCCGATGTCCGCTTCACGGCATGGCCGACGGGCACACCTTGTGTGGAGCGACCAGACTTCACCGCGACGATGGGCTTCGTCTGCGACACGCGTCGCGCGATGCGCGAGAACTTGCGCGGGTTTCCGATGGATTCGAGGTAAAGCAGGATGACTTCGGTCGCATCATCCTCCTGCCAATACTGCAGGAGGTCGTTGCCCGATACGTCGGCGCGGTTGCCGGCCGAGACGAAAGTCGACAGGCCGAGGCCGCGGCGCGTGACGGACTCGAGAATCGCGGTGCCGAGTGCACCCGACTGGCAGAAGAAGCCGACGCGCCCGCGCGGCGGCATGTTCGGCGCCAGCGAAGCGTTGAGCTGCATCATCGGTGCGGTGTTGATGATGCCGAGGCAGTTGGGCCCGATCAGGCGTAGCCCATAGCCTCTGCTCAGCCCCAGCAGTTTCCGTTGCTGCTGTCGGCCTTTCGGCCCCTGCTCGGCGAAACCCGACGAGATCACGACAAGACCGTGAACGCCCTTCGCAGCGCAGTCCAGCACGACATCGGGTACGGCGTCGGCGGGCACCACGATGATCGCGAGATCAACGTCATGCGGGATGTCGGTAACGCTCGAGTATGCGGGCAGACCCGACACGGCCTCGGCTTGCGGGTTGACCGCGTACACCTGTCCCCAATAATCACCCAATATCAGGTTGCGCACCATCGCCTGACCGATGCTGCCCGGTCGCCGGCTGGCACCCACGACCGCGACGCTCTTCGCGTTGAAGATTCGTTCGATCGACGCCGCTTCGGCCCGGTGCTCGCGAGCCCGCATCACGCCGATCGACGTGTCGGTCGCATCGAGTGGGAAGACGAGTCGCTGCACTCCCGCATCAAGGGTGCCTTCGACGTGGTAGCCCATTTCGCGGAAGATCTGCAGCATCCGGCTGTTGGCCGGCAGCACGTCGGCAACAAACCGGCGAATGTCACGCTCCCTGCCGGCCTGAGCAAGATGCTCGAGGAGCAACTGCCCCACTCCCCTGCCCTGATGCGCGTCTTCGACGAGGAACGCGACTTCGGCTTCCTCGTCGTCTATGGCGTCATAGCGTCCGGTGGCGATGATGTTTTCGCCGAGGGTCATGACGAACGCGACACGACGGTCGTGATCGACCTGGGTGAATCGCTTGACATCCTTATCCGACAACGTCGGGTAGGGCGCGAAGAACCGAAAATACTTGGATTCGTCGGAGACGCGTGAATAGAACTCGACGATCGCTGCAGCATCGTCGGCTGCGATGGGCCTCAAATGTGCCGCACGCCCATCCTTGAGAAGGACATCGGCTTCCCACTGTTCTACGGAATTCGCGTCGGCAACCACGGAACAAACCTAACGGGTCGGCGGTCGGCGTGGCGATACGCCCGACGCCCCGCCGAACGGGAGAATGGGGCGAACCCCTGACAGATCAGGAGAGGACGTATGCCCAGAACCCGCCAGACCGCACCAGTCGAGGAATTCGACGAACACATCGTCGACACCAATGTCAGCGACGAAATGCGTTCGAGCTTCCTGGAATACGCCTATTCGGTCATCTATTCGCGCGCACTTCCCGATGCCCGCGACGGCCTCAAGCCGGTCCAGCGGCGCATTCTCTACACCATGGGCGACCTCAATCTGAGGCATGACCGAGGTCACGTGAAAAGCGCCCGCGTCGTGGGCGAGGTCATGGGTCGCCTCCACCCGCACGGTGACAGCGCGATCTATGACGCCCTCGTACGCCTCGTCCAGCCGTGGTCGTTGCGCCTCCCCTTCATCGACGGACACGGCAACTTCGGGTCGTCCGACGACCCACCGGCCGCGATGCGTTACACCGAGTGCCGGATGGACAAAGCGGCCGAAGCGATGACTGCTTCCATCGACGAAGACACCGTCGATTTCAAGCCAAATTACGACGGTCGCGAACTCGAGCCGACGGTGCTTCCTGCGGCGTTGCCAAACCTGCTGATCAACGGGGCGGCGGGCATCGCCGTTGGCATGGCGACGAATCTGGCACCGCACAATACGGTCGAGGTCATCCAGGCGCTGCGGCACCTGATCAATCACCCCGATGCGGATCTCGATGCGCTGATGCGATTCATCCCTGGTCCGGATTTGCCGACCGGAGGCAAGATCATCGGCCTCGACGGGATCCGTGACGCCTACGCCACAGGCAACGGCAGTTTCAAGATCCGTGCGTCGGCGCGTATCGAATCGGTGACCCCCCGCCGCAAGGGAATCGTGGTTACCGAACTCCCCTACAATGTCGGCCCCGAGAGGATCATCGAGTCCATCAAGAAGCTCGTCCAGGGCAAGAAACTCCAAGGCATTTCGGACATCAAAAACCTGACTGACCGCAAAAAGGGCTTGCACCTGGTCATCGAGGTGAAGAACGGCTTCCACCCGGAGGCGCTACTTGAGCAGCTGAACAAGTTGACCCCGATGGAGACGTCGTTCGCCATCAATGCGGTGGCACTTGTCGACGGGCAGCCGCGCACACTCGGGCTGAAGGAGATGCTTGAGGTCTATCTCGGGCACCGCTTGGACGTCGTCCGACGCCGTACCGCGTTCCGGCGAAGCAAGGCCGCCGACCGTCAGCACCTCATCGACGGCCTCCTCATCGCGATCCTCGACATCGATGAAGTCATTCAGCTGATCCGGGCCAGCGACAACACCGAGGAAGCCCGCCGACGGCTGATCGCCGTTTTCGACCTCTCCGAGATCCAGGTCAATTACATCCTCGAAATGCCGTTGCGCCGGCTCACGAAATTCTCCCGTCTCGAGTTGGAGAAGGAACGGGACGAACTTAGTCAGATGATCGCGCGGCTTGACGAAATCCTTGGCGATGACTTCGTCCTGCGGACCGTCGTGGGCGACGAACTTGCGCAGATGTCGAAGGATTTCGGTACGCCGCGGCGCACGATCCTGCTGGAGTCGGCGGGCCTGGTTGTCACCACCGCCACGTCGCTCGAGGTCGCCGATGAACCCTGCTGGGCGCTCCTGTCTGCAACCGGGCTTCTCGCCCGCACAGCCGACGATTCGGCCGTCGGAACGTCCAACAGTCGTGTGAAGCACGACACCGTACGCGCTGCAGTCCGCACCACGACGCGCGGCGAGATCGGTGTGGTGACCGCTGCGGGTCATGTCCACAAGCTCAGCGTCCTCGACCTGCCGGCACTGCCGCCCTCTGCGCATTCGCCCAACCTGCAGGGCGGCGTGCCGCTCAGGGAAGTGCTCGCCGCCGATGACCCGGTGCTGACGTTGATGGCCTTTACCGATGCGGCCCCCGGGTTGGCGCTCGGCACCAGCAACGGCGTCGTCAAACGCGTGAAACCCGAATATCTTTCGAACCGCGACTCGTGGGAGGTGATCAGTCTGGCCGAGGGTGACAGCGTCGTCGGTGCAGTACAGCTGGCGACCGGCGACGATGAGCTCGTATTCGTGACGTCGGATGCCCAACTCCTGCATTTCAGCGCCTCCCTCGTACGCCCTCAGGGACGGTCCGGTGGCGGCGTGGCCGGCATCAAACTCGCCGCCGACGCTACCGCTGTCTTCTTTGGTGCCGTCGGGGATCAGGACGTCGCCGAGGTGGTCACGGTTTCGGGTTTGGGTTCTGCATTGCCCGGCACCGAGTCAGGGGCCGCCAAGGTCACTCCGCTGTCTGCCTATCCGGCCAAGGGACGCGCAACCGGGGGTGTGCGGTGCCACCGCCTGCTCAAGGGTGAAGACGCGCTGATCCTGGCGTGGGTGGGCGAAGGGCCAGCGATGGCCTGTGCGAGCAGTGGCACGCCGGTGGACCTTCCCAAAACCGTCGACAAACGGGACGGCTCCGGCGTCCCGTTGGCACAACCCATTCTCGCCGTTTCGAGTGCGGCTGCCGCGCTCGCTGCGCGCCAAATCGTGGCAGACTGATTTAATGCGCACCCGAACGAAGGTACTCGCCCTGGCCGCCTCCATCGCGATCGTGGCCGGCCTTGCTGCCTGCTCCGGCGACAACAACACGGACACGTCCGAGAGGTCCAAAATCCTCCCGCGTCTGGAGAAGGCCAAGTCGACCCTCGATGAGGCCGAAACGATCAACGTTTCGCTATCGACTCCGCAACTTCCCGCAGGCGTCACCGGGTTGCTCTCCGCGACCGGCGAAGGCAACCATTCGCCCGCATTCCAGGGCAAGGTCAAGGTGGTCACGGGCGGCGCCAGCCTCGGTGCGGACGTTGTCTCCGTCGATGGCACCGTCTATGCAAAGACAGGATTCTCCCCCACCTTTCTCGAAATCGAGCCTTCTTCGCTGAGCGCACCCGATCCTGCACAATTCATTTCTACGACGGGCGGCATTTCCGATCTTCTCGTCAAGACCGACAAGCTGGCCGAGGGAAATGAGAGCCGCGACGGAAGCGACGTGCTTACCTCGATCACCGGCCGTCTTCGGGGCACCGTCGTCCAGTCGTTGATCCCTTCGGCAGATCCGACGAAGTCCTTCAAGGTGACCTACCGGCTGACCGCCGATGATGCACTTCGCGACGCGACGATCAAGGGCCCGTTTTACGGTACGACGACCGTCGAATACCTCCTCAAGGTTTCGACGTCCGACCAGCCGGTCACCATCAAGGCCCCGTGACCGACCAGGCGACTGCTGACAAAGGGGCTCGCTTCCTGCTGGGCCTTGCCGCGGTCGCCATCGCCTTCGCCGCCGCCGACACCTATGTTGTAGTGCTGGCGCTGCCGGACATGATGTCTGCCGTTGGCCTCGACATCGACCAGTTACAGCGCGCCGCCCCGATCGTGTCGGGCTTCCTCCTCGGCTACGTCGGCATCCTCCCGCTGATCGGACGAATCTCCGATCTGCGCGGCCGGATTCCCGTGCTGCTCGGCTCACTGGTGGTGTTCGCCCTGGGGTCGATCATCACCGCAGCCGCCTACAACCTCGACAGCATGGTGGTCGGTCGGTTCATCCAGGGCATCGGCGGCGGCGGCCTGATACCGCCCACGTTCGCGCTCGTTGCGGACCTTTGGCCACCGAAACGCCGCGGGCTCCCGCTGGGCATCGTCGGCGCCGTACAGGAACTGGGTAGCGTCCTCGGACCGCTCTATGGCGCGGTCGTCCTCACCTTCGGCGACTGGCGCGACATCTTCTGGCTGAATTGTGCCGTCGGTTTCGTACTCGCCGCTGTGATGCTTCAGATGCGTGGCGGCGCCCCTCTCGAGCCAGTGTCCGTCCAGCTCCGAGGCGAGAGACGCTCAGGGCGCTTCGACTGGCCGGGAGCAGTCCTGCTTGGCCTGTTCTTCATTGGTGTCGCGCTCGTCATGCTCGAGCCCCGATCACTGGCGACAGGTGTGACATCGGGCTTGGCTTTCCTGCCTGTCACCGGCGGATCACGCTGGATGACGCCGCTGGCGCTGACCGTGCTTGGCATCGGGTTGCTGTTTGTGGCCCGGCAATACCTCGCTCGTCGTTCCCTGCTCGACTGGCGTGGCTGGGGCGCCATCAGCCGCGAGACCGACCTGTGGGGTGCTCTCCTGATGGGTGCGGCACTCGGCGGCATCGTCGTCACGTTTGCGTCTGCAGATCCCGAAAGTCACATCCTCTCCGAGCAGGCGATCTGGCTGCTTCCGCTCTCCGCAGCGGCTGGAATCGGCTTCGTCTGGCGGCAGAAGGTAGCCCGACACACACTCATTCCGCGCGGCGCACTTAGCGCCCGACCCGCCTACGGCGCCCTACTCGTATCGTTCTTCGTCGGAGCCTCACTGATTGCCGCGCTCGTCGACATTCCGTTCTTTGCGCGCATCACCGTGTATCGCGATTCCCAACTCGACGCCGCGCTGGTCCTCGTGCGATTCCTCATCGCGTTGCCCATCGGGGCCGTGGTCGGCGGCTGGCTACTGAGGAAATTCAGTGCCGCGCTTTTGACACCGATTGCCATGGCGATGAGCGCCGCCGCGTTCTTTCATATGGCGACGTGGGACAAAAACGCCCTGAACGATCCGTACGAGACCGTTTCGCTGATCGTCGCCGGTCTTGGCTTCGGCCTGGCGATCGCACCGGTCAACGCCGTGCTGCTCGAACACACCGCGGACGCGGTCCATGGCGTCGCAAGTGGACTGCTCATCGTCGCCCGCATGGTGGGCATGCTGATAGGGATCTCCGCCCTCACCACGATCGGCTTACGCCAGTTCTATTCGGCGTCCGCGGCGATACCCGAAGTTACCGAGTTGTGTGACGGTTCGACCAAAGCCTGCGCCGCGTATAGGGACGCCATTCTCGGCGCCGGGCTCGCCCAGCTGCATGCCGTCTTCGTGGGCGCCGCGGTTTGCGCACTCATCGCCGGTGCCCTCGCCGCACTTCTGCTGCGCGCAAAGCGATAGCCTACGGCCATGCCCGACTTCTCCGACCTGCTCGCGGCGAATCAATTGTTTGCGCGGGATTTTCAGCTATCCGGCTTCGACGGCGTGGCGAAGGCCGGCGTTTGCATGGTCACCTGCATGGATTCGCGTATCGATCCGCTCGGCATGGTCGGACTGGTCCCCGGCGATGCCAAGATCCTGAGAAACCCGGGCGGCCGTGTCACCGACCAGGTCCTCGTCGCACTCGTCTTGGGCGTCAACCTGCTAAACGTCGACCGTATCCTCGTGGTCGAACACACGCATTGCGCGATGGCCAGTTCGACCGAAGTCGAACTTCGCCAAGAGATAGCCGAGGCGAGCGGCATCGACGCCACCT
>Ga0209176_10000261_pt1 | contig 11690 bp, 15 predicted proteins | sample NGEPer11B_FD_184511 | JGI IMG/M metagenome (GOLD analysis project Ga0209176, IMG submission 184511) | Arctic peat soil microbial communities from the Barrow Environmental Observatory site, Barrow, Alaska, USA - NGEE Permafrost305-11B... | ecosystem: Environmental > Terrestrial > Soil > Wetlands...
CAGCCGTAATGCATCTCTTATTTCTTTCGGAATAACAACCTGATATTTTGGGGATACTGTGACGGTTTGCATGCCGCACCTCCATCGATAGGACTTAGGTATTACAATACTCCTATCGATAAAGATTACCAACTTATCTGCGGCCAACGCCTGCAGGTGAGACTGCCCGCAAGTGAGGTGAAATTGCACGTGAGCACGGTTCAGACTTGCGGCCTTGGACAGTCTGCTAGCCCCTGAATACCTCTTGCTCATGCCATTCCAGGTGCTCGCGGTCCGGCTGGGAATGAGCATCATCAGGAACCGCAATAGGCGAGTCGTGGAGTTGATAGTAACTGCGCCCGTTATTGAAATCCTCCCTCAGACTCCCTCCAACCCGAAACAGGTAGTCGGGTGTAACCGTCACATACCCGCGATCGTACAGACGGTGCAGATCACTCCGGAGGAGTAGGCCGTTGTCCACCCGATGCTCTCCCCCACGACCATACGGTACGATGTGCGCTGCATCCAGGACCGGTCCCGAGTGCTCCCCCGTAACCGCGCAGGCACCGTCATACGCATCTCTAACGGCCAAGGTGAAGAGTCCCTGTCCCAGCCGCCGCTGCACCACGGTAGCGCTCCCATATCTAGCCGAGTTCTCAACAACGGCCCGCGGATCCACATCAACGTTCCAGTAACGATCATCCCGGGTAGCGCGCTCCATGCACTCCCGGAGAATACGGTTGCCCTCACCTGACCCGAGATCGTAGGTCTTTCCCTGCTGGATGCCCGTCTTCGCCCAGTCCACCGGCGGTGAGACCCATTCGTCTTGCTCAAAGAAAACCGGCGCTGCAACCATGATGCATCCAATCTGGAAGTCACCGGAATGTTGTGATTCTGGGTCACGACGTAGCTTGGCGATGCGCTCCACCATGGAATGAAAGTCCGGAGCACCGTTCATCTCACGGAAGCACTCCCAGGCTAACCACACCGGGAGAGACTCATAGCGTTCGAAAAACCCGAAGCCGGCAATTGCCTTCTGGGGAGCCCTCAGCTTGAAGAAGAATGGTTGGCCGGGCTTCAACGCACGAAAAGCGCGCTTCCCGTGTGGCTGCCAGAAGTTGACCTCATCCACCCGCGGTTGGTTACACAAGAACGAGTACCACTCTGGATCGGTCAAACCTACATAGCCCTTGCCGGTTTCCACCGCGTCCCCCTCCCCCGCTCCAACTCCACTCCCGTCTCGCCCTCCTGCCGACGAAATAGATGCGTTCCGCTTCTATTCACTGCCGCAAGACGGTTTCCAACCCTCTATGCAACACTATCACCTAATTCTGCTGGGGCGTGCCAGCAATCCCGAGCCTGCCCGATCCCCCAAAATATCCGGTGTCGGAACCGACGGTTCCTCAGTACTCTGCTACGACCTCTTCTCGCCGGCCGAAGCCTGCGGGATTGCTCCCTTTGAGGATGTCCTGAGCGATAAACCCCACTTGGGCGACTGGGACGTTGTTCGCTGCGAAGGGAACCAATTCGACGTTAGCGAGGACGTTGTCGAAACGTCTCAGGGAACGACGCCATTCCTCCAACCGTCGACAGACTTGCCTCCTCCTCACGGTAGCCTTGCAGTACGGTCGGCGAGAGGGCTCGCTTCAGCTTCCATCCCGGACACCCGCGTGACTCCATGCTCTGCGGCCGGTGCGGCGGCTCACAGGCGGGTCGCCAAGTCCGTCGCGGTCAGAACCGGGAATGGTAGTTCCGCTCCAATATCCAGCAAATCCCGATCCCCTGTAAGCAACGCATCAGCGCCGGCGGCTAGAGCCAAAGTGATGAACTTCTGATCGTAGGCGTCCCGGCAGACGGTATCCACGGGGTCGGCCGCCTCCACTTCGACGGCCTCGGCAAACGGAAGGTAATCGGCCATCAGGTCTAACCGCTCCTCCTCTGAAAGCTCAAACTTAGGATAGCCCAGTACTCTGATGAGCTCGATCACCGTCTCATTGGACACAAGGGGAGTAAGCCGGCCGTCGTGCCATGCATCCCGGAGCCAGGCAAGGCTGCCGGATGGGAACAACAGCGCCGAAAGCGCCACGTTGGTATCAAATACCACCCGCACCTAGCGGTCTCGCGCCCACTCCACGGCCTCATGCACATCCTGCTCTGTGATGCCCAGATCGGCAAGCCGTTCCCTCACCTTGTCCGCACGGCTCTGCCTTCCCTCCGTTCTCTTCTCCAGACGAACCGGCTCAAGAACTATGAGGTCACCCTCGCAGCGCACATCATAGTATTCCGTGTCCGGAACAATGAGTCCTTACTACTTCTACATCCCTACTGCGCCTACCGCTACCCCGCCGCAACCAAGAAACCCATCGACGAGAGCATGAACCTCGATGGGGCACTTGTGCTGTCCGGATAGATATGCCAAGACCGCTATCGCCTGGACCCCGCGCTGCCGGAGCTGGGGCGGCCGTTTCCTCCATATGCTGACTGGGCTTCGGCCTTGCGGGTGGCGGTGCTGAAACGAGCGTTTAGCGGCGAAACCCGGAATGCAGAACGTAGAATTGGGACGCCAGATCGGCCAGGGGACCCCGGACCTTCGCCAGCTCCTCTTCCGGGCCCTGCACCTCCATACGGGTGAGATCCGCGTACTGCATTGCCTCTTCCAGCAGCGGCCCTACCCGCTTCGCATGGGCAAGGAGTGCGTCACCATCAACGTACCCCTCGCGGCACAAGGCCTCCTGCCCATCGAATGTGAAGCCGTAGTACAGACAGCCCGGCTCTTCACTGGTGGCCGCAACCATGCGCTCACAGACGGCCTTAAACTCTTCGAGCCTGCCTTCCTTGACGGTGAAATACGGATGGATGCTGCAGCATGTGTCTTGGGTCCCCATTAATCCCCCTTCGCCGTTGTCTGCCCGCCACTCACCGGCCTTCAAGAAGCAAGGCCCGGTGGCTAGATCCTCTCATGATTTTACAATATTGCATACAGGCGATCTGGTACTAAGCATTTCAGTCCTATCTCGCCTTCGCGTCAAGATGCCCCGGACTCTGCCAACCCGAATCTTACTTGACCCAAATCCGAGATAGCGCTAATATTGTTGGTACTATATCGTCGACACGTCAAAGGAACAGGCCAATGAAGATGAGTGAGTTCCTGTCAGAGCACGCCGTGTTCACGGTGGACGAGCTGGACCGCTTCCTGTCCGCCAGAGGGTCCGGTAAGCCGAACACCCGTAAGTCGCTCCTAACCTACTACCGCGAACAGGGACGCATAATACCCGTGCGTCGCGGACTATACGCGACAGTCCCTTTGGGCGGCGATCCGGCGTCAAGCCCGGTTGATCCCTATCTCGTGGCGGCCAAGATGACAGCGGATGCGATTATCGCATACCACACGGCGCTGGAATTTTACGGAAAAGCCTACTCGGTCTACACGAGGCTAAGTTACGTGTCCGCGCGCAAATCGCTCCCGTTGAAGTTTCAGTCTCATGAATTCAGACGGACTCCCGTTCCGCATCCCCTCCGAGTGAAAAGTGAGGAGATGTTTGGCGTCACCAGCCACAGACGTTCCGGAGTAGGAATCAGGGTAACCAACCTGGAAAGAACCTTTGTCGACATGCTGGACCGGCCGGACCTGACCGGAAGTTGGGAAGAGATATGGCGGTCCCTGGAAGCGGTTGAGTTCTTCGATCTCGACCAGGTCGTCGAGTACGTTCTCCTGTTGGAGAATGCAACCACCGCTGCAAAGGTGGGGTTCTTTCTGGAACAGCACAAGGAAACCCTGATGGCCGACGCTGCCCACTTGAATCCACTGCGAAGCCTGCGTCCCCGCCAGCCTCACTACATTGTACGCAGCAAGCGCAAGGGCTGTAGGTGGGTTAAGGATTGGAACTTGCTGGTCCCGGATGAAATCCTCAACAAGTCCTGGGCGGAAGTGCTGTGAAATTCTCGCCGTCGGAGATACTACCTGTAGCCGAATCCACCGGTTTCAAAGCACAGATGGTTGAGAAGGTGCTCCACCTCGTGAATCTGCTGAATGTTTTGAACGCGCACCCATTTCTCAAGGGAAGATGGGTCTTGAAGGGTGGCACTGCCTTGAACATGTTTTTGCTTGACCTTCCCAGATTGTCCGTGGATATAGACCTGAACTACATCGGAGCGCTGGATCGCGAGGAAATGGTGGCGGAGAGACCCCAGATCGAGCAAGCAGCTCGGGCAGTGTTTTCCCGGGAAGGATTCACCACCAAGAGAGTGCCGGTCGAACACGCGGGCGGGAAATGGCGGTTAAGCTACCAGACCTTCACGGGACAATCAGGCAACATCGAGGTTGATCTGAATTTCATGTTCAGGCAGCCTCTCTGGGACATTCAGCCCGCCGACTCTCATCAGCTAGGGGGTTTCCAGGCCAAGAATATTCCCATTCTCGATGTTCACGAGCTGGCGGCTGGCAAGCTCGCCGCCCTCTTGGCGCGCGGGCAAGCAAGGGATCTGTTTGACTGTCACCGGCTTCTCAATATGGACGTCCTCCAACGGGAGCGGCTCCGCATAGCGTTCATCGCTTACGGGGGGATGAACCGCAAGGACTGGAGAACTGTTTCAATTGAAGACGTTGATTTCGATACAGCGGAAGTGGCGAGGTTACTAGTTCCCACTCTACCCGTGGGCATAGCGAAGGGGCAGAGTTCACCAGCGGAATACGGAGCCCACCTCGTGAGTGAGTGTCGGGAAAGCCTGTCGGAGGTCTTGCCCTTCTCGAATGCTGAATCCGAATTCCTGAACCTGCTACTCGATCATGGGAAAATCGACTCGACAGTTCTGACATCGGATCCAACCCTACAAAAACGTATCCAAAGTCAGCCCCTTCTCGAATGGAAGGCTATCAATGTGAGGCGGCACAAGGGTTTGTCCTGACGAGTCCGGCTACTTGGACCGCCTACACGCCCTCACCCCCAGCCCAGCTCCTCCAGGCGATCATCGTCTATGCCGTAGTGGTGGGCAAACTCATGGATCACCGTTCTCCTCACCTGCTCCGCGAGGGCGGCGGGGTCCCCTCTCGTCCAGTGCTCAAGCGGTCCCCGGAACAATACTATGCGGTCAGGCAGGAATCCCCCGTAGTGGGTGTCCCTCTCACTCAGGGGCACCCCCACGTACAGGCCCAGCAGATTGCGGCGGTCCTCAACTCTCCCCTCGGCGTCGGCAAGGTCCTCCTCCCCCGGCCACTCCTCCACCACCACGTCCACATTCTCCAAATGGCGAAGAAGATCTTCCGGAAGGGAGTCCAGAGCGTCAGCAACGAGATCGGAGAAAGCCTCAGTCTTCACTCCCCTCCCCCCAGGCTGCGCCGGGCGTCCTCTGACCGCGCAGGCTGCTCAAACCAGTTACCTTCTTATCGATGGTATCAAGTGCTGAGGCCCCGGGGAAACACGGGGCGGTGTGGACCAGGTTTGAAGAGGCGGACTGGTACTGATGGACGGGGTGGTGCCGGTGGACGGACTGGTGCGTGTTTGCGCATGAGCTCATGCATTCTCCCCGTTATGCAAGAATGATCCCACAGAACCGCAGTGCTCCTCGGTCTTCATGGAGGCAGATAGCGGGGCCGAAATCCAGATGGAAACGACCATGTTGTACATAATGTACATTATGGGAGGAATAGAGTCTTGAAGAACGCCATGATCCAGACGGACCTAGGCCACTCCAGGGTTCACCGGGTGAGGCACCTCCTGCCCACTGACTGCAGCAACGGCGTTCAGGACGGCGAGTTCAGCCATGCGCCCGCGGGCCTCACTGCTGCCGCTCCCCAGGTGGGGCAGGAGCACCACGTTCTCAAGGTCACACATACCCGGCGCCACCTCGGGCTCCTGCTCGTATACATCGAGGCCGGCGGCGGCAATGACGCCCTCCCGCAGCGCTTCAACCAGGGCAGACTCATCAATAATCGGCCCCCGTGCAGTGTTGATCAAGATGCCCCCAGGGCCAAGAAGTTCAAGCTCCTTGCGACCGATCAGATGAGTAGTCTCTTCTGTCAAGGGCGTGTGCACGCTCACGATGCTGGATTCGCGCATCAGGTCAGCCAGGTTATCCACGTACTTCCATTCCTGACCCTGAGGGATGGTGCCGGCGGGAAGAGGCCCACTTTGGTTGATGTACTTCACCTCCATATCGAAGCCAGCCGCCCGTCGAGCCACAGCCTGGCCTATCCGTCCCATGCCGACGATCCCCAGTGACTTGCCGTATACGTCCCGGCCGACAAGCATGTTCGGACCCCAACCATGGAAGTCGCCGCGCCGCATGAGACGGTCCCCCTCAGCCACTCGCCGTGAAGCGGCCAGGATCAGCGCCCACGCCAGATCAGCCGTCGCATTGGTGAGCACGCCAGGCGTGTTCGTCACCAGAACACCGCGCTCAGTGGCTGCTTCCACATCAATATTGTCGTAGCCGACCGCCATATTGGAGATCACTTTCAACCTCGGCCCAGCCGCGTCCATTATCTGTGCATCGATAGTATCGTGGAGGAGACAGTAGAGCGCGTCCACCCCGCTCACGCCGCTGAGTAGTTCATCGCGGCTCAGCCGACGGTCTTGAAAGTTCCCCCGCACCTCAGTGAAGCCCTCACGCAGCAACGTCGGGCCGGGTTCGGGCACAAGACGCGTCAAGAAACACACAGTCTTTCCAGGCATGCGGTGCTATACCCTCCTCATTTAAACAGCTTCCCCAGGCCTCTTCCGGTAACCTTCCCTGCAGCCCGGCGGCCCACGCGCCGGCCCACCTTGCCCTTCTTGACCGCGTTCACGTCGCCCAGAATCCGGGCCAAAATGTACAGAAATCCTCGAAAGCCTGCCATGTCGCATCCCCTCTGATGGTCCCCACTGCCTCTTCATTATCCAGCATTGAGGCTAACAGAAGTGCCGTCAGAGGACCAGCCGGGGCAGTCCGTAGGGGGAAGCTAATGCTCCAGAGCGAGTGAATGCCTCAACGCTTCGGCCACTGCGGCCATGAGCCCGGCCGAACACTTCGCGATAACACCGGAATCAATCCGGCCAGCATCGATGGTGCGAATCTGCTCACACAATATTGTCCCCGGCTTGTCGATAACACCCTCCGGCAGATGAACGTGGAACGGGTAATCCTTGCTCGGGATCCGACTCGTGATGGGCACCACAATAGTGGTTCCAGAGTGCCGGTTCCCCACGTTGTTCTGGACCACCAAGGCGGGACGCCGCTTCCCCTGCTCAGAACCTCTGCTGGGACTGAAGTCGACCCAGTAGATGCAACCTCTCACGGGAGTATCCGGAGACGCTACCATTCCGTGATTTCCGCTCCGGCCGCAGTTCCTTCCTCCGCCAGCCTCTGCCCTGTTTCCCTCATCTCCTCGTACCCCTCAGCCATCAACTGTTCGGTCTCTGCAGAGCGCAGGCAGGAAAGAGCCTCCAGCACGACTGCCGTCTTGGTTTTCCCGTCGCGCCCTGCCTTCTCCTCCAGATACTCCCTTGCCCACGCAGGCAGGCGGAATTGCCTGGGCTTGAGACCATCGGCGTGCGTGCCCATCTTCCGGCCTCCTTGGATCCAGTTCTACCGCAATACGCGTATCCTTACGTAATGAACATACATAATGTAGTGCCTAAGAGCAAGGAGAGGGTCCTGTTCAAAATCTTCTGTAAGTAGCGCGGCCGCTCTTTGACGAAAGTGCCCACTCCGGTGCCTACCCCCCAAACCACCCGTCATCTTTCTTGATTTCGTCCGCCTTGTCCTTGCCGATCAGGTGCTTGGCGAAGCGGCGGAAGTACGTGGCCATCGCATTCTTGTCGTCGACTTCTGCTTGGTCACAAAAGTCTTGAGGTCTCCTGGGAGCGTCATCGTCTCATTCCTGTTCCACAATTGCCAAAGTCCTCGGTGGCAGCGCGTCGAGCACAGCTGCGACTGCCTGATGTCACCGACCAGAGATCGTATGACAGCCATCTTGTACATAATGTACATAATGTACAAGACTGCTATTTAAACAGCTTCCCCAGGCCTCTTCCGGTAACCTTCCCTGCAGCCCGGCGGCCCACGCGCCGGCCCGCTTTGCCCTTCTTGACCGCGTTCATGTCGCCCAGAATCCGGGACAAAATGTACAGAAATCCGCGAAAGCCTGCCATGTCGCATCCCCTCTGGTGGTCCTAGCCGATCCTCTTGTTTCCAGCATTGAGGCTAACAGAAGTGCTGTCAGAGGGCCAGCCGGGCTACACAGATCAGCAACTAAATGGCAGCTCCAGCGTCAGGGGTTTGCTCAGCGTCCTAGACTTTGACGCGGTTCTTACCCGCATTCTTAGCACGATACATCTGCTCATCTGCCGCTTCGACAAGAGCTCCCATTGACTCCGTCGTTTCCCTGCGGGCTGCTACACCCAAAGACACGGTGACCCAGTCACGGAGCCGGTGATCATGCGAAGGGATACACTGCACGGCTAAAGAAGGCGTGGTTGTGCAGTCCCGTCAGCGCATCGGTATCCGCCGATCGCGGAGAGTGGTCACTTCCTGACGCTCAGACTCACGGAGCGCATAGAGGGCGATGGCCAGGCAAACCACGAATCCTGTCTCAGCCAACTCCCTCAACCATTCGACGTCCCCTACCAAGTTGAGCAAACTTGCTACAGCCAGGATTTCCATTGAAGCGAACAGGACAATGGCGAACGGTTCAGGTCATAAGTATAAATCATTGCGGAATGGACGCCGTGGCGCACCACTTCTTCAGTCGGAGGTTGACGACGTGCGTCGTTGATCTTACTCGGGTTTGGAAGTGCTGCAGCTTCGCCGTTGCGCCTCCGGGCCACCGCAAGACCCTGCAACTAGATGCGCAACGTGCGGTTTTCCGCTAGGAAAGCGGTAAGCCGGCGAAGGGAATCGAACCCCCAACCTGCTGATTACAAATCAGCTGCTCTACCTTTGAGCCACGCCGGCGCGAAGAAGTAGCTACCCTGAAGAAGTAGAACCGGATTGTACGCCCAAAGGCGCACGTCTTCAATGCCCGCGCAACCTGTTCAGCCTGATCGCTAGTTGACCACCTTGCGGCCTTCCAGGTGAAGGTTCACCTTCCGCTTGATGCGCTGGAGCGCGTTATCGACGGTCTTGGTGTCATGCTCTATCACCTCTGAGATATCCTCATAGGAGAGGCCTGACAGGTAGTGACGCAAGACGTCACTCTCCAGCGGGCTCAGGAGCTGTTGTAGACATCCAACCAAACTCTGGATCTCCTCTGAGCTGATGACCTGCTGAACCGGGTCGCTGGTTCGACCAGAGGGAATGATGTCTGCGAGCGTGCGTCCTTCCTGCTCCGATCCAGCCCGCGTATAGCTGAAGCTGACGTAACTGTTGAGTGGAGAGTGCTTCTGACGGCAAGCAGTCTTTATAGCCGTGATGATCTGGCGGGTGACGCAGAGTTCCACAAAGCTACGAAAGCTTGCCGGTCGATCCTCCCGGTAGTCCCTGATGGCCTTGTACAGGCCGATGTTGCCTTCCTGTACCAGATCGTCGCAGTCGCCCCCTGCAATGAAGTAGGAGCTCGCCTTCATGCGGATGAACCTTTGATACCGGGTCAGGATGGTGCGAGTGGCATCAGCCTTCCCAGCCTTCGCCAGCCTTACCAGCTCCTCTTCGTCAAGTCGCTCCCACCCGTATCCTCTACAGGCCACGTCTGGACTGCCCACGATTCCCTCCCAGTCCGGGCCGAACCGGAAGGACCGCACTTCCCTGCGCTATGACTCTTTGCGATCCCGCCGGTCCCGCACTTCCTTTAGCCGAGCTAGAGTTTCTTCACTCAGCCCATCCTCAACTCGATGCCCCATTCTAATGCAATCTGAACGATTTGCAACCTTTGTTGTGTTATTTTGCAAACTCAGCACAAATTCACGGGCGGACCGGCGCTGAATGTTTGTACGATACACGGTCTTCTGCAACCCATAGTCAGAAGTCACTACAACCGCGTTCTCCCCTGCACTCAAGCCATAAGCGAGGCGTTCGATGATGCTGTCAGCAGACTCCTTAAAGGAACCAAAGATGACATCTACATCTGCTATTGCATCCACTTGATCCTGCAACTGCGAAACCTTGGAATCGAATACGATGATCGCTCGGTCGCCGGCGCCACCCACCAGACTGGCCACACCGTCTATCAACCGTTGCCGGAAGAAAGCCTGCCCGTCCGCATCCATGGGGACATCCGTATCCATCCCCTGGTTACGAAGTTCATGCACCACGTTGTACCCATCTATCAGATAGACCCGATGAGGTCCTCCGCCCTCAGCAATCAACGCCCTTCCTCCCAACCCCACTGACGCCGCACTTCAAACATGAGTACGGCTGCGGAAACGCCGACGTTGAGCGATTCTATCTTCCCGGCCATGGGCACGCCGACTAGAACATCACACTCCTTGCGGACTCTGTCCCCCAGACCCATTCCTTCCGAGCCTACCACCAGCAAACAACGCTGTGGATACTCTTGTTTCAGATATGAACCGCCTCCGGATTCCGCCCCGTAGCTCCAAAAGCCGTACTCCCTGGCCTCGATCAAGAAGTCTGAAAGATTACGAGTCACAGCCACAGGTGTATTCTCAGTCGCCCCGGCGGACGCCTTGACCACAGCCGGCGTGATCGCCGCAGACCGATGCCTGGGTATCACCACCGCCGCGCCGGCAGCGTTAGCCGTCCTTATCACAGCCCCAAGGTTGTGAGGATCCTGGACACGATCCAACGCTATGACCAGCCCACCTGCGTCCAACAAAGAGTTGGGATCTGCGCAAGGGTAAGGGTCTACCTCCGCAACGAGACCCTGGTGATCGGAAGAGCCCGCTTTTTGTGTGAGGTCATCAACTCCTGCGTGCTCAAGGCGGGGAGAGTTCTCTCCCGTTTCCCCAGTCCAGGCTTCAACGAGCGAAGATAGCTCTCCTCCACTCTCGCGCACTGAAACCCACACACGGTGCACGGCACGCTTCCCCCTCAACGCCTCTCGCACCGGGTTGCGCCCGTATACTACTTCCCTCACAGCAGACATGAAGCCCCCTATTCCCTGGGAGCTATCCGGATGCCATCTGCGGCATCCCGCACCTCATAGCCGCGCTCCAGGATGGCATCCCGGAGAAGGTCCGCCTCCTGGAAGTCCTTACTCTGGCGACATTCCCGCCGTTTCTCAACCATCTCAAGCACATCCTCTGGGACCTTCTGTTCCCAGCTGGTGACCGCCTCCAGGCCCAATGTGTAGATCATCTCCGCTGCCTGGGAGCGGGCTTCACGGACGGCTTCTGGGGAGACATCACCCACTGCCAACCTGGCGTTGATATCCCGCGCCAGCCCGAATACTTCACCCAGCGCTCTAGCCGTATTGAGATCATCATTCATGGCAGCCTCATAGGCCTGCTTCCTGGTCGTCACGGTCTCAGCCAAGCCCCTGTCCGCTCCGGTATCCGCGTTACCTGAACCTCCACCGCCTGTTCCCTCCCGGCCGGCGGCGTACTCATCCGCCGCCCGGAAGAAATTGCGCAGACGCTCCACGCGCTGGACGGCCTCATCCAACAGTTCCTTGCTGAAGTCCATGGGATTCCGATAGTGGCTACCCATGAAGTAGGCAATCAGCGCTTCCGGCCGATAATGTTCCAAGGCTCTACGCAGGAGGAAGATATTGCCGACACTCTTGGACATCTTCTCATCGCTGATATTGAGCATGCCGTTATGCACCCAGAAGCGAA
>Ga0209176_10000263_pt1 | contig 11614 bp, 13 predicted proteins | sample NGEPer11B_FD_184511 | JGI IMG/M metagenome (GOLD analysis project Ga0209176, IMG submission 184511) | Arctic peat soil microbial communities from the Barrow Environmental Observatory site, Barrow, Alaska, USA - NGEE Permafrost305-11B... | ecosystem: Environmental > Terrestrial > Soil > Wetlands...
CCGATTGGCAGCGGCTGGTCTCGATATGCAGAATCGCGCAAGCTCTGTGGCACAAAATCTTCGCGTCTCACCGCGCCTATCGCGTACACCACTCGCTCGCTTATACCACGATATCTTAGGCCTTTCAGAAGTGATGCCCTTTCACGCTCTAAAGGCGTCGTGCTACCTCCTTTGAGTAGGCTTATGCCGAGTGAAGGAAAACTGGTTCCGATCGGCACTTCGTTTGGTTGTATTCTTGATGTACACTCTCGCGATGTCTTTTGCACTGGCAGACTGCCCAACGCGATCAAAAAGGGGCCCATGCTTGATCTTAATGCGAGCTACTTCTCCTAACCGTTCTTTATCTCCGACAACGAATCTCTTCTCGCCATCAAACGCAATTTTGTGTGATTTCGTGGTCTTGCCTGAGTGAACGGCTATCTTAACGACTACCTTATCGATTTTCTGAGCCCAAAGAGCTCTAATTGACTCAGCTTCTGCCTCAACGGTTCGAACTCCGCCGTCAAGTTCGATAGCAGTTATTCGCACGGCGTCAACCGACGAGTTCTCAACAATGAATTCATCCCCTATATGGAGGCGCTCGAGAGCGCCCAACTCAAGCCAGCTCACGTGAGAGTTATCGTAGTCGCTAACGATGACCCTAAGCTTGAGGTTTTTAAAGCGAGGCGGGAGAGCGACTTGCTGCGTAGTGTGACACAACGTGCAGCGAATGACGAGCTTCTTTTTAGTAGTGCTCAAAACGTCGTGGGGTACCTTTTTATCTGACGAACACGAAGGACACTCAAAGCTAGTCTCTTGATTCATCATTTGTTAATAACTACGTGCTTACAGATAATAATACGGATATGTTGAGCGATACGATACACGCCAAAGGCCATCATAACATCTTAGCGACTCACAAAACGACACTTCAAATTACCAAAGATCACCAAATCTCAAAAAGAGCGGACTGCATTGTAGCAGTTTCAGCGGACAAATCATTATGTAATCTGGCAAGCGACGTCAAAACTGCTTTGAGCTCAAACACAGCAAAAATGCAATTGACGATTAGGACAGGTCACATGAGTGAGGTGATTACGGGTTTTGGCAACGCAAACCTCTCACTTTCGGACACCGACGATATGGTTGTAAGAAAGAGCGCATTCATCTCAGGAAGGACGTTAATGGTTGGATCAAACAAAGCAGCGCGAGATCTTGATCGCACGTTTGTCGAAAAGCTGAAAAAGCCAGAGGACATAACTATCACTTTAGAGATAGATTTTTAGAGGCACTTATTAATTGTGTTTTTTTTAATTTATTGCATTTTTGTGGATTTTTGGCGATTATCAGCATATAGATAGGTTTAAATAGAAACGTAATGAATTAGGGAGTGTTTACTGGTTTTTGTTTGCTATTTTCTGAGGTAGTAAAATGACTAATGTCGATCAATATAAAGGCACGACTACCATTGGGATTGTCTGTAAGGACGGCGTTGTGCTCGCATCAGAAAGTCGCGTAACCATGGGCAACTTCATATCCAGCAAAGAGGGCAAAAAGATATACCAAATTGACGATCTTGTTGGAATGACCATTGCTGGCGGTGTAGGCGATGCACAGAGCCTCGTTCGTACGATAAAGGTAGAGGCTAAACTGTATAAGATGCGACAGGGTAAACCGATGAGTATCGCGGCAATAGCGACCCTGCTGTCAAACATCCTTAACCAAAACCGATATTACCCGTATTACGTTCAGCTCATGATAGGGGGCTTCGATAAGAATGCTGCTTCGCTCTACTCATTGGACGCCGTTGGAGGCCAAATTGAAGAACGCCTTGCTACAGCGCAAGGTTCGGGATCACCGATGGCCTTTGGCGTTATTGAAGACCGATTCGTTGAAAAGATCCCCGTCGAAGATGGCATGGATCTCGCTATCAGGGCGCTTGCGTCTGCAATGAAAAGAGATTCGGCTTCGGGAAACGATATGCACGTGGTAAAAATTACGGAAAAAGGATACGTCGAAGTTGAGAAAGATGAAATAGATAAAAGAAAAGCAGCTCTCGATATTTAAGCAACAATTGTTGCATCCTTTATTTCTGTATTTTTTTAATTTTTTTTAGTGTGGAAGTCACATTATGCCCGTTGAAGAAGCACTTACTGACTTGAAAGAACGTGTCAAAGAGCGGTTGCCCCCTAACATCAACATTACGGAGCTCGAGTTTGAGGGGCCTGAAGTCGTTATCTATACCGACGATCCGAGGGCGTTCGCAGACAACGGCGAGATTGTCAAGAAACTCGCCCGAGAACTTCGCAAACGAATAGTCGTTCGACCAGACCCACGCGTTTTAGCAGATCCAGAGACGTCAATAAAAGACATAAGCGAAATCGTCCCTGAAGAAGCAGGGATCACAAACCACTATTTTGACCTCGACACTGGCGAAATCGTCATAGAAGCCAAAAAGCCCGGACTTGTCATTGGGCGACACGGTGCTACACTCCGTGAGATCACTAAAAAAGTAGGGTGGACGCCTCGGGTTGTGAGAACACCTCCGATTGAATCGGTTACAGTTAAGGAGATACGCCAGTACTTGCGGTCTTACAGCGATGAGCGAAAAGAACTGCTCAAAACGTTGGGCAAAAAGATTCATAGAGAGGTGACTTCGAAAGACCACTGGATACGCGTTACGACCCTAGGCGGATGTCGGGAAGTGGGCAGAACCTGTTTTTTGCTATCGACTCCCGAATCGAAGATCCTGGTAGATTGCGGCGTTAACGTAGGGTCAGAAGACAGCGCTACGCCCTACCTATACGCTCCTGAAGTAAGCCCTCTCGATCAAATTGACGCGGTTGTCGTCACGCACGCACACCTCGATCACGCGGGACTCGTTCCGCTTCTATTCAAGTACGGTTATGATGGGCCGATATACTGCACGCCACCAACGCGAGACCTCATGTCGCTTTTACAGCTCGATTATATTGACGTTGCTGCTCGTGAGGGACGTAAGATCCCGTACGATTCCGCTAAAATAAGAGAAGTCATAAAACATTCAGTCGCGTTGAACTACGGCGTTGTGACCGACATAGCGCCTGATGTGCGTTTAACATTTCACAATGCGGGGCACATCCTAGGATCTTCAATCGCCCATTTTCACGTGGGAGAAGGACTTTACAACGTCGCTTTTACAGGAGACCTCAACTACGAACAGAGCAGGCTGTTTGACCCCGCAGTCAACAGCTTTCCGCGACTTGAGGCGCTCATAATGGAAGCGACATATGGAGGACCGCATGACCTAACCCCGTCAAGACGCGAGGCTGAGAATAAACTATACTCCGTCATACGACACACGCTGTCAAATGGAGGAAAAGTACTCATACCGGCATTCGCCGTGGGACGAAGCCAAGAGGTTATGATCGTTCTCGAGGAGGGAATTCGTAGACACATCATCGACGAGATCCCCGTATACCTCGACGGCATGATATGGGAAGCCACCGCCATTCATACGACGTATCCTGAGTACTTAAACAGTGATTTAAGAAACATGATATTCCACGAGGGCGTGAATCCGTTTCTCTCAGATAGCTTTGTTCGAGTGGAGCAAAAAATGCGCGACGACATTATAAAGGGCGAGCCGTGCGTTATTCTTGCCACCTCCGGTATGCTTAACAGCGGCCCTGTGATGGAGTATCTTAAAGCGCTCGGACCACAGGAAAACAACACCCTGGTGTTCGTCGGGTATCAAGGAGAAGGGACGCTCGGCCGGCGCATACAAAAAGGGTGGAAAGAGATACCTGTTTCAAACAACGGCAAAACTACCACTATGCAAATTAACTTGAATGTCGAAACGGTTGATGGATTCTCTGGACACTCGGATCGACAGCATCTGATCGAATACGTTAAGCGACTGAACCCTCGGCCAGAAAAGATTGTCACGAGCCACGGTGAAGAAAATAAGTGTACAGATTTGGCGAGCACGATATACAAGAAATTCAAAATTGAAACTCGCAGCCCAATGAATCTTGAAACGGTGAGATTTTTTTAGCTTTTTTAACGAGGTTCAATTACATCGCACGACGTCTCTTGACAGTACTCACACAAATCAGTGAGTGGACATTTCCAGTGCTGCGATTGCCGAGCGTTGCAAATTTCTCTCCCAAATTTAATTAGCGCGACGTGGGCGAACTTGCGCTTCCCAGCTGGAATCTCATCTTCTAAAGCCGCCTTAACTGCTTCGTAGCCTCCCTTTTGTGGAGCCAGTCCGATACGTCTTGAGACTCTAAAAACGTGCGTATCCACTGGGATGATATCAAAATCACGCGCAAAAAGAAGCACCACGTCTGCTGTTTTTGGCCCAATGCCCAAGATACTCTGCAGCCGGTCCCGAGCAGAGGGGTAACTGCCACCGATGAACGACCACGTGTCGCCCCCGTAGTTTTCCATTATTTCATTGGCTACAGCGCTTATGCTTCTGGCTTTAGCATCGTATAGACCAGATTGTCTTATTTCGTGCGCTATATCTTGCACGTTTGCCAAAAAAACGTCTTCAATTGTTTTATATTTGATTAAGATATTCTGTAAGGCCGCGCCAGAATTCGCATTGGAGGTGTTCTGGGATAAGATCGTATCCACGATGAGCCAAAAGGGCTCTTTTCGTTCTCGCCAAAAGTCGTCGTTAAATCTCACTTGGCCGAAGAGCGACTCGAGTCGCTGTACAACAAGCTCTCCTTTCCTCGCACTAGTCATTATAGTCAGCGCAACATGTAGACCGATCGTCTATAAATTATTACTACGCATCTGTTACTTTCAGCTTCGTTTCAAGCCCGAGCGAGGTGATGTCAGCATCGCACATTTCAGTGACGACCTCGTTGAGCAGGTCGCGAAGGTCTTCGGCAGTCTCAACTTGTATGTAGGTTAGACGTTTGTCCAACCATTTTTTCGTCCACCCTTCTGAGCGTCGCTTGCGTTTGTATACCTATGCGTATTCACGCGTCTTTTTTCACCTTTGAAGGGAATTGCGTGTTACTAGCTCCTCCAATTGTTTATTTAGCGGAATGCGCAGCGGTTCCTATACAGGCAGGAAAGCGAGCGCATATATAAAGAGCAAGATAGACCTAATATATAAACTTAATTTACTAAAATAAGTAAATTGAGCTTATTTCAGTTTTTATAAAAAAAATAAGTAGAAAAATAACGTTAATTAGCAGAAGTGGATTTATTTGCATACACTAACTTTAGGTTATCATGAATCTCAGGGCGTATCACGTGTAAAAAAGAAGAGTCATTTTCAGCAAAAAAGCACAACTAGCAATAGTAACTGATAGAGTTTCTGTCTTTGACAGACAAGTTTTGGTTCTGCTCAACATTGTCTCACAGATTCTTTGCTCAAAAACGTCTTTGCAGGTGCCCGCTAAGTTGCGCACGGCGAGACACGCTTTTGAATGTCAAACATTGGCCTAGAACAGCACCTCATGCAATCTTCACGATTATTCGCCTTTAAAAATCAAATTGGGTTCCAATTTGTTCCAACCGTCATCCAGAGAAAGAGGTGGATTTAAACCACTTAGATGTCTGCTAATGTGTTTATGAAACAGGCTTTTTGTTTCATCTCTTGTCAATTCGAGTCGTTCGATGTAATCGTTTGTGATGTTCACAATGCTAGGAATCAGAACGCCGTGGCTCGGGTCAAAAGGAGCCTCGTTAGTGAGTTCACGTTCACGCGTTGTGCTGTTTTGTGGACCGTTTAAATCTATATAACATAGATCCAGATGCGTCGCAAGCGTTTTCCTTAGTAATTCATCGTCTTGTTCGACTTCTTCTTCCATAAGCAACGCCATACTGAGACGAGCACTACGTAACTGCGCGAAGTTACCTTCTTTGAGGCTTTCCGATTCCAGCCTTTGATAGGAGACCCGCCGAATGGTATGCAATGCGCTCTGCAGTTGCTCTGGCTTCTCGCTACCATATTTTTCTATTTGAGCAACTCTTATCCGCTCGAAGCGTTCTTTATCACTATCAGAGAGCATCTCAAGTTCGTTCTTGATGGCCGTTTCGTGTTTCATAGCGTTAACCTATTCTTACGTAAGAGTCTACGATCCTGTGGCGATAACACGGTCGTTAAAACTCACTAGTACGCTTAGTCTTGCTATTCACTTTTGTTCTAACCTTTAAATAACCTAATCCAATTCGCGTTAACCCGAAACGATGTAGCTGCAAAAACCCGCTTAAGGCGCTTAAACGATAGTACGACCGTCGAGCATAGCTTTTTATCGCGTGCCACAAAATTACTCCAACAACCATTTAGCTCTGCGAATCATAATGCTCCGAAGATCGAAGAAGGAGGATGGTCGATGATAAGAAAGGAAGTGACGCTTAAGGACAACCCGATGATCGTTGATCTAAACTGTCCAGTGGCGCGATTTCCAGGTAATCCCGTGCTTACGGCTAATGAAGTAAACCAAGTGTGGCAGGACCCGGGCCTCCACGTCACGACCGTCCACAACGCTGGCATTGCACTGCACGATGGCAACACGGTCATGTTGTTCCGTTCTCATCTTCGTTGTGGGATGAGCGTGCTCGGGATCGCTCGCAGCAGCAACGGCGTCGACGGTTGGCGTGTTGAACCGCGACCGGCCATGGTGCCGGCCACCGAAGGGGATGCTTTCGCCCCCGGCACCGATGCCACGGCCCTCATCGAGAACGAGTCGGGCGGCGTCGAGGACCCGCGGATCACCCAAATCGGCGATACGTACTACATCACCTACAGTGCCTATCACGCAACGGTGAAAAACCGCGTGCGCGTCTCACTAGCAACAACCCGTGATTTCTGCCACTTTTTGCGCCACGGTCCGGTGCTCGAGCAAGATATGCGGAACGTGGTGGTTTTCCCTGAGCCCATCGGCGGCCGCTATGCGGGTCTGTTCCGACCCAATGACACCACAGGCGGCGACGTCGGGGGCATCTTCGCGCAGATCAAGCTCGGCTGGACGAGCTCGGTCGCATCCAATCGGTGGGAGCTTCAGCCGGAACCCATTATGATGACTGACGCGGGCCCGAGCGTCTTCTCGGATAAGATTGGCCCCGGCTCTCCTCCCTTCAGGACTGCCAAGGGCTGGCTCAGCGTGTTCCACGGGGTCCGCACCACCATGGCAGGTAACCCCTACGTGCTCGGCGTGGGGCTGCACGACTTAGCAGATCCGGCGCGGGTGAAGATGTCAAGCATCCCTATCCTGTTCCCGGCAAGGGCTGATTGCCGCGTCGAGGACGGCGCCTACATCCATGTGCCGCAGGTCGTGTTCACCTGCGGGGTCGTGCGCCGCGACGATGGCAGCATTCTCATCTACTACGGGGGTAATGACACTGTCATGAACGTGGGCGTGACCCACGAGGACGTGCTTATCGCGCTCTGCGAGAGTTACGGCCAGGACCCACTGACCGGGCGTCTCAAGTACGACATTAGCGGCCACCGAAGTTGAGGAGTTCAAAAGTAAGTTAATATCGGGCGGTTTTGCAGTAGTTCCGCTACATTCTGACCTCCGAGAATTACGACATATTATGAGGGGCCTATAAATTCCACTATTTCGCGGACATGTCGGGTTGTATGACGCCAAACAGATTTCCTTCTGTGTCGGTACAGTACGCAATATAGCCAATGCCCGGAATAGCTTGTTTTGGCTGCGTAATGGTGCCTCCCACTTCCACAATCTTTTTAAGTGAATTATCCAAGGATTCGACGCCAATGGTGTCTGTCGTCACCTGCTCCGATATTATACGCGGCGTTATCGCACCATTAATTCCAAGCTCGTCGTCAGATCCCGTTGTGACCAACCAATAATCGAAGGGCCCTTCCCATTTAGTGATGGTCCAGCCAAACACTTTTTCATAAAACGCGATCGCCCGCTGTGGATCGTCAGCAGGAAGCTCAAAATGAACTAATTTAGGCATTAAAGTCCTCCTATAGGCTTCCCGCAAGTCTTTGTAACACTAATACTTAGACTCTTTGACCAGAAATCTATCACTTAATGCGCGACTCCCGCTTTAAGCACAGTCCACCTATCAGATAGTTACGTGCTCCAACTTTCCTCGTTCTCTTTTGAAATATGATCAGTGGTAACCCTGTAACATAAAAAATTGGAAAAATTACTCAAATAACTTTTAGATGATAATTCGGAAAAAAGTATGAGGGGTTAATATGACGAAAAAAGAATTATACTCAAGGAGACGAGAGATGTTCCGTTTACATATCGCTCAACTGGAAATGTCTGACATCCTCGACAAGCTTTCTAAGAAATATCGTGTGTCAAAAAGCGCCCTAAACAAAGACTGGCAGAAGCGCAGTTACTGGGTATATGACGTTTTTGACATCGAACCTGCGCGCCCTCTGTGAATCATAAGTTTTTATTGCTGCTTCAAGCCGTCGAGTGAGCCCTATGACGCTTGCAGCAGCAACAGTAGCTTTTGAAAAGTCCGTTTAACTTAATGTCTATCTCGTTCACCTGTTATTTCATTACACACAGGACGTAATAAACCAAAGCGGTCATTTATGTTCAAAAAAAGCACAAACTTAATCAGCTCGACTACGCTAGTGTAAAATATGGTAGACTTAGTCAGTATAGTGGCCGCAGCCGTAATCATCATACTGATCTTAATTATTGTAGGTTCGATCATACGGTGGGGCATTAGGCTTATTTGGTATCTACTCGCCAACGCGATTTTAGGCATCATCATACTTGCCGGAGCTAATCTTATCGGTATCGGAGTGCCGATCGATTGGATGACGGTGTTGATCAGCGCCATAGCAGGGATCCCAGGAGCTTTGGTGGTCATCTTTCTCTACTTAATCGGCATTCCCCTGTAAAGCATGGCCTAAGGTTAAGTTATGTGGTTAAAAACGAAAGTTGGAAAATGCGTTTCTATAAAGAGCACACAAGAAAATATGGATTGGGAAGGCATCCTCGTCGACGTTGACGCGACAGGGTTAACCATCAATGATGCTAAAATGGGGTTAACTTTCATACCCTTTAGCAATGTTTTTTCCGTACGTGTGTTAGAGCTTTAAAGAGTACAAGATCAAGAATTAGTTGGATTCGTTGACATATATAAAAAAGAGAGTTGCCGCGCGCATCGGCTTTTTTTTAAAATCTAGCCTTAGGGAATCAATTGACTGGAAATATTTGGTGAAACGTTATCTAAGATGGTTATGTTAAAGAAAAGGAGGAGTTATATGAGCTTTAACATAAGCCGATGCTTGACGCCTCTCTTCTTTGTTTTTCTTATTATCCTTGTTGTAGTGAGTACAGGAGTTAACGCACAAACAAACACCGTCTACTCAACGGCCAGTATTGATTTTGGCACGGTCGGACGCGGAGGGAGTTCAGAAAAAGACGTGATACTCACCAATAGCGGCAACAATTCATCACTCACTTATTCTATCAACTTCACCTATGTAATGAATACAAGCGGGCAGCTAACGGCGACGCCTTCAAGCGGGTCAATAGCTCCAAAATCAAACGCAACCGTAACCGTGAGGCTTGACGTTCCGAGCGACGCCAAAGAGGGAAGCTTCCGCCCAAACATGGTCGTTAATACGTCAACGGCTCGGGACTTGCAAAGCGGTTCGACGGGCTCCTCATCATTAGTGACTCAAGTGACTTATACCGTCCAAGGTAACGTGCCCGCACAAACAGCGCTAACAGACGTTAACGTGCCTTTAGTTATCGGCGTTCTTTGCGTCTTTGCACTCATCGCTATAGCAGCTGTTTACATCATCTTAAAAAAGAAATAGGCCCCCCATCTAAATAAAGATGCGAAGCTATATGCTGCAAAAGTCTAGTGTTGTATATTTAGCTATAGGCGAAACGTATGATAAAAGCTACGGTGATTATAGCAGTTATTCTAGTCGTGTCGCTGTCTGCAGCCGGTTGTACGGGCCTGCCTAGTACGTCGTCACCAACAACAACGTCCACGACAACGTCCACGACAACGTCCACGACAACAAAAACGTCAGCCGATTACAGCAGCGCCCTTACTGAGTTGTACAAATCCTACAATTTAACCACGGTACAGCCTTTCAAAAAGTCAACCAATGCGCGAGGGAACGACGTTTACACGGGAGTTGGGAGAAACGCGACTGTTCCTGGCAGTTCAAACGTGACTATAATTATCGAGAAAACGAAATCGAAAGCCGAAGCGAAAAATGTGTATAATGCAACTGTAGCCGCTAAACTGAAGGAAGGGTACAAAGCCAACAGTACACATGCGGCTGCGTATAAAGCTACGTCAGCTTACGAAGAGGTGTGGGTGGGCAACTACAGTGCTAAGTGGTTCATGTGCAATTACGGTCAAAAATCCGATCCAGCTTTAATCCTCCACAGCTGGACGTTCTCTCAAGAATCTTACGGTTCTTCTTAGGCTGTCATTCATTAGCAGCAGTCAACAACATATTATCGAGCATATACACGACTGCTTTTTTCTGTAGGGGAAGGGGTATTCGAGAGAACAGACCTAGAAGGTCAGATGGACCGATGGCAAACCATGCTTCCTGAAAAGATTTATGGTAATTACATGAAATGTTGGGGGGGATGCAGACCTCTCAGCACATAAGAATATGGATTGGTTGCATTAGTGCTGTATAGACTTGTTGAGGTAAAGTGAAGAAGGGGAGGTTGGGAGCGCTTCGTGACGCCTTTAAATTTATTATAGAAACTGGTGAGTGAATAGTGCTGCCGGACGCGCTTAAGGACTGACTGCATACTTGATCCTCGTAAACAGATGACTGACTATAGTAAATTTGTGGGGGGCGTTTCTGATATCGTCCCGCCTCCATGTGATAAATGCGTCTTCATATATCACCGTTGTACTCGTGAACGCGATGCATACCGTACGGAGTCCGACTGCCCTACGTGCGCGTGGTATACGACCGGCGTTCCTGTGGATATACTAAAATGCAAAAAGGAGTGTTCGCACTACGTTGAAAAACGCTGATTAATAGTGGCAGAGGCCTGAAGATTCAAAACACTACTTTTTTCTCAGCTGCACAGTTCATTAAGCAATTCTTTTTAAAAAAGGTGCAAAAGATAAGCCTCGTTAATCATTGCTCAAACAACATTTAATTAAAAGAAGAACATTTTTTTTAAATTAAGGCTAGGCGGTACCTTCGTGCGGGTACGGTCTCGAAGTTCTGAAATTCCATCCGTTATTTAAGTTAGTGCCGCAGTCTTAACAAGTGTCAGACGACGGTTATATCAGGCGGAGGTTATAACCCGACGATTTTTCAATTGTCAAATTTGCCTAGTAGTTCGGCTAGCATCCGACGCGGGCACACTTTTAGTTCTTCTAATGACGTTCTTCTCGGCATCCATGCTTGATTGAACGCAACATTTCGTATGTTAAGGGAACAATACAATTTAAAAAGTGTACTATGGAAGATATATCGAGATGGCTTTTTCTAGGTCCATTCACGTGCAACGATCGCAATGATCTTTCCATTTTTTTAGAAAGCATCTGAAGCGCTTCTTCGGCAGCCTTCCTTACATTCTCGTAATTATCTACCAAAACACGTTGAAGCTGTTCGCGTCCGTTAAACCTCTTGAGGTATCTCCATTTCATCTTGAAAATAGTATAATTCATTTTAAGGTCTTTAAAC
>Ga0209176_10000265_pt1 | contig 11566 bp, 8 predicted proteins | sample NGEPer11B_FD_184511 | JGI IMG/M metagenome (GOLD analysis project Ga0209176, IMG submission 184511) | Arctic peat soil microbial communities from the Barrow Environmental Observatory site, Barrow, Alaska, USA - NGEE Permafrost305-11B... | ecosystem: Environmental > Terrestrial > Soil > Wetlands...
ACCCTCCAATTCCTCCATGCCCACGGCCCACTTCTCCTGTCCCGTCTGCCGGGCGAAGGCCCACACCTTGGGATCGTAGGCCACGGATACAGAGGGAGTACCGGCCGCAGCCGCCAGGATGCCCCCATGGAGCCGGACGGTCACCACAAGCTCCGCAAGAGACAGAAGGCCCATGAGAAACTCCGATCCTCCATCACCTCCGCACACCCAGGCCCGCTCCGCCAGCCTGAGATCCCCGGCCATACTACGGCATACCGGGCCGTCCAGCCGCTCATGGAGGGGGAGGAAGAGCAGGGCCAGGTCTTCCGCGGCAGCCACCCGGGCCAGAGCAGCGATCATCTTCTCCTCATACACCGTGCGATCCAACCAGGGCCGGGGGCAAGCCACCATGAACCTGCCTCCCACACTCCCCGCCCTCCCGGCACTCCCGGCCCCGACCGGGGCGCCGCGGGCGGCCAAGGCAACGGCCACCCGTCCGGGGTCTGCGGACTCCAGACCGTACGCCGGGTCCGGCACCACCCTCTCCACCGGCGCCCGCACACCCAACCGGGCGGCCAACCGGGCGGAGTCCCGGTCTCGCCAGGTAACGGCCTGACTCCTGCTCCCGGCGAACCTCACCGCCCTCCCGGCCCACGCGGTGTGGAGGGGACCCAAGCCCTGCGCGTACCACATGACCGGCACTCCCAGAGCCCGGGCGGCCAGAACCACGGAGAGAAAGTAGGGCACCGGCCGCAGCTTCCCTTCCCTCCACAGGAAGGAGTGCCCGTAGAGATCCAGGTCCGCTTCATGCAGGAAGCTGCCGCCTCCGCTGATCAGAATATCTGCGCCGCGCAGGGCCCGCAACAGAGGTCTGGGGTCCCGCAGACCGGTGGGAATGGCCTCCACCCGGTGGCGCCGCTCCGTGTCCTCGGGGGAGAAAGAGAGGACGGTGAACTCCGCCTCCGGGTCCCGGGATTGCAGGGCACGCAGGATGCCGGCCAGGATGGCCTCGTCGCCGGCGTTCCCCTCCCCGTAGTATCCACTGATCAGATACCGCATCTCTTCCTACTCACCGCACCCGGATCTACCCCGGTGCTCGGGGGCGTGCTCCTCTGGGGCGCGGGCCGCACCCCGGCCCCGCGCCCGCCCGTAGTCCTCCGCCGACCCGGCCAGGACAGAGAGCACAAAGCGGGGCAGGACCAGCTGCCTGCCCATTCTCCGGGGATCGGTGAACAGACGGTAGAGCCACTCCAGTCCCAGTCTCTGGAACAGCACGGGGGCACGACGCACTCGTCCGGCCCACACATCCAGACTTCCTCCCACTCCCAGCGCCAAGTCCACCCCCAGACGCTCCCTGTTCCTGTGAAGGAAGATTTCCTGACGAGGCGCTCCCATCCCCGTCAGTAACACCTCCGCCCCAGACTCCCGCACCGCAGCTACTACCTTAACCTCTTCTTCCAAGCGGAAGTATCCATCCCGCGTCCCCACCACGGTGAGACGGGGGAAGCGCTCCTTGAGATTCTCCGCCGCCTCTTCCGCGGTACCCGGTGCCGCTCCCAGAAGGTACACAGGGCGGCCCGCGGCGGCGGCGTGCTCCAAGACCAGCTCCGCCAGTTCAATACCCGGCACCCGCTCCGCTCCTGAAGCGCCTTGGCGGCGGGCCGCCCACACCATGCCCACTCCGTCCGGCAACCGCAGATCCGCATCCATCACGGCCTCCATAGCCACCGGATCCCGATGCGCCCTCATGACCAACTCCGGGTTCATGGAGACTGCGAACCTGCTCCTGCCCGTCGTCTCACCAGCCGTGGTTTCGACCGCTGCCCCTTCCTCCATGTGGTCCGTGGCTTCAGCCGTGGCCCAAGAAGCAGCCTCTTCCAACCCCATCAGATTCACCGGTAAGCCCAGGATCGATACGCCCGGCCGCAGCCGCCCTTGCCGCCCTTTCTTGTCTGACCCGACCGTCTCCGCTTCCGCCGCCCTCACCCCGGCATCCTCATACACCCGCACATACTCCTCCGCGGCACGCACATGCGAGTGGTTCTCCTGCACATACGTCCTCGCACGTTCCGCCAGGTGGCGTCCCAGAGTCTCGTCTCCCGCCAATCTCCGGATGGCTTCCGCGAGTGCTTCACTATCTCCGGCCGGAACCAGCAGGCCATTCTCCCCATCCTGCACCATCTCCGCCAAACCACCCACTGCCCCGGCAATGAGCGGCCGCCCGGACGCCATAGCCTCCAGCGCAGCCAGAGACGTGGCTTCCTCCACGTTCTCCGAGTGCACGGAGGGGACCAGGACCATGTCCGCCAGACGGTAGAGCTCCTGCACAGCCTCCCGGTCCTGCCCACCGAGCATCCGCACCTGCCCCTCCAGGCCGTTGCTGCGGATGATCTCTTCCACCGCCGCCCTCTCTCCTCCCTCGCCCGCGTGGAGCAGGAGGAACCGCTCCCTCTCCTCCGGGGACATGGAAGCCAGGGCCAGGGCAGGATAGATGACGCCGTTCTTCTTCACCAGGCGCCGGGGACAGAAGAGCACTACCTTACCCTCCGGCACGTCCCAGCGCCGGAGAAGCTCCCCCTTCTCCCCGGCCCCGGCCCGGGTCCCGGACTCGGCCACGACCTCGTCCGTGGGGCGAAAGGCCGTGGTATCGATGAAATTCATCAGTGAAGAGACCGCATCCGCGCACTCAGGAACCAGACGAAGTACATGCCGGTGGAGACGGGCATCCACGGTCACCACGGCATCGGCCAGACGCAGCGCCCGCACCTCCGATCTCTCCAGGTATCTCTTCCCCCAGTCAGAGCCCCCTGTGTAGCCTTCCGACACCGACTCATACAGGGGATAGCCATGCAGTGTGAGCACCAAGGGCACACGATGGCGATCCGCCACTCGCCTGAGATGCGGGACGGAGTAGACCTCCTGGGCGTTCACCACCCGATAGTCTCCCCGGGCCAATTCCCTGTCCGCGACCCGGGCCAGCAATCTCCCTCTCATCTCCGCCGCATAGACCATCCCCCAACCCCGGCGCACCCGATTGGCCACTCCAGCAGGCCACTCAATCCCCAGCCGTCTGCAAGCAGCCGGCAGCCTGTCTCCCAGGTAGAGCACATGCGGCTCATGGCCGGCTTCCTGGAGACCCGCAGACAGCATGTCCAGGTGGGTGGTTGTCCCCCCTATCTGCCGGGGATCCCGTATAGTAGGAAGAAGAATGCGCATCACTAAGCTCCTCTCTCCGAGGCCGGATCCCTCTCGCCGGCCGACTTTCTCTCACCGGACGGAGCCTCCTGCCTGCGGACCAGCGCTTCCTCCACCAGACATGAGATGTCCTCCACCCGCGCATCCCAGCTGTGCTCCCGGGCGGCAGCGCTTCTCTTCCGGCGCAGGGCCGCGTTATCCCCCTTCAGAGCGCGATCCACCAGAGCCGCATAGTCACCCGGGCCGTGGGCCAGCAAGAGCATCTCCTCCGGAAGGTCCAGGCGAACCAGCTCCGGCAATGCGGCTGCCACCACCGGACGTCCCCCGGCTAGATACTCGTAAAGCTTGAGGGGGAAGATATTCCGCGTGAGCTCATTGCGCACGTAGGGGATGAGCGCCACGTCCAGGGCCCGGAGGTAGGCGGGCAGCTCCTCCCGCCGCTTTCCCCCGAGGAGGTGGATGTTGGGCAAAGCCCTGAGACGGGCCTCGTCCACGTCGCCGGGCTGGAGGGGTCCCACCAAAACCACCTGTCTGCCCGGATCCGCGAGTGCCACCGCTTCCAGGGCCTGCACATCCAGTCGTTCGTCATGCACCCCAATGACACCAACCCGAGGATGCGGGATCACAACCATGTCCGCAGGCTCTTCCAACCCTTCATCCAGAGCATGAGAGAACATGGTCACATCAGCCGCATTGGGCACATGAAATGAATGCGGGTTCATGGGTAAACGCGCCTCCTGCAGCGCTGCCGCCGTGGTGATGACCAGATCGGATCTGGAAGTGAGAGAAGAGTCATAGGTGGACACCACCTCCGGGTCCACAAAACCGGGGAAGGCCGAGTGCTCATCGACACAATGATAGACGAGCAGAGCGGGGTCTAAGTGGTCCACCAGGTCGACGGTGGTGGGCAGGTATGTCCAGAGCAGATGCTCCCGGAAACCCAGGCCCCGCAGCGCCCGGCGGATGTAAGCGGCCAACACCCACTGGTTCACCCGGTTGACCTCCCTCCGCATGTTTCCGAAGGGCAGGAGGGGAGGAGGAGTCAGGGTCCAGAGACCGGCCTCCTGTTTCTGCAGCCGAGGGGCCACGCAGCCCCAGCGCTTCCAGCGCTCCGGCACCCTGAAGGGAGCCAGAGCAGTCACCGGCTCCTCCACATAGAGCACCCTGTTGGCCCCAGCCAGGCGGTGCATGATCTGCTGCTTGCTGGTCCAGTGGGCCTCCCAGTCCAGAGAAGAGATGCATACTATGTCCTTTCCCCGCAGCACGGACCTCACCTCCTCCTCTCCGTTACGTCCGCCTTCCCGGCCAAACACCGCCTGTAGAGACGAACATGGGCCCGGGCGGCAGACCGGGTGGAGAACTCCGCCCGGGCCCTACGCGCCGCCGCTTCCCCGAAGCGGCGGCGCTTCTCCTCATCTCTCAGCAGCTCCTCCACAAACCCGGCAAGCTGCTCAGCCATCTCACGGCGGTCCGTTCTCCTGGGCACCAGGTACCCGGTGACCCCGTGTTCCACGGCCTCAGACACCCCTCCTACGTCTGTGGCCACCACCGGGAGGCCCACGGACATCGCCTCCAGGACGGACAAGGGTAATCCCTCCGACTCTGAGGTCAAGAGATACACCTCCAGTCCGCGCAGGAACGGAATTACCGGCCGGACTTCACCGTGAAAGACCGCTATTCCTCCTAAACCGGCGGCCTCCACCGTCCGCAGCAGACGGTCCCGCTCCGGTCCGTCCCCTGCCACCTCCACCCGCAAGTCATCCACCCGCGCCGCCAGGATCCCACCCACCTCCAGTAGAAGATCCGTGTCCTTGACGGGAACCAAGCGCGTTGCAGTACCCACCCGTCGGGACGTGCGCGGCGCGCGCATCTTGCCGGCGCCAGCTGTGTCCTCTCGCACCCCCGCCCGCCCCGGCGCAGGCGGCGTCTGTCCCGGAACAGCCTGCACAGCCCCCATCTCTACTCCGCTGTGGATGACTCGGAACCGGGAGACATCGTAGCCCCTCTGCTGCAGACGCGCGCGCATCTCCCCGGAAACACAGGTCACAGTGTCCACCAACGGGATCGTCGCCCTGTCCAGGGCTGAATACAAGCGCGCCTCAAGAGAATATGAGTAGTCGAGCAGTAGATCGCTGTGCACCGTAGAGAAGAGACACGGACGATTCCCAGGACGGCCGTAGTTGCGGATGCCACGAACCAGACGAACCAGGCGCAGGGGAAGATTAGCTCTCATCCCGTGCGCGTGAATGACGTCCCACCTTGCTCCAGAGAAGGCGCGGTTGACACTACCCATGACTCGTGGATCCCAGCGGTGGGCCATGGGAAGAACTTCCACCGGCAGACCTCTCTCTTCTGCCGCTTCGGCCAAGCCCCCTCCTCCCAGACAGATGAGACATGCGTCCACCCCTTCCCGCCTCAGCGCGGCGACCAGTGGGAGAAGATACGTCATGGCTCCACCCGTATCGCCTCCTCCGATGACCTGAGCCACACGCAGACTTCTCACTGCCCCGGAAGCTTCCCGTGCTGCGGAATCAGTCACCACTCACCCCCATCAGACCGGGATCTCCGGTTCATCGCCCAGATCCCCGGCTTGAGGTAGATGGACTCCAGCAGCGTTCGGGAGTGACCAGGCCACACCCGTCAAGAACCAGAACGCCGCTCCCACCACCAATGTCTCCCACACGGAGGCAGTGAGATTGGCCACAACCACGGCCACAAAACCTCCAAAGATGCCGGCGGCTACCGCCTTGAGAAAAGGATCCGTCGTTCGCAAATAGGATGCCACCACACCCTTTCCGGCCCGGAAGAGCAACCAGAGGAAGGCGGCCAGGAGAACGAAACCCCCTTCCATGGCGAGCTGAAGATAGAAGCTGTCCACCCAAAGTCGTGAATACTCAAAGATGTAAGCACTGGTACCCCCGAACGTACCCAAGCCCACCCCGAACCAAGGGTGCTCCACAGCGCGGCGCAGAGCCACGTCCCAGATGTAAAGACGACCGGCAGCGAGGCTCTTGTTGATGTACTCCGGGCTGAAGGCAAAGATCAGCCTGTTCAGAAAAGCTTGGGGTAGGACAAGGACGGAAATCAAGCCGGCTCCCAGCAATCCTGGTATGAGTCGACGGTGAGCCAGAACAAGAAAGGCACCAGCACCAGCGATGAGACCCAGCCACGCCCCACGACTGAAGGTCACAGCCACTCCAGCGAAAACCACCATCGCAACCAGAGCGGCAAGAAGGCGGTGCCCGCGTGGGATCCGGCTCAGGGCGAGACTCGCGGCCAGGAGGGCGCCGGGCAAGAGGAATGCTCCCAGCCCGTTCGGGTTCTCCACAATGGAGTATGCCCGGGTTCCTATGGCAGTCTCACGCGCGTCCACCCAGCTCTCCGGCATGGAAGCGCCGGTCACATACTGGAACAACCCGTGACCCGCCATAAGGAAGGTAGTCAACAGAAAGACAATCACCGTCGCCTTGACCCATCGCCGATCCTTGGGCAGGAGGTATCCCAGGAAGAAGAAGATCAGAGGCTGGAAGGTGACTCGCAGAGCAAAGACCGCCACCCCACCCGGAACCTCCCTGACCGCCAGTGAACCCACAGCCACCACCCCGGCCACAGCCAGAGGTACAAGCAGTGGAATGCGAGGCAGTCTCACCCGCCTCACCACCACGACAGCCCAAGCGAGAGCACACAACGAACCCAGCAGGAGAACCTCGTCCCACACACTGCCAAGGGCCCCGAGAGTCCGCCGCGCCACATAATCCAACCAGGGAAACGCAGCCAATAGGAGAAGCAGACCTTCCGGCCGATAGATAAGGAAAAGAGAACCGGCCAGTACAACCATGAGTCCTGCCGTGACACCCACCGCCAGTGGTGGGCCCAACCCGGACGCCACGCCCAGCACCGCTGCAACAAAAGCCAAAACAATGTGAGTCGATTTCGAGGCAGACGGGGCGGGTTCTGCGGACTCCATTTCCCCCGCACCCATGCTCCGATGCACCAACCTCCCTCCCGCCGCCAGCATGAATACGCCCAAGGTCAGGAGTACAACTGCGACAACGCCGGTCGTGTGTATGGTGCCTATGGTGCCTGCGGTGGACGCCGTGCCTGCGCTGCGTGCCGGATTGGGCAATACCCTGAGGTAATCCACCCCTTGTACCAGGCCGGCCACAGCGGCAAATGTCCCGACCACCCGGACCCATCCTCCGCCCGTCAGCCCACTCTCTCGCAACCCTCGGGCACCACGCCGCGCGTACATGCCAACGGCTCCGCCCCCGATCACCCGGGCTATCTTCCCCCCGGCCTCACCAGCAAGCGAAGCAATCAGAGAACCGCCCTCCGTTTCAGCACCGGACCCGGTCCCAGCTGCGCCCCAGGATCCCACGTGGTTCACGGACAAGAGGCGGCTACCTGAGCCCAGCCGGGAAATCTCTCCTCCCACTCTGCTCAACCCCCGCCAGAGGAGAGAACCATCAAGCGCATGCCGCGGAGACAGACCCTCTGACGGGATCATGTGTCTAGACAGACGCCCCAATACAGAATCGCCCCATATCAGCGTGCGGAGGCCGGGAATATGCTCATTCTCCTTCCACTTCTATTCCCCACACCTGCGACCGCACCTCATATCCCTGGCCCACAAGGACTATCCACTTGCCCACGCGCAGGGGGACATTCCCCACCCGTACGGACGAAGACGAGACCCGGCCTTCACCCCGGACAACGGCGGTCACATCAAAGAAAAGTGCGGAGTCCACCAGGTTCAACCCACCATCGGCGGTCGGCACCTCCATAGGGGTAGGGGTGATGGTCAGCGTCTCAAGTATGCCCAACCGATTACCCGCGAGATCGTATACCACCGTACCCTCTTCAAGCTGCTCCACGGTGGGGTTCCGAACCTCATTCACCACGAAGGTGGTCCGGACGGTCGCCGTCTCCTCGCCACCTGAGAAGGCAAGATATACGAATGCAGCCAAGGCAGCCAAGAGGACCACCGCCACCAGGTCGATAACGTTGATCCGTCCTCCGATTCTTCCCCGTTGATCAAGCAACGCACTCACGCACACACCCCGTAGAAATCGCCCACAAGACCGTAGCCGCCCGCAGATGCGGCACTCCCGAGGTTTCCATCACCCCGGATATAGGCGATTCTATCAGAGCAACGCACTGATCCGGTCCCTGCCGCGATGCCTTGATGCGCTGCCCGGCGCAGCCCTCATGAGCATACGACCACTTGCAGGCGGAGGCCATGTCCAATAGAGTCCTCCGTGGACCCGCCGCCTGGGAGCGGTCCGCCCTTTGAGCCCGGGAGCACAGACATGAAGACTATCTTCATTTGTTTTGGTACCAGACCGGAAGCCATCAAGATGGCGCCGGTGGTGCGTGAACTGCAGGAGAGGGACCGCTTCCGCGTGGTAACCTGCCTCACCGGGCAGCACAGGGAGATGCTGGATCAAGTGATTCAGTTGTTCGTCCTCCCGGTGGATCATGATCTGGATATCATGAGGCGGACTCAATCCCTGACCCATATTACGTCTGCCGTGCTGGAGGGGCTGGAGCCCATACTAACGGCGGAATCACCGGACCTGGTCCTGGTTCACGGGGATACCACCACCACCTTCGCCGCAGCCCTGGCCGCCTTTTACCAGGAGATCCCCGTAGCCCACGTAGAGGCTGGCCTGCGCACAGCCAACCTGTACAACCCCTACCCGGAGGAAGCCAATAGGCGGCTGGCCGACCGCTTAAGCGCAGCCCACTACGCCCCGACCCCCGCTGCCCGCGACGCGCTGCTCTCTGAAGGACTCGGCCCGGAGAGCATATTGGTGACAGGTAACACGGTCATAGATGCGCTTCTGGAAACTTCAAAGAGCAGTCCTCCCGAGTGGTCGCCGGAGATAGACGGCGCCTGGGATCGTCCGGGGACCAAAATTCTGGTTACCGTGCACCGCAGGGAGAGCCAGGGCGCACCCATGGAATCGATAGCCAGAGCTATCGCAAGGGTGTGTCGAGAGTATCCACAATGCACGTTCATCTTCCCCATCCACCTGAACCCGGTGGTGAGAAAGACCTTCCGGTCCGCGTTGGGAAAAGAACCCAGCGTGGTTTTCACCGAACCCCTCCCTTACCTTGATTTCGTGCACCTGATGAAGAGGGTGGACCTGGTCATCACCGATTCAGGAGGTGTCCAGGAAGAAGCACCCACTCTGGGTAAGCCCGTCCTGGTTATGCGCGATACGACCGAGCGTCCCGAGGGCATGGAGGCAGGAACAGCACGCCTGGTGGGGACGGATGCGGATAACATCGCAGAGGCGTTGAGAGTACTCATTACGGATGCCAGCGCCTACGCGCGCATGGCGCAAGCTGTCAACCCTTATGGAGACGGTCGCGCTGCACAAAGAATTGCAGATGATCTGGAGCAGAGACTGGGTTTGAGAAAGACTCCAGCCCTCCCCTTCGACCCATGATTAGTGTTAGAGTACGTTGCTGATAGATGAGACGAGAACAGTATCGCTGATATCGGTAAGGCCCGATTGATGGAGGTGTCTTGGGTCGTTCTAGGCACAAGCGTTTTCGGTTTGCTTTCTTCGCACGTCCAGCGGCACTGTTGCCCATCCCCATGGCGCTGCTCATCCTATTGTTACTCCTCCTGACGTTCACTTCATGCAGCGCGCAAACGTCTGACCAGGATTCCAAGCAGGGCTCCTCCTCTGAGGCGCAGCAGTCCACTACGCTTCAGACTGAAGATACTGAAACAGCCGAAGGCGATGGTGAGTCTGAGCCGGACGCCACCAGAGTTCTGACGCAAGCCCGCAGGCTGGTACCCGAAACAGGAACCTTCTCCACATGCGCGGATTGCCACGCCTACCTGGACCCACCCAGCCGCGATTGGCCAACTTTGAACGATGCGGTCTCCCATGAGTCGCACCTGGAAAGAGGTGCACAGTGTGAGACTTGTCACCAGCGGCCGATCCACACGCAAGAAGGAATCAGGTTACCGCAGATGGAAACCTGCTTTGAGTGCCATAATCAGGAGGCGGATGGTGTTGCCTCCCCTACCTGCTACACCTGCCACCCTTCCGATTTCCCGCTAGAGCCCTCCTGGCATGATGAGGATTTCGCCCAGGAAGGCCACGCACGCCGAATAGAAACGGAGGGGATGGATGACTGTTTCCTTTGTCATGAAGAAGTAGATGAGAAGGGGACTGGAGCAGAGTTCTGCATGGATTGTCACGGGATGCCCATCCCCCACCCCAAGGGCTGGGCGGATACCTCCTCCCAAGGACCGGGCAAGCACGTACCCGCTGCATACGACAGCCCCGCGAGTTGTTCAAAATGTCACCAGAATACGAGCAGTGGACTAGGCGGCTGCTACGATGGGGAGTGTCATGGTCCGGCAGAGTGACAACCAGCAAAGAGGATCTTACTTGAGGGCATGCTTGAGGCTATGCCTGCTGTTCATGGCGGGAGTTGTCTTCTGGGTCCTCTTGGTCGCGGGATCCGCCGGCCCCGGAATGCTGGCCACTCCTGTGGCCAAAGCCGTACCCGCCTACCAACACTCCGCCGCGGAGAGCTGCACCAGCTGCCACCACAGAGGCTCTGTGGCTTCATGCAGCACTTGCCATGAACAGCAGGGACTGGACGCCAACCTGGCAAACCAAAGCTGCACCAGTTGCCACTCCAACAAACAGGCGCCCGACCGCACGTGTTGGTCCTGTCACAAACCGGGGGAGGCCCAGCCGGAGCCCACTGACGCGGCCTGCCAGCTTTGTCACACGGTAACGCCCCACTTGGCGGCCACCGCCACCTGCACCACGTCCGCCTGCCATGGAGGCGCGGTCACGCCCCACCACGACGGCCAGGAGCAGAATCTCCCCACTGACTGCACCGACTGCCACACCAACGAGCAACACGGACAGCAGGACTGCACAACCTGCCACAGTGCGACCAAGCATCCAGACTATCCCAAGATGCCGGAGACGTGCACCCAGTGTCATGCGGCGGATACTTTCGCCACCGGCCAGGACTGCACGGAGTGCCACGCAGGCGGCCCGGGAACCCCGGGGACCGCCGGCAAAACAGACAATGACATCCACGACAGCGCCCTCCCGGACGGCCCCATAGGGCCGGCGGGGTGCACAACCTGCCACCCTGGTAGGACCGAACACGCCGGAAAGGTGGCGTGCACCACTTGCCACGACAGCGCAGAGGCCTTCCACCACGGGAATGCCTCCTCCCCCGGCTACCCGGACTGCAGATCCTGCCACGCCGATAAGCCCAAACCGGCAGCAGGCCGTTCCTGCCAGACCTGCCACAAAGGAGCGCAGCACCAGGCTCAACCTCAAGTTGGCTCCTGCAGTTCATGCCATGGTACAGGAAGAGCGCGGCACGCCGGAAAGGTGGC
>Ga0209176_10000268_pt1 | contig 11480 bp, 6 predicted proteins | sample NGEPer11B_FD_184511 | JGI IMG/M metagenome (GOLD analysis project Ga0209176, IMG submission 184511) | Arctic peat soil microbial communities from the Barrow Environmental Observatory site, Barrow, Alaska, USA - NGEE Permafrost305-11B... | ecosystem: Environmental > Terrestrial > Soil > Wetlands...
CGCACACCCTCATAGGGGTCTGTGGTATTTACGAAGAGCTCGGTCTGTTCTCCATCCGATCCATACCCGGTAACCGCGAAGTGACTGCGGGCAAAGTTGCCTCTCACGTAGATAAGTACAGCATCATCCGGCTTCTCTATGTCCAGTACGGAATCACCGCTGCCTGTATACACATTCGGGGCGGGTACAGTCGTTGTCGGTGCTGCGGTCGTCGTAATCGTAGGCTCGGTGGTTGTCGTGGTTGGCCCTTCGGTCGTCTCGGTCTCGGTAGTGGAGGACGCAGTCGTCTCCGTCTCTTCGGCCAGAGTGGTTTCAGTGACGGCAGTCTCCACCGTTCCGTCCTCATCACCAACTGCAAGAAGAGATACCACGATAATCAGGCCTACGACAATCAAGTCCATGACGACAATGGCCACTCTAACTAACTTACTCTGCCTACTCCACCAGTTGGTGGTCTCGGTCTTCTCGGCCATGATGCTCCCCCTCCCATCCCACGCCCCTTGTGAGGCGATGCGGCTTACCCCTGTTACATACCACGGGTGAGGCATAGCCGAAACCGGCTTCTACACCGCTCCCAGGCCTCGCGATAGCTCCTTGATCTCATCCCGCAGGGCGGCGGCATGCTCAAAACGCAGCTCCTCCGCCGCCACAAACATCTCCTCCTCTAACGAAACAATGATCCTCTCCGTTTCCTCTACCGACATGTCCCGTTCGCTTCCTTCCGCTCTGCGTTTCCTGCGAGAAGGCACAGCCGGTCCGAGTCCCATCAATTGCGTGATATCCGAGACCCCCTTGACTATGGTCATCGGAGTTATGCCGTTCTCCTCGTTGAAGGCGGCTTGTGCCGCACGCCGCCTGTCTGTCTCGCCGATCGCGCGCTCCATGGCCTGCGTCATGCGATCAGCATACATGATGACCCTCCCCTCGATATTGCGCGCGGCACGACCCGTGGTCTGAATCAACGCCGTCTCTCCCCGCAAGAACCCTTCCTTGTCAGCATCCAGGATGGCAACCAGAGTAACTTCCGGCATATCCAGTCCCTCGCGCAGGAGATTAATCCCCACTAAGACATCCACTTCTCCCAGTCTGAGCTCCCGGATAATGTCCACGCGCTCCAGAGTATCTATCTCCGAATGCAGGTATCTAACCCGAAACCCAACCTCCAGGAGGTAGTCCGTCAGGTCCTCCGCCATCTTCTTGGTGAGCGTGGTGACCAGTGTCCTTTCCCCCTTCTCCGCGCGCACACGTATCTCATTCATGAGGTCATCAACCTGGTTGCGAGTGGGACGGACTTCCACTGCCGGATCCAGGAGTCCCGTGGGCCGGACCAGCTGCTCCACCACCTGCGTGGCAACTGAAACCTCCCAGTCTCCCGGAGTAGCGGAGACAAAGACGCACTGGGGTACCGTCTCTATGAACTCCTCGAAACGCAGGGGTCGGTTGTCCAGCGCCGAGGGTAGCCTGAAGCCGTTGTCCACCAGGTTCTTTTTCCGGCTACGATCGCCCTTGTACATGCCGTGGAGCTGAGGAACCGTCATGTGTGACTCATCCACCAATACCAGGAAATCATCGGGAAAGTAGTCCAAGAGTGTATATGGCGCCTCCCCGGGTGCACGGCCATCCATGATGCGTGAGTAGTTCTCTACCCCACTGCAATAACCGATCTCTTGGAGCATCTCCAGGTCATAGCGAGTACGTTGACGGAGCCGAAACGCCTCCAGTTCCTTCCCCTGCGACTCCAGGTAGGCAGTCTGTTGTTCCAGCTCCACTTCTATCTCTTTCACAGCCCGCTTCAGACCGTCATCCGTGGTGACAAAGTGTGTAGCCGGGTATATGGCCACGCTCTCCACCCGCTCCTGCACCTCTTGTGTGACCGGATCCACCCTCACGATCTCCTCGATCTCATCCCCCCACATGGAGACACGAACCGCCAACTGGTCATAGGCGGGCCATACCTCAAAGCTGTCCCCTCGCACGCGATACCTTCCCCTCTCAAAGCCCACGTCGTTACGCTCATAGTGTATGCCCACCAACCGCTCAAAAACCTCTTGACGATCCACCTCCGTACCTTCCGCAAGCAGAACCACTCGCTGGAGGTAGTTCTCAGGTGAACCCAACCCATAAATGCAGGAAACAGAGGCCACAATGACCACGTCCCTCCGCATGAGCAGACTACTGGTAGCCGCATGGCGCAGACGATCAATCTCCTCGTTTACGTGGGCATCCTTCTCAATGTACGTATCGGTGGCCGCTATGTATGCTTCCGGCTGATAGTAATCATAGTATGAGACGAAATACTCTACGGCGCTAGCGGGAAGAAACTCGCGGAACTCATTGCAGAGCTGGGCCGCCAGAGTCTTGTTATGGGCAACCACCAGCGTCGGCTTACCAACGTTAGCTATCAAGTTGGCCATGGTGAAGGTCTTGCCTGAGCCAGTAACTCCCAAGAGGGTTTGGAACCGGTCTCCACGCTTCACCCCGGCGGTCAGCTCCCGGATGGCCTTAGGTTGGTCCCCTTGTGGTTCATAGTCAGCCTTGACGGAAAAGATGTTCATCGCCTCACGCTCATCGCCTCACGTTCATCGCCTCAGATTCTACCGCAGGCGACCAGGTCTTTCCCGCTTCTATCCTTCTTCCCGCTCTCGCATCTTGCCGCGCACCACTTCCAACGCACGCCGAAAAACCTGATCTGCAAATGCTGCCAGGTCGCTCATACCTCCCTCATTGAGGAAGATCATGTCACTAACCGCCGACCGTTCGTCCGCAGTCGCCTGCCGCCCATCCAATCCCCTGAAGGTTGCGGCGTCTATGCGCCCACCAGAACGTTCTGCTCGTACTTGGTAGGGCGCCTCAACCGAGACCACCAGGTCAAACACTTCTCCACCGGCGGTCTCCGCCAACAGTGGAACTTCCGAGACTACCACCGATCCATCCGGCGCCCGCCGCACGACTTCCTTGAGTTCCTCAAGAACCAAAGGATGCACCAGGCCCTCCAACCAAGTTAGCTCTTCCCCCTCGCCCGCCACCTTCGCGGCCAGCCGACGGCGGTCTACCTCTCCATCCCGACCCAAGATTCCACGACCATATCGCACCGCCAAGGCTTCCAGAATCTTCCTTCTCCGGTAAGCACGATGGACTGCTTCATCTGCGGAGAACGCCACAGCGCCTCTCTCCGCCAACATTCCCAGCAGGGTGCTCTTCCCCGCACCCATAGCACCTGTCAGACCAACGTGTGCAGTGATTCCCATTCTAAGCAACTCCCATAAACCACGAAAGGGCGCCGGAGCGCCCCTTTCGGAGAAGACTACATGGCTGCCTTGCCTCTGCTAGTCCTCGTCAAAGACCTCCTCTGAGAGCTTGAGGCTATCTGCGTCCAGACTATCCTCTTCTTCTACTTCTTGGGCGGACTCTTCCTCCTGACCACCTTCTTCTTCTACTACTTCTTGGGCGGACTCTTCCTCCTGACCACCTTCTTCTTCTACTACTTCTTGGGCGGACTCTTCTTCCTGACCGCCTTCTTCCTTGGTCGCTTCCGCCAGGTCCTCTGAACCTTCCGCGTCAACGGGTTCCGCCTCTTCCGTCTCCTCCGCCTGGAGTCCCTCTTCCGCTGCTGGGAGATCCTCTTCCTTCTCCTCCGCCTGGAGCCCCTCTTCCGCTGGGAGATCCCCTTCTGTCTCCAGTTCTTCTTCCCCCTCAAGCTCCTCTTCTTCTCCTTCTTCCACGTCCTCATGGATCCGATACTCCGGCTCCAGACGCTTCAGGCTCAAGGAGAGACGGCGGCGGTCCGGGTCTATCTCAATGATCTTGACGTTGACCTCTTGCCCCGTCTCCAGTATTTCCGAAGGTTCCTCAACGTGATGCTGAGCAAGTTCAGAAATATGGATGAGGCCTTCCACACCTTCCTCAATCTCTACAAAGGCACCAAAGGAAACCAGCTTAGTCACGCAACCGTGGACAATCTCATTGACCTGACGGTTCTCAAAGACCTCCTGCCACGGATCCTTCTGGGTCTGCTTAAGGCCGAGAGATATACGCTGGCGCTCACGGTCTATGTCCAGGACCTTGACGGTAACCTCTTGGGCGATATCCAAGACCTCTGACGGATGTTTGACGTGGCTCCAGGAAAGCTCAGAGATATGTATCAACCCATCGATACCTTCCAGGTCTACAAAAGCGCCGAAATCAACGATGTTGGAGATGGTGCCGGTGACCAAGTCCCCAACATTCATGCTGTCAAGGATCTTCTCACGGAGACCACGCCGCTCCTCTTCCAGAACCGCGCGGCGACTCAGCACAACGTTATTGCGGAAACGGTTCAACTCAATGACCCGGCAGCGCAACGTCTGACCCACAAAGTCTTCCAAGTCCGCCACACGGCGGATGTCCACGAGTGAAGCGGGCAGGAAGCCCCTCACTCCAAGATCCAGAATCAGACCACCCTTCACAACCTCTATTACTCTACCCTCAATGGTGTTGCCCTCTTCAGCAGCTTCCTCAATCCTGCGCCACGCCCGCTCAAACCTGGCCCGCTTCTTGGAGAGAATCAGACGACCATCTGCATCTTCCTTGGTCATTACCTGAGCATCAACAACGTCACCCAATGATACTTCGTCGGCAGGATCCACCGATTTCCGGATAGAGAGCTCTTCTACGGGTATCACGCCCTCGCTCTTGTATCCTATGTCCACCAGCACTTCATCGTTGTCAATGCGCACGACGGTGCCGGTGACGATGTCTCTTTCCTCAAAAGTGACCATTGTTGCGTCATAATTGGGCACGAGCTCGCCATCAACCTCAATCATGAGGTCTTCTCCGCCCTCCAGGGTCTCCAAGTTTATGTCCTCTTTCTTTTCGTCCGTCATTTAGTTGTCATTCCTCCTCGAAAAAAATCTTGCGCGTGGTTCCGTAGGGAAACCCAGCGCCGAGCCCCAGTATACCCAGAAATCAATGAAAAGCAAAACACACTTGACCCTGTCTAACGAAGGAACTACGCAACCTTTGACCATTTACTCACTTGGCCGCGAGCCAGTCCGCGCCAACTCCTGCATCAACCTCCAACGACGGCTCCATGCGGTAAGCCTCCGCCATCTCTTGCACGACTATTTCTTTCACAGCATCCGCCTCAGCCACCAGCACTTCAAAGAGGAGCTCATCGTGGACCTGCAAGATCATGCGTGCGCTCCTAAACTCCGCATTGAGGCGTGAGTGGCATCTAATCATCGCCACCTTGATGATGTCCGCTGCGCTACCTTGAGTCACCGTATTAACCGCCAACCGCTCGCCAAGCATGCGGGTCTGACGGTTGTCTGAGCGTAGCTCCGGTATGGCTCTTCTCCTTCCGAAGATGGTCGCCACGAATCCTTGCTCCGAAGCTGCTTTCACCATAGAGTCGATGAACTTCTTGACTGCGGGCATGCCCGCGAAGTAGCGCTCTATGTATTCCGACGCTGCCTTTCGCTCTATCTGGAGCTGTTGAGAAAGACCATGGGGCGAGATCCCGTAGATGATGCCGAAATTGACCGCCTTGGCATACCTACGATAAGTAGCATCTACTTCACCCGGAGGGATATCAAAGACTTCCGCCGCCGTGCGCGCGTGGATGTCCTCACCGGCAGCAAATGCTTCCAACAGCGTGGGCTCACCGGATAGGTAGGCAAGTATGCGCAATTCGATCTGCGAGTAGTCTGCAACCACCAGCAAATTACCTTCCTCCGCGGTGAAACATTCCCTTATCTTGGCCCCCACCTCGCTACGCACGGGTACATTCTGCAGATTGGGATCGCTGGAGGAAAGCCGTCCTGTGGCCGTCACCGCCTGGTGGAATGTGGTGTGCAGTCGCCCCGTCTGTTCATCCACCACCTCGGGCAGGCTGAGAAGGTATGTAGAGAGAAGTTTGGACAGTTCCCGGTGCTCTTCAATCAGCGGCACTACCTCGTGCTCCGAGCGCAGGGCTTCCAGTGTCCGAGCATCGGTGGAATACCCAGTCTTGGTCTTCCTCTTCCAGGGTAGCTCAAGTTCCTTGAACAACACCTCAGCCACCTGTTGAGGTGACGCCACGTTGAATTCTACTCCCGCCAACTCATGAACCTTGCTCTGAAGCTCCTCCAAGCGGTCCTCAATGCGAGCTGTCACCTCTGCCAACGCACCGCAATCCAGATGGATGCCTATCTCCTCCATCTCCATGAGAATCCCGGTGAGCGGCAACTCCACATTCTGGAAGAGATCCCACATGCCCAGCGAACGGAGTCTCTCTTCCTGCCTGCGGGCAAGAGGGACCACCGCCGCGGCGGCCTCCGCCGCAGACAGAGCGGCACCTTTCCCCGCTTGAGGCTCTCCGTGGGGCACGGCCGCCGCCTCCCCGGATACCCGCCCCCGTAGTACCCCCGCGTCAGAAAGCAGATCATGAAGAAGGTATCCCCGTTTTCCCGGGGCCAACAGGTATCCCGCTATCATGGTGTCGTGGGCCACCGCACGAATCAGACTGGAAACTAGCGACGAAGCCTTGAGATCATGGCAGACGGGATACCCGCGCGAGAACATCTCCCTTAATAGCCCTCGCACGCGGGAGGGATCATTCAGGCAAAGCACCAGATCGACATCGCTGGAGGCGTCGCTGGAGACGCGGCTTGAAGTGTCGCTGGGGGCGCGGCTTGAAGTGTCCCTGGAGGCGCGGCTGGAGGCAGGGCTGGAACCAGCTATCCACAGGCTGTCACCATCCTCATCGGCGGCCAGGCCGATTGCACCTGTCCAGTCAAGTGCCTCCTCAAGATCTGCAGCATCCACAACGACCGAATCAACAATCAAGCCCTCCTCCGTCGGTACGGCATCATCGGCCGGCAGAATCTCATGCAACCGCTCCAAGAGCCCTGTGAATTCAAAACGACGGAATAACTCCTCCAAGCGATGAGCGTCAGGCGGACTGTAAAGCGCAAACCCATCAGCGTCCACGGGAGCTTCACAGTCCAAGACTGCCAACTTCTTAGAAAGCACAGCAACGTCCCGATACTCCTCCAGGCTCTTTCGCCGCTTTTCTCCTCCTATTTCCCTTATGTGTCGCAGCACCTCCTCCAGGCTCCCAAAGCGAGAAAGCATCTGCGCTGCGGTTTTTTCACCAACCCCCGGTACGCCAGGGATGTTGTCGGACTTGTCGCCCTTCAGGCCGATGAGGTCAGGAATAAGCCGGGGTGGAACCCCAAACCGCTCCTCCACGGCCGCCACATCATAGATCTTGACGTCGGTCACGCCACGACGAGTCGTCATCACCCGGACATTCTCTCCGACAAGCTGGAGAGCGTCGCGGTCCCCGGTCACAATGACAACTTCACGACCTTCCCCAGCAGCCCGTGTGGCAAGCGTGGCAAGCACATCGTCCGCCTCCCAGGTAGGAAGGCTCGCATTAGCAAAACCGAAGGCGGAGGTCAGTTGCTCAAACAGCGGCCACTGCTCAGAAAGCAAGTCCGGCATGGGTTTGCGGTGGGCTTTATACGCCTCAAACTCATCATGACGGAATGTCTTTCCCGGCGAATCCCAGGCCACAGCCACAGCACCGGGAGAGTAATCCGCCAAGATCTTCATCACCATGGTGGTGAATCCGTACAATGCGTTGGTGGGAAAGCCGGTGGAGGTTGCGATGCTCTCCGGCAAAGCATAAAAAGCCCTATAGGCAATGCTGTTCCCATCCAGCAGAAACAGTGGGCCCTGCGACAGAGGGTCCGGGGATGCACTTACTGCGTTGGAGTTCTCGTCAGTCACAAGACTATTGTATCGCGAGAGACAACACAGGGAGGGACAAGGCCGCAGGGATCTCGAGAGCGGGAGAAAGAGCGAGAGAAAAAGAAAGAAGAAGGCGGCCGCGGGCAAGAAGCCCGCGGCCGCCCCTATTCGTCAAACCAGTCTCCGGTCCTCAGGACTCAGGACTCAGGAGCTCAGGATCTCATCAACCTCATCGGCATCTGCGTCAGTTACAAATGGTATGCCGGAGATCTCGGCAGCTTCCCGACTCAGGCAGGCAAGATCGCCTCGGTCCAAGTGATCCAGAGTGAACTTGCGCGAGCCGGTCATGAGCTGCTTCAAGCCCTGCGCCAATCGGGTCATGTAGCTATAGACCCCCACCGCCCCATCCGGAACCTCACCCAGGTCTTCATAATCCTCCCGCAGATGCAGGTAGTGATTGAAAACCTCCGCCCGCGTCTTCCCGTGCTTGGCCGCATGCTTGGGGAGGTTAGCGTGGTCCACCCTCTCACCTATGGTGCGGCCAACCATAGCAGCGGTCAGCGCCGCCCGAGCCATGCCTACCATCTTCACATAGGGAGCGCCCATAGCGAGGGCCTTGAACATATGATCCTCAAGCGACAAGGCACCGGCGACAGCCATTGGGGGCACATATTCGCCCCTCTCCGCAAGACGGGAGGCGTACTGATAGGCCAGAGATTCCAGGTGGAAGGTGGGAATACCCCACTCATTCATCATCCGCCAGGGGCTCATACCGGTGCCGCCGCCTGCTCCGTCGATAGTCAACAGGTCCAGCCGGGCCTCGGAAGCGTACTTGATGGCGCGTGCAAGGTCTGCCGGCCTGTACGCTCCGGTCTTGAGGAACAAGTAGTCGGCATTGGTTTCCCGGAGCTGGCCAACCCGTTCATGGAAGGCTTCTCGGGTAACCATGCCGATTCTGCTGTGACGCTCGAACTCGCGGAAGGAGCGACCAAAGCCTACCTCAGCGTCATGCCCCTTGGGGTCTGGCAAGACCACGTACCCTCGGTCTAGCAACATCTTGGCTTTGCCGTGGTCGTCAATCTTGACTTCACCGCCAATGTCCTTGGCGCCCTGACCCCATTTCAACTCCAAAGCACGCACGCCCAACTCATTCGCGGCATATTCCAGCACTCCCAGACGGCTATCCTCAACATTCTCCTGAACCACTATGGCGCCGTTTCCACGAGCCCACTTCCTGTAGAGCTCCACCCTCCGCCGCAACTCCGGAGCTTCCATCACGCGACCGTTCTTGATCTCCGCACTGACATCCATGCCAACCACGTTCTCTCCGATGGTCAGCATGATTCCTGAGATGGCTGCGCCTATGGCCAAACCCTCCCAATGGCGCCGAGCTACGTCCGTGGAACCCAAACCGGGGACAACCACCGGAAAGCCAAGTTTGATCCCGCCATCGTGCCCCAGTGTCGCCGATACGTCAACGTTTGGAAATATGGCCTCATCAGAATCAGCCGGGACACCGTGCGCACCCACGGCCGTTCCCATGATGGACAGATGAGAAAAGTCCACCGGGTAGTCCTTCTGCGATGCCGCGGTCATGCTTCCGTATGGTTGCGGATAGAGCATCTCCGAACCCCGCAACGCAGACTGTGCGACTTCGCAATACCCGGCGCAGTCGTCCTGGCACACAACACACAGTCCGCTTTGAGGGTTTACATCTTCTCCCAGGCGGGTGCGTGTTCCTGTCGCCCCTGTCCTGTTAGTACGGCTTAAAGTCATGACAATCCTCCCTAGACCAATTTCCTGTTACCGAGAAACTCATCCAGCGGACAACCATCACACCACCGGAGGATGACCCACTATAGAGATGATGCCGTAAGAACGGTTTGTCCATTGGTACATAGTTGCAAGCTGTCGCTATGTCCAGCTGTACATACGCAGCAGTATGCACCGCCGGGCATCACACAAGAAGGGCCGGCGCCTGTCGGCGCCAGCCCTGGGTGATCCTCAAAAGAGAGGTGAGTGTCTTGGCTTCTCCGGCTACAGTACGGCTAGGTACCTGTCTAACTCATACGGAGTGACGATTGCCTTGTAGGCGTCCCACTCCGACTTCTTGTTGCGGATCAGGTACTCGTGAATGTGATCACCCAACGCTTCCCGCATAAGGCGTGAGCCCTCAAACTCCTCTATCGCCTCGTGGAGATCGACTGGAAGTGAATCGATACCGGCCTGAGCGCGCTCGTGATCCGTCATCTCATAGATGTTATTTGTAGCCTCATCTTCCAACTCATAGCCCTCCTCTATCCCTCTCAAGCCGGCGGCGAGCATAGCCGCGAAGGCCAGATAGGGGTTGCAGGCGGGGTCCGGGTTCCTCATCTCCACTCTAGTCGCGTTCTCCTTGCCCGGTTTATACATAGGCACACGGACCATGGCAGAGCGGTTCCGGCGCGCCCAGCAGCAATAGATGGGCGCTTCAAAACCGGGAACCAACCTCTTATAAGAATTCACCCACTGGTTGGTGACTAGACACATCTCTCTAGCATGCTTGAGCAGTCCAGCAATATAGGATTTTCCTACACTCGACAGGTGATACTCATCCGAGCTATCAAAGAAGGAGTTTCTTTCACCCTTGAACAGAGACTGGTGAGTATGCATGCCGGACCCGTTCTCACCGAAGATGGGTTTGGGCATGAAAGTGGCGTAGAGCCCACGCGCCTGAGCCACCTCTTTGACCGTCAACCGATAGGTCATGACGTCGTCCGCCATGGTGAGGGCGTCCGTGTAGCGAAGATCTATCTCGTGCTGAGAGGGGGCGACTTCATGGTGGGAATATTCCACGTGCAACCCCAGTTTCTGAAGAGCGATGATGGTATCCCTACGCAGATCCGTCGCCACATCCAACGGAGTCAGATCGAAATACCCCCCATGGTCGAGTACTTGGGTGCTTTCACTGTCCTTGAAGTAGAAGTACTCCAACTCCGGCCCCAGGTACATGGTGAAGCCCATTCCCCACGCCTTGTCCAGCAAGCGCTTGAGCACATAACGTGGGTCGCCCGGGAAGGGGGAACCGTCCGGCATCTGGACGTCACAGAACATGCGAGCAGTCCCACCCGCGGACGCCCGCCAGGGAAGTACTGCAAATGTTTCCGGATCCGGCATAGCCACCATGTCCGATTCCTGGATGCGGGTGAAACCCTCAATGGAGGAACCGTCGAAGCCCATTCCTTCTTCAAAACCCGTCTCCAGCTCCTCAGACGACACCGCGAAGCTTTTGAGGAATCCCAAGACATCCGTAAACCAGAAGCGCACGAACTTTATGTCTCGTTCCCGGACCGTCCTGAGCACATCATCCTTGGTCATTCCGTTTCCCATTAGTCCCTTCCTCACCTAGTCGCTAAACAACCGAAGGTCAACGCGCACCGCCGTGCTCTATAGCAGGCCGCGCCGCCGCTTCATCCACTGCCGAGTCTAGCAGGTCACAGTCATCCCTGCATCAGTGGGTATAGAGCTTACCGTACGGCCGGTGCGTCACCGGCACCAGCTTGGTAAAGGGCTTCTTCAGCACTTCCTCGGCGTCTACCTCCGTGTGAAGACAGAAGTCCCGCACCAATTCCTCCACCCTTTCTCCTTCCCCGGAAACGAGCGGACTCTCCCCCACCTCCTTGCCCATTTGATGAGGAGCCACTTCGCCACGCACGTAGATCACCCCTCCGTGCATGCCGGTGCCCACGTATGAGCCGGTGACCGAGCCCTCTTCGCACCCCACCCCC